>Ga0181578_10004295_pt1 | contig 12715 bp, 8 predicted proteins | sample 071ome_21_FD_148659 | JGI IMG/M metagenome (GOLD analysis project Ga0181578, IMG submission 148659) | Coastal salt marsh microbial communities from the Groves Creek Marsh, Skidaway Island, Georgia - 071401CT metaG (spades assembly) | ecosystem: Environmental > Aquatic > Marine > Intertidal zone... | reverse complement strand
GAGGTGCCGACCACCAACATCTTCGTGCCGCGCTTCATCGCCCTGATCATGGCGATATCATCCTCCTCGGACTCGGCATAGGCGCGCCCCTCGATGGTGAAGAGGGTGAATTTCTTGCCATCGATATTCACCGTCACATCGGAATGTTTCTTGTGCTTGTACCCGGCGACGAACTGCACGACATTGCGCTCGGCCTTGTTCGGGCCATGCGAGACAAACACCCGCACCTCGCCACGATTGTCAGGGTCGTATTTGCCGGTCGATTTGGTCGGCACCGAACTGATGAAACAGGTCCGCCCCTTATCCTCATCGACACGGAAGGCCTGCCAGTCCCGTTCGGTCAGCATGCGTTGCGGTTCCGCCGCCATCGAGATTGTGCCGAACAGCGCCGTCATCATCGCCGACGCCACCAAGAAAACGAAACTTCGCTTCACCGTCATAGTCCGATCATCATCCTCTGTTAAAGGCTCCGGGTGTCAAAGTTGGTCAGTCCGGTCAACAAACCGGACAGCGCGCCGGGCACATGCCTCAACCACATGCCGCAGCCACGCCGCGAATAATCCGCCGAACGGTGCCGCCAGACTGTGGCAAATTTATGAAAGCAGCCGGCCGCCCCTTATGAACGGCGGCACTTTAAGACACCTCGCAGGGTGATGCAAAGAATTTTGGGCCGGAGCCGGACTCACCGCTCGAGACGCGCCAGGAGGCGCTCGACAGATGGCAGGATGCGACGGCTGATCTCGATGATTCCCTGCCGGTTCGGATGCAGCCCGTCATCAAGATTCAACGCCGGATCGAGCGCCACCCCGTCGAGAAAAAACGGATAGAATTCGATGTCATGCCGCCGCGCCAGCGCCGGGTAGATGGCATCGAACGCCTCGACATAGGCGGGGCCCAGATTGCGCGGCGCCATCATGCCGGCGAGCAGCACTTCCATATTCCGGTCGCGAAGGCGGGTGATGATGGCATCGAGATTGGCCGCCGTGCCTTCCGGCGGCAGGCCACGCAGCATGTCATTGCCGCCAAGAACGATGATCACCGCGTCCGGATTGTCGGCAAGCGACCAGTCGAGGCGCGCCAGCCCGCCTGCCGTCGTATCGCCGGACACACCTGCATTGATCACCGCCACCGGCATTCCGCCTGCCGCCAGATCGCGTTGCAGCTGGTCGGGTAGCGATTGCCCCGGCGGCAGTCCATAGCCGGCGACAAGCGAGTCCCCGAGCACCAGCAACCGTGGCTGATCGGCCTGTGCCGCGGCCGGAAGCAGAACCGCCAGAAGAACCGCCAGAAGAACCGGCAGAAGAACCGGCAGGGGAGAGAAAATACCGCGCACAAGCCGGTTGATTGATGTGGGGCTGTTGATTGACATCAGGGTGACCACCATATGCGTCGCATCGCCGCGACGAAATGGTTGTCCGAACCGGATCGCCGCGACGTCACTTTATGTAGCTGGCTGATGTTAGTCCAGATCAACAGGTCCCGTCATGCCGGGGACGGGTCATGACAAATGCCTTTCACCGATGGCCGTCCACCGATGGCCAGCTTGTCAGGGCAACCGGCTTGCCAGGAAGGATCGACATTCGTGTCAGACCAGACCACATCCCCCGGTTCGAATGGCGGTGCCGCTGACAGCGACGCCAGCGACGCCATCATCGCACTCGACAATGCCTGCCTGTCGCTGGCCAGCGCCGACGGCATGGTGGATATCCTGCGCAGCATCTCGCTGCGGATCGGCAGCGGCGAGACGGTCGGCGTGCTGGGCCCGAGCGGCGCCGGCAAGACAAGCCTGCTGATGATCATGGCCGGGCTGGAAAGCCTGACCGGCGGCAACATCCATCTTGCCGGCCAGGATATCACCAGCATGGGAGAGGACGCGCTGGCGGCGCTTCGCCGCGACAAGGTCGGGATCGTCTTCCAGGCCTTCCGCCTGATCCCCTCGATGACGGCGCTGCAGAATGTGGCCGTGCCGCTGGAACTCGCCGGGCACCCCGACGCCGCGGATCTGGCGGCAGAGGCGCTTGCATCGGTCGGTCTCGGGCACCGGAAAACGCACCTTCCCGACCAGATGTCAGGCGGTGAGCAGCAACGGGTCGCCATCGCGCGGGCGATTGCCCCGCGTCCGAAGATCCTGCTTGCCGACGAACCGACAGGCAATCTGGACAGCGGAACCAGTGAAAAGGTCATCACAACCCTGTTCGAGGCCACGGCGGTAGCCGGCGCCGCGCTGGTCCTTGTCACGCATGACCCCGGGCTTGCCGAGCAATGCAGCCGGGTCCTGACCATCGAGGATGGCCGCATCGTCGAGGACCGCGCCTCCTCGACACATCGCGCCGCGTGACCGTGCCGATGGCTGATGACGTCATGACTGGCGGAGATTCGGGCTGGCGCCTCGCCTGGCGGATGGCGCGGCGTGAAATCCGCGGCTCGGTAGCGCGTTTCCGGGTGTTTCTCGGTGCGCTGATGCTTGGTGTTGCCGCCATCGGCACCGTCGGGTCGGTTGCCGAGGCGATGCGCACCGGCATTGCCGGCAATGCACAGCTTCTTCTTGGCGGCGATGTGGAGCTGCGAAGCCTCTACCGGCCGACACCACAGAATGTCACCTCAATCGCCGCGGAATACGGCACGCTGTCACGAAGCCTCGAGATGCGCGCGATGCTGCAGACAGATGACGCGCGCAAGCTGGTGGCGCTGAAGGCGGTTGAGGGCAACTGGCCTCTTGTCGGCACGGCGACGCTTGGCGGCGGCGGGGCCGTCACCGATGCGCTTGGCGACGGCATGATCGTCATCGACCCACAGATGGCGCGCGCGCTCGAGATTGCGCCCGGCTCACGGGTGCGGATCGGCGAGGCCGACCTGACGGTCAGCGACACGCTGACCTATGAGCCGGACAGGTCGGTCAGTTTCGTGACCTTCGGGCCGCGCGTATTGATGTCGCGCGCCACACTCGAGATGACCGGCCTTGACCAGCCCGGCGCCATGATCACCCACCGGACAAGGCTGCTTCTGGCGAATCAGGGCGACCGCGAGGCGGCTGTCACCGCGCTGCGGACGGCCGGGCGTGACGATGGTGTGCGCGTGCGCGATGTCATGAATGCCGCCCCCGGTTTTGATGTCTTCATTGACCGGACCGAGGTGTTTCTGGTGCTTGTCGGGCTGACGGCCCTGTTGATCGGCGGGCTCGGCGTCGCTGGCGCGGTGCGGGCCTGGCTTGGCAGCCGCATGCCGGTGATCGCCACCTTCAAATGCCTTGGCGCGCCATCGCGTCTGATTTTCCGGATCTATCTGTTGCAGGTGATGCTGATCGCCGGGCTGGGTGTCGGGCTGGGTGTCGGGCTGGCCGCCATCGCGCCGGTCTTCGCCGTCGATCTGCTATCGGCCTATGTCACCGTCCCGATCAAGGTATCGGTCTATCCTCTGCCTCTCATCGTCGCGGCCGGCTTTGGCATTGTCACCTCTTTCCTGTTCGCGCTATGGCCACTTGCCAAGGCCGAAGAGGTGCGGGCGGCAAATCTGTTCAGGCGCCTGAACAGCATGCCTGGCGGGCGGCCGCGGCCGGTCTATCTGATGATGGCGCTTGCCGCCCTGCTTGGCCTTGCCGGTCTGGCCTTTGTGGCAACACGCGACCTGCTTCTGACACTGACCTTCATCGGCGGCTCGCTGGCGGCGATCGTGCTTCTGGCCGGGCTTGGCGAGCTGTTGCTGTTGGCGCTGCGCCGGTTGCCGGTGCCGTCCTATGTGCCGGCGCGGCTGGCGCTGTCGGCCATCACGCGGCCGGGATCGCCGGTGCGCGCCATTGTCATCGCCTTTGGCCTTGGCCTGTCGGTTCTTGTCACCGTGTCGCTGTCGCAGGCCAATATCGGCCGGCAGATCGACACCAGGGTTGCCGAGGACGCGCCGGCCTGGTTCTTCATCGATATCCAGCCGGACCAGATCGACCGTTTCATCGCGATCACCACCAATACGCCGGGTGTGACCTCGGTCTCGAAGACACCGATTCTGCGCGGACGTGTGACAAGCCTCGGCGGCAAACCGGCCGAGGAATTCGACATGAAGGGCGGATCGGCCTGGGTGCTCCGCGGTGACCGTGCGCTGACCTGGTCGGCGACCCCGCCGGACAGTGGCGAGATCATCGCCGGTGCATGGTGGCCGGCCGATTATGCCGGCCCACCGCAGGCCTCGATGTCCGAGGAGGAGGCGCGCGAGCTTGGTGTCTGGATTGGTGACAGCGTCACCTTCAATGTCCTCGGCCGGTCGGTCAGCGCCGAGATCACCAGCATCCGCGCGGTTGAATGGGAAAGTTTCAGCATCAATTTCGTCTTCGTCCTGTCACCGGGGCTGCTGGAAGCGGCGCCGCACAGCTGGATGGCCAGTACACGCGTCGACAATGATGACGCGGCGATCGCGGTTGACCGCAATGTCGCCGCCGCCTTTTCCAATATTTCGGCCATTTCGGTGCGCGAGGCTGTGTCCACGGCACAGCGGGTGATCGGCCTGCTTGGCGCGGCGGTGCAGCTGACGGCACTGGTCACACTTGTTGCCGGAATCGCCGTTCTTGCCGGCACCGTGGCCAGCACCGAGGCGCAGCGGCTTGCCGACTCGGTGATCCTGAAGGTTCTCGGCGCCACCCGTCTTTCCATCGCCATCGCCTGGTTCCTTGAATATGCGCTTCTCGGCATGCTGGCCGCGGTGGCGGCGGCCCTCATCGGCAGCCTCGCCAGCTGGGGCCTGATCGAGGGCTTTCTGAATGCCGATTTCGAACTTGATTTCACGCTTGTGCTGATGACCACCATGGTCGGCGCCGCGGCAACGGCGATGCTGGGGCTGGCCGGCGCCGTACGCACCCTTGGCCGCAAGCCGGCACCGCTGCTTCGCGACAGCTGACACCGGTTCACCGGGCGCTGCCAATTCTCGCCACAAAATGTCGCATGCTGGCGTCTTCCGACTTGAATTGACACGACAATGGTGGCTGTCTGGTGATTGGGAAACAGCTGCGGCGAACGCGAGGTGTCATGCGCAAGATGGGAGGGTATTCCGGATTCCGGATCCTGCGGGAAGGTCTTACCGGAAACCGTGGCTGGCGGCCTGCCTGGCGTGATCCGGAGCCGCAACAGGCCTATGATTTCGTGATTGTCGGCGGCGGTGGCCATGGGCTGGCGACAGCCTATTACCTGGCAAGCCGCTATGGCGAGGCCTCGGTGGCGGTTCTGGAAAAGGGCTGGATCGGTGGCGGCAATGTCGGCCGCAACACCACCATCATCCGCTCGAACTACCTTCTTCCCGGCAATGAACCTTTCTACGAATTCTCCTTGCAGCTCTGGGAAGGGCTGGAACAGGATCTCAACTACAACGCCATGGTCAGCCAGCGCGGGGTCTATAACCTCTATCATTCCGACGGGCAGCGCGACGCCTATCGGCGGCGCGGCAATGCGATGATTCTGCATGGCGCCGATGCCGAGCTTCTCGACGCCGCGCAGCTTCGCGCCGAGATCCCCTTCCTGAATTTCGACAATGGCCGTTTTCCCATTCAGGGCGCACTTGTCCAGCGCCGCGGTGGCACCGTGCGCCACGACGCGGTGGCCTGGGGCTATGCGCGCGGCGCCGACCGGCGCGGCGTCGACATCATCCAGAATTGCGAGGTCACCGGCTTTCGCATCCAGAACGGGCGCTGCACCGGTGTCGAGACAAGCCGCGGCTTCATCGCCGCCCGCAAGGTCGGTTGCGCCGTTGCCGGCAGCAGCAGCCGCGTCATGCAGGCTGCCGGGATGCGGCTTCCGATCGAAAGCCATGTCCTGCAGGCCTTCGTCTCGGAGGGGTTGAAGCCGGTGATCCCCGGTGTCGTCACCTATGGCGCCGGCCATTTCTATATCAGCCAGTCCGACAAGGGCGGGCTGGTCTTTGGCGGCGATATCGACATGTATAATTCCTACGCCCAGCGCGGCAATCTGCCGGTGGTCGAGGATGTCTGCGAGGGCGGCATGACATTGATGCCAATGATCGGGCGCGCCCGTATGGTGCGGATGTGGGGCGGCATCATGGATATGAGTATGGATGGCTCACCGATCATCGATCGGACGCCTGTCGACGGTCTCTATTTCAATGGCGGCTGGTGCTATGGCGGCTTCAAGGCGACCCCCGCCTCGGGATATTGCTTTGCCCATCTTCTGGCGACAGACACGCCTCACGACACCGCCACCGCCTTCCGGCTCGACAGGTTCAGACGCGGCATGATGATTGATGAAAAGGGGTCGGGCGCGCAGCCCAACCTGCACTGAGGAGCGGTAACGACATGATCATCGAACACCCGCTTCTGGGACCACGGGACTCACAGGAATTCACCTGTCTTGGCGATGCCAGCCTGCTGCAGCGGCCCGATGCGTCCGCCGACGATGCCGCCGAGACATTCTTCGACTATCAGTATCTTCGCGACAACCCGGCGGGTACGCATCGCGAACTCTGGTACCATGAGATGGGCGACCGCAGCTGGCTGGTTGTCACGCGCGACACCGCCACGCATGAGATTCTGGCTGTCGAACTTGCCTCGGATGTCGTGACAGCGGGAGGCCGGTCATGACGCAGGTGAACCGTCTGGATGGCGGGCTGATCGACCGCGAAGCGCCGCTCGACTTCACCTTTGACGGGCGGCGCTATGGGGGATTCGCTGGCGACACCCTTGCCTCGGCGCTGCTGGCGAACGGTGTCCGGCTGGTCGGAAGGTCGTTCAAATATCATCGGCCGCGCGGGATCATATCCGCCGGGTCGGAGGAACCGAACGCCCTTGTCGAGCTTCGCGAGGGCGCGCGCCGCGAGCCCAACAGCCGCGCCACCATGACCGAACTTCATGACGGGCTGGTGGCCCGCAGCCAGAACCGGTTTCCCTCTCTCGGCTTTGACCTGATGGGGATCAATGACCGGTTCTCGGCCTTTCTCGGTGCCGGCTTCTACTACAAGACCTTCATGTGGCCGAAAGCCTTCTGGGAGCGTGTCTATGAACCGTTGATCAGGCAGGCTGCCGGGCTTGGCGCGCTGTCGGGCGATCCTGATCCGGATGTCTATGATCGCGGCTTCCGGCATTGCGATCTTCTTGTCATCGGGGCCGGACCGGCCGGGCTGATGGCAGCGCTGACAGCCGGCCGCGCCGGTGCCGAGGTGATTCTTGTCGATGAGGATTTTTGCGCCGGTGGCCGGCTGACGATGGAGCGCGAATCTGTCGGCGGCCTGAGCGGCAATGAATGGGCGGCGCAGGCAGCAGCCGAGCTTGCCGGCCTGCCGAATGTACGGGTGATGCCGCGCAGCACCGCCATCGGCATCTTCGACCACGGCATTTACAGCGTTCTGGAACGTGTGTCCGACCATCTGCCAGTGCCGCGCGCGGGAACGCCGCGCCAGATTCTGTGGCGGGTCTATGCAAAGCGCGCGATCCTGGCCGCCGGCGCGACCGAACGGCTGATCGCCTTCGACAATAATGACCGGCCGGGGATCATGCAGGCCGGCGCCATGCGCGCCTATGTCAATCGCTGGGCCGCCGCGCCGGCCGAACGCATCGCCATCTTCACGAACAATGATGACGGGCACCGCACGGCAGCCGACCTTGCCGCCGCCGGGGTGGAGATTGCCGCCATTATAGATTCGCGGCCCGACGCGCCGGCAAGCAATATCGCCGAACTGTTCGCCGGCGCCGTTGTCAGCAACAGCAGCGGACGGCGCGGCATCGGGCATGTCACGCTGCGGCTTGCCGATGGCGGACGTAAACATCTGTCCTGCGGAGCGCTGGCCGTGTCCGGCGGCTGGAACCCGAATGTCCATCTGACATGCCATCATCGCGGCCGGCCGCAATGGCAGGAGGATATCGCCGCCTTCATCCCCGGCGAAGGGGTGCCGCCCGGCCTTGCCGTCGCCGGCGCCGCACGCGGCATTTTCAGCACCGCCGGCGCACTTGCCGACGGGCGGGACCAGGCGCTGGCGCAGCTTGCCGAGCTTGGCATGAAGGTGAAAACGGCGCCGCTGCCTGAGGCCGATGATGCGCCCGTTACCATCACCCCGCTATGGCATGTCGGCGGCACAAAACGCGCTTGGCTCGACCAGCAGAATGACGTCACGGTGAAGGATGTCGGGCTGGCGCATCAGGAGAATTTCCGCGCTGTCGAACATCTGAAACGCTACACCACGCTTGGCATGGCAGGTGACCAGGGCCGCACCTCGAACGTCCTCGGCCTTGCCGTGATGGCCGAGCTGACAGGAAAGACCATCGCCGAGACCGGCACCACCATCTACCGCCCGCCCTACACGCCAACGCCGATCGCCGCCTTTGCCGGCCGCTCGGTCGGCCGCGATTTTCGGCCAACACGCCTGCCGCCATCGCATCACTGGGCGGCCGAGCAAGGGGCCGTCTTTGTCGAGGCGGGAAGCTGGCTTCGCGCGCAATGGTTCCCGCGCGAGGGCGAAACACATTGGCGCGAATCGGTCGATCGCGAAGTTCTGGCCACCCGCCGCTCGGTCGGGGTGTGCGATGTCAGCACGCTTGGCAAGATCGATATCCAGGGAAGTGATGCCGGCGCCTTTCTCGACCTTGTCTACAGCAACATGTTTTCCACCCTTCCGGTTGGCAAGACGCGCTATGGGCTGATGCTGCGCGAGGATGGCATGGTGATGGATGACGGCACCACGGCGCGGCTTGGCGAGACGCACTATCTGATGACCACCACCACGGCGAACGCCGTCGGCGTCTATCGGCATCTGGAATTCGTGCGCCAGTGTCTGCGCCCTGACATGGATGTGCAGCTGATTTCGGCCACCGACAGCTGGGCTCAGTTCGCCGTAGCCGGCCCGAACGCAAGGCGCGTCCTGCAGGTGGTTGTCGACCCGCAACATGACATTTCCAACGAGGCGTTTCCCTTTATGGCCTGCGGGACGATCAGCGTCTGTGGCGGTGTGATGGCGCGGCTGTTCAGAATCTCCTTCTCCGGCGAGCTGGCTTATGAAATCGCCGTGCCGTCGCGCTATGGCGATGCGATGATCCGCGCGCTGATGGCGGCCGGCGATGCCTATGACATTACCCCCTATGGCACCGAGGCGCTTGGCGTCATGCGGGTCGAAAAGGGGCACGTTACCGGCAATGAACTGAACGGCACGATCACCGCGCGCAATCTTGGCATGGCGAAGATGGTCTCGACGAAGAAGGACAGCATCGGCGCGGTGCTGGCCGGGCGCGAGGCGCTTGTCGCCGAGGACGGGCTGTGTCTTGTCGGGCTGCGGGCCATCGATGGCGATAATGTGACCGCCGGCGCGCATCTGTTCGCCGAGGGCACGCCGGTCGACCCGGCGCATGATGAGGGCTATGTCACCTCGGCTGCCTGGTCGCCGCATATCGGGGCCTCGATCGGGCTTGGCTTCATCGCCCGTGGCGCAGACCGGCATGGTGAGATGGTGCGGCTGATGAACCCGCTCGAAGGACGATCAGCCCGCGCCCGCATCTGCAGCCCGCATTTCATCGATCCCGAGGGAGAGCGACTCCGTGGCTAGCCTGACAGCAATCACCGCGCTTGGCGGCATCACCGCCTATGACGAGACCATCGGCGGCATCCGGATTGCCGAGATCGCCGACACCTGTCTTGCCTCGCTGGCGATGCGGCGCGGCAGGATGGCCGATTTTGAAAAGGCCGTCGGGAAGGTCCTTGGCACCGACCTGCCGGCACCTGGACAGCGGACCGGCACCGATGCGCATGGGGTGATCTGGATGGGGCCCGACCAGTTCCTTGTCGAGGCCGAAACCGGCGCAACTGATCTTGCTGGCAGGCTTGCCGCCAGCTTCGGGGCGGCGGCCTCGATCACCGACCAGAGCGATGCGTGGGTCCGGTTCGACATCACCGGCAAGGATGTACCGGCCATGCTGGAGCGGCTCAGCGCCGCCGATACGCGATTGATGCAGGGCGGCGCGGCGGTGCGGACACCTGTTCATCATATGCTGTGTGTTCTGGTCTGCCGCGACGCCTATATCGGCTTCACCATCTATGGCCCGCGCGCCTCGGCACAGTCACTTCACCACGCTCTGACCACCGCCGCGGCATCACTCTAGCCGGATCAGAACAGACCTTCGATCTCACCGGCCTCGTTCAGACAGATATTTTCCGCAGACGGGACGCGCGGCAGGCCCGGCATCGTCATGATCTCGCCGCAGATGGCGACGATGAAACCGGCCCCGGCCGACAGCCTGACCTCGCGGACCGGCACCGAATGGCCGGTTGGCGCGCCGCGCAGATTGGGATCGGTGCTGAAGCTATATTGCGTCTTTGCCATACAGACCGGCAGATGACCATAGCCCTGATCTTCCCATTGTCGCAGCTGGTCGCGGATTTTCTTGTCGGCCAGCACCTCGTCGGCACGGTAGATTCGCTTGGCGATGGTCTCGATTTTTTCGAACAGCGGCATGTCATCGGGGTAGATTGGCGCGAAACTGGCCATGTCGGCGTCGGCAATTTCGGCAACGCGGATGGCAAGCTCCTTCGCGCCCTCGCCACCAAGTTCCCAGTGCCGTGAGATGATGGCCTCGCTTCCCTGCTCGGCGACATAGGCCTTCAGCGCGGCGATTTCGGCATCGGTATCGCCGGTGAAATGGTTCACCGCCACGACAACCGGCACGCCAAAGGATTTCAGATTCTCGATATGCCGTCCGAGGTTGGCGCACCCCGCCTGTACCGCGGCGACATTTTCGGCGCCGAGGTCGGCCCGCGCGACGCCGCCATTCATCTTCATCGCCCGGATGGTGGCCACAAGGACAACGGCGCTTGGCGCCAGACCGGCCTTGCGGCATTTGATGTTCATGAATTTCTCGGCACCGAGATCGGCCCCGAAACCGGCCTCGGTGACAACATACTCGGACAGTTTCAGCGCCGTCTTCGTGGCGATCACCGAATTACAGCCATGCGCGATATTGGCGAACGGGCCACCATGCACAAAGGCCGGGTTGTTCTCGAGGGTCTGCACAAGGTTCGGCTGCAGCGCCTGCGCCAGCAGCACCGTCATCGCGCCATCTGCCTTGATGTCACGGCAATAGACCGGCGAGCGGTCGCGGCGATAGGCGACGATGATGTCGCCAAGGCGTTTCTGCAGATCCTCAAGATCGGTCGCAAGGCACAGGATGGCCATCACTTCGGAGGCGACGGTGATGTCGAAGCCGGCCTGCCGCGGAAAGCCGTTCGACACGCCGCCAAGACTGGACACGATATCACGCAGCGCGCGGTCATTCATATCGACGACGCGGCGCCAGGTCACGCGCCGCTGATCGATCTCCAGCTCGTTGCCCCAGTAGATATGGTTGTCGATCATCGCCGACAGCAGATTATGGGCCGATGTGATGGCGTGAAAATCACCGGTGAAATGGAGATTCATTTCCTCCATCGGCACCACCTGCGCATAACCGCCACCAGCAGCGCCACCCTTCATCCCGAAACAGGGACCAAGCGAAGCCTCGCGGATACAGACGGTGGCCTGCTTGCCGATGGCGTTCAGCCCGTCGACCAGCCCGACCGTGGTGGTTGTCTTGCCCTCGCCGGCCGGGGTCGGGTTGATAGCCGTCACCAGGATCAGCTTGCCATCCTCGCGATCCGAAGCCGCGGCAATGAACTCGGCTGACAATTTCGCCTTGTCATGGCCGAAGGGAAGAAGGTCCTGCGCCGGAATGCCAAGCTTGTCGCCAATCTGCTGGATCGGCAGCTTGGTTGCGGCACGCGCGATCTCGATGTCCGTCTTGGGGGTCATTGGATTTCATCCTTCGGGGTCGTGGACTGGCACCATGACTGCTGGCTTACCCGCCAAAGCCGGGCCACAATATGCCCTTGTCGCCACAAAACGTCCCGTGAACGGCCTCGCCGGGCCTGTGTGGCACATAAAATCTGCGTTGCGGGGACACAGACGATCCGTTATGAGAAACGCCATGAAACAGGATTCAGTCAAAAAAGTCGTTCTGGCCTATTCCGGCGGGCTCGACACCTCGGTCATTCTGCGCTGGCTGCAGGACCGGTATAACGCACAGGTTGTGACCTTCACCGCCGATATCGGCCAGGGCGATGAGGTCGAACCGGCCCGCGCCAAGGCCGAGTTGCTGGGCATCAAGGAGATTTTCATCGAGGATCTGCGTGAGGAGTTCGTGCGTGACTATGTGTTCCCGATGTTCCGCGCCAACCCCCTCTATGAGGGGATGTATCTTCTTGGCACCTCGATCGCGCGCCCGCTCATTGCCAAGCGGCAGATCGAGATCGCACGGGCCGTCGGTGCCGATGCCGTTGCGCATGGCGCCACCGGCAAGGGCAATGACCAGGTCCGGTTCGAGTTGGCCTATTATGCCCTTCAGCCCGACATCAGGGTGATCGCCCCGTGGCGTGAATGGGACCTCGGGTCACGGACGAAGCTGATCGAATATGCCGAGCAGAACCAGATTCCAATCCCGCGCGACAAGCGTGGTGAGGCGCCGTTCAGCGTCGATGCGAATCTTCTTCACATCTCGGCCGAGGGAAAGGTTCTTGAGGATCCGTGGGTGGCACCGGAGGAATATGTCTTCTCGCGCTCGGTATCGCCCGAGGATGCACCCGACAAGCCGACCGAAATCGAAATCGAGTTCGAGGCCGGCGACCCGGTGGCCATCGACGGCGTGAAAATGACGCCGGCACAGCTACTGACAAGGTTGAACGAGCTTGGCGGCGCGAACGGCATTGGCCGGATC
>Ga0181578_10004288_pt1 | contig 12724 bp, 12 predicted proteins | sample 071ome_21_FD_148659 | JGI IMG/M metagenome (GOLD analysis project Ga0181578, IMG submission 148659) | Coastal salt marsh microbial communities from the Groves Creek Marsh, Skidaway Island, Georgia - 071401CT metaG (spades assembly) | ecosystem: Environmental > Aquatic > Marine > Intertidal zone... | reverse complement strand
CCCATCGCTGCAAAGATCGTTGTGGCTGAGGCTGTTCCTTGACCTTCGGGTTTCCCCGATCTCGGCTCCCTGTTGGTTCAGACGGCTCACTCCGCTGGAACGGAGGCCGAAGTGACCTTGGGGACCGAGACTCCCCACCGATAGGCGGGGGCCACGGGTAGCGTATACCCGTGTCGGGAAGAAGGTTCACCCCCCGATGTTCTCAGAGGTAGACCATGATCAATGTCTGGGTCGTTCAGAACAGCACATTGAAGCCCCTTCGCATGGGGGGTTCTTTTTCTGGTCCCGAGGCTGCCCTCCAGAGCGCGGCCCGGATACTCCGACGCTTGGGGGTGGTGGAAGTGGCTGTACGGAACCTGACCGGTTGGGGTGCTCAGGGAGCCACTTCCTTGTTGGTCTACGATCATTCGGATCTGATTCCCTTCTCCCTTGTGGTAGAGGGTGCTGTCATCACAGAGGGTTCCACCCCCCTCCCACCGACCGAGACGATCACGAGCGAGGACGATACCATCGTCTACAACTGACCCCCATCCCTCTGAGATGGGGGTCAGGGGGGTTGGACGGATCAGGAGTTCAGGTTCTTGGTGAGGACATAGGATTCCCCGCCCACCTCGGAGATGGCTCCCCCGTTGATGAGGAGGTTGAGGCAGTCGTTGACGATCGTTGCCTCGATAGCGAGGTCTTCCCCGATCTCTTGCCGGGTCGAGAAGGGCTCGTCCTCAATCATCTTGAGGATCTGTCTCGCCGTTTCGCGATTGACCTGCGCTTCGCGCAGTCCGCTGCGGATCTCGTAGGCCAACTTGACGGCACGCCCTTCGCTCACATCTTCCTGTTCCGCGATCTCGTGGACGGTCTGGCCTTTTGCCATGCGTTCAAAGATGCGGGAGAAGCGATCGGCTGCCGCACCGTGGTTGACGACCACCTGATCCCGGCAGAACTGCATGAGGTCTGCGTGCTCGGAAACCCGAATGAGGGCGTCCTCTGCGGACTCCCCGGTGTCCACGAACTCGAACCCGATGGCTTCCTGCTTTTCCTGATCAAGGTGAACTATCACTGAGGGTGCTTCGGAGTTGATGTGCGTGGACCCGGCAGTACGGTAGTTACTGCCAGTCTCACGGCTCATCTTGGTCTCGTGTTCCGTGAGGGCTCCCCGCAGCCGCTCCAGAGGCTCTGCGCCACGACGGAAGTGATGGTTGCGGATCTTGCCTCGCAGGAAGTTGTAGAGGGCACCGATCTTCACTTCGCCTTCCGCTGCCAGAACATCATCGAAGGTGCCATCGTGGCCCCACCGGGCGAGCCAGAGCCCGACCAACGACCGAAGTTCGTTGAACTCCATGGCGGATCGCTTGAGGAGCATCTTGGTCAGGCGGCGGTCGAGGTCGTGCTCTGCGACCTGCACAGCGACCCACTCTGCCGATGTGAGAGGGCGGTGGAGGCTGGCCAGATGATCGCGGAGATCCTGCTCATCTGTGCCGGGACGCACGGTTGCAACAAGGGGGTCATGCTGCCGGTTTGCAGCAGCATTCCAGACGAGGGATGCGAACGCAGATGTGGCGTTGCTCCCACGGACATGGTTCGACCAGATCAGGTTGCGCCGGATGCGGTGCTTGTTTCCTCCAGTGCGGTCGGCTTCATCCAAAATCCACTGGAGGATGAGGCTGCGAGCCACGGAGGAGTTGGGGGCGTCCACAACGAGGGACAGAACAGAGGCCAACGCCTTGATGCGTACTTTCACGATGTACTCCATGCTCGCAAGCGAGGCTGGATTTCTGGGGTGTCGGACGGGGACAGGTGTAGAGGTCAGGTCCGGCTCGGATTCTATGGAAGGGGGGTGATCCTGTCAACGGGTGGGTGATGTTTTCGTGTTCAAAGTGGGGTGATGTGGGACGGGCATCATTCTCAATACCGTGTCTATGGGAGATCCTTTGGTGATCTGAGAGGTTTACGCATGTCCCGTTCCCTGATGAAGAAGATCGCGACCGCCAAGGGTCGTTCCGAGTACGCTCAGGCGGCACTCCTCGCGGCGATGACCGACCGTGATGTGGGTCGTGTGGAGAGGGACCTTCGTGAAGGAGGTTCTGCGGCGGCTCCTTACGAGAGGGTCCTTCTGGAAAGAGGCATGACCCTCGATGCCTTTCGCAAGATGAATGGGCTGTGGAATGCCGTCGTGAGAGGTGCCAACGCCTTCATGGGGTCGAAGGCGGGTGAGAGTGATCTGATCCAGCCAGCCCTGAAGGGCATGAGCGGCGACGATGCTGCTCAGGTCTTGTCGGTCCCCGGCATGGAGTGGCCGGGACTTCGGTTCGACAACTGGATGCTTTCGTTCCCCGATGCGCCCAAGGACTCGCCTGCGGCCAAGATGAAGGGCCGCTATGTCAAGCGTGAGGAGCCTGCGTACCCCGGTGGTCGGACCATCTTCGATGTGATCGGTCAGAAGGCTCTCAAGCAGTCCCGTCTGTCACCGGGGTGGTTCCTGAAGACGCTTCACAAGGAGGCGTACACCAAGATCAAGGATTGGGCCAAGAGCGTCGATGCTGGCCGGTACATGCAGTTCTTGGAGGATGATAGGGGCGGCGAGGTGATTCCGGTTCCCGGCTACGAGGGCGTGGGGTCGCAGGAGGCACACCATCTGTCCAACCCGTACTTCTTGGAGAAGATCAACGAGGAGGTCAGCCGTCAGGTTCAGAGTTCCCCGGCACAGAAGTGGTTGTGGGATGCAGTCTTGACCTCGGTGGTCGATCTGGACAAGAAGTTTCTCCGGGCAGCGAAGGGCACTCCTCCGGTTCAGTTGAAGGCTACGGACTTCATGGATTGGGTGGATTCTTCGGGATACGAGATCCCAGACGGCTTGCAGCCCACCCGTCGGAATGTCGCGAAAACATGGACGAAGTTGTACGCGGTTCTGCAAAAGGCGTACAACAACCTCCCTGACAAGGTGTTTGAGGAGGGTCTGCGGTCGGACGAGTTGGCGGGTTATTTCCGCGACCCGGCTGTCCGCGATGTGTACCTTCAGGAGATGCGTCGTCGTCGCAAGTCCGCTGCGATGCGGCGGGCGGCGGCTCGTCGGGTGGCTGAGAAGTGGATTCAGCAGGCGGTTGAGCGTCCCGGTCGTCTCCACGAGTATTTCGGCATCCCCGAAGACGAGGACATCCCGGTCGCCAAGATCAAGGGCGAGATCGCCAAGTTGAAGAAGAAGGAGGAGCGGTCTGCCGAGGAGACTTCGCTGCTCCGGGCGCTCAACATGGCTCTGACCTTGAAGGGCATGAACAAGGGTGCTGGGCTCGACCCTGTAAGCCTCGGTGAGATGATGTTGTCGGCGGCAGCACAGATTCGGTTGTTCCACAATCTTGAAGGTGCCTACGACCGCTATCTTGGCGTCTACGAAGAAATGGGTCAGAACCTCGTCCGTTTGGGGCACACCACGGATGCAGATGATCGCGAGTTTCTGCGTGGCGAGATCAATGACGCATTGAGGTATCTGCGTGGCCGTGCGGGCGAGATTCACAGGGCCTCGGAGGCCATGAAGGGGTTGGCCGATGCCTACGACCTCGTGGCGAAGGCGTACCGCTGATGGGACACCGCATCGCCAAGGCTGATGTGATTCCTACATCCGGTGTTTACCGGGTGTGGTGTTCGCCTGAGCACTACTACATCGGCAGGTCTTCCGACATCGGGGGTCGGTGTGCGGGGCACGAGCAGAAGTTGAGGAAGGGTACGCATATCAACCCCCACATGCAGCGGGTGTTCAACAAGTATGGCTCCTTCCGTTACGAGGTGTTGGAGATCGCTGATGCACTGGCTGCCACCAGCATCGAACAGGATTTGCTCGACAAGCATCTGTCCGACCCCTTGTGCATGAACATCTGCGCGTCCGCTGAGATTCCGACCCGCAAGGGTTTGCAGAACACTCCAGAGCACAACGCGAAGATTAGTGCTGGACGCAGGGGTAAGAGGCACACCGCAGAGTCAAAGGCGAAGATGTCCGCTTCACAGAAGAAGCGGTTTGTGGACGGTTGGTCTGCGGAGTTTCGGCAGAAGCAGGAGGAGGCTCGCAGCAAGCCCGAATACCAGCAGAAGCGGGGTGCTGCGCTTCGGGGCCGGAAGCACACAGCGGAACACAAGGCGAAGATCGCGGCATCTCTCCGGGGTCGTGCGGTGTCGGACGAGACGAGGGCTCGCCTGTCTGAATCCCTCAAGGGCCGCGTCTTTAGTGACGAGCATCGAGCCCGCCTTTCCGCTGCTCAACGGAACCGAAAGCCGATTTCAGAAGCAACCCGAGAGAAGATGCGTGCAGCACAGAAGCGCCGACAGGCTCGGGAGAGGGAGGGTCGAGATGGGTAAGATCGCCAAGGCTGATGTGATTCCCGTTCGTCAACCCAATCAATATGCTTGCGTCACCACGAGCCTCTGTATGGCGCTCCGTGCCCTCGGAGTGCCCGAGGACGAGTGCTCACCTGCTCGGGTGAACAAGGTCGTCGGGGCGATGCCCTTGCAGGGTGCGGCTTGGGAGCCGATGCTTGCCGCCGCGAACCATTACGGGATGCGGGCGACCCTGACACTCCCTTCGACGGTTCGGCAGTTGAAGGAGTGGACGGATGCGGGCAAGCCCGTGGTCATCGCATGGAACCCAGAGGGTCGTGAGTGGAGTCACGCCTCGCTGGTGTTCGATGTAGATGATGATCTCAATGTTCACATCGCTGATCCGAACATCCCCGACCCGGATGAGACGGTGCGGGTGGTGCCCAAGGGTGAGTTCTACAGCAAGTGGTACGAGAAGGCTCCGCAGGGGTTCCTGATTCGCCGTCCGGCTTGCGTGATTGAGCGGGAGATCACTCCAGATGGCAGACAGGTGATGGCATCACGGAAGAAGACCGCTGCTCACCAGAAGCGTGCTGATGATTTCTCAGATGACAGTACCGTTGTGGAGTACGCTGCCCGACAGTTGATGAAGCGGAAGCGGACGACGGTGGCAAAGGCCGCCAAGGAGACTGCGGAGGCTCTTTCGGGAGGGACCAACCTGTTCATCGGCGGTGGTCACCGCGAGGTTGAGATCGACCCTCGCAAGTTGGAGTCTGCTCTCTGGGAATACTTGGTGGAGTTTGCTCAGGAACAGGTGCGGCAGTTTGCACCGGGTATGGGGCACATTGCGGTCGCGGCGACAATCAACCACTTTGGACTTCCCAAGAGGGATGCCAAGACTTTGGAGTCCAAGATGAGTCGGCGCATGGCTTCTCGTGGGAAGACCGCAGGCGTGGTGCGCGACAGCATCATGGAAATCGACACCTACGAGGTTGCTGAGACAGGTAGGGGTCAACCGCTTTCGCTCACCCCGATCACCTACTCGTTCGATGATTGGGAATACATCGGTGAGGACGGGGGGGTCTCTGTCTCGTGGGGGCAGAAGTCGGCTCTGATGGGTCGTCGGGAGTTCGCCGCCTTCGCTGCGGACATGAAGAAGGCTCTCGCGTGGGCGGAACGCTACGACTACTCCAAGGGCAGAATGGCCTCCCGTGTGGCTTCTCGCTACAACAAGCAGGCTGAGTCCAAGCGTCTTGATCAAGGTGCGCGTCGGCAGATCAACTCGCTTCTGATTCGTGCTGGACTCGACGGCAACGGCAGGTTCCGTTCAGCCCAGCAGGGCTACGCCCGAGCCGTTGATGTGCTCCACGATGTGGGCATCGAGTTGGACGAGGTGGTGTCTTCTCACCTGTTCAACCAGCCGAGCGGCACCATCAGAGCCGACATCGCGTTTACCAACTACACGGATCGGTTCTCTCCGATCTCAATCGACAACTCTGTCCTCTACCTCCAGTACACGGAACTCCGTGACGGGGTGTACGAAGTCGTGGCCTATCTCTCGTAGGAGCCCTCCGTGAACTCAAACAAGATGGTTTCTCAGGCGGCCCCTCGGTTTGTTTATTCCGGTTACGGTTCCGGCGTGGTCGTAACTATCACTCGTCGTGGCGTAAAGGTCGATGTCACTCTGAAGAAGATAAGGGGTGAATGGTTCCCCCTGAGTATTCTGGACCACGATGGTAATGAGCACTACCTCTCGGATGCTGAGATGGGTCGTGTGGTCCGAGAAGCAGAGCGTAAAACCAAGCGGGAAGGCAGCAAGACCAAAAGTGCCCGTTCTCTGGTGTCGAAAGAGTTGGACACTCTGTGGATGGTGACCGATCCGACTGAGGACTCCGAGATCATTGACATTCTGGTAGGGGTTTCCGATTGGGGCACTCTCCGCAACATCATGGTTGGTTCTCCTGACTGGAGAAAGCAGAGGGTTTCTTTCCACGACGACCTTCGTTCAGCCCGCTCCGATGCGATGCAGCGTTTGAGTCGCATCCATAGGGGCGACATTCCGCCGTGGGTGTTGGTGTCAGACAAGGAAGGCGATTTTCGCATGGCCTCTCGGGTGGCCTCTCGCTACCAGAAGCAGTCCGGCGACCTTTCGCTGGCCGACGCGCTTCACGAGTTGCAGGTGGCTGCTGAGGCGTTGGAGAACGCCCACATCATCCTCACTTCCCGGCACATGGGTTCGTCTCTGGAGGACGACTTCAGCCAAGCGCGTGAGACTGCTGACTTCTTGGAGAAGATGTCGGTTCCTCTTGAACGACACATCAAGGCGCTTCGGCGCATCTGAGGAGGTTGGTATGGGCAAGCGACTGGTCACAGCACAGAAGCCGTTCACGATGATCGTGGGAGCACTCCGTCAGGGGTCAGACCCGTCGCGTGGTCCGGCAGGGAACCCCGATGTGGCGATTTCTACTTTCACTCGCCAGTCGTTCCCCGAGGTCCCCGGTCGTGGCCCCTACTGCACCTACCCCGGCATCAAGGGCACCACGACTCGCACGGGGCTGCTCTCCAACCCGGCTGGCAGCCCGCAGACGGCTACGGGCACCATCACAGTGAATCTCACCCCCGCCATTGACGGCGCAACTACCATTCATCTGGGCGAGTACATCCTGACCTCCGATGTGGAGTTTTTGGTTGACCCCCTGAGCGGGGCAAACACCGCTGCATCGTTGACCACGGCGATCAACAACCTCGACGGGTACAGTGCTGTACCTGCTGGCGCTGTGGTCACGGTCACAGGACCGGTGGGTGTTCTCGGGAACGAGGCCGACTTCCGTGCAGGTGGTGTCAGTCCGTACCTGTTCGTATTTAGCCCTGACACTGGAGCGATGTCGGGAGCAGAGCCCGTGATTGGTCCGCCGACGATCACCTGATAGGGAGAAGTCATGTCTGCACAGCCTCGCCAAACGAAAGAGGATCGGCTCTACATCCTCGCGAACCTCCCTGATGGTGTTCGTCGGATTCTGGTCATCGGGGCAGATGGCAAGCAGGTATACAAGCGTCCTGATGAGGTAGACCCCGAATCGGACGAGATCACCCTCAATGCGTCAGGTTCGCCCATCGTCATGCGGGGGAAGCCGGGCCGGAAGTCCAAGAGTTCGTTGAAAGCGGTAACACCGCAGATCGCAGAGGTTGAGCAGGCTCGCATCGAGCACATGAGCACGGACGCCCTTCGGCGTGCTGCTCGGAAGGACGCTGACAGTGATGATGTGTTCAGCGCCCTCATCGCTGCGATGGCAGAGGAGGCTGCGAGCATCGACTTCGACAAAGCGGAAGCCGCTCGTCACGGCGGGGACACCGCCACTCTCTCCTCCAAGCGTGCCCGCATCCTCAAGGGCATGGCGGATACATGGCTGAAGCGGAAGCAGCAGATTGAGGGCGGGGTCATCGACCTCGATTCCCCGGCTTTCCAAGCCTTGTTCGGGTTGATTCTTGAAACCTTCAAGGGAGCCATGCTCGATTCCGGTGCTCGCCCTGAACTGATTGAGACGACCTTTGCCAAACTGGTCGCATCTTTGAGCGACGATGGTTGGAAGCAGGACGCGAAGGTGCGTATGAAGGCCAAGGGTGTTTTGTGAGTCTTGCGGATCTTGCTGCCAGTGTCGGTCGGAGGTCTGCCAGCGGAGGCACGGATGATGGGGTTGACCCCATCACCTTCATCGAGGCCCCGTGGGGCCTCGGTCTGCGGCTGTTCCCTGTTCAGAGGGTCATTATCAAGGCCCATTACGGAATGGTTCTGGATGACAACGAGCATGATTTCCCGCTCGATGTCCCGGTTCCAGAGGACCATCCCAAGTATGGCCCGGATTTTGTTGATGGGGAGGGGTTCTATCTCTACCGGATCGTCATCACCGACTTCCGGCGCGAGAATGTCCAGTACATGACCGAGGCGGGGTATCTCCGCTACCTGTACGACGACGGGCGGTGCAACACCCGTGAGGTCATCCCCGGCAAGCAGCGTCGAGAGATGATTCTGTCTGTGGGCAGACGGTCTGGGAAGACTTTGATCACCTCCTGCATCGTGGCCTACGAGACATACAAGTTGCTGCTCAAGGGCAACCCGCAGAAGTATTACGGGTCATCCCAGTCCAATGTGATCCAGTTGATCTCGGTGGCTACCGACCGCGATCAAGCCGGGCTGCTGTACCGAGAGGCGTCGGGACACTTTGGCAAGTGCGACTTCTTTCGTCCCTACGCTGCGAACGCCACGCAGTCGTTTGCTACATTCCAGACCCCCTTCGACATCGACAAGTACGGCTCCTACAAGGACAACCCCAAGGCTCGGTTCTCGATCAATGTGACTTTCCGGTCGTGTGTGGCGAAGGGGCTTCGCGGTGGTGCGAACATCCTTGTTGCTCTGGACGAGGTTGCCCACTTCGGTGAGAAGGGTCAGGCGTCTGCCGACGAGGTGTACCAAGCGGTCGAGCCGAGTACCCGTACATTCTCGCCCAAGGACCCGAAGAATACGACACGACCGATCGGGGAGAATGAGGGCCGGATCATCATGATCTCGTCCCCTCTCGGGCGGCAGGGATTGTTCTTCAAGCAGTTCACGCTGGGATTCGGAAGCAACAAAGCCGCTGACAACCTGCTGTGCATCCAAGCACCGACATGGGAGGTCAACCCCACCGTCCCCGCCGAGACATTCGTGGCGTCCTACCTGAAAGACCCCAATGTCTTCTTCACTGAGTTCGGGGCGGTCTTCAGTGACCGGACACGAGGCTGGATCGAGGACCCGACGGACCTCATGGCCTGTGTGGACCCGGACCTGCGCCCGAAGCACAGTGCCCCGGCACGGATGCCACACTTCATGGGGCTCGATGTCGCGTTGGTGGGTGACTACACGACCGTGGCGGTCGGCCACAATGACGCCGAAGGCAAGGTCGTTCTCGACTATATCGACAGGATCAAGGCTGGTGAGGGTGACTTTGAACACCTTGAACGGCTGGAGTTCGATGATGTGGCCGATTGGGTGTACGCCATCAGTCGGCGCTTCTACATCACGGAAGGCATGTTCGACCAGTGGGCAGGCATCCCGATGGAGCAGGCGTTGAGGAAGCGGGGTCTTTCCACACTCAAGTCGGTTCACCATACGCGGAACCTGTCGAGCCAGATGTTCCAGAACTTCAAGAACCTCATGCTCGACAAGAAGATGGTCCTGTACGACTGGCCGATCCCAGACGGTGACGAACACTCGGCTCACATCGCTGAGTTGCTGGAACTCCAAGCCGAGTACATCAGCAAGTACATCATCAAGGTCGAGGCTCCCAACATCGAAGGGAAGCACGACGACCTTTCCGATGCTCTGGTTCGCATGGTGTGGGTCGCCACGAACAACTCGACCAAGCGGGTGGTTATGTCGGGGACCCACACAAGGACGAGAGGTCAGCCTGTGTCCGGCTCCGGTCGGTTTGGTCGTCAGACCTTCCGCAAGGCGACCCGGAAGGGGTCACATCCTTCGCGGATTCCCCCCAAGGGGTACAAGGGTGATCGGTAGTGCTCCTATTCGACTCTCCGAGTAGGAGAGTCCAATGGCACCACACATCCAGAACTCCAATGTGTCTGATTCCGGCGATGTGGAACTCATGTTCCCCGGCGATCGGTTTCCCGTTATCGCGGGCACGGCACTCCGTTCGACAGGTTGGCGAGGAGGCTTGTTCGTTCGCTATGTCACGGCTGGTGATGACTTCACCGTAGAGGTGAGCGACGGCAACGAAGCCTGTGGTTTCATCCTGTTCCAGAGCGAGGACTACCGGATCACGCCTCCGAATGGTGTGGGGCCGGGTTCGCCTCAGAACTTTCTCTCCCAGCAGTTCCTCAACCCCACGGGCGGAAACAATGTCGTCACCATGGTCAACGGTGGCACCCGTGCTTTCTTCCGGGTGTTTGAGACGGTGGCATTGAACGGTGCTGGGGCGAGGGCGGGCGGTCCCATCATTTACACGCTCAACGAACCCCTCAAGGTCAGCGAAAACGGTCTGCTGTGCAACGACTCTGATGTGAACCTTGCGGCGGCTGGTGTCACGACACCTCAAGTCGTCGGTATTGTGTCTGCGGTGCCATCGGCTGAGAACGACGGTCGGTTGTGCCTCGACATGAAGTTCTGAGGTTGATCCTTGTCACGACTGCGGGCATCACTGTCACCTACCGACACCGACCGGGAGATCCAACACGCTTTGGATCGTGCAGCCCGTGAGGTGGAGGCCGCGCTGCGTGTCGCAGCGGCAAGTCCGCTTCCTCGACACCAGAAGCGCCGAACCATTGGTGATCTTCAGCGTGCTTTGGATTCAGTTTCCCGAGTCAGTTTCCTTGGGTCGCCTCTCCCCGAGAGAGAGTCATACGAGGACTGGAAGGCGCGACAGGATCAGAAGCGTCAGGCTCGCATTGAGGCAAATGCGGCGAAGTCGGCAGCAATGAAGGAGCAGGCAGATGTCTGACAAGAAGGAAGGCACGCCTGTCCGCACCATTCGATCTGGTGATGGAAAGAAGAAGGCGAAGACCGGCAAACCACGCAAGATCACATCATCCATGATGCGATCCAAGACGGCTTCAGCCTACGGCGGGAGCATGGGGCTCGGTAACTCCGGGTCCGTAGAAGGCATCGGCGGCAACTTCTACTCGCCCGAGTTGTCCACCGACTTCTTGGAGTTGCCTCAGAGCCTCCATGAACAGTGGAACTATTATCGCTTCTTCTACCGCACCGAGCCCTTCGTCGGTCAAGCGGTGGACCTCCACACCGAGTTGCCGATCTCCAAGGTCCGCATCGGCATGGCGAAGGCCAAGAATCGAGAACTTGCCGTCAAGGCGACCCGGTTCTGTGAGCGGTGGGCGCAGAGGGTTCGTCTTCTTGACCGGCTTCTCGCCATCACCCATGACCGGAACCTCATTGGCGAGGTGTTCATCTGGTGTGAGGACTCCAACGAGGAGATGCCTCGTGAAGTTCGTGAGGAGGAGGTGCGCCTCCTGTCCGAAGACGGTGAGGCTGAGGAGAAGTGGGTCGAGCGCGAAGATGCCGATGACCGGGCCGTCAAGTGGCTGAAGAAGAACTACAAGGGATGGACGAACATCCGGGTTCTGCCACCTGAGCAGATTCGCATGGAAACCTTCAACTTCACCGATGAGCGCATCATTGAGTTGATCCCCGACTCCAAGACCAAGGACATCATCGAGAAGTACCAGCAGGGTGATCCGCACGCGAAGCGTGTTGTGGAGTCCATGCCTCTCGATGTGGTCAAGGCGGTAGTCGAGGGGTCCAACATCCCGCTCAACACCGATCCGATGGCCGGGTCGTTCGTCCACTACCTCGCCAACCGGAAGTCCGACTACGACCCCCGTGGCCGCTCCATCCTTGAGCGGTGCATGAGGGCACTCGTCTACAGGGACAAACTTCGGCAGGCACAGACCAGCATCGCTTCCCGGCACATGACCCCTATCCGGGTCGTGTATGGGGAAGACCTTGATGCGGGTGATGTCGAGGCGTTGCGGGATCAAGTCGATATGGCCCTGCAAGACCCTGACTACAGCATCATCGCGAACTTCCAAGTCAACTGGGAGGAGATGGGTGCTGACCAGCGGTTGCTCGACTTGGGCAGTGAGTACGACTTGACCGACCGCCAGTTGTACGCAGGTCTGGGTGTCACCGAGGGGCTGCTCTCGGGTGAGTCTTCCTACAGCGGTGACCGGATCAACCTTGAGGTCATCAACACCCGCTACATGCTCCTGCGGGAGCAGTTGCAGGATCTCGTGGAGAACGCCTTCTTCAAGCCGATGTGTGCCCGCATGGGCTTCATCGAGGAGGATGAGGACGGCGAGGAGCGGGTCATCGTCCCCACGCTGTCGTTCACCCGACTGGCTCTGCGGGACAACAGGGACACCTTCGACGCCTTGTACAACCTCTACACCAAGGGCAGTCTGGATGTGGACACCATTCTGGAACTGCTCAACCTCGACCCCGTTGCGGTCAGGGAGCGCATCGAGCGCGATCTGTTCACGGTCAACGACCCGACCTTCAATGAGGTGCTGCGTGGCATCTACGGGGATGCTGGCCGGGCAATCGCTGAGAACTCTGATGTGGCTGAAAAGATCGCGAAGGTTCTCGGACTCAAGATGGCCGCACCGGCTGAGGGTGACGAGCGGTTCTGATGCTCAATGGTGCTGTCAGGCGTGAGCCTGAGCCCGTGAGTGGGTGGAGTAAACCCCGATCCACTCACCAGCACGGTTCCATACATGGAACCCGTTGAGCATGAGCCCGGTCGGGCTGGGCCATGTTCCAAGCCATACGAGTGGTGCTGGGTACGGGGTCATCGTCTTGGTCTCCTGCTGTACGGGTGGGATAGACAGGCTACCCGGTAGCCTCGCTATATCCCTGCAC
>Ga0181578_10004259_pt1 | contig 12784 bp, 8 predicted proteins | sample 071ome_21_FD_148659 | JGI IMG/M metagenome (GOLD analysis project Ga0181578, IMG submission 148659) | Coastal salt marsh microbial communities from the Groves Creek Marsh, Skidaway Island, Georgia - 071401CT metaG (spades assembly) | ecosystem: Environmental > Aquatic > Marine > Intertidal zone... | reverse complement strand
TGTGTTGCAGGCTCAACGCGATGCCAAGGCGATCGGTGAGCGCACCGTGACAACCCTCATCCTTCAGGCCTTCGTCGGCCGCGATGAGAGCGATTCGACTGGGCGAAATGGTGGTAATTCCGTCACGAGCAATGGTGAGTTGTCCCTCGTCGATTGCCTGACACAGATGATGAACCGTCGTGCGTGGCAAGCGCTCTGCCATGGCGGCGATCACCCATTGCCCGTCGCACTCAGCCAGCAATCCACGTTCTGCAATGGGCTTACCCTGCTGGAGGGTTGCGCTCAGATCGATGCCACCCAGCAGACGGCCCTCGGGGATGTTCGCGGGAATCTTACGGAGATGCGTTTGGCCAGCGAGTCGCGTTGCTCGCTCTATCCAATAGTCCCGGACGGGGCCAGGTGGCGCGCACAAGTGCACGCCGCCGAGGGGCGTGCCGATCAGTGCCAGTAGGGCGGCGGCCCACTCGGCGTCCGCCCAACCGGGAGAGTCGTCAGTCGTCGCCGCCATCAAAGAGCTCGGCAATCACGCGTTCTACTCTGACGTCGGCACTGGATTCATCCAATGGGTCACGCCGCAAGCGGTGTCTCAGCACCGAGGGTGCAATCGCGCGAAGATGCGTCAGGCTGGCCGCATCAGCGCCCTCGAGCGCAGCGAGCGCACGCGCACTGCGCACCAGTGTAAGCTCGCCACGGAGGCCATCGGTGCCCAGCGCAAGGCATAGGCGAGCGGCGGTCTCCAGCAGTATGGCGGGAGTATCGATGTCGTCCAGTTTGTCTCGCGCGGCTTCAATGCGACGTCGGAGTGCGCTCTCTTTGCGCGCCCATTTTTTTCTGAAAGCGGCACGATCCCGGTCAAAGGCCTCACGCAGCCGAATAATCTCGACTCGCGTCGCGACATCGGAGGGTGTTCTGACGTCAACGGATAATCCAAATCGATCCTGCAATTGTGGGCGCAACTCGCCCTCTTCAGGATTGCCACTACCAACCAGCACAAAGCGTGCTGGGTGACGGATGCTCAGCCCCTCGCGCTCCACGACGTTTTCGCCCGATGCGGCGACATCCAGTAGCGCGTCGACAATGTGGTCCTCAAGCAGATTGACTTCGTCAACATAAAGAAACCCGCGATTTGCCTGCGCGAGCAGTCCGGGTTGGAACGCTTTTTCGCCGTTAACCAGCGCGCGCTCAATGTCGAGTGCGCCGACCACGCGATCCTCGGTCGATCCGAGTGGCAGATCAACAACCGGAATCGTCGATGCGCTGATATCGGGCGTTTGTGACGGCTTGCCACAGTGTGCGCATAGGCCGGGTCGAGGGGCGTGCGGGTCGCATTGGTACAAGCAGTGCTTTACGACCTCGATTTTTGGCAGTAGCGCGGCGAGTGCGCGAATCGTGGTCGATTTGCCGGTGCCTCGCTCACCCAGGACCAATACACCGCCGACACCCGGGTCTACTGCCGCAATGGTCAGCGCTCGCTTCATGTCGTCTTGGCCGACGATGGCGGTGAACGGATACGCGATACTCATGCAAGCCCCCTCTTGCGATCACCTGTGTCTCCCCGGATACCGGTATAAAGTCCGGCAAAGGGGCTACCCCTGCGACTGTCAGACAATTTATACTAGATAAATGTCAAATGTCATTGATGGTTATACCATGGCTAAGCCGCTGACGCCTGCTTTGGACGCGGAACAATTTGCATTCACGCTCAATGGTGGTGTGACTTTGCGCGGCTATCGCGGCGAAGTGTCCACGGGTGTTCCACTCGTTTTACTCCACAGCATCAATGCCGCGCCCAGCGCCATGGAGATGCGCCCGCTATTCGAACACTACCGTGACAAGCGGTTGGTCCTTGCGCCCGATCTGCCGGGTTTTGGTGTTTCTGATCGGCCGAATCTGCCCTACAGCAGTGGGCTCTATGCACGCTGGCTCGCTGAGTGGCTCGATAGTCTCGAGCAGCCCGCCGATGTGGTCGCCCTGTCACTTACTGGCGAATTTATGGCGCGAGCGATACTGGAGCAGGGCGTAAAAGTACGCAGTCTGAGTTTGATCTCGCCCACGGGGATGGGCCTGCGTACACCGCCGGCGGCATCCACTGGTTCTGGTGTCGACAGGCTGCTGTCGTCTCGTTGGGTGGGGCAGCCGCTCTTCAGGGCCTTAACCAGTAAGCCCAGTATTCGTTGGTTTCTCGGGCAGGGATTTGTGGGGCCGACACCCGAGTATCTGGTGCAGTACGCGTGGGAAACCGCTCGCCAACCGGGGGCGCATTTTGTTCCCCTGAAGTTCTTAACGTTTTCTTTATTTACCGAGCAGGCGGTGTCGCGCTTATACAGCAGACTCAAGCTCCCCTGTTTGGTCCTTTATGACCGAGATCCCAATATTGCTTTTGAGCGCTTGCCTGAGCTTGTGGAGGTCTATGGTCATTGGGCTGCGAAGCAATTAGCGCCCAGCCTGGGGTTGCCACACTGGGAGCTCACCGCTGAGACCATCGAAGCGCTGGAAGATTTCTGGTCGCCACCGGATCAGGGGGCGTTGCGTTCAGGCGATATCCCCGATCACGGAGCGCGCCGCCAGTCGGCCTGATAGCGTGGCCATCGGCACGCCGGGCCCCGGATGCACGCTTCCCCCCGAAAAATACAAACCCTTCAGTCGGCTGCGGGCGCCGGGTCGTGTAAAGCTCGACCAGATTCCGTGGGATGCACCGCCGTAGAGCGAGCCGCCACTGCCGGGAAATCTTCCGTGCCAGTCGGTCGGGGTCGTGCTAACGCAATCCGCATCACGGAAGCTCAGATTCAGCCCGCATCGTGACAGAACCGCCAGCGCATTATCGCGAGTGTGATTCACCTCATCAGCTGTCCAGCGTTGCTTATCGCCGTCTGCAGGCGCATTCACGAGCATGAGTAACCGTTCGGACCCGTTGAGAGCGCCATTGGGTCCGCGATCCTGCGCACAGATATAAACCGTGGGTTTGGTCGGTACCCGGCGCTCCTCGAATATCGTGTTGAATTCGCTGGGATAGTTGGACTCGAAAAAGACGTTGTGGTGATCGAGTTCAAAACCGGCACTTTTGCCTTTAATGCACCAGGTCAGCGCTGATAGCGCGCGCTGTCTCTCTGGACGCGGCTTCGCCGCTCGTGAGGCCTCCTGACCCATCTGGCCGGTTGCGATGGCATCGGTGTCACCGTTGAAGACCACCGCGTCTGCGGGCAATGTCGTGCCGTCTTCCAGGCGGACCCCCGCTGCGCGGCCTTTCTTGACGAGTATCTCGCTAACATGGGTATTGAGGTGCAGATCCATGCCAAGATCGCGGCCCAAATCAGCCATCGCCTGCGCGAGTCGCTGCATGCCGCCGTCGACAAGCCAGACCCCCTCCAACTCGACATGGGCAATCAGCATTAAGGTCGCCGGGGTACTGAGAGGCGATGAGCCAACATAGGTCGCATAGCGCGCAAACAGCTGTCGTAAACGTTCGTCGGAGAAAAAGCCACCTAGCGCACGCCAGAGGTTTGGCGCGGGCCTGGCCGCCAAAAGCGAGCTGGGATGATGGCGAGACAGGACCCGACTGACGAGCGTCAGCGGGTCGGGCTTTGACGCTGTTATAAATGTTTCTGACAGCGTTTGATGAATCTTTTCGCTCTGTGAGTAGAACCGATCAAAGCCACAGGCGTTCGCGCTGCCGGCGAACGCTTCGATGGAGTCGCGTGAGCGACGATGGTCGGGGAATAGATCTAATGTGCCGCCATCGCTCCAGGCATGCCGCGCGATGACGGGGCTCTCGACAAGCGTCAGTCGGTCTTCCAGGTTCGCTCCCGCATCGCTAAACAGCTGCTCAAAAATGGAGCGCATCGTCAGGACGGTAGGGCCACCATCCACAGCGCGATCGTCGACTTCGCGCGTATGCATTTTCCCGCCAGGTGCCGCGGCGCGTTCGAGGACCGTGACGCGAAAGCCCGATCGGGAAAGATCGATCGCCGCCGCGAGGCCACCCGCGCCAGCGCCGATAACAATGGCGTGCCGCGCCGTCATGCGATCCGCAATTTACGGGCGGGTGGTCGAGTCACCGCCCGTTGGTGGTAAATAATCAGCGTCAGGCCGACGACGAGCGGGATAGCCCATAGCCCCGGAGTTAACGCCAGTTCTGGGAATAGTCGCACGGCGCCAAAAGCAAAGAACGCGGTGTAGACAGAAATGCCTGCGCCTACCAGGCATTTGATGTGCTCCTTGATACGGTCGGTGGGCAGCGGCTGAGGTTTGTAAAGAAACCAAAGATTGGTTGCGACCGTCGCAAACCCAACGACGGAGATGCCGACCATCATGGGCTCTCCAGCGGAAATGCCTTGCACGCAGCAGTTCACTGAAGTTGCCAGCAAAATGGCCTGTGACAAGAGGTTGTGCCAGGCGCGGTTACGCGCGTGGTCGCGGCCATTGCGCATGCTGAGCCAGCCTTGCCAGGCGAGGTTAATCGTCAGCGTGGCAAGATACAGCATCATCCAGCCAAAGATATTGCTGATGGCAGCGGGGTCAGAAAAGACAGGGTGACTCGCGAGATGCGGATGGGTGCCGGTGGGGTCAGAGAGCGTCGTCAGACTGATGCCGACGGCAGTGAAACCCGTTGCGATCATCGATTGCACAAACAAAGTGCCGGCGCGCCGATGAAGCTGACCGCCTTTTCTGCCGGCGATCGGTATCCAGATGATAATCAGGCCAACGCTACCCGTGGCGATATGCAGGCCCACAAGCCATTCAAATAGTGTGTGGGTCGACAGCATCAAAGCACGGCTCCATACTGAGGTGAGATTTCAGGAAGCGCGAGATGACGGCGTCGGTTCCCTACATACCTCCCAAGCCATTGTCGCTTTGGTCGATCGTTGCTCTGGCGCGCGTGCTGTGGAAGGGCGATGGCAATTTGCTCGAGCTGCTGCCCGCTGCGGCCTATCACTTTGATGTTGGCAATCTCGGCTATTCCCGGCGATCCACGGTGTTGTTCAATGACCCCGAGGCGGTGCGCGAGATCATGCGCGACGACGGCGGTGTTTTTCCCAAGAGCGATCTGATGGTCAGCGCGCTGGAGCACCTCATTGGCGACAGTATCTTCGTGACTGATGGTGCGCGATGGAAGCGGCAGCGCGCGATGATCGACCCCGCGTTTTCCCATATGCGGATCAGTCATGCGTTTGGCGCCATGCAGGCAGCCGTGGCTGATCACTTGGCGACGTTGCGGGTCAAAGCCGATGCGGGCGAGGCGTTCTCTCTTGACCTCGCGATGAGTCATCTGACGGCCGACATTATTTGTCGCACGGTGTTCTCTACGCCACTGCAATCGGGTGTAGCAGTGGATGTGTTTGAGGACTTTACACTGTTCGAGCGCTCGGCCGTGCAGGTTGATGTGTTGCGGCTGATTTTTAAACCGGCATGGAGTGATATACCCCAGCCTCCGGAGGTATTGGCCGCCTGCGAGCGCATTCGACATCACCTCGGCGCATTGGTCGATTCCCATTTGCAGGCGCCGGGCGCATTCGATGATATTGCGAGCAGCGTGATTGCCGCGCAGGATCGTGAGTCTGGTCAGCCGTTCTCCCGTGAGGAGCTCATTGATCAGTTGGGTGTCTTCTTTCTCGCTGGCCACGAGACGACCGCTAGCGCACTGACGTGGGCGTTTTATATTTTGGCCGATCAGCCGCACTGGTTGGGGCGTCTTCGCGAAGAAATAGCCAGTGTAGTCGGCGATACGCCCGTCTCGTTCGAGCACACGCGTCAGCTGCCACTGACCAAGGCGTTTTTCAAAGAGACCTTGCGTTTGTACCCGCCGATTACTTTCATGCCGCGAGTGGCGCTGCGCGAGGCTACGGTCGCTGGTCGGCGTTTGCGCAAGGGCGCGCTGGTCATGATTGCGCCCTGGACGCTGCAGCGGCATTCGAAGTGGTGGCCAGATCCGCATGCATTTAATCCAGAGCGGTTTTTGCCCGAGAACGAAGCGAGTTTGGTGCAGGGTGCTTACATTCCGTTCGGGCAAGGGCCGCACACGTGCGTTGGCGCGGGCTTCGCGCAGACAGAAAGCGTGTTGATACTGGCGGAGCTCGTGCGCGCGTTCGACTGGGAGCTGTGCTCCGGCCAGACGGTTCGGCCTGCGGCTCGGATGACAACGCGCCCGGCCGATCAGGTCATGCTTCACGTTCGTCACCGTGCGCCATCAGAGCTGAGTTAGGGCTTTCATTAGGTTTGAACCAGTGCCAGGCGATGTCACATTGACTGGCATCACCAATGGACATTCGCTCGGTAATTGAGCGCCAGATAAATTCCCAGCACAGGGGCGTCATCAGCAGGAACGGCAACGGGTCGCTCCACGACCACACAGCGTCGCGTGACATTAATAGGTCGCGCCAGCAGCGCAGCAGATCGCGAAGCTCGAATCGCAGCAGATGCTTATATGCCTCGGTTAGGGTTGAGTAACTCCACTGCGCGCGCTTACCCGCGGGAGCGATCGTCGCCGGCCCCGGGGCTTGACCCATGACGGCGGCGCCGAGCCACGATTCGTCGAAGAAGTGTATGCCGCTACTTAGACGCGGGTTGCACTCGATGCCCCAGGGCACACCGTTGCGGTCGAGAATAAAGTCAAAGCTGATAAAGCCGGTGACGCCCGTGTCCGCCAGAAATTGCTCGATCCACTGTCGGACAGAAAAGGGGGTGGGTGCGCACTGAAATCCGACTGCGACGGTACCGCTATGGGTGCTGCCGCGATAACTGGCCGTCGCGATGACCTCACCCTTATCAATCCAACTCAAGGTGCACAGGGGACTCCCCTCGACTTTACGCTGCAGCAGCATGTCAGAAGAGGGTGTGGGTAGGGTGCTGCCCATATCGATAAAGGAAACCTCTGTCCCCGAGCAACCACGCCGGGGTTTGAGCACGCAATCGGCCTGTCGAATCAGGGTTCGCGATTCCGGATCCGCGGTCGTGAATACCGAGGGCGCTGTCACCCCGCGGCTGATGGCATGCTCCACGAATCGCAGTTTGTCATGCCACTGATGTAGCCACGCCTCCGAGGGGCCCGCGTAACGGACATGCGCCGGGAGCCGCTTTGCCAGTCGTGCCACGTGGCAGACCTCTTCCGATACTGGAATGAGATCAGTGACTTGTTCACGCTCGATGATATCGAGTAAGTCTTCTTGCCACGCGCTCGCATCTAGGTTGGGGGCGGTCACAGAGTACGTTTTTGCCACCGCGCGGCTGACAGAGCACAACTGCCGCTTGAGGGGATCAGCCACAATCACCCGCACCCCCTGACGATGGAGTCCGCGCGCCAGCGTAAGCGCTTTTGGGAAGCGCCCAATGGTGAGTAGTGCCGTCCTGTCCACTTGTTGCTGCCAGTAGCCCCCTTTGTATTATGATTTTTACTTTATTTGTGTCTAATAATCTACACACAAAGATTGCCAATGCACTCACACCTTGGCGGGGACTCGCGCTTTTCCGGATGGTTTGACCCAGCCTCGCCGCCGGTTCGTAATAAGGAAGTCACGATTCTCTCGACGGGTGTCGTTGAACGAACCTGATCGAGGGCACGGTGCCATCGACGCTGTTAATTGAAGAACTTGGACCACCCCGACGCAGCACTGTTTTTGCCCATTGAGCTGCGTTAAGGTGCCCCGCTTATTGCTCCAGCCTCAGGAAATCACGAAATCATGAATGCCAAAGCAGACTTGCCAGGACATACCCTTTATCCGAATCTTTTTTCTCCACTGGACCTTGGCCATACGCAAATTCGCAATCGCTGCATCATGGGGTCCATGCATACGGGGTTAGAGGAACAACCTGATGGTTTCGAGCGCATGGCGGCCTTTTATGCGGAAAGGGCGGCCGGCGGCGTTGGCATGATCATTACCGGCGGCATCTCTCCAAATGAGGAGGGTGGACTGGTGGTAAAGGGCGAGGATGGCAAACCCTTGGCGGCCGCCTCCAAGCTCAACACGCAAGAAGAGGCGGCGGGTCATCGCATTGTGACTGACGCGGTGCACACCGCCGCGCCAGATTGCAAAATCTGTCTGCAGATCTTGCACATGGGTCCGCTGGCATATAACGAGCAAGCGGTTGCGCCCTCGCCGGTTCGCTCACGCATTGGCGCTTTTTCACCCAACGAACTCGATGAAGCGGGTATCGAAAAGCAGATTGCCGATCACGCCCATTGCGCGCAGCTTGCCAAGCAGGCGGGCTATGACGGCGTCGAGATCATCGGCTCTGCGGGTTACCTGTTGTCGACCTTTCTGGTAGAGAAAACGAATCAGCGCACTGACCGCTGGGGCGGGAATTACGAAAACCGGATGCGGTTTCCTGTGGAAGTGGTGCGTAGGGTGCGCGAGGCGGTTGGTCCAGACTTCATTGTCATTTTTCGTATCGCTGCGATGGATATGTTGCAGGGTGGGATGAGCTGGGATGAGGTAGCCCTGTTGTCCAAAGCCGTTGAAGCGGCCGGGGTCTCAATGATTTCTACCCACTTCACGTGGCACGAATCGCAAGTGCCCACTATTGCGACCATGGTGCCGCGTCGCGCTTTTACGGGTGTCACCAAGCGCGTCCGCAATGAGGTCTCGGTCCCGCTGATTACTTCAAACCGCATTAATATGCCCGATGTTGCTGAGGCAGTGCTCGCCGATGGTGATGCAGATATGGTGTCAATGGCGCGGCCGATGCTCGCCGACGCGGAGCTCATGAAGAAATCGGCTGAGGGCCGCGCACACGAGATTAACACCTGCATTGCGTGCAATCAGGCCTGCCTGGACCACACCTTCGCGATGAAGACAACATCTTGCCTAGTCAATCCGCGAGCGTGTCACGAGACCGTGTTGAAGTGGGGTCCGACGACCGCTCCAAAGCGGATCGCCGTGGTGGGAGCCGGCCCTGCGGGCCTCGCCTATGCGACTGTGGCGGCAGAACGCGGCCATGATGTCACGCTGTTTGATGCCGCCAACGAAATAGGCGGGCAGTTCAATCTCGCCAAGCAGGTGCCGGGCAAAGAGGAGTTCCACGAGACCCTGCGCTATTACCGCGCCATGCTCGACAAGTACCAGGTCTCGGTGTCGTTGGGGCAGCGCGTGGCCGCAGATGACCTTGTTGATGCGGGGTTTGATCACGTGGTCGTAGCGACCGGTATCAATCCGCGTACGCCTGATATTCCAGGCGTGGATCACGAAAAGGTAGTGGGCTATATCGATGCGATTAAGGGCAACAAGCCGATTGGTAAGAAGGTTGCGGTGGTGGGTGCCGGCGGCATTGGCTTTGACGTTACAGAATTAATCACGCATGAGGGTAAGTCATCGGCCTTGGACATCGATACATTTGCTAAGGAGTGGGGTGTGGATTTTGCTGAACACCCGCGCGGTGGTGTTACCGGGGTGGAACCTGTCGTCAACAAGGCGGACCGCGAAGTATGGCTGATGCAGCGCAAAGACACCCCGGTTGGCCGTGGGTTGGGCAAGACGACCGGATGGACCAAGCGGCTGTTACTGAATCGCCGCGGCGTTAACATGGTCAATGCGGTTGAGTATGTGCGTATCGACGATGCCGGCCTGCACGTATTGATTGGCGGCCAGCCCAAAACATTCGACGTCGACACGGTCATTATTTGTGCCGGCCAAGAGCCTGAGCGCAGTTTATATGACGTGCTCGAGGCCAAAGGCGTATCGGTGGAGTTGGTCGGTGGTGCCTTTGAGGCGGCGGAGCTCGACGCTAAGACCGCCATCAATCAGGCTACTTATCTGGCTGCCGCAGTGTGACACGTCGCTAGCAGGTACTGGATCCGGCGGTGAGTTGCTTACTCCATCTGGGCGTGACAGAGGTCCCGGGTGCTGGCACTCTTCGCGCCGCCTGAATCACTAAAGAGTTATCAAGAGGAACAATGCGCATGGCCCGTTGGGAATGCATCGTCTGCGGACTGATATACGATGAAAAAGAGGGTTGGCCCGAGGACGGCATCGCGCCCGGCACTAAGTGGGAAGACGTCCCCGCTGACTGGACCTGCCCGGACTGCGGCGTTGGCAAAGAGGATTTTGAATTGATTCCCGGATCTGACGCGGACGATATGCCCGCGGAAGAGGCCGGCCCCGAGGGCTCTGCCGATGCGCCCGCGCGTTCCGTCGTTGTTATTGGCTCGGGATTGGCCGGTTATGGTTTGGTTCGCGAGTTACGCCGAAAGGATGAGTCGGTCGCAATTACGGTGTTGACCTCTGATGGCGGCGAGGGCTACTCGAAGCCTATGATCTCCACGGGTTACACCAAGGATCTCAATGCCGACAAGCTGGCGGCACAGAGCGCCGAAGAGTTAGCGGGGCAGCTGAACGTGACCGTCCGCACTCGGACCCGCGTGGCAGGCATCGATACTCAGGCGCAAGTCGTCACCATAGAAGGCGGCGAGGTGCTGCCTTATTCGGAGCTGGTATTGGCGCTGGGCGCGGAGTTGATCCGGCCGCCGATCGGTGGTGATGCTGCCGACGAGGTGTTGGGCGTCAACGACCTCGACGATTACCGACGCTTTCAGGAACTGATCGCGGCAAAAGGTGCGAAGAAGGTAGCGATTATTGGCGCTGGTCTGATCGGCTGCGAGTTCGCTAACGATTTGCTGAACGGCGGCTTTACGGTCGAGGCGGTCGATCCCATGGGTTGGTGTTTGCCGACGCTCTTGCCAGAGCGCTCGGGCCGCGCAGTACAGGCCGCGTTGGAGGAGAAAGGCGCCACTTTTCATTTTGGTCCGCTTGCCACTGAGGTCAATCGCGCCGGTGAAGGCTATGTTGTGTCACTGAACAATGGGCAAACGATTGCCGCTGACGCGGTGCTGTGTGCGGTGGGGGTGCGACCGCGTACCGCGCTGGCCACAGAAGCGGGAATCGAGGTCAACCGTGGCATCGTGACGGATCGCTTGCTCCGTACAAGTGCTCCCAATGTCTATGCCATGGGTGACTGCGCCGAGGTCGCCGGTCATGTGCTCGTCTATGTCGCGCCTTTGATGGTGGGTGCGCGCGCATTGGCGGCAACATTGGCGGGTGACCCCACCGAGGTCAGCTACCCCGCGATGCCCGTCGCGATCAAAACCCCAGCCTGCCCGGTCGTGGTATCGCCTCCTCCACGAGACGCGCAGGGCGATTGGTATTTTGAGGGCGAGGCACCTGATATTAAGGCGCTGTTCAGATCGGGAGCGGGCGATTTGTTGGGGTTCGCGCTGACGGGTCAAGCGGTGAAAGAGCGCATGACGTTAGCGAAAGAGCTGCCGCCTATTCTTGAATGAGGTGAGAGATCGGGAAACAAAAAACCCGCCTAATGGCGGGTTTTTTGTGGGTGAATAACGATCAGAACTGGTATCGCACATCCATTCCAAACGTGGATGGTGAGCCCCACTGTGACAAGTTCAGGCCGAGGGCGGGCCCAAAGTTGAAGCTGAACGTGCGGTACTCTTCGTCAGTGATGTTGCGGCCCCAGAGCGATACGTTGAGCGCGCCGCCGTTATCCATCGGGCGGATCCAGCTCAATCGCGCATCAACCAGTGTGCGCGATTGATTCTTGCGCTGCTCGAAGGAAACCGGGACCGGCGTTGGGAACTGTGCGCTGGTATAAGCTGCCTGAGTCGTCGAGATCGAGACCGACTCGTCCTGGTAGTTGCCCACTAGCTGTAGATTGACGGTTCCTTTCCCAATCTCGAACACATCCCAATCAAGTACCAGCGTCGCAGCGCTCTCTGGCAACACGCCATTCTCGGCTCGAACATCCAATCCGAGGAAGGTCGGGAAGGTATCGAAGTCGCCGTCGATAAAGGCGTAGCTGCCGGATAAACGCAGTGACGGCGTGATCAACCAAGCGGCATCGATCTCTATGCCGTCTCGGCTGGCGTCAGCCGCGTTGTCAGTTTGCGACGCGAGATTCGCACTGGTGGTGTCAATGGTCGAGACTTGCATGTCGGTGTACTCATAGCTGAAGTACGTGGCATTGAAGCGTACCCGGCCATCGAGCAACATCGACTTAACGCCGATCTCCCAGCTTTCCATGTCTTCTTCATTGAAGTCATCCGGCGTGCCGGTGGCGAGGCTGAAATAGCCGTCGTTGAAGCCGCCTGCGCGGTAACCTGTCGCATAGCTGGCATAGACATTCACGTCATCGCTGAAGTAGTACTGTGCGACCAGGCGTCCGGAGATGTTGCTGAAGTCCTTTTTGAATTTCTGGCCATAGACGCCGGGCGTTTCTGGAATCTTCTCAAGATCAGCGAGATCCCAGTAGTAGCCGGCCGAGAGATCAAATGGCAGATCGACAGGGTACCCATTCAGTGCATACAGGGTCTCGGTGATGGCATTGGTTACAAAACCTGCCACGCCGGTGCTGTTGGGCGCCGGATCACGCCAAAGATAGGTGATCTCTTTCTCTTCGTCGGTATAGCGCAAGCCAGCCGTAAAGGCCCAGTTGGTGCCACTGGGTTTCCAGGTCGCCTCACCAAATATCGAGGTTGCTGACGTACCGTGGTCCGCGGACCGGCTGTAACTTGCTGCGAGCGGGAAGGTGGGGCTGGCGACGTTGCGCCATTTAGCGGAGTCGTCAAAGAAGAAGATGCCGGTCGCCCAATCCAGAGTCCCAGTCGAACCTACCAGCTGGAGCTCATGGGAGCTCTGATTGTAGTGTGCTGAGGAAGTCGTATTAAAAATTGGCGCAGAGCCGAACTCGTTGATGGCATCGACCATGTCCAATGCCAGCTCGAAGTTATATGCCGGATCGATCGGAATCGGCACTAACGCACCGCCCGGGCCGACAGGCAGTGGAA
>Ga0181578_10004219_pt1:5000-12850 | contig 12850 bp, 9 predicted proteins | sample 071ome_21_FD_148659 | JGI IMG/M metagenome (GOLD analysis project Ga0181578, IMG submission 148659) | Coastal salt marsh microbial communities from the Groves Creek Marsh, Skidaway Island, Georgia - 071401CT metaG (spades assembly) | ecosystem: Environmental > Aquatic > Marine >... | reverse complement strand
CGGTCATGCCGCTGACATAAAGCCCCAGCAGAAGGGCAATGGAAATTTCCGGCGGCAGCACGAATGTCAGGGGCAGGACAATAATGATTCCGGTAGAGATGGTCAGGCCGGGAATCATGCCGACGAACAGGCCGATCAGGCACCCCGCCGCCACGGCGAGGATCGTGCTGTACTGGCTGGCTTGGAGGAAGCCGTCGATGACGTCCGGACTCATCAGATCACGCTGTCCAAGACGCCGGCGGGCAGCCGGATTTGGAACAGTTCCCGGAAGATATAGAAAACGATGATTGAAATGACGATGGAGCCTACGCCGATTCGGACCGGCCGTCGTTCCCCGTAGAGAATCATAAGCCCGGCAAACAGCGGCACATTGGCGGCGACAAATCCGGCCAGGGGCAGGGCCGTCAGATAGGCGAGCGCCAAAATCAGTGCGGTTCCCAGCCGTTTGCCGGTGACGCCCAGACTGTTCGGCACATTATTTTTGGCAATGGGCAGAAGGCTCTGGGCCAAAAGTGACACCGATAGGATCACCAGGCAGGTGGCGACCACCCACGGAAAAAACGACGGCTGTGTGGTGTTCTCAATGGCGCGCGTCGGCAGATGGGCCGTCATATATCCGTACCCGATACTCAAGAGTAGGAGGATGACGCCGGCGATCAGATTGCGGGTGCGCATACTGCTCATGGGAATTCCGGGAGCCTAAATTCAGATGTCCCGCCTTCGGGTGAAGACGGGACATCTAATCGAGTCTTAAGTCAGCGGTCTATTTCTTGGCCTTGGACTGATACATCCCGGCCTTTTTCATGATGCTGACGATATTGGCATTGGCCTTGGCCAACTTGGCACCGAACTCTTTCTGGCCCATCGGCTTCAGAGTCAGCTTAAGCTTTTTCATCCGGCTCGAGAACGCCTTGGAGTCGGCCGCCTTGATCATGGCTGCTTCCAGCTTGTCCTTGATGTCCTGCGGGGTGCCTTTGGCGACCGACAGGCCACGAAACAGATCAAATTCCATATCCATGCCGAGCTCCTTGGTGGTCGGCACGTTCGGCGCAGCAGGATCGCGGGTGCCGCTGGAGATTGCCAGGAATTTCATCTTGCCGGATTTCACGAACTTGAGCGGCACGAAGAAGATATCAACCGCGGCGTCGGTTTCACCACTGAGGATCATCTTGCGGCGATCCGGGGCCTTCACCGGCAGCATGATCGGTGTGCAACCAGACAACTGGCTCATGGCGACTCCGGCCAAATGGGTGGCGCTGCCGAAACCGGCAAACGCGATCTTCAGGGACTTCGGCTTTGCTTTGCACTCGTCCATGAAGTCCTTGAGGGTGTTCCAGCGGGCGTCCCCTTTGACCACGAACGGCACCGGTTGTTCGGCGACTTGGCCGATATGATCCAGGGCGGTGTAATCGAATGGCACGTTGCCGATGTTGGTGGTCGTCAAGATGGACGTGGAGTTCCACGCGATGGTGTATCCGTCCGGCTTGGAGTTTTTGACATAGGTGTAGGTGATGGCGCCGCCGCCACCCGGCTTGTTGACCGGCACAACGGGCTGGCCCAGTTCGGCGCTCATGGCCTTGGCGATCATCCGGCCTTCGATATCGGCGCCGCCGCCGGCGCCAAACGGAATAACAAACTCAATGGATTTTTCCGGCCAGGCGGCATTGGCCTGTCCGGCCATCATCAGCGCGGCTGCTGCCGTACCGAGAACGGTGGTTTTCAGAAGTTTCATTTTGGTTCTCCCTGTTGGAAAGGTCTTCGCTTAGGACCTTGTGGCAAGTTTTAAATTAATCGCAAATTGAATCAACCTTCATAGCTTGCGCCGATGGCTTCGACGGCGGCCTGGGCGATATCCTGGTCCTGCTGCCAGTCGCCGCCGCTGACGCCGATGCCGCCCACGCATTCCCCTTCGACGAAAATCGGAAAGCCGCCTTCCATGGCGGTCCATCGTTCTGGCCCGGCGGCCAGTGTCAGGCCAATGGCGTGGAGCGTATCCAGGTCCTGGCCCTGCGCGCCACGGGTCGTGGTCGGACGTCGGTTGGACGATGAGGACACGGCCTTTGCGGTTGACGAGTGCACGGTGTGGAACCGGCCGCCATCCATGCGTTCCAGCAGCAGCATGTGCCCGCCGGCGTCGACGATGGCAACCGTCGCCGGGATGCCGATCTCCTCCGCCTTGGCGATCGCGGCGGTCATCATCTTCTTGGCGCCGGCATTGGTTAGGCGTGTGGCTTTGGCAAAATCCATTGTGCTCTCCCTCGTGCCGAAATCCGGCGACTTTAATCAGTGTTGAATTTTCCGCAGTCATACACCAGAGCCATATTTGAATCAACAAATTTTACAATATCATAATACTTTTCATATTATAAAAACTAGCTTACCGTCTTCTCACCATGGCAAACCAATCGAACCGCACCACGCGGAGCATCCAGTCGGTGTCCCGCGCCCTGGATATTCTGGAAGTCCTCTCCGCCTCCGGTGAGGAGACCACCCTTGGCGAGATCGCTGAGGCGACCGGACTCAATGTTTCCACCTGCCATCATATTCTTCTGACACTGATGAACCGGGGATATGTAGGGCAGAATAAGCGAGGGGCGGGCTATTATCTGGGGTCCAGGTTTTTGTCCCTATCGTCTAGCGATTTGCGCCGCACAAGTCTGGTGGAACTAGCCATGCCGGAATTGAGAGCCCTCAATCATGCAACGCAGGAGAATGTGCATCTTGCGGTCATGCAGGGAACTGATCTGGAAATTCTGGCGGGGATCGAGTCCCCGCTCGCCGTGCGGGTGCATACCGACGTCATTGATTTCTCCACCGCCGCTCATGCGACGGCAATTGGCAAATCCATACTCGCTTGGCTGCCGGATTCAGAAATCGCCAACATTATGGCGGAAAAAGGCTTGGCCCGTTTTACCGCTAACACCATCACCAATCCCGCAGAGTTGATGGAGGCGCTTCGTCTGGTTCGGCGCTACGGTTTTGCCTTTGACCGGGAAGAGTTGTTACCCGGTGTGGCGTGCGTCGGCACCGCTATTCGCGACAACGCCGGCACTGTTTTAGGCTCCATCAGTTGTACGTTGCCCCAGTCCCGGGCCACGGAGGCGGCCATCGAGATGATTAAGGAACAAGCTATTGCATGCGTGTCGGTGCTGGGCGAAAAGCTAAGCTTGTCTCAGGGGCAAGCGGCATAGGTCGAGGATCGGCCGAACAGGAATAAATTTGGGTGATTATCCACAGATTTCTCGATTTTTCCCCAGGATTAGCGTATTGTTCAGGAAATTTATACAATATATAGTGATACTACCGCGTGTCAGGTGGTGTCTTTAAGCGTGTGCGGTTTTGCGCATAAGGCAGTGAGCGGCAACAGGGGAATATATTTATGATGCCGATCGGCAGACTCCAAACTTGGAAACGAACCGGGGTTCTGGTTCTTGCCATAGTCGCCCTGTCAGGGTGTGATCTTCTCAGCAATGCGCGATTTATGGATCGCTTTAAACGCACGCCTCAGCCGGTTGCCAGCACGCCGTTCTCGGAACAGGGCCTCGGCAAACTTGCCAAGGGAGAACTGCTGCAGGCGCAAGCGCTGTTTGATCAGGCGCTGCAGAATAATCCCCGAGACGTGCATGCGCTTTTGGGTAAGGGCTTTGTGTTCCAACAGACGGGGCAATTGACGCAGGCACGCGCCGCCTATGAAGCCGTGTTGGCGTTGCGGCCGGGCCCGTCCGAGAAACTAATCGTCTTTAACAATCTACAACCCCAGTCGGTGCAGGAACTGGCTGGGCTGAACCTGGCGCTGCTCCAAAGCCGGGGCGTCTCCTCGTCGCTGACCGGGGAGCAGGCCGATCCAAATGCGCGCCAACAACAGTCCGGCATGATGGCGCCGGCCCGTCCGCCGGCCGCCATGGCGCAACCCATGTCGCCAAATATGTCACGCGCCGAACCGGCCGTTGCCCTGAACGAAACCGACTCGAATATCGTGGAACGGTTCGAGACCTTGGCAAAGCTGCGGGATGAAGGGCTCGTCACCCACGACGAATTCAATGAACGCCGAAAGGCGAATATAGGGGCGCTGTTGAACTACACCATGCCACCGGGGGCGGCGGGTCTGGACCGGGCCGTGCCGTCGGCCACGCAGATCACGCAGCGCCTGCGCGCCATCGGCCGGGCGTTGGAGCTTCGCGCCATCACGGTGCGCCAGCACAGCGCTGAACGGACAATGATTGTCGATGGTTTGATGCCGTCCAATCCGCCCAACCGGACGAACCAGAAACCAAGGCCCACGTCTCTGTTGGATGCGGCGGCTGAATTGCGCCGGGTGGAGACGTTGCAGGAACGGGGCCTGATTACGCCGGAGGAAGCGGCCAAGGAAAAGGCGGCAATCGAAGAACCGTTTAAGGCCAAAGCGCCGCCGCCGCCGAAAGAACAGCCGACGCAGTTGGCCAAGTCTGACGCTGCACCGCAAGCTGCTGCGCCGGTAGGTCCGCAACCGGCCGTGCATATTGCCTCTTTCCGTTCCCGCCAGGCGGCGGACCGCGGTTGGGCGCAGTTAAAGCGCGCCCACCGGGCTCTGGTCGGTAACTTCAGGTCCGAGATCACCCGGGTGAACCTGGGCCGGGGCAAGGGCGTGTTTTATCGTCTGGTCGTCGGCCCGGCGAAAAGCCAGGCGGATGCACAGCGTATTTGCACGACCCTCAAACGCCGCCGGCAATACTGTGAGCCGGCCTTCATGGCGGGTGGGTAGTTCCAGCTACAGTTAATGTTAGTCATGCGCGGACCGGCCGTTAGGCCGTGATCAGCGTACCCATTTTATCAAACACGAACCTCACAAAGGACACGAAGGCATTGGAGCCAATGTGACCTTCGTGAACTTGGTGCTCATTGTGGCTATTCAATTTTTCTTTTGCCGCGCCTAAATGCGTCGCCCCCGAGTTGGGCTCATTTTTAATGAGGCCAAGTCTCGGGGGTCCATGGGCATTAGTTGCATGGTTCCCCGACAATCGCTTCGCGAGTCGGGGATGACGCAGAAGGGTGAGCGGGGGAAGGTGGCTCGAAGGGCCGGATGGGGGATAGTCGTCGCTTACCCAACCACCTCCGCATCCTTGAGCGCTGCAATCCGCTCTCCGTCATAGCCTAAATCCTCGAGCACCTCCCGCGTGTGCTGACCTAAAGCAGGAGCAGGGGCGTTCGGTAATTCGGGTGCTTCCGACAGGAAGAGGGGCGAGCGGGCAAATTCAAACTCACCAACTTCCGGATCATCGATGGGCATCAGCAAACCGCGCGCTTGGACATGTGGATCGGCAAACACGTCTTCGGCCCGGTTGACCGGACCGGTGGGCACGCCGATCTCGTTCAGCGTGTTGACCGCATCCTCCCGGGTCATGGCCGACAGCCAGTCATCGATGATCGGTTGGATATAGCCGGCGTTGGCGGCGCGCGCCGTGCCGTCCTTGCAGCGCTCGTCGGCGATCATGTCAGGCCGGTCCATGGCGGTGCAGAGCCGCTCCCAGATAATATTGTCGGGCACGTTGAGCGCGATGTAGCCGTCGTTGCATTGGAACGCGCCCCGGGGGAATAGGTTCTTCGGCACGCCGCGGCGCGGCGATTGTCCGGCCACGGAGTGCAGGGCCACCATCGCCTCGTTGAGGGACAGCATATTGTCGAACATGGCCGAATCGACAAGCTGGCCACGACCGGTGCGTTCCCGCATGAACAGCGCCTGCATGATCCCGTAGGACGTGACCATGCCCGTATAAACGTCAGCCATGCCGTAGATTGTCCAGGAGGGCGGCTTATCGTCAAAGCCCACCTGATGCATGATGCCGCTCATGGCTTCGGCCACGATGTCGAACGCCGGCCGGTCGCTGTAGGGGCCACGATAGCCTTCCAGCTGTCCGAAGCCGGAGATCAGCGCCCAGATGAGCTTTGAGTGATCCGGGCTCAATGCCTCATAGGTAAGTCCGATTTTCCTCATGGCGCCGGGGCGTAGGTTCTCGACCACCACGTCGGCCGTGTTGATCAGATCGCGCAGCACCTCTTGGCCCTCGGGTTTTTGCAGGTCGAGGGCGAGGCTCTTCTTGTTGCGGTTATAGCCCATGAAGCCGGCGGCTTTTTTGACGCCGTCTTTTTCGGCGAAGGGCGGCATGGCCCGGCGCGGATCGCCCCGGCCCGGCCGTTCGATCTTGATGACCTCCGCGCCCGCATCGGCCAGCAGCATCGTGCAGTAAGGCCCGGCCATATATTGTTCCAGGCCGATCACCCGGATGCCGTTGAGAGGGCGGGTCATCTAGATGCTCCTAATCGCCGATCCATTCGACAAGCGTGCTCTCGCCCATGCCGACGCCGACGCAGAGCGTGGCCAGGCCATAGAATGGACGGGGCATGTCGGCGGCCCGGCGTTTCATCTCGTGCATCAAGGTCACCAGAATGCGCGCGCCGGAACACCCCGTCGGATGGCCCAGCGCAATCGCGCCGCCGTTGACGTTGGTGTTGTCGTGGCTGAGGCCCAGCCGGCGCATGCAGCCGATGGCCTGGGCCGCGAAGGCCTCGTTGAGTTCCACCAGGCCGATGTCCTCGATTTTGAGGTTAAATCGGTCGAGCAGTTTCTCCGTCGCGGGCACCGGGCCATAGCCGAAATAGCGAGGGTCCGTTCCGGCGGAGGCTGAGCCCATCCAGCGCAACAGCGGCTTCTTGCCCATCGCCTCGGCCTTTTCCCGGCTGCACATGAGAAGCGCCGCCGCCCCGTCGTTGATGCCGCTGGAATTGCCGGCGGTGACCGAGCCGTCTTTCTTGAACGCCGGGCGCAGCTTACCCAGGTCGTCCATGGAAATTGCCAAGTCCAGGTGTCCGTTGCTCCGCGTGTAGCGGGGATGTTCGTCCGTATCGATCAGGATCGGATCGCCCCGGCGTTGCGGCACGCCAACCGGGATGATCTCGTCCGTGAACTTACCGGCGTTGATCGCGGCAATGGCCCGGGTATGACTTTCGAGCGCAAAGGCGTCTTGTTCCTCCCGGCTGATCTGCATTTCTTCCGCAATCAATTCCGCACCCTCGCCCAGGGAAATGATCGGATACATCTCGTCCAGTTTCGGGTTTTCGAAGCGCCAGCCGACGGTGGTGTCATAGACTTTGGGCGGCGCGGTGGTCGGGGTCTTGTCCGGCTTAGGCATGGACCAGGGCGCGCGACTCATGCTTTCGACGCCACTGCCGATATAGAGCGAGCCTTCGTCGGAGAGGACGGAGCGGGCCGCCAGGTTGACCGCGCCCAAGGCCGACGAACAGTTCCGGTTCACCGTGATGCCCGGCACCTCCTGCGGAAAGCCTGCCAGCAGGAGCGACATGCGGGCGACATCCCGGTTGTCTTCCCCGGCCTGATTGCCGCAGCCGGCGAACACCTCGTCCAGTTCCGCCGGATCGATGCCGGTGCGTTCGGCCAGCGCTTTATATGTATAGGACAACAGATCGTCCGGGCGAACCGACGACAGCCCGCCGCCATATTTGCCGATGGGGGTCCGCACCCCGTCGATGATCACAACCTCGGTCATGGGAGTCTCTCCGTTTGTGTTTCCCGGAGAGTATTAAATGAGACGGGGCGGGGAAAGTTTTTAGGTGGGCATACGGATCATGTTTTAACCACGAAGGTCACAAGGACACGAAGATAGTTGGAGCCAACTGTTGTCTTAGTGAACTTCGTGCTTTGTGGTGAATATTTTTGACGGTCGCGCGCGGGCTTGATCCGCGTACACCCCCACCCGCGTTGTCCGTTTCCGCCGGACTCCGCACCCTCCCCCGTAACGGGGGAGGGGAATTAGCTGCGGACTTGCATTAGATTGCCTTCCCCCCTCGCGGGGGAA
>Ga0181578_10004216_pt1 | contig 12854 bp, 23 predicted proteins | sample 071ome_21_FD_148659 | JGI IMG/M metagenome (GOLD analysis project Ga0181578, IMG submission 148659) | Coastal salt marsh microbial communities from the Groves Creek Marsh, Skidaway Island, Georgia - 071401CT metaG (spades assembly) | ecosystem: Environmental > Aquatic > Marine > Intertidal zone... | reverse complement strand
GGGCACAATAAAGTCAGCATCATTAGTTCTCTCATGAACAATATTCTCAACAGACTTAACTTTAGGCAAATCATGCACAACCGCACGCTCAACAGAGAAACCAACTCCGCCACCGACCATAAGATGGTCCATCAAAAACTGAAAATCTTCAACTTTAGAGATAGTAGTCATCCAGCAATTAACCAAAGACACACCACTCATCTTTTGAACAAGCGGAGTGCCCAACTGCCACAGAGCACGACCAGCAAAAATACCTTTCAAATTAAAGATGTAATCAAACAGGCGCTCAGCCTCTTCTTTAGTGTACCCAGCACCAATATCTTGAGCGCCATTAATTGCTCTAGCAATAGTTTCAAACCAGTACTCTTTACGACCAAGAGCCTCAATATCTCTTGAATAAGTGCGACGATAAACAATCTCACCCATACCATTAAAACCCCAAGGTGGGGTCTTATCCACATACTGCCCGACAAACTCGGGTGTAATAACATTCTCCATATAACCTCCTAAAATAAAGACAAGAAACAATGGTAACATCTATACAGATAAATCTGTATAGCGAGTGCTTAGGAAGATAATTAACAATTTTTAAATTCTAAGTACCGATCACGGATCTTAGCAGCGGAATTCGCCCATCCCCATTCTTTGTGAAGAATTCTTGCGGATTGAACGGTTTTTCTTTTCGCAGCCTCGTAATCGCTTGAGACTTTTATCATAAGAGACTTCAAATGCTCGTAGTCCGGCTCAGCCCAATCGCCCGCATCAACTCCGTAGTAATCTGACTGCTCAGTTGCTGGAACCATCTCAGAGTCTAGAGCAAAAGACATTTCAGCAAAGTCAGCAGTCCCCGTAGCGTTCGTCACAATAGTGGGCATACCTGTAGCAATTGACTCAAATGGAATCATACCAAAGCCCTCACCTTTAGTTGGGTAAACCATGCAGTGAGCTTTGGAGTAAAGCTCAATTAAATCATCCTGAGACAGAGAAAAAGGTAGAGGAGTTATTTGAGGGTGATTTGCTGCATCAGTATCTTCTCCTCCCACAGTTATAATTGCGTTAGAAAACTGATTGTATTTAAGGATTAATTTATAATCATAGTTTCCTTCAAACAAGTCAAGAAAAGCATCAACAACCATCTGAGAGTTTTTTCTAATTGATTCACCGCCTACATGTAAAAAGTTAAAGGTGCTGGAAATCTCTCTGTCAATAATTTTAAACTCTGGGGATATACCATGATGTATAACATGAACATTGTCATGGACACCGCTGTTAAGATAAACATCTTTTACAAAGTTAGACGTAGCCCATATCTCATCACATAAAGACATGTTGTGATACCAGCTATTAGGAACCACTGTGCTCTCCCAAGGTGTATAACCAACCTTGTAATAGTTAGCTGTTTGGTAGTAGATAGGCTGACAAAAGTTGATGTGATAAGGTATTTCGTTTTTGTTGTAATACACAGCAATCTTAAGATCATTCAGACCTTTGATGTTTGCTATGGCAGCATTCTGGTATCCAAGTGAATACCATGACTCACCTGAAGAGTCATTTGCTTGCGGTGTAAACCAACTTATCTGTTCCATTAATTACCTGTCAAAGAATCGGCTGATACTAATTGTACACCCGAACTTAACAAATGAATGGCATCATCTTCTGTTATTTCAGATGTCACACCTCTACCACTAAACATGCATCTTGATGCAGCAAAGTAAGTATTGTCAATCTGAACAACCGTCACAAAACTCGGATCGAGAATTGCAGCACCACTGTAGTCATCTGACTCCACGACTGCTATAACTTTCATATATCCAGTTTACCCTCTAACTAGTTAAACATCTAACTCGCGTGCTTGTGACACTCTGACCGCTCGCTCCGCTTGCGGAGTATACACAGATTGCACACGGTTCGTGCGGAAAAGAATAAAAAAATTTCTTCACCGGAACCACGACTCTATCAGAAAATGTGTAGAATGGGGGCATGACACCGGGAATTAGAGTCTTAGATCACGGCACAGTTAGTTTGATAGACACTCTTGGAGGTGATCTTGACATTGTTAATGCCGCAAGGGTTAGTTTTAGCACTTATCAAAATGAAATGGATGAGCGTGGTGAAGGTCTTATTAACTTCTTGATGAAGAACAAGCACGCAACGCCATTTGAACATGTAACATTTAAGTTTTACATTAAATGCCCAATCTTTGTTGCAAGAGAATGGTTTAGACACAGGTGGTCATCATTTAATGAAATGAGTATGAGATACTATGTTCCAGATGAGCTGGAATTTTACATGCCTGAATACAATGCGATTCGTAAACAAGTCGGTAAACCCGGTCATTACGAGTTTGAACAAATTACAGATCCAACAATTGTCTCCTTTGTTCAAGACAAGATGGAAATGGTGTATGAAGCAGCTGAATCAGCTTATTACGATTTATTAAACGCCGGAGTAGCCAAAGAAATTGCAAGATCGGTACTTCCAGTCGGTCAATACACCGAATTTGTATGGACTGTTAATCTCAGAAGTCTATTAAACTTTATTTCTCTTAGAAATGAAAGCAACGCTCAGTACGAAATTAGACAGTTCGCTGAAGCGGTGGAAGAATTTGCTGAATCTGTATGCCCAGTTGCTTTGAATTCGTTTAACAGCAACGGCAGGCAGGCAATATGACAACACCAGAACATGTGTCATCGCTGCTTAAGGGGAAAAATGTAGTCATTCTCGCAGACGACTACATTCCTTACGAATATATTGTAAAGTTTATTGCAACTCTGAATCAAAGCAATGTTTGTATCGTAAAATACCCAGAACATATTTATCGTTACACAAAAATTAACTTCAAAAGAGCAAAAATTTCTAGAGTAAAAGAGATTAAGCTTGACGATATACTTAAGCTTGATAAAGACTCTTATATTCTTACGTTCTTTTTTGGTAAAAGAACAAATAAAGACAAAGAGTGGTTATTAAAAATATATAAAGAAACGATTGTTCGTCAATTTGAGAATCTTGTTTTGTCTGAGAAAGGATTTGATTACGATGAGGATAGTCCCTTATACGGGTGAAGAAGATTTTGAAGATATCCCCACAATTACAGCCATAGTTAAAGCGGTTCCCTTTGAAGGCTCATATGTTCCAGCTTGCGTTATGCATACTCCTCATGAGGATTATGTAATTACTCTAGAAGAACTCAATGCCGTCATGGATGGAGCAGAGATAATTACTAAACAAATTGATGAGATGATAAACTATTTGATTACACCTAAACAAATTAGTGCAGAAGACTTGCCAGAGGGTGTAACTTTTACCGCAGAAGTGTATGATCAAGGAGAAGAGGAGGATGAGGAAGAGTGATTTTAGGTAAAATTATTGAAAAGTTCCCTTACCCCAAAAAAGAATGCCCATTTTGTGGGCACACAATGAACCTTGTTAATGCAATTCATGACGAAAAAGATCAATATATCTTTAAAGGCTTATATTTAGACCCAAATCCAGATTGCAAGTCGTATGATTCTGGTTCAAAGTTGGGTTATGCAAAGATTTATTATTCATGTGATGATGCTTTTAAGCAATTTAACAACGTTTCGATACCAGTAAGGCGCTGGAGTCGTAACGATTTGTATGCTTACTACAAGTAATCGTGATAAAATGGGAATACTATGCCAGTTGAGAGATGTTCAGAGGATGGTAGGCCCGGATTTAGATTTGGAGATTCAGGTAAGTGCTACACTTATACTGAAGGTGACACACCTGGAATGAGAAACGCTAGAGATAAAGCCCGTGCTCAAGAGAGAGCGGCTTATGCTTCAGGCTTTACAGGGAAATCTTACGGGGATGATGAATACGATTTCTTAAATGACATTCTTCTAGCAGAAGAAGTGTCTTCTTATGAAGAGTTTCTTCCAGACCCTGCAAATAACTTTCAATTCTTATCAGATGTGATAAAAGAAATGCACGACGATGAGATGCACACCCCTCCAGATGATGAGGAAGAAGAGGGTCGGCAACATGATTTTCTTGAAATGCTAGATCCAGAAGAAAGAATGTTTGCAAACGCACTTATTGCTATCACTCAAAAGTATGGAAAGTTTGATACAGATGATGAAGGGGTATGGGTTGGATACACTCCTGCTGAAGAGAATGACAACAGAGAAATCGGTGTCAAATGCTCTAACTGTGCATTGCATGAATCTGAAAAGGTTTGCCGTATTATTTCGGCACCTATCGAACCCGGTGGTTATTGCCGTCTAGCTGTAATCCCTAAAGGGTACGTTAACCCTTCAGCAGACGAGGATGACGATGATGTGAGTAAGGTCACATATGGTCGTCCGGGGCGCAACGACCCTCGCAAAACCCCGGCTAAGCCTTCTGAGAGGCGAAGTGGTTCCCGACGCAACCGAAGGGGATCGGCTGAGTCTGGCTCCTCTGTCACCTTCTCAGAGGCTGTGAACAATTCGCTTAAGACTAAGATGGAAAATCATAATAAAAAGAATGATGCTTCATCTAAGCGTGCTACACTGTCTGCACTGAAGGCAGTTTATAGGCGTGGAGCTGGGGCTTTCTCAACTTCACACCGACCGGGTATGACAAGAGGTCAATGGGCAATGGCAAGAGTAAATGCTTATCTCTACTTGCTTCGTAATGGCAGACCGTCAAACCCAAACTACACTACAGATAACGATCTTTTGCCAAAGGGTCACCCCCGAAGCAGTAAGAAGTAATAAGGAGATAAAAAATGATCATTAATCTACCCTATGACAATGTTGAGATGATGAAGTCACAGCATGAGCAAATGAAGGCTTGGAATGATAACATGAAGAAGCAGCACGAAGATGCTTCTGCATGGCATCAGCGTCAGATTGAAGAGCTTGAAAAGGCTATGGTTCGGGTTCCGCTTGAGCCAGAGAACAAGCCAGCCCCCAGCGCAGGAGCGCCAGCAGGCACGTCAACAGATGGACCTGACCCCGCACCACCTGCACCCACTCAAGTTCCTCTAGATCCGGTAAAGAAAGCCGACCTCATTAGCATTCTTGAGGACCATGCAGCAGAGTATGGTGACTTTGAAAAATCAATCGAAGATATTGCTAATTTAATTCTTGGTGAATGATGGATAGCACTGCTCTTTCTGCAATCATTGTTGCATTAATTACAACAATGGGAACGGTTTTAGTAGCATTATTCAACATTCTTCGCAAAGAAAATAGGCAGGATCACAATATTGTTAGAGACAAACTTGAAGAACTTCGTCAAGATGTTAAAGATGTAGACGACAAATTAGACGGACACATCAGCTGGCATTTAGATGATAAATGATATAATTAAATCGTGACAACCCCCTCGGCTATAAGTATTTCGAAAGATTATTTAAAGACTGAGGGGGTTGTCGCATGTCTGGAGGCCGGATGAAAAAATCTTTTTATCCCGTCGTTGAAGTTTTTTGGAAAGACCACTACAGCCTTGGGGATGAATGGTATGATGACCTTAAAGACCAGCCGGTTCGGATTTTGTCGGCTGTCGGATACTTGGTGGAAGAGGATGAAGACTACTACTACATTGCTTGTAATTTCGATTTTGGTAGCGGGCAGTTTTCTTCTGGGACTGCTGTCCTCAAAAACTGTATAGTTAAAAGAAGGGTATTAAGTAGAGGTAAGTTTGATTATGATCAGTTTGCAAGAAAAAGAACGCCTTGTGAAAATTGTGAACCACTCGTACCACCCCAGCAACCCAGAGCGTGGTAGGGCTGGTTATTGTGTAATTATTGGATATTACGACAATAAACCTCTGTCAGAAATCTGTGCGTACTACATGATTTCAGAAGAAGATGGGCTGTATTGGTGGAATCACTTTGGTTTTAGTGAGGAAATGTCAAAACCAACCAAAAAAAGGGGCCGAAACAAGTCAGCAGATATCTTTAATTACTTGAAGAATAAAGCAGGAGAACAAGTAACTGTTAAGCAGCTTACAGAAGAGTGTTCAATTAGTTCACCTACTGCCTATAAATTTATTAATGAGAATATTGGTTGGTTTAAAAAAGTCAAGAGAGGTATTTATGAAATCGTGGACGGAGATGAAGAAAGAAGAAAAGCAAAAACTAAGTAAAGTTAATGAAGAATACATTGAGCAGATGATGGTTGCCACAAAAGTTTCAAGAGCCGTCAGAGAGTTAGAAGAACACAACCGGACGTTGATGTTAAAACTAGCTAGTGCTTATGAGGAATTAGAAGAGTTACAAGAAGCCTACTACAGTTTGCTTAATGAAAGAAAGAGGGAATATGGAAACTATGAATAAGACGTGGCAGGAGGCCGCAGATGCCGCTGTGTCAGAAATTTATGATATGGCTATTGTGTCTATGGATTCTACTGTAGAGAGTCTGATTAAATTCATGAGACACCGATTCGATCAAACACTAAAAGGTATTGAAAATTACAATTACGTGCCTCCTACATCTTTAGTTGTAGATGGTCAAGCATTATGGTCTTTTATTGGGAGACATGCTCTTAATATCTTAACCATTACGGGCTGGAGACCAGATAAAGATGAAATGATTGCAACTCTTATCCGTAAGCAAAAAGATTATGGCCCTGAGAACATCGCTCGGTTCGGCAATATTGGTTTGCTAATTAGGATGCATGACAAAATTGCACGGCTAGAGAATATTTACGCTAAATGTGAATGGGACTTTAATAAGGCTATTGCTGTTAATGCTGTTTCAGATGAAACAATCATTGACACACTAATTGATATAATGGGATACAGCGCAATTGCCCTTATGTGGTCAACTGTGGACGAAAACGGCAACCGTGCCTTTCTTTACTCTATGAGTTAATATGAAAAAGACAAACATTGAAATATTCGAAGTAAATAATTTTACTGTGTCAGCTATAGAGATAGGCAATGCTCTCAATAGGCTTGTTATTATTGAAGACTTTTTTAAATATCCTGATCTAGTTAGAGAGTACGCTTTAAACTGTAATTATTTTGAAATGCCTCACACCAAAAATCCCGGGGTTGTGAGTAGAATGGCGGTCGATCTTCCACAAGTTAGGGAAGCCGTTGACTTTGTAAAGAAGAACACTTTTGCTGATCACGCCAGAAGGGATGATTTAACTGTAATGACCTTTCAGGCTTACAGAACAAACAACAACAATGCTCCACATTACGACTTCTTTCAGTACGCAGGTATTTGTTCATTGAACACTTATGAAGAAAACCCAGATATATCTGGAACATCGTTCTATAGGTATAAAGATGGTCATGAGTATGCTACCACTTCAATGTATCGGGGTGAAAAGTGTAAAGACAATGCTCACGACGACTGGACAAAGTATCATACAGAAATTCATGAATTTAATAAGTTTATATTTTACGAGGGCTACTTGTACCACAATCTTGAGTGGGACGAAGGTGCTTGGAAATCAGAAACTCCAAGACTCACATTCAATTTTTTCGGCGCAGAAGATGTATACTACTAATGTATGAGTTTTGAGACCACCGGATATGTTGTAATCAGAAACGCTGTTCAAAAAGATGTTGTGGACTTTTTAGTTGACTATATGTCTATGAAAGAACAAGTTGCAAGAACGCTTTACGACTCTGGCTACCTTGAGAACCATCGTCATGAGTGGGGTGGTTGGGACGATCCGCAGTCTCATGGGGCATATTCAAATTACTCAGATATTGCTATGGAGTCAGTCTTAGTAAGAATGCATCCAGTAATGGAAAAATTCACCGGATTTAATCTCGTCCCTAACTATTCTTATACCAGAACTTATATAAATGGCAATACTCTCTTAAAACATATTGATAGGGAAGAGTGCGAAGTTAGTGCAACTCTAAGTCTTGGTGGAGATGAATGGCCTATTTACATAGGTGAAGGTCTTGAAGTCAACTTAAAGCCCGGTGATGCACTAGCGTATTTAGGTGCAAAGATTCCTCACTGGAGAAATAAATTTAGAGGGGACAAGTGCTATCAAGCTTTTTTCCATTACAATAGAGTAAATAAAGATGGCAGTACGCTTGCTCTTCCATTTGATGGAAGACCACATTTAGGATTACCACCTGAGTTTAAAGTCAACAGGAGGGGTGATGGCTAAAAAGCTAACAATAATTGGTCGTGGAACAGCGGGGTGCTTGTCTGTGATTCACTTTTCTAATAATTTTTCTGTTGATATTGACTGGGTTTACGACCCAGATATTCCTACAGCAAGTGTCGGTGAAGGAACAACAACTCTCATTCCAGATTTTCTAAATTTGAATCTAGGACTCCATCACGGACATGCAAAAAGTTTTAATTCAACCATAAAAAAAGGTATTCTAAAAAACAACTGGTCAAACAATCCTGATTACGGACACATTTTCCCTATGGGGACAGTAGGTATGCACTTTAGTGCTTCTGACTTTCAAAACTTTATATTAGAAAAAGTTAAAGCGGAAACAGATATTACAGTAAAAGAGCAAAAAGTAAATATTGAAGATATAGATTCTGACTTTATAATGTCTTGCACAGGCACTCCTGACATAAACGACGAGTTTTTGGTTGCAAAACACATACCTGTCAACTCTTGTATCGTTAAAGGATTCTCAGCGACACATGCTCTAATAGATTATACGTTATGCATCGCCAGACCACACGGATGGATCTTTGGTATCCCATTAACTAACCGAATCTCTTTTGGTTATCTATACAACAGAAACATTTCAGCAGAAGAAGAAGTTGAAAAAGACTTCAACGAAGCCTTGTCGGAGCTGGAATTTAGTAGCAAACTTGAAGAGATAGTTAATGAAAACAAAATAAACTTTAACAACTATCTTAGGAAAGAAAACTTTATTGGTAACACCGTTTATAACGGTAACGCTTCATTCTTTCTAGAGCCATTGGAAGCAACATCAACAACATTAATACACGAAATCAACAGACACGCCTTAACTTTGTGGGATCACGAAGAAATATTGTACGCAGAAGACTGCAACCTTAACTACCATATAGATATTGAAGAAATAGAATCAATGATTTGTCTTCACTACCTTGCAGGAAGCAAGTACAACACGCCATTCTGGACAAATGCGCAAGCTCTAGCAATGGAAAACCTTCGAAGTAACTTTTTAAATGCAACAGATTTTGCGGAAATCATATACAATGTTGCACTAAAGTCGTATAAAGAAAGAGATGTGTTCTTCCACAGAGATGTGGGCACATGGAACATACCTTCATACATTCAAAACATTGAAGGTTTGGGACTAGAAGAAGTCATTTTGGAAACAGCAAAGGAGTTAGGAAGAAATGTGTAATTCATCATCTGAAGGGAAAGAGTGGACAAAGAACTACGTACACAAATACCTTAGAAATGTCCCCAACCCTAAATTTTTAGACATCGGAACCGGACAAGGCACATATTTCCGTATGCTAAATTCTGGATACCCGAACGCCCATTGGACCGGAGTAGAAGCCTACAAGCCGTACATCGAAAAATACCGGCTAATGGAGCAATACCACACCATGCACAACGCCGACGCAACAGAACTATACGGCAAAAACATCAACGTATCCCAACTACATTACGACGTAGTATTTTGCGGTGACGTATTAGAACACATGACCAAAGAAAAAGCAGTGGCGCTCGTCGAAAAACTAACATCGTGTTGTGGCATTTTGATTATTTCAATCCCCATCATCAAATGGCCTCAACATGACGACACAAACCCGTTCCAAATCCATGTAAAAGACGATTGGTCACACGAAGAAGTGCTAGACTCGTTCCACGGCGTGATAGACCACTCCAAAGGTGACTCCGTAGGGGTCTACATCGTCGCAGGAGACCGTTACATACCGAAAGACTAATAATGTACGAAAACCATATTATAAAACGACACGAAGAAAAATGGCTACAAGCATGCGAAGCACTCGCACCAATCTTCTCCACATGCTCAAAACGGCAATACTTCGCCGTCATAATTGGCCAAAACAAAAGACTAATCTCCCAAGGCTACAACGGATCACCCCCCGGAGCACCACACTGCACCCAAGGAGCATGCCCCCGAGCACAACAAAACTCGCCATCAGGCTCAATATACGACAACTGCATCGCAACACACGCCGAAGCCAACGCCATCATGTGGGCAGACCCCATAGCACGACAAGGAGCCACACTCATCATCAACGGCTCACCATGCTACAGCTGCGCCAAACTCATCGCCAACTCAGGAATCGCCAGAGTCATAGGCCACAAAGACCACACATACCAACAACAACAACAAGTAGTAGAATACCTGACAAAAAACAGAATCGAAACGATTCTGCTGAACAAAAAACCACCCCGCAAAAACCACACCCCCATCGTCTACCCAACAGAACAAACAACATCACCCATACCACGACACTACCAAATCCCCAAACTAAGGAAAAACAGACAATGAACATCAACGAATGGCTCCAAACAGGCATCAACAACAAATGGATCGGCCCACCCACCTGCGCAACCCACGACGGCATACCCAGCAGCAACCAAGAAACCCAACAATGGGACAACGGACAAGACCCCTGCCAACACATACTCCGCCTCTACCCCGACCCACAAACAGCCGACACAATCAACCAAAACCACCACCCCCACCAATGGCACCCCCACACACCACCCCCGAAAGAAAACACATGAGTCAATTCCCCAACTACAACGACGACCTCCCCCAAAGAATCAGAAGAATATGCCTACTCGCCATCACCACCATCATCCTCACACTCATCATCATCGAAAAACTCTAAAACCAACCCCCACAAAAATTTAACACATATCCAGAGAAGGTAACTTGTTCATTCTGTCTGTCTGAGAATTCCTCTGTCGGGGTGGGTCAACCACCCCCCACCTCAGAATTGTGACGGGTGTGCGACTGCGGTTCATCGCAGATGTACACCCGCGTTTTTGTGTGTCGTCATTCTGTCAGTTTCGCACACATTTCTGGTCGTGTGGTAAGGTGAAGTTATCAACCGGAGCGGCAACGCTCCACAAACAAAGGAAACAACAATGAACAACAACATGAACAACCACGAAGATGCCGTTTACACCATCAAGCACAAGGACATCGTAGTCGCCAATGACCTGCTCTTCTCGCCAGAGCGTAAGGTCATCGTCGAAGTCACCTTGAACGGAACGAACGTCGAAGTTGAGGCTACTGTCAATCACTTCACACTTGAAGACAATCGCATCGTCGCACGATGCACGACGCTCGTCAACGACATGATGGTTGACTTCAACGCAAACCTCGAAGATTGCAAAATCATCTGAGAGAAAGGGAGAGGGCTTCGGTCCTCTCCCTTTTTTTGTCTCAACACCCGACACATTACTTCTATCACCCTACAATCTTTCGTATATATTTCTCTCTCGGCCCAACGTCGCTGGTGTGTGGCAGCGGTCCATCGCAGTTGCACACCAGTCGTCTTGGTTCGTTGTTCTCTGGGAGTTTCGCACACATTTCTCATGGTGTGGTACTGTGAAGTCATGGCAACAACGCCAGTCCTCAGCCGGTACCCACTCCGGCACCTGCCCACCGCTTCACTCATCACCTTCATGGTGAGTGTCGCCATCACCATCATCGCTCTTGCGATGACATTCTTCGGGGAGCCTCACACACTCTCCACCTACATCGCCACGTTCGTGTTCGTGGCTGGTCTGATGCTCTCTGTCGGTATCCCTCTCCACTACGTTGAGATGGCAGAACAGACCTACACCTGTCAGTATTGCGACTACTTCATCGTAGGCGCACCGCAAGCGATCTGCCGTGGTTGTGTCATCGACCGCTACGGCATCGATCCGGGGGAGAACTACAATCGGTTCTCCGAACTCAACCCCGGCAAGAAACCATAAAGGAGAGTGAAATGAGATGATAAGAATCATATTTCGAGCACTTATGCGGTGAAACAAGGGGCAGGGTCCACAGTGACCCTGCCCCACACACCATGCACATTACTTGCTTTCCATTCCCAGCTTTCGTACACACTTTCTTCCCCCAGAAGGTTGGAGGGCGACTGCGGTACATCGCAAGTTGTACTCCAACGACGTAGCGTCTACCTATTCTGCGAGTTTCGCACACATTCTGTCTCACCTGGTAAGGTGAAGTCGTGGCAGGGGAAACCAACCCTGACCGGCACGGCGACAACCTTGTCGCTGTGACAACTCCACGGTGCATGGTTTGCCGTGAACAGGGCACCCTATGGGTGGACATGTTCGCATGGCAGGCGTACACGTCGGGGACACTGCTGGCACAGCAGGCGTTCCCCAACATGTCGCCAGATGCCCGTGAGCAGATCATCTCCGGCACGCACTCAGCGTGCTGGGATGCGCTGTTCTCCGAGGAGTGACGGTCACCCACATCGACCTCGGGGAGAGGGAATCCGTGCCAATCCGCAGCATGGGAACAGAAGCGGCAACCAAGGGCTGGGGTCTTCGGACCCCGGCCCTTTTTATTTGCCCAACACCCATCACATTACCTCCATCCAACCCTTACCTTTAACATATACCTTTCTTTACCCGGCGTGCTGGTGGGCAGCTGCGGTTCATCGTAAGTTGTACACCAGCCCGACAGCAGTAGGCTTCCAAGAGTTTCGCATACATATTCTCTCTTGTGGTAAGTTGTGATTGTTCCACCGACTACCGAAAGGATATGGGACATGGCAATCCGACCGACCAACGCAATCACGCTGGTGAGCCTGTTCACTCACATGAGCACGGTGAGCCACTACATCCTGTCCTCGCTGTACAACGAGGAGTTCGTGCAGGATGGCGATGAGTTCTTTTCCACGGCCATCGAATGGGCCAAGGATAAGGGTGACACGGTGCTGTCCGACGATGACAGCATCGAAACG
>Ga0181578_10004212_pt1 | contig 12859 bp, 10 predicted proteins | sample 071ome_21_FD_148659 | JGI IMG/M metagenome (GOLD analysis project Ga0181578, IMG submission 148659) | Coastal salt marsh microbial communities from the Groves Creek Marsh, Skidaway Island, Georgia - 071401CT metaG (spades assembly) | ecosystem: Environmental > Aquatic > Marine > Intertidal zone... | reverse complement strand
TGGGGAACTGAGCGGCGCGGTGAAGCGCGCGGTCGAGGACCAGTTCGGTTATGTGCGGGTGCGCGGCGAGGTGTCCGGCTTCAAGCGCGCGGCCTCGGGCCATCTCTACATGGCCCTCAAGGACGCCGACGCGGTGATCGACGCCGTGTGCTGGAAGGGCACGGCGGGCCGACTGGAAGTGCAGCCGGAGGACGGGCTGGAGATCGTCGCTACGGGCCGCGTGACCACCTACGCTCAGCGATCGAAGTACCAGCTCGTGATCGAGCGGGTGGAGGTGGCGGGCGAAGGTGCACTGCTGAAGATGGTGGAGGAGCGCCGCAAGCGCCTCGCCGCCGAAGGCCTGTTCGATCACGAACGCAAGAAGCGACTGCCCTACCTGCCCGAAGTGATCGGCGTCGTGACCTCTCCCACGGGCGCGGTGATTCGCGATATCCTGCACCGGCTGTCGGACCGTTTTCCGCGCCATGTGCTGGTCTGGCCCGTGCTGGTGCAGGGCGAGACGGCGGCTGCGCAGGTGACGGCAGCAATCGAGGGTTTCAACGCGATTGTGCCGGGCGGCCACGTGCCGCGCCCGGACGTATTGATCGTCGCGCGCGGCGGCGGCTCGCTGGAAGATCTAATGGCATTCAATGAGGAAAATGTGGTGCGCGCGGCGGCGGCCAGTGCGATCCCGCTGATCTCTGCCGTCGGGCACGAGACCGACACCACGCTGATCGATTTCGCCTCGGACCGGCGTGCACCCACGCCGACGGCGGCGGCCGAAATGGCTGTTCCGGTGCTCGCGGATCTGATCGCCCAGGTGGCCGAGGACGAGGCCCGGTTGACCGGCGCGATGACGCGCCTGCTGCGGGGACGCGCGCAGGAGATGACGGCGCTGGGCCGGGGCCTGCCCGCGCCGCGGCGTATCCTCGAAGGTGCGATGCAGCGCGTGGACGACTGGGCCGAGCGGCTCGGCCCGGCGTTTGCGCGGGTGCTGCAGGGCAAGACCGACGCGGTGATGATGCAGGGCCGCCAGCTCGTACAGCCGCAGCAATACGTGGATGTGAAAGCGTGCGGACTGGATACGCTGGTAGGACGGCTGGTTACGGCGCAGACGGCCAGCAAGGCTCGTTTCGAGCGCGATCTGCGCGATGTGGGCTCGCTCGGTGGGCGTCTGCAACAGGCGCAGGCCCGCCTGCGAGATGGCGCGGAGAAGCGGCTAGCCTCGCTGTCCGGCCTGCTGGAAAGCTATTCCTTCAAGGGCGTGCTGGAGCGCGGCTTCGTGCTGGTCCGCGACGCGTCCGGCGCGCCGGTGCTTTCGGCGGGGGCGCTCGCGCCCGGCGACGGGATCTCGCTGACGTTCCGCGACGACGGGCATGTGTCCGTCACCGTCAACGAGGTGGGTGCCGGGTCAAGTGCGCCGCAACCGAAGACTCAAAAAGCGAAAGCGGCAAAACCAAAGCCCAAGGCCGCACAGGGCGACGACCCGCAGGGTTCGCTTCTTTGAGATACGCACTCCTTGCTGTGCTGGCGTTTCTTTTTGCGGCCGGACCCGCGGCGGCGCTGGACCTCGACGGGCCGGTCGAGCAGGGCGCGCTGCGGGTCGGGACCGTTGCGCCGGGTGCAACGGTCACGGTGGATGGCAAGGATGTCCGCGTCGATCCGACGAGCGGGCGCTTCGTCTTTGGGATCGACCGCGACCGCACAGAGCCGGTGCGCATCGTCGTGTCGGGCGCCGAGACGGCGGAATTCTCGGTCGCGGCGAGGACCTACGACACCGAACGCATCGACGGCCTGCCACCGCGTAAGGTCACGCCGAACGCCCTGGATATGGAGCGCGTCCGCCGCGAGGGCGCACAGATCAACGCCGCGCGGGGACGTGACACGGCACTGGCGGACCTGTTCGCCGGGTTCCGCTGGCCGGTGACCGGACGGATCAGCGGGCGCTATGGCAACCAGCGCATCCTGAACGGTGAGCCACGCCGTCCACATCTGGGGGTCGATATCGCCGCGCCCATGGGCACGCTGGTGAGCGCATCGGCCGCGGGCGAGGTGTCCCTGGCCGAGCCTGACCTGTTCTATACGGGCGGCACGGTTGTAATCGATCACGGCCACGGGGTGAGCTCGATCTATTCGCACCTGTCGCGGGTGAACGTGGCCGTGGGCCAGCGGGTCGCGGCGGGCGAGGCCATCGGTGCGGTCGGCTCGACCGGGCGTTCAACCGGTCCGCATCTCGACTGGCGGATCAACTGGTTCCAGTTGCGTCTCGACCCGGAACGGATCGCAGGCCCGATGCCGAAATAGAGCTACCGGGCGAGCTTTTCCCTCAGGAACGTAACAATCGATGCCTCGTCTTCCCAGGCGATGGTAATCGGCAGGGCACGGACCATGGCGCGGGCCTCCGCCGGCATGCGGGCAAGGTCTTTCTCCGTGGTGACGGGGATCGCCTTAAGGGAGGCCGCGTCCTCACATAGGCGCATGATGCGCTCGGGCGTGTAGGGTTCGTGATCGCCAAAGGGCACACAGGCAACGAGTTCGCAGTCCATGTCCGCGAAGGTGTCGAAGAACTTCTCCGGGCGGCCGATGCCCGCGAAGGCCAGGACACGCCGCCCGCGGAGGTCTTCGGCGTCCGATGTGGGCGTTACCCTGGCCGAGAAGACAGGCAGTCGGTCCCCATAAGACTTGCGGATACCTGTGCGGTCCGCGCCGACCACGACGATGGCGCCGGCGCGCGTCAGCCCGGCGTCGATGGTCTCGCGCAGCGGTCCCGCAGGTATCACGCGGCCATTGCCGAAGCCGGTCCCGCCATCCACGACAATCAGCGAAATATCCTTGCGCAGTGACGGGTTCTGGAAGCCGTCATCCATGATGACTAACCGTGCCCCCGCCGTGATGGCGATGCGCCCGCCGGTCGGCCGGTCCGCCGAGACCCAGGTGGGCGCGGCGCGGGCGAGCAGCAGCGGCTCGTCGCCCACATCGGCGGCGGTATGGGTGTCGCAATCTACCTGGATGGGACCGCGCGTCCGCCCGCCATAGCCGCGTGTCAGGAAAGCCGGGTCGCGGTCCGCCAGAAGGCCCGCCAGCGCGATCGCGACGGGGGTCTTGCCCGCGCCGCCGGCGGTCAGGTTGCCGACGCAGATGACCGGGACGTCGATGGTCTGGGTTTTTTGCCCGGCCCGCAAACTGCGTCCGGCGAGGTCATAAAGCAGGCCGAGAGGGGCCAGCAGCGCGCCGGCGGTGGCTTCGGGGTCCGACCAGAAGCGCGGGGCCTTCATCGGTTGCCCGCGACAGCCTTGGCGATCAGCGGCTGGAGCCGTTGCACCGTCGTCTCAAGTACCGCCTGGTTGCGCGCCGCTGCGCCTTCGGCGGCCCGCCGCATGGCGGCCAGTCCGTCCGCATCCGCGAGCAGCTCACCCACCGCACCGATCAGGGCGTCCTTGTCGGCCACCTCGCGGCTGGCGCCCGCCGCACCCAGATCGCGGGTGATCGACAGGAAGTTATCGACATGGGGGCCGTGCAGGACCGCACAGCCCAGTTGCGCGGCCTCCAGCATGTTCTGGCCGCCATGGGGGATCAGCGAACCGCCCACGAAGGCGAGCGGGCTGACCCGGTAGAGTTGGCCGAGGATGCCGGTGGCGTCGGCCAGATAGACGTCGGTGTCCGGCCCGATGGCTTCCCCGCGCGAGCGGCGGGCCACCTTGAGTTCGGCGCGTTGCAGCACCTGTTCGATCTCGTCGCCCCGCTGCGGGTGGCGCGGAGCGAGCAGGGTCAGCAGGCAGGGAATCTTCGGGGCGAGGTGGGTGTGCACCTCGGCCACCATTTCCTCTTCCATGCGGTGGGTGCTGGCGGCGAGCCACACCGGGCGGGCGCCGATGGCGTCCTGCAGGGCGGTGAGTTCGGCGGCGGTCGCGGGCAGGGGTGCGGCGGCGAGTTTCAGGTTTCCGGTGACCGACACATGGTCCGCGCCCAGCGCCCGCAGGCGTGCGGCGATGTCCTCGTCCTGCGCGAGGATGGTGTCGAACGCGCCCAGCATCGCCCCGGCCAGCGCAGGCGCGCGGCCCCAGCTCTGGCGCGAATGTTCGGACATGCGCGCATTGACCAGCGCCAGGGGGATGCCCCGGCGGCGGGATTCGAGGATCAGGTTCGGCCAGAGTTCGGACTCGACCCACAGTCCGGCACCGGGCCGCCAGTAGTCGAGGAAGCGCCGCACCCAGCCTGTCCGGTCGATGGGAACGTACTGGTGGAAGGCGCGGCGCGGCAGGCGCTCCTCCATCAGCCGGGCCGAGGTCACGGTGCCGGTTGTCATCAGGATGTGCAGGTCGGGCGCGGTGCGCAGGATGCGGTCGATCAGCGACAGGACCGACTGTGCTTCGCCGATGCTGGCCGCATGGACCCAGACCAGCGGCCCGCACGGGCGCTCGATGGAGGGCAGGCCCCGGCGTTCATCGACGCGGGTCGGTTCCTCCTTGCCGCGCATGGTGCGCTGCTGGATCAGCAATTCGATCAGGGGCAGGCCTGCAGTGGTGACGGCGCGGTACAGGCCGGCGGACAGGGGCGGCGCGCCGGATGCGGTGCTTGCGGACACGCTCATGCCTGTGCGCGGGCGCCCGGGGTTTCGTCCTGGGTATCCCCCGGGGCGGCTTCGTCCGCCGCCTCACTCGTGTGGCGGAACTGGAGCCGCGCGAGCCGGGCGTACAGCCCGTCCTGGCGCTGGAGTTCGGCATGGGTACCGCTCTCGACGATCTTGCCGTCGTCCATGACGAGGATTTCGTCGGCATTCATCACCGTGGCGAGGCGGTGGGCGATCACCAGCGTCGTGCGGCCCCGGGTCAGGCGGTCGAGCGCGGCCTGCACCTGCTGTTCGGATTCGGCGTCGAGTGCGCTGGTGGCCTCGTCCAACAGCAGGATCGGCGCGTCCTTCAGCATGGCGCGGGCAATCGCGATGCGCTGGCGCTGGCCGCCCGACAGCTTCAGGCCCCGGTCGCCGACCAGGGTCTCGTAACCTTCGGGCAGCGCCGCGATGAAGTCATGGGCCGCGGCATCCTTCGCGGCGGCGATCACGTCCTCGTCGCTGGCGTCCGGGCGTCCGAAGCGGATGTTCGCGGCGACGGTGTCGTTGAACAGGGTCACGTCTTGGCTGACCAGCGCGATGTTGTCGCGCAGGCTGGCGATGGTGACCGCGCGGACATCCTGCCCGTCGATGTGCACCGCGCCGCCGTTGACGTCGTACAGGCGCAGCAGCAGGTTCATCACCGTCGATTTGCCCGCGCCGCTGGGTCCGACCAGCGCGACGGAACGGCCGGCGGCCACCTCGAAGCTCACATGGTCGAGCGCGTTCTGGTCGTCCTCATAGGCGAAGGAGACGTTTTCGAAGCTGACGCGCCCGCCGGACAGGGCGAGCGGTTTGGCGTCCGGCGCGTCATAGATCTGCTCGGCCTCGTCCAGCAGGTCGAAGCTGCGTTTGACGGCGGCAAGCCCTTCCTGCAGCGCGGCGTTCAGGTTGCCCAGGCTGCGGATCGGCTGGTAGGCGAGGATCACCGCCGACAGGAAGCCGACGAACTCGCCCAGCGTTCCGGTGCCCGACAGGATACGCCAGCCGCCATAGGCCAGCACGGCCGCGACGGAGACACCGCCCAACGTCTCCAGGATCGGGTAGGTCCGCGCGCGACCCTTCACCGTCTTCATCACCAGATAGTAGATCTGGTCGAACAGGTCGTTGGCGCGGGTGCGTTCGTACTCCTCCATCCGGTAGGACTTGATAAGCCGGATACCGGAGAACGCCTGTTCCAGGTTCGATGTTAGCTCGCCCATGCCGGACTGGGCGTTGGTCGAGGCCTTCCGCAGGCGCCGCCCGATGCGGATGATCGGCCGTCCCGCGATGGGATAGGTCAGGATCACCATGCAGGCGAGCAGCCAGTCCAGATAGAACATCATACCCACCAGCGCGGCGGCGGTGACGAAGTCGCGCGCCATGGCCGTCAGCGTGCGTGACAGCGCATCGCGCATCAGGTTCACGTCGTTGGTGAAACGCGAGATCAGCTTGCCGGTGGACGTCAGGTGGTGGGTGCGCAAATCGGCGCGCATCAGATGGGCGAACATCGCCTTCTGGATGGCGTTGATGACCCGAAGCGCGACCGACTGGCTCAAGACGCTCTGGCCGTAGGACGCCATGCCCTTGATGAAGGTGACGAGCACGATCGCCAGCGGCAGCAGCCAGATGACGTTTCGGTCCTTGGCCTCCAGCATGTTGATGGAGGTCTCGATCAGCTTGGGATAGGCCGCAGACGCACCCGCCACGACCAGCATCAGCACCACGGCGGCGATGATGCGCGGCAGGTGCTGGCGCATCCAGTCGCGCCACAGGCGCTTCATCAGGTAGCCGGTCGATTCCCTGGCCGCGTTGTCTGCCGAATCCTGCATGGCGCGGATCGGGTCGCCTCCTTGTTCGTGCGGGCGGATGGAGCCACAGGCCCCGTCGCCAAGGCAAGTCTAACATGCGCGTAAACCGCGCCGTTCGCCATGTACAGGGCGTTGACGGCGGGGGCCTGTCTCAGGGGTGAAATGCCGGGCATACTGCCCCGCAAAACAGCCATGCGCCGGAGGAGAGAGCCATGAAACGCATCGACATCATCGCCCGTGAGGACATGAACGCCGACCAGGGCCGCGTCTATGACGCCGCCAAGGAGGCCGGCGGTCCCGTCGGCGGGCCGTTCTACGCCTATATCCGCATCCCCGACCTGTTCGAGACATCTCAGGGCATGCGCGAATGCATCGGCCGTACGCCGCTGACCGGGCGCGAGCGCCTGATCGTCTTCATGGCGGTCGCCCGGCACTGGAACGCGCGCTACCCGTGGTTCGCACAGTCGCGCAATGCGCTGAAGATCGGCATCGAGCGGGACATCATCGACGCCATCAACGACGGCGGCACGCCGGACCTGTCCGACGCGCGCGAACGCACCTGCTTCGCCGTGGCGCAGGAGATGTTGCAGTCCTGCAAGCTGAGCGAGGGGTCCTATGCCGACGCACTCGCGGTGATGGGGGAGACGGACCTGATCGCGCTGGTGGCGGCGACGGGGCAGTTCATGATGACCTGCTGCACGGCCAACGCCTTCGAGGTCGATCCGCCCGCCGACCAGCCGGTGCCGCTGAAGCAGTAGGTTAAACGCTAAGCCGCTTCGCGCGTGTCCTGTGCGATGGGCGCAAGGTAGCCGGTGAACAGCTCGACGCAGCGGTCCCAGGAATAGCCCAGCGCGTGGCGGCGGCAGTGTTCGGGGTCTGAGGTGCGCAGCGCCTCGACCAAGGCGTGGCCGAGATCCTCGTTGAGGCAGCCCGGCCCGTCGCGACCGATCACGTCCAGCGGGCCCGGCACGGGATAGGCCGCGACGGGCACGCCGCTGGCCAGCGCCTCCAGCAGCACCAGCCCGAAGGTGTCGGTGCGCGAGGGGAATACGAACACATCGGCGGCGGCGAAGTGGCGGGCCAGCGCTTCGCCATGCTGCTCGCCCGCGAAGAACACGTCGGGAAACTTCACTTTCAGTTCGCGCCGCTGCGGGCCGTCGCCGACCACCACCTTGATGCCGGCCGTCTCCAGTTCGAGGAAGGCGGCGATGTTCTTTTCCACCGCGACCCGGCCCGTATAGAGCTGGATGGGGCGCGGCAGGTCGCGCATCGTCTCCGGCCATTCGTCATGGGGGCGGGGGCGGAACAGGTCGGTATCGACACCGCGTGTCCACATCACCGTATTGTCGAAGCCGCGGTCCTGCAGTTCCCGCTGGATGGTTTTCGTGGCGACCATCACGCGCTCGGCCTTGCCGTGGAAGCGGCGCATCCAGGCATAGGTCCAGGATACGGGCACGCGCGCGCGGGCGTGGATGTATTCCGGGAACTTGGTGTGGAAGGACGTGGTGTGGGGCCAGCCATGGTCCCGGCAGATGCGCTGGGCGGCCTGGCCCAGCGGGCCTTCCGTGGCGATATGGATGGCGTCGGGGCCGAAGTCCTCGATCAACCGCCGCATGCGCGGCAGAGGGCGCAGCGCGAGGCTGATTTCGGGATAAGTGGGGCAGGGGATGGTGCGGAACAGGTCGGGCGTGACGGTCAGCACCTCATAGCCGGCGGCCCGGCTGCGTTCGACCACCGTGTTCAGGGTGCGCACGACGCCATTCACCTGCGGGAACCAGGCATCGGTGACGAGGACGATCCGCATGCCGGTCACCGCAGCGCCAGGGAGAGCTGGCGCACATCGGCCCAGTTGAGGATTTCCAGCTCGCCGTTCCGGTGCTCGACCAGCGCCGTGCAGCTTTCCACCCAGTCGCCGTCATTGCAGTAGAGCAAACCGTCGAAGTCGCGCATCTCGGCATGATGGATGTGCCCGCACACCACACCGTCCACGCCGCGCTTGCGGGCCTCCTCGGCGACGACCTCCTCGTACTTGCTGACGAACTGCACCGCGTTCTTGACCCGGTGCTTGAGGAATTTCGAGAGCGACCAGTAGCGGAAGCCCAGCACGCGGCGGACCAGGTTGAACCAGTAGTTGATGGCCTCCACCGTGTTGTAGGCCCAGTCTCCCAGATAGGCGAGCCAGCGCGCATAACGCACCACCGCGTCGAACTGATCGCCATGGGTGATCCACAGCCGCCGCCCGTCCGCGGTGGTATGGTAAGCCTCGGACTTCAGGGTCACGCCGCCGAACACCATATCGGTGTAGTCGCGCAGCATTTCGTCGTGGTTGCCGGGTACATAGATCACGCGGGTGCCCTTGCGCGCCTTGCGCAGCAGCTTCTGCACCACATCGTTGTGGGACTGCGGGCAATACCAGGATTTCCGCAGCCGCCAGCCATCGACGATGTCGCCCACCAGATAGAGCGTGTCGGATTCCGTGTGCTTGAAAAAGTCGAGCAGGTGTTCGGCCTTGCAACCGCGCGTACCCAGATGGATTTCCGAAATCCAGATCGTACGGTACTTGTGGACCAGGGTTTCGCCGCTCATCGACTAACCGTTTCTTGAGAAACCTGGCCCCTACATATAGAAAAACAGTGACAGAGCAATTCTAAGTATTGTAAAAATTACAATAAACTATGTAATAATAATTAAATAAATATTACACCGAACTGTAACATTAAAGTTGTTTTTAGGCGGTTTCGGAGCGCCATGTCCCACTGTCTCGTCATCTTCAATCCGACCGCTGGGCCGCGCCGCCGCCGCCGGCTGCGCGCGACTCTGGCTGCCCTGCGTGCGAAGGGGGTGTCGGTCACCATGTGCGAGACCTGCGCGCCGGGGGATGCGGAACGCATGGTCCGGGCCGCCACGGGGTGTTCGATGATCGTCGCGGCGGGCGGCGACGGCACCATCAACGAAGTGCTGAACGGCCTTCGCGCGCGCGGGGACGATTGCACGCTGGCGATCATTCCGCTGGGTACGGCGAATGTGCTGGCGCGCGAACTGGGTCTCGCCCCGGATTCACCGGAGGCGATCGCGGCCGCCATTGCAGGCGAGGCGCCCCGGCCCGTGTCGCTGGGCGCGGCCAACGGGCGGCACTTCGCGATGATGGCCGGGGTCGGGTTCGACGCTCATGTGGTGGCCAATGTCGATGTGCGCATCAAGCGCCGGATCGGCAAGTTCGCCTATGTCGCGGCCTCGCTGGCGGAGTTGGTCCGCTATCGGGCCCGCACCTACCGCGTCGAGATTGACGGGCGCGACGAAGTGGCGTCATCGGTGGTGATCGCCAACGGGCATTTCTATGGCGGGCCCTATGTGGTGGCGCGCGAGGCCGCGCTGGACGCCCCGCATCTGCATGTCTGCCTGTTCCGCCGGACCGGCCGCTGGAACGCGCTGCGCTATATGTGGGGGCTGCTCAGCGGCCGGCTCGACCGCTTCCCGGATTTCGACGTGGTTCCGGCGTCGCGTCTGAGCGTGCGCGCGGGCGAACTGTGTGGGGACAGCGAACCGGTTCAGGGCGACGGCGACATCCTCGCGCATTTGCCCGTGGACCTATCGGTCCTGGCCGGAAGTCTCAGGATCGTGCGACCTGCGGCGGCAGCCTGATCAGCCGCCGCCCGCCACCGTCATGCCGTCGATGCGCACGGTCGGGCTGTTGGTGCCGTAGCGGAACTCGAGGTTGTTCGCCGGGACGAGGGCGCGGAACATGTCCGGCAGGTTCCCGGCCACGGTCATCTCCGTCACCGGGAAGGTGATCTCGCCCTTCTCGATCCAGAAGCCGGACGCGCCGCGACTGTAGTCGCCGGTGACGCCGTTCACACCCATGCCCATCAGCGCGGTGATGTAGAACCCCGCCTCGATGTCGGCGATCAGCTCTTCGGGGGATACTTTTCCCGGTTCCAGGTAGAGATTCGTTGCACCGGGCGAGGGTGGACCGGACGTGCCGCGACCGGCATGGCCGGTCGTCTCCAGACCGAGCTGGCGCGCGGAAGCCAGGTCGAGCAGCCAGGTCGTCAGCACGCCGTTGTCGATCAGATTGCGCCGTTTGTTGGCGATGCCCTCCGCATCGAAGGGTTTGGAGCGCTGGCCGCGCGGGCGGTGCGGATCGTCCACCACGGTGATGCTGTCGGCGAAGATCTGGGTGTTCAGGCTGTTTTTCAGGAAGCTGGTGCCGCGTGCGATCGACGGGCCTGTGATGGCGCCGGCCATGTGTCCGATCAGCCCGCCGGCGACGCGCGGGTCATAGACCACGGGCACCTGGGCGGTGGACATGCGCCGTGCGCCCAGCCGGGCGACGGCGCGTTCGCCCGCGCGTGTGCCCACCATGGCCGCGTCTTCCATATCGGCGCGATAGACGGCATGGGCGAAGTCGTATTCGGCCTCCATGCCTGCGCCTTCGCCCGCGATCACCGAGACGCCGACCCCGCAATCGGTGCGCGCGTAGTGGCCCGCGAAGCCGTTGGTGGCGGCCAGCGTGACGGCTGTGTGGCCCCAGCTGGCCTCGGCACCGTCGGAATTGGTCACACCCGCGACCGCACGCGCGGCGTCCTCGCAGGTGCGCGCCATCTCGACGAGAACCTCGCCCGCCGGCTCGTCGGGGTCTTCCATGTCCAGGTCGGGATAGTCGGTCGCGAGCTGGTCCGGATCGGCGAGCCCGGCATAGGGGTCGTCGGGCACGGCGGCGGCCATGGCGAGCGCCCGGTCCGTCAGTTCCGACAGGGCCGCGTCCGAGAAATCGGTCGAGGACACGATCGCCTGTTTCTTGCCGCGGAAGACCCGCAGGCCGAGGTCGAAGGCCTCCTGCCGTTCCAGTTTCTCGATCTCTCCCAGCCGCTGGGCGTGGGAAAGCGAGGTGGCACGGATCAGGACGGCATCGGCGGCATCGGCGCCGCGCGCCCTGGCTTCGGACACAAGGGAAGACAGGCGGTCCCGGTCATCGACCGCGAGGTGATCGGACATGTCGCTCCTGCGGCGCGGCCGGAGCCGCGCGTTGGGGTTTGCGCCTAGAAGCTGCCAGGCGCGAAGTACTCGATGATACCAATCACCGAGGAAATCGCCATGACTCCGATCGTGATGACCATGCCGGCGACGCGGTTGAAGGCTTCGGCGTTGCCCATCAGGCCGATGGAGTGCAGCAGGCGGCCGACCAGCAGGGCGGCACCGAGGGTGAAGACGATGAGGGGGGAAACCCCGGCCATCTCGATCAGGCCCAGGATGATCATGGCGCCGGGCATCCATTCGGCATGGTTGCCGTGGGCGCGGATCAGGCGCTGCATCTTGATGTCCGCGTTGTCGCCCCACATCGTCTCGTTTTTGATGCGGTAGGCAGTGACCCGCATTCCCAGAACGATCTTCAGCAGCACGAGCAGTGCGGCAAACAGCATTGTGTTGACAGGTGTGACGGTCGCGAGCGCTTCCATGATTTCCCCCTATGACGGCGTGGTCGGTTACCAGATCGGCTTGCCCGATCCCGGCAGGCCAAGATCATCCCACATTGCCGAAACTTTCTCGATAACCTCTTGATCCATCGCAATCTGGCGGCCCCATTCGCGGGTCGTCTCGGGCGGGATCTTGTTGGTGGCGTCGAGCCCGATCTTGCTGCCGAGGCTGGAGACGGGCGAGGCGAAATCCAGATAGTCGATCGGCGTGTCCTCGATGATCGTCACGTCGCGCGCCGGGTCCATGCGGGTCGAGATCGCCCACATCACATCCTTCCAGTCGCGCGTGTCGATGTCGTCATCCACGACGATCACCCACTTCGTGTACATGAACTGCCGCAGGTAGGACCACACGCCCATCATCACCCGCTTGGCGTGGCCGGGATAAGCCTTCTTCATGGACACGACCGCGATGCGGTAGGAGCAGCCCTCGGGCGGCAGCCAGAAATCGACGATCTCCGGGAAGGCCTGCTGCAGTAGCGGCACGAAGACGTCGTTCAGCGCCTCACCCAGGACGGACGGTTCGTCCGGCGGCCGACCGGTGAAGGTCGAGAGGTAGATCGGGTCGCGCCGCATGGTGATGGCGCTGACATGGAAGACCGGGAACTGCTCCACCGAGTTGTAGTAGCCGGTGTGGTCGCCATAGGGGCCTTCGTCGCCGTATTCGTCGAGCGAGACATGGCCCTCGATGACGATCTCGGCGGATGCCGGAACCTTCAGCGGCACAGTCTTGCAGTCCACCAGTTCCAGCCGCTTGCCGCGCAGCAGCCCGGCGAACTGGTATTCCGACAGCGTGTCGGGGACCGGCGTGACGGCGGCGATGATCGTGCCGGGGTCGGCGCCGATCACCACGGCGGCGGGCAGCGGGTCCGGGCGTTCCGACTTCCAGCGCGCGTGATGCTGGGCGCCGCCGCGATGTTTCAGCCAGCGCATGTAGGTCGTGTCGGGCCCCGTCACCTGCATGCGGTAGATGCCCAGGTTGAACGCATCCTCGCGCCGCCCGTCCG
>Ga0181578_10004200_pt1 | contig 12874 bp, 7 predicted proteins | sample 071ome_21_FD_148659 | JGI IMG/M metagenome (GOLD analysis project Ga0181578, IMG submission 148659) | Coastal salt marsh microbial communities from the Groves Creek Marsh, Skidaway Island, Georgia - 071401CT metaG (spades assembly) | ecosystem: Environmental > Aquatic > Marine > Intertidal zone... | reverse complement strand
CTGTTTCCATGTCAAAGTGGTTTCGTTGCCGCTGCTTATCTCAGTAGAATCAACTGATGCCCGGAGTAAGCCTACGGTGTTCGTAGCCAGCCCAAAAGCCTGCAATTCACTCAGACCAAGATGCCAGGATACACCCGGCGGATCGGAGCGTTCCTTGTTTTCGTATCCTACCCGGACGTAGCGCGCGTTGATCGGACCGGGTAGGGGGACGTCGAAAAATTTCGATGGATCTTCAAGGTGCATCGAGAAAACTGATTCATGGTCCGCATCAAAGAGACGCACCGTGGCGTGTGTCATGCGGCGTTGGAACCCATCTTCGGGGATGATTCGCACGAGGGTCAGTGCTTTTTCCACGCCAAGGTCGGTTTCCCAATAAGCGTCAACAGTGCGTTCGGTGGAGCGGGTGTGGGTGTTGTATTGTCCGTCGTTTCCGTTGGAAGCAGGCGGAAGGTTGTCCACGAGCCGCACCATGTAGGAGTCGGATTTAAGGGCAAAGTTTTCGGAGGAGAACACCATCACCTCTGCCAATGATATGATGTGATTGCCGGCTCCATTGGTCGAACCGGCGGGTAAACTGATCCGAATAAATCTGCCTTGAGTGTTTGGAGGGGTGTAGAATGTCCAGACGCCCTGACTGCCTGGGTTTTCTGATTGTGCGCTGGCAACCGTCAAGGATGTCTCATCGAGCACTTCCACCAGGAGCCCGTCCAATTGCCGGCCGCGGGCACTTCCGGAGGGGCTGACGAGTTCAATGTGATGAATGGCCCGGTGACGGTCCAGGGTCAATAGCCATTGCGCCCCGGATGTGTCACTTGTTTGGCTGTAGGTGTTGAGATCGCCGTCAATAGCGAGGTTTGCTGGTTCGACACTTCCGGCGCCTTCATGAGTTGCCACGGCGATGCCTTCCAATTGAACGGGGCCGATAGCGGGCATGGGATCCCCAAACATCTGAAATTCCGCGACGGCAATACGATGATCCCCAAGAGCGTTGACTTTTCCAGTGGAAAGCTCGAGGCGTATCCATTGAATGTACGCATCACCAGGAATATCCACCGACCACAGACCGCCAGATGTGGTCGAGTTGGGAGCGGATTCAAACAGGGTTTGATCTCGCAAATTACCTGCCCTCAGGACTGCTCCCCGCAGCACGCCCTCCAAGCTCGACAGGGAGGGAGGTGTGATTTCCACTCGTGTGATGCGGGTTGGTCGCTCGAATTGGTATTCCCAGAAAGCGCCGGGGTGATCGGGGGATTCGCTGAAGGTGTTGGAGCGTTGGTCAAAGGCGAGGTGGGCATTGTCGTTTGGCTCACTGGAAGGGCCGTGGCTTGCTTTACCCAAGATTTCCAGATCAAACTGTATATTGGCCCGCGCTTCGAGCGGGTCAAATGTGTCAAACGTCCACTCCTGGGAAGATGATCTTCCGGCGTTGTCGGATACTTCCACCTTGGCTGTGTAGGATTGATTGGCCTGTAGTAAAGCGGGGTAGGTTACTGCTCGGTTAGTGGGCGTCCCTGAAAGATTGAGGGATGCGGTGACATCCTGTCCATTCAGGTTTAGTCGGATGTTTTGTGTCGGGATTTCGTTGGGGGCCGTCGTAGTGACCCGGAATCCCAACCCGCCATCCACCGGATGAAATTCCGATTGATCCGCAGGGAACACCGATTGGATGTTCGGTGGTTGTTGTGCGGCGGGAATGGCCAAGTCCATCGGATGCGTTCCCGAAGCGAGTTGTTTGATGTGCTCTTCGCTAAGGGCCACTCCGAAAATTCCCAGATCATCCATCAAACCGTGGAAAGCATATTGTGGTTCGGTGGCCGATTGTCCGACGACCAATCCGGTCCAATCCGTGAGCAGCGGGGCTGCGCCCGAATCCTGGTCCAGAGCCAGCTCGCCGTTTACCCAGACTTGTTTGGCACCCTTGTCTTTGATCAGAGCCACATGATTCCAGGCACCCCAATCGATTCCCGAAACATTTCCATTCAGGCGTTGGTCGGGCACATTGCAGCAACCCGAGGTATCGAAGTAGATGGTTCCATTGCTCCATGGAGTATGGGATTGAAATCCCCGCTCACCGGAGCCCGCCGAGGGTGAGGTAAACCAGACCGTTGCGCTGTTGGCGATCTGACCGTCATGCCATCTTTGCCAGAAGGCTACGGAAAGTTGGTCATCGGTATTGGTAGCATTCAGTCGGTTGACGAAATCGCGGCCACTTGGGGAATCGGACACCACAATGCCATGGGTTGGATTTGCGACTGAACCTGAAGTGCCCAGATCCAATGCCCGGTCACCAGGAGAACCGCTGCGCCCCCGGCGATCTGTGGTGAATGTCGCGTCTCCTTTTAAGTCAAGCGGCGTTGCTTTGTTTACATCCTTACTTTGGTTCGGATTGGAAGGATCGTTGAAGTCCCAAACCGCCAGTAAGTCATCAGGATCAAGAAACTCCGCCGCCGTCATGGTGCACAGCGCGCAACAACCCCACAGCAAGCACAGTATGGTCAATCTAGGTATTCTCATGATTAAATGTCTGAGATACCTAGCAGAATGCATGCCGACACGCGAGCATCTCCTTGTGGTGGTAAGGCGATGCTGCCGTTTGTTTTCAGGAGAAATGGGACCAAAACGCGAGAGCCCTCTGGACTGCTCCGAGTCATCGGAGCTTTGGATACGACAGGGAAACGTCTTGGCTTCCGAAACAAATTTACCGTTTATGAATCCCAATACGGGGCTTCAAGGTGGGGCGTTGCTGGTTGGTGAATTAAACCGCTGTTTGAGATTTTGGATCGTATCCAGAGCGGTGATGCTCACCGCATTCCAGAAAAAACGCTGTCCCCAACAATCTATATGGAAGTTGTTTTTCTCTTTCGTCTTTTCGCTTGATAGCGTCCATAAATTATCAATGCCAGAGCCAGGCATCCTCCTGTCCATTTTGCCAGGTGCTTGTAATGGGCCATGTTTAACTTATGAAGTGTTCTTTCTGCATAGGATTGAAAAGTCTCGCCATATGTGAATTGGTAATCCTTGCAGGAGCCGCTGTTCACCAGTTGACGCAGAAAGGAACGTGCCTTTCCGGTAGGACAATTTGCCAGGCCGTGTATGCCGTGTTTAAACAGGTGTTGTCGCGAGAGTGCTGATTTTTGTTTGGACAGTTCGTGTTGATCGAGTAAGGCGAGATTGCTTTCTGGCAGGCTTAATTGACACAAAAAATCAAAACTGGAATCCAGCCCGGATCCCGCCAAACGTCCCATGCATGACGGTATGGCATACACTGCATCCTGCAACCACATTTGTTCCTTATTACTTATTGGATGTTGAAGTGTGAAAACATTTTTGAGGTAAAAGCCGACAAAGTATTCGTGCGATTTTTTGCTCTGGATGTGGCTTAGTGCCACAAAGGCCATGTTTCGACACCGAGCATTTGCAGGATCTTCACTTAGTTCAATCAACAAGGGAATGTCTGATTCAGAGAGATCCTTGAGATTGCGTGAAGGTATTCCGTGGGGGAAGCATTGGACGATTTTCTCTTGCAGCTCTTGTTTTCTCGGAAATGTGTTTTCAGCAAAGACCACCCAGCAGTCCAGGCATATTATGACAAAGATGTAAGTAATCCGTTTAAGCGTATTTTTGAGCCGGCAGGAATCCATGACTTTTTTTGGTCTTAGACATGGAATACCCTGCCAAGTTCAATATGAACTCAATTGGATTGATTTGCCTTTAGTCCTTTTCAGATTTGCAACTCAATGAGGTGTTGCCAGGTATTCCAGAAGTGCTTTGAGGTCATCTGGCGGCAGGGCTTCGAAGCCGATGGGCATGATGGAGAGGGGGGACGCCTGGAGGCTTTCGATGTCTTTGCGTTGGATGACGTGTTTTTGGCCGGTGATGTCGAGGATTTCCACCGTAGTTTGAGTTTCTGTTTCCAGCCGACCGGAGTAGCTGTTGCCGTCTTTGGTGGAGGCGGTCCAGAGGCGGTAGTTGGCTTCGACACTGCGGTTGGGATCGAGGATTTCCAGGAGGACATCGGTTCGATCGCGGGAGGAGATACCGGTCAGGTCTGGTCCGACAACGCCACCTTTGCCGTTGTGTTTGTGGCACAGGCCGCAGTTGATTTCAAAGATTTCCTCTCCGCGTTTGGCATCGCCTCGTTCCTTGGCCAGGGGCAAAAGTTTTTCCACCACCTCGGCGCGGTCGGAAGAAATGGCTGCATTGGCGGCGGACAGACGGGTGGCAAAACCGGCTACCCGGTGGTTCGGGTGTTGACTGAGTTGTGTCCAGTGTTCCGGAGCAATGTCCGTCCGGGAAATGGAGCTGTCTTCAACGGCGTCCAGCAGTACCAATGCCCACTCTGGACGTCGAATCAGAACGCTGATTGCTACACGTCGAATGGCGGGTGTCAGAGCATCCCATCTGGTCATGATTTGCTCGGCAGTGCCGATGTCGGTGCTGCCTGCCAGCGCCGTGATCATGCCGCTGGATAGTGTGGGGGGAGTGAGCAGTGAAATTTGATTGAGGATGACTCCGACGGCTTGCTGGTTGTCCTTCAACCCGATCCATCGCTGGGCGGCTTCGGCACGAGCTGCGTCTTCGCTGGAGGTGTCAATGACTTGATTTTTCAATGATGTCAAGACCGCCTGCAAGCGACCTTCAAACAGTCCCGGTACTTTCCATCGTTCACCCAGGTTGAGCAGACGATCACGAACATGGATGGGAAGCTGGTCCATCACGGATTCCAGTTGACGTTTTTCGTTGTCCGAGGGGCGCGGAGCGATGTTGTCAGGCCAACCGTTCATCAGGCCGTCCAGGACCACAGTGGCGACTTCGGGCGTCACTCCTTTCAGGGAGGTCAACACGGACACAATGCTTTCAGTCGGACCACGGTCGGCGTAATGTGCGGTGACCCTGCGCATGACGGTTGCCAGACCGGCTGGGCTGCTGCCCTTTGCCAGGAAGGCTCTCAGAAAGGCTGCGTCGTTCTTTGCTGCGGCCGCTATGGCTGCGTCCTCCAGCCAGCGATCTTCATGGTTCCGAGGTTCCTCAATGGCATTGAGAATGGCTGTGGCGGCGGCATCGTTTTGTGGGAGTTCGGCAAAGGCCAGGAATCCGGCGAGACGCACTTGGGCGTCTGTATCCTTGAGCACATCGGATTGAATGAATGCCTTTTGAGATGCTTCATTCCGTGGAGCCACCATGATTGCTGCGCGTCGAACGGCTGCGGAAGGGTGTGCCAGGGCGAGGTGGACAGCTTCTGTTGACACGGTGTGTTTGCCGTCCATGGCGCCGAGTCCGTGCATGGTCCAGAGGGCGTGGATGGCTGGTGGGTTCAGGCCGATGGCATCGACTGATGTGTCGCGCACCAGGGATGCGAGTTGTGGGAGCACATCGGTGTTGCCCCGTTCCACCAGCAGCCGTTGGGCGTGCATGCGCCAGAGCTTGTTCGGGCTTTTCAAACCGTCGATGAGGGTCTGTGGATGGTTGGTATCCAGTTTCAGCATATTCGAAGGTTCTCCGTCGCGATATGTCATCCGGTAAATGCGTCCATGCGTTTTGTCGCGCAGTGTGGTGGCGTAGGCGTTGCCTTTGCCGGTGGTGAATCCGCGAGGTGCCGGGTTGTGCTGGATGATGTAGTTGTACCAGTCGACCACCCACAGTGATCCATCCGGGCCCACTTCTCCATAGATCGGCGCTGCCCATTCGTCGTCGCTGGCGAGCATGTTGTGCACGTTGTGGGCGACATAATCCGCTCCATACGATTCGAGCATGAACATGCCCAGCAAGTGACCGGTCGGTTCGGCGACGAATTGTGCGCTGTTCCAGAATGCCTTGGGAAAACTGCGTGCGGTATAGATACCACTGCCGGATCCTGCGGTGTAGAGTCCATGCCAGTCGACCTGTCGCACTTTTTCCGTGATGGGGTAGATGCTCTCGGAGGTGGCAATGGATTCCAGACGGGCGGCGGACCACCCGTTGACGGCTTCGTAATAACGGTTTGGGATTGGCATGTAAAAACTGGCGGTGTTGTTTGCCGTGGAACCGATCACGATGTTGTCTTCGGTGAAGTCCAATCCCCAGGTGTTGTTGTTGGTGGAGCGGATGAACTCCAGGGCCGAGCCGTCCGGTTTGAAACGGAAGACGCCCTGACCAAAGCGCAGTTCCTTTCCGTTCACCGAACCGGTAAAACCGGAATAACCCACCACACCCCAAATCCAGTTGTCAAAACCGTAGCGCAGGTTGCTGACCGTAGCGTGGGTGTCATTGGTGCCCCAGCCTTCGATGATCAGTTGACGTTCGTCGGCGACGTCGTCACCGTTCGTGTCTTTGAGCAGCTCCATTTTTCCGGAATGCACGACGATGACCCCGCCATCAACGAACACGAAACTGGTCGGGATGCTTAATTGGTCCGCAAAAATGGTGAACTTGTCGGCTTTGCCATCCCCGTCGGTGTCCTCGACGATTTTCAATCGGTCACGTCCCTGGCCCCTGGGTTGGAGTTCATTGGGGTAGTCGACTGTTTCGGAGATCCACAGGCGTCCCCGATGATCAAAAGCTAGCCAAATCGGTTTGTGGATGTCAGGTTCGGCGGCGTAGAGGTCGATGTCAAACTCGGGAAACGTGACGTAATGGGGCATGGACGCTTCGGGGGAGAGCGGCTTCTGCATGGTGGTGATGGGTTGCCCTTGAGTGCCCCAGGCGGCGCCGGCTGTGTAGTTCGGCAGGCGGTCGGGCGCCTCCATGTATTCGAAGGAAGGCAGACCGGTCTTGACTTCAAACTGGGTGTTCGAGAAGTCGGATGTTTGACCATGCGCAAAAGGGGCTGGTAACAGAGTGACCGCCACGCACCATGAAAATAGGCTTTTCTTGAGATTCATTTTGAATGTACCGCTTTGGACTGACTTAAAAACAAACCACGCATTCCCACCAGCGAGAAATTTATTACTTGCCAATTCGGGGCTCCTTCGACTCAATCAAATCATTGAGCGCCTGCGAAATCACATGTCGTGAGATCCTATGGGTGTTCAGAGACTCAATGACATTCATGAGAACGATTCTGACCATTCTGCTTCTTCTGCAAACTTCCGGTAGTTTGCTGATCCCAAACGTGTTAGCCGAAGAGAACCGTCCCGATACAAATGGATACATTCATACCTGGTTGATGCTGGCACCGATCCCGTTGGAAGAGGATGAAACCGGAACAGAAGCCGTCGCTTTCAATATCATTCGCCGTGAATCGGCATTGCAACCCAGAGAAGGTGACACTCATAAAGCTGCCGGCTACGAACGCACCTGGAAAAAAATTGTCACTGAGGGCGATGTGTTTGATTTCAATGTCGTGCTGAATGATCGCATTGAAAATGCCGTTGCTTACCTGGTGACCTACATCCATTCGCCTGGAGAAATCCAAAACGTTACCCTCCTGGCGGGCGGCAATGATCAGACCCGCGTCTATTTCAACGGGCAGGCCGTCTCTACCTCCACCGAACCGCGCGCCCTCACCAAAGACAGTGACATGGCCAAGGGACTCACTTTCCAAAAGGGAGTGAACACCGTTGTCATGAAAATCGTCAACGAAGTCGGCAACTGGCAGGGGTGCCTGCGTTTCACAACTGAGGATGGAACTCCTCTGAAGAATTACACGCTTCAACTACAGCCCTGAAAAAGCGTTATTTCAGTTTTTCCTCATCGTCGTGAAAGCGGGTTATTTGCTGCATTGCTATGGGGTAATCATGGTTCATCCAACATGGGGCCTACCATGAGCCTATGTCTTGTCATGGAGAAATGTCATTTATTTATCTAAAAAGGACGTTTCACCGAGCCGATACCATGGACAACGGTCCAGTGATGATGGCTTTGAACAAAAAAATGACCTTGTTGGGGGTGAATTACAAGACGGCCCCCGTGCGAGTTCGCGAGGCGCTCGCGTTTTCTGAAAGAGAATCGGCGGCGTTTATTGAATCTTTCAAGCGCGCTCATCCGAGTGCTGAATTGTTGGTCATCAATGCCTCCAATCGGACCGAGTTTTACCTGATCAGCAACAATGCCAGAGTCGAATCTGAGCCCCTGCTATGTCAATTGCGCCAGTGGCGGTCGGAGGCCGCCTGTCCTCATTCGCAGTGTTTCCTCTATCGGAAGGAAGGTCTTGAAGCCGTGCGCCAACTCATGAGAGTCACTTGCGGACTCGAGGCCGCCATCCTTGGAGACGAGTTGCTTCAGGAGAAGGTCAAAAATGCTCTCCGGATTTCCCATAGGGCGTTCGGATTGGGAGAGGCCTTGGATCAATGCGTGAACCGTGCGTTGATTGCCAGCGAGAGATCACACCGTGAAACCAACCTGGGCAAGGGAACAGCTGGCTTTGGGAGCGTTATCACGCAGATCATTCGCGAACACGAAGAGTTGTTTGCTCCTGAAGATGGGACAACAAATGTTGCCATCGTAGGAGCGGGGGAAATAGCCCGTGAAGTAGGACGCAGTTTGTTCAGAAGCAAAGAATGCCAACTCACCTGGTTGAACCGAACGCGTTCAAAGGCCGAACGACTGCGGAAGGATTTCGGTGGGACGGTCTGTGATATAACCGATTTGCCAAGAGTCATCACCTGCGTTGACATCATCATCACCGCGACGTCCTGCACCGAACCACTTATTGATGGTCAGGTCATGACCCGTGCCATGAGGGAAATCGGGACGGTGAACCGTCAGATGCCCTTGTTGATCATCGACACAGGTGTGCCGAGAAACGTCGTGCCTCAAATACCGGCCTCGGTTGTCAGCAACGATGTCCTCCGAGACTTTCAGCAAAAGGCGCTGGAAGAACGTCAGGCAGCACTGCCTGCAGTGGAAACCATCATTGAACAAGAGCTTAACAACTGGGTTCAATGGGTAAACAATCAGCCTGCACAAGAGAGGGTCCAAGACCTTTACCAATCCCCATACTCCTACACTAATCTGCCGCAGAACCAAACCAGCGATCCGAGCATAAAAGTTTTTGCAGACCATGAAAGCAGGCATTCTTTGACAGCTTCACCACTGGACGCCTGATTCGCTGGTAAGACTCCCTCCGCTTTCCTTTGTCACCGGTTGGATATGACCAGCTCTTGGACTGCTGTGGCTCGACACAGCTTTGGATACGCCAGGGGAACGTTTCAGCTACCTTTCTAAAAATAGAAATCCATCACCGGAGGGGTAAGCTCCGTCATACGCCCACTTCAAACCTAAGTGCTTTGGAACCCTTTTCAAGCTGCAATGGAAACGCCACAGTCATTCGATGAACGATAGACTCCCCGCGTTCCATTTCTTTTGCTCAGAAACGTTTTCAAGGGGAAAGTTAGGGGCGAGTCCCGCATGCGGGATCTCCCCTCCATTGTTTAAAGAATGAACTGCATCCCAATCATGAGCGGCTATGAGAAAACATATTGACTCACTGCTACAGTTGTATCAAGTTCTCGTTGCTACAACTGTAGCAGGACTGTTATGAAGCCGATATCTATTTCAGATTCCGAGTGGCAGGTCATGCATTTGGTCTGGGACCGAGAACCCATTGCGACATCCGATGTTGTTGATGTGTTGGAGGAATCCAAAGAGTGGCGGTCACGCACGACGAGAACCTTGCTGGATCGATTGGTCAGCAAAGGCGCTTTAACTAAACGAAAGGATGGGAAGCGTTACCTATACTCCGCTGCGGTCAAACAGAAAGACTGTGTGCGCCAAGAAAAGCAGTCGTTTGTGGATCGGGTATTCGGAGGCAATGCGGCGGCGATGGTCTTGAATGTGGTGCGGGATACCAAGCTTTCCGATGCGGACATCGCCGAACTGGAACGTTTGTTGAAGGAGAAAAAGGATTGATATGAACGATTTTTCTCACGTGTTGCGATCATTGTTCCAAAGTATTGGTTCTTCGATAATTCCAGTGGAATTAACTTAGAGCCTGTCCGATATGGTCTGAAATTTCAAATCACAGCCATCCCATAGGTTGAAAGCAAAAAGGGCTGGTAATCTGTTTTGAAACCTGCCACTCAGCAGGGATGAAATCAAAAAAAAGAAAACCAACCCGCAGCAAATTCACCGTTCTCAAGCAAATCTGCAACCTTATTCCGGGCCATTTGGTCAAAAAAATTTCCCGAGAAACAGGAGCTGAAGGAAAAGCACGCAGTTTTTCTTCCTGGAGCCACGTCGTCTCCATGATCTTTGCTCAAATCTCACGCAGCATCGGACTCAATGACGTTTGCGATAGTCTACAGATCCACTCCGGTGAGCTTTCACAAATCAGGGGCGCCAAGCCGCCAAGCCGAAATGGGCTTTCTCACGCCAATAAATGCCGCACGGCTGATATGGCGGAAAAACTTTTTTGGCGGGTGCTCGAACATTTGGAAAACAGTTTTCCTCAGTTCTCTCGCGGTAAACTTCCCAAGGGACTTTTCCGGTTCAAACGAAACATTCATATCATTGATTCCACCACCATTGAGCTGGTCGCCAACTGTATGGATTGGGCCAAGCATCGGCGTCGCAAAGCAGCCGCCAAAACCCATATGCGTTTGGATATGGAAAGCTTGCTTCCACGTTTTGCCATTGTGGACACAGCCAAACACAACGACAACCTTCGCGCACGTGAGCTGTGTGCCGGGTTGAAAGATGGCGAAATCATCATATTTGACAGGGCTTATAACGATTTCGACCATCTGATGGATCTGGCTAAACGCGGTGTCCAGTGGGTGGGTAGGTGGAAGAAAAGAACCGTGTGCGAAGTGATCGACACAAAGGAAACCAGCGGGGATATCATCAAAGACGAACTAGTGGTTCTCAACAATGAACTGGTTGTCAGAAGAATCACCGCATGGGTGGAGGTTGATGGCAAATGGCGTGAAATGATATTTGTAACCAACAACCGAGAGTGGAGCGCGCAAACCGTCTGTGATCTCTACAAAGCCCGTTGGCAGATTGAAGTGTTTTTCAAACAAATCAAACAGACGCTCAAGCTAGCCGACTTTCTGGGGCACTCCGCAAACGCAGTCAAGTGGCAAGTATGGACGGCGCTGCTGGTTTACGTGTTGCTGAGATTTCTGAGCCGGATGAGCGCTTGGACACACAGTTTCACTCGGATCTTTGCAGTGGTGAGGGCGTCGTTATGGACGCGCATAGATCTGTTCGGATTTTTGAAAATGCTCTGTGGGACAGCAGGCGGAAGTTTTAGAAACCTTGCGCGCCCAGAGCAGGCGTATTTCCCAGGATTTTGAGGGATTGAATGAAATCCTATGGGACAGCACACCAGCCAAAGAGGAAGAAAAATCCCCAGGAAAGAGTAAACCCGGTCAAAAAATCAGAATGTCAAAATTGTAGCAAGGGGCAAATACCTTGGGAATATGGTGCTTTTTGCCATTTTATCTTCCCTTATGGGATGCTAGTGGTTTTTGTTGAAGAACCTTAGTTTTTATATCTTGGACCAATGGTCAGGCTGTTATGCCCGAACCCAACATTTAAAAACTTGGGGTTTTTGCGCAATTCATAGTCACCCGCGACATCGAATACCTCAATTCTTCCAGTGATTGCCGAACCGACAAACAATTTGTCTCCCTCGGGTGTGAATTCAATACCCTGACTTATCCCTTTGACGTCCATCGTGTAAAGAACTCTTACGGGTTTGGATGCAATATCCAAAACAACGATGGCATTGTCATAAGTGCCGAGACCTGTGGCTACGGCCATCTTTCCATTTGGATGAAAAGCAAAGCTTTCAATTCCATCGGCGGCATCCTCGATAAAGCTTGTTATTTCAGGTTTTTCTAGAGTGAGGTCCGCTATCAAGATATCAGAAAAATCTTTACCGCTGTTGTTGGACCGTTGGCATATTAGGGCAATTTTGCCATCGTTTGATACCCTCACGATATGTGTTTCAGGTAAAATTTCTGTATCCAAGTTCTCTCGAATTTTTACCTCACTTAAATGACTGATGTCATCGCCCTCAATACTGTACCAGTGGATCTGCGGCAGTATCAATTGGCCCGCTTTACCGGGTAACAGAGGAATGCTAGATGCAGACTGCGTAGCTATAAGATTTTTACCATCTGGCGTGATCCAAAATTCAGGCATTCCATTTGGGTTTTTACTTCTGTTGATTTCAACAAGTTTGGAATCGACGATCTTAAAGAAATAAAAATAGTCAGAACCTCCAATAACAAACCTCTCCCCATCAGGATGGCGCAGAACGTGAATAGGAAAATCTTCAAGCAGCACTCGATGAACAACAGGAAAATTCTCCATACTCAGATCAATCAATGAAATTACGTTCGCATATTGGGCAGTAAATTTTTCACGGACCAGCATCTCAGGGGTAATCTCCGGATTTGTCCTTGGGCCAGCTGGTAATTGGAGGTTTTGGAATTCATCTGGCCTCCAACCATGATTAGCGATGATCCCAAACCTTCCGTCACTCGACATCGCCATTGACGGTGTCCCCATGATAAAGGCCGGGACGGTATCATAGATTGTTTTTATTACTGGCGGATGGTCCGGGCCCAGATGAATGACCGTAAATGAATCCTTTGTTGTAAGATCCCAGTCAGTTGTTTGATCGCCTGTTTTGAGAAATATTTGATTTATCTCACCATCATTAGAACTTAAGAGAGTGATCGGTGTCTGGGTTGTTAAATAGGGATGCTTGGAGGCTGTCTTGCAACCAAAGGTGGCCAGAATAATAAACTGGAGAGCGAAAAATAGGCGTAAGTTCATGTGATAAAATACCTAATCATCATCCCAAAGGTCTGTCAATCCTTGATCGGTGTGAAACAATCGGATCATAACTCTGCGTAGAGTTGCCGCAGACGTGCCGCCATTTGCCACGTCTCGCAGTCCAGAAAGAAATAGGCCCTCAGAGTGCGGAAGAATTTCAAACTTC
>Ga0181578_10004191_pt1 | contig 12894 bp, 13 predicted proteins | sample 071ome_21_FD_148659 | JGI IMG/M metagenome (GOLD analysis project Ga0181578, IMG submission 148659) | Coastal salt marsh microbial communities from the Groves Creek Marsh, Skidaway Island, Georgia - 071401CT metaG (spades assembly) | ecosystem: Environmental > Aquatic > Marine > Intertidal zone... | reverse complement strand
ATCGACCGAGGTAATAGAGCGCCGACTGGTACAACCTTTCCTCGGACAGGCCCTTCGAACGCCCCCGCCGATCGCCTCGATCGGCATGATCGTTTTTCCGGGGACCCGCCGCACCGGCGGTGATACACTCGGATATTGGGCGCGCGCCTCGTTCCACCATGGAAATTCCTTACGCCATGCGGAGCGCCAAGACCAGCCAAAGAACTGTTAATTGTGGGGATATCATGAATTTTACAATAAATTCAAAATGATAAGAAAGGCTATTTCGGTGGATAATCATGTGGATTTATTTTGAATATCGGGAATTAAAATCGCCTGCCAAGACTCTGAAATCCCTGTAGGATCAGGACCGACTTCACATGAAGGTTTAAGAGATCAAAATGGCCGTCCAAAGTCTTTTTCCGGACACCAACAAGAACGCGCTTCGCAGCACCGGGATACTGGGCAGCCAAACGATTCGGGAATGGGTCGACGCTGGTCGGATCGAAAGCGAGATCCCGGTCGAGGAACGCCAAATTCAACCCGCCAGCATCGACCTGCGGCTGGGTTCGGTCGCCTATCGCGTGCGCGCGAGCTTCCTGCCGGGCCGCGGCGCATCGGTCATGGACAAGCTCTCGCGCTTCGAGATGCACCGCATCGATCTCACGAAGGACGCGGTCCTCGAGAAAGGCTGCGTCTATATCGTTCCCTTGCAGGAGCATGTCCAATTGCCGGCGGGGGTGTCCGGCACCGCGAACCCGAAAAGCTCGACCGGTCGGCTGGATGTCTTCACGCGGTTGATCACTGATTACACGACCGAGTTTGAAACCGTCGCGCCGGGCTATCGAGGTCCGCTCTACGCTGAAATCTCTCCTAGAACCTTCAGTGTCCTGGTGCGCCAGGGCTCCTGCTTGAATCAGCTGCGTTTCCGCCGCGGCAATCCGCCACCCGCTGATTCGGCCATGCGGCGCCTTCAGGAGACCGAGGGCCTTGTCGATACCGGTGATACGACGGCGGATATCAACAAGGGGGTCGCCATCAGCGTTGACTTGAAGGGCGATGAAACCGGGCTGCTCGGCTATCGCGCGAAGCCCCATACCGCGCTGATCGATATCGACAAACCAGGCTCATGCGATGTCCTGGACTATTGGGAGCCGGTGTTCCGCGCGCCCGGGCGTCCGGCGGAGCTGATCCTCAATCCCGACGAATTTTATATTCTAATGTCCAAGGAGTTTGTAACCGTTCCGCTGGACCACGCGGCGGAGATGCGGGCCTACGACACTAGGGTCGGAGAATTCCGTGTCCATTACGCCGGTTTCTTCGATCCGGGATTCGGGCACGAAGCCGCCGGCGGTGTCGGAACGCGAGCGGTGCTGGAGGTGCGATCGCACGACGTGCCTTTCCTCGTCGAGGATGGCCAGACGGTCTGTCGGCTCGTTTACGAGCAAATGACGGAAATCCCAGACAAGCTTTACGGCGCCGGTGGTGTCGGCTCAAATTATCAGGGCCAGGGCCTGAAGCTTTCCAAGCACTTCAAGGCGCCCGAGAAATCCTAGCCGGCAAACCTAGACGGTAATGTCGACCGAGCCACTGGTGGACGCGGATTGATTGGTCTCGGCGATAACACGCGCGGTCTCGACAGCGCTTTGCACGACCTGAGCGTTTACCGCCTGACTTTGCTTTGTGACGTTCAACGCCACGACGGCAAGGGATTGCGCGGCTCCGGCGGATGAAACGGCCATTGGTTGCCTTTCCGGCCCTTCTGGACCCATCGTTTTGAACACGACATCCCCGTTTTCGGGAACGGCTCTATCCATCAAAAATGACGATCCGGCATACCGCTTTCAAGTGAATTCACGCGAAGCCATGTCGACGGAGGCCGGAACGTGCGATTTCGCACGGAAACCGGCGATTCGCTCATGCTTGACAACCGCCGCGCCGAGCGGTTTTATCCGGTCCCTCTTGAGCGTTCCGGAAGCCGCGCGGGCGCTCGCTGTTTTTTGGTGAAGGAGACGTCTCGTGGTTACATCGGTGATGCCCACCTACGGGCGGATCGACATCGCTTTCGAGCGTGGTGAAGGATCCTACCTGTACAGCACCGATGGGCGACGATATCTCGACTTCGCCAGCGGTATCGCGACGAACTCCCTGGGACACGCGCATCCGCATATGGTCGCGAAGGTTCAGGAACAGGCCGGCAAGCTCTGGCACGTCTCCAACCTCTACAACATCCCTGAGCAGCAACGCTTCGCCGATCGCCTGGTCGCCAACTCCTTCGCGGATACCTGTTTTTTCTGCAATTCCGGCGCCGAGGCGATGGAAGGCGCGCTGAAAGTCGCGCGTAAGTATCATTTCGTGAACGGGGATCCGGACCGCGAGGAAATGGTCTGCGCGACCGGCTCGTTCCATGGCCGCACCCTGGCCACGCTATCAGCCGGCGACAACGACAAGTATCGCGAGGGCTTTGGCCCGCGCCCCGGTGGTTTCACTCATGTGGCCTTCGGCAATCTCAACGAGATGCGCGCCGCGATGAGCGATAAAACCGCCGCCATCGTGGTCGAGCCGATACAGGGTGAAGGCGGCATCAATCCCGCCACCTCGGAGTACCTCCAGGCGCTGCGGGAAATCGCCGATGAGTTCGGCGCGCTTTTGGTCTTCGATGAGGTTCAGTGCGGGATGGGCCGGACCGGCCGCCTCTTCGCCTACGAAATTTCCGGCGTCGCGCCCGACGTAATGGCGCTAGCGAAAGGTCTGGGCAGCGGGTTCCCCGTGGGCGCGGTGCTGGCGTCGGAAAAAGGCGCGTCGGGCATGTCGCCCGGCACCCATGGCTCGACCTATGGCGGCAACCCGATGGCCATGGCCGCCGGTAACGCCGTGCTCGACGTTATGCTGGGGGACGGTTTCCTGGATACGGTCAAGGAAAACGGCGCCTATCTCCGCGAACAGCTTGAAGCCGTTGTCGCGCGTCACCCCAAGGTGGTCGAGTCGGTTCGTGGCGTCGCCTTGATGCAGGGTCTCAAATGCATCAAGCCGAACCTCGAGATGATGACGGCGACGCGCGAGGCCGGTTTGTTGACCGTCGTCGCGGGCGACAATGTCCTGCGTATCCTGCCGCCCCTGACGGTTTCGAAAAGCGAAATCGACGAGGCCGTCGGGTACCTAGACACGGCGTTCGCGGGCGCCGCCGAATAGGGCTCAGCCCAACCAACAGACAAGAAATGGGGGCCGTGACGTGACGGCAAGCACCCGACATTTTCTGGATCTCGACGAAATCGACGAGGCCGATCTGCGCGGCATGATTGACCATGCCGCCGCCATGAAGCGCGGCGAGGCGGGCACGGACCAGCCGCTCCGCGGCAAATACCTCGCGATGATCTTCGAGAAGCAGTCGACCCGAACCCGGGTCTCCTTCGAAGTCGGCATGAAGCAACTCGGCGGCGATGTCGTGGTGCTCAACGGCGGCGACCTGCAACTCGGACGCGGCGAAACCGTCGCCGATACCGCCCGGGTTCTCTCGCGCTATGTGGACTGCATCATGATGCGGACCTATGAGCGCGAGAAGGTGACCGAGATGGCGGAACACGCCACCGTCCCGGTGATCAACGGCCTCACCGACAGCACTCATCCCTGTCAGCTGATGGCCGATGTGCTTGCCTTCGAGGAACATCGCGGCCCGATCCGAGGCCGTACCATCGCCTGGAGTGGCGACGGCAATAACATGGCGGCATCATGGATCCATGCTTCGGTCCGGTTCGGCTTCAACCTCCGCATCGCCTGTCCCGAGGAGTTGAAACCCGACCCGGCGCTGTTTGAATGGGCGGATGCCCAGGGCGGTGCCGTCGAGTTGCTGCACGACCCGGTCGCGGCGGTCCAAGGCGCCGACTGCGTCGTGACGGATTCCTGGATCTCGATGGGTGACGACGAAGCCAACCGCCACAATCTTCTTTCCCCGTTCCGCGTGGATGAAGCGCTCATGTCCAAGGCCAAGGATGACGCGGTGTTCCTGCACTGTCTTCCCGCCCATCGCGGCGAGGAAGTCACCGCCGAGGTTATCGACGGGCCGCGTTCGCTGGTTTGGGACGAGGCCGAGAATCGTCTACACACGCAGAAAGCAATCCTGGCCTGGTGCCTGGCATGAGCCTACAGGGAGGCGCTGGCGGTATGGCGGGTCACGCCCAACCGCGGGACGATATTGTTCTTCCGTTCCAGGTCGAGCCCTATGCCCTACGCGGGCGCTTGGTTCGCCTGGGCCCGGCGGCGGAAGCCATCCTCGCGGCCCATGACTATCCCGAACCGGTTTCCCGCTTGTTGGCGGAGATGCTCGCCTTGGCGCCCTGCCTCGCCGCGGCGTTAAAATACGAAGGCGTGTTCACCCTGCAGGTCAAGGGCAACGGCCCCGTGCAAACCCTGATGGCCGACATTACCAGCGATGGCGCGATGCGAGGCTATGCCGGTTTCGACGCCGACGCGGTTCATAGGGTCATTGAGGAGCACGGCGCGGACGCCCCGCTGCAACGGCTGACCGAAGGGGGCTACATCGCCTTCACCGTCGACCAGGGACGGCACGCCGATCGCTATCAGGGAATTGTCGAGCTTTCCGGCGCCACCTTGGCCGACTGCACCCACGCCTATTTCCGTAACTCCGAACAGTTGGAAACCGGCATAAAGGTCGCCGCAGGTCGGTCCACCACGGGAACCTGGCGCGCCGCGGCGGTTATGGTTCAGCGCCTCGCCTATGCCGGCGGTACCGGCGCCCCGAAGGGCGTGAGCGAGGATGAATACGACGAAGGCTGGCGCACGGCGGTGATCCTGATGAGCAGTTGCACCGCCGACGAGCTGTTGGACGAGGGTTTGGTCCCGGAAGGGTTGCTCTATCGGTTGTTCCATGAAACCGGTGTTCGTGTGTATCCCGAGGAAGCCCTTGTCGCGAAATGCCGGTGCTCAACGGAGAAGGTCGAGCGGGTGCTGAAATCCCTCACAGACGCGGAACTGCGGGATATGACGGTGGATGGCGCGGTTTCGGTGGTCTGTGAGTTCTGCAAGAACGAGACACGATACGACGACGCGGCACTTGCGACCTTGCGGCGAACCCCCGACAATGCGAATGACCCCTCCAGCCCCGGACGGACAGAATAGGATTCTTGTCATGCGCACTCTCGGCAATGCGATTCCTTCCTGGCGTGCGCTATTGCTGATCATCTCGCTCCCCTGGCTCCTGACCGCCTGTGAGACGCCGGACCCCGCGATCACGTTTCCCGAACTGACTTTCGCGCATAAGCCGAGGATTGCCCTTGATGTCGCCAAGGTCGAAGTGATCAGCGAGTATCAGATGCCGTTCAAGACGCCGAATGTCGAACATCTGGCGCCGGTCGCGCCGGGCGCCGCCGCCGAGCGTTGGGCCCAGGATGTACTGAAACCCGTCGGCGCCAACGGAATCGTGCAGTTCGTCATCACTCGCGCCGCGATAACCGAGAAGAAGCTCAAGACATCCAGCGGGTTGAAGTCACTGATCTCAATCGAGCAATCCGAGGAATACGAAGCCGCGCTGGATGTCAGGGTCGAAATCATCAAGGACAACCGACGCCTCGCCACGGCTCGGACCTCAATCACCCGCACGCAAACCGCGCGCGAGGATACGACCCCCAACCAGCGCTCTAAACTCTGGTACGCGCTAGTCGAGCGATTGATGCTCGAATTCGACGGCGAGATGCGCAAACAGGCCGGCTCGTATCTGAAGGAACATACGCGCTAGTTCGAACTCTCCACCGCCAGCGCCTCGATCATCTCCGCGAGATCGAGCACCCGCCGCGCCTCCTCGACATGCAGGTTCTCGATCAATTGTCCGTCCAGGAGAACCACGCCCGAGCCCTCGGCTTCGGCTTTCGCATGCACCTCCATCACCCGGCGTGACCAATCGATATCCTCCGCCGTCGGGCCGAAGGCTCGGTTCGCCGACTCCAAGGTTTTCGGATGGATTAGCGTCTTGCCGTCGAAACCCATTTCCGCCCCTTGGCGGCAGATCTCGACAAAACCCGCGTCATCGGACAAATCGAGATGAACCCCATCAAGGATCGCGAGATCGCGCGCCCGGGCCGCGAGCAGGCACAGGCCGAGGCTAGTCGTAAGCGGTGCTCGCGTCGGCGTATGCCGGGCCCCGAGATCCTTGGTGAGGTCCGAGGTGCCCATCACCAGCGCGCCGAGCCTAGGTGACGCGGCGGCGATTTCGGTCACGGAGAGGACGCCGAGCGGGCTTTCGATCATGCACCAGATCGCGAGCCCGTCTGGCGCTCCACCGGACACAAGGATCTGTTCCGCCGCGCGAATCTCCGCGGCGCTTTCAACCTTCGGAAGCAGAGCCGCATCGGCGCCGGATCGGGCGATCGCAACCAAATCGTCCTGGACCCACTCGGTTCCCGTGCCGTTTGCCCGTATCACCAGCTCGCGTTTTCCATACCCACCTTGCTTGACGGCGGCCACCGCCTGTTCCCGGGCCAACTCCTTTTTGTCCGGGGCGACCGCGTCCTCGAGATCCATGATGATCACATCCGCCGCCAGGCTCCGGGCCTTTTCGAGCGCCCGGGCATTTGACGCGGGCATGAACAGCGCGGAGCGGCGCGGGCGGGGACTGGAAGGCATCTCGAATTCTCTGGATCAATGGCTGGCGGGTTCCGCGACGATAGCGGTTTCCGAGAGCGCGGAAAATCTCCTGGACCCGGCCTTGGTGCTTGGCCAAGCTTTCGCCTCCCGGTCCACGATCACGCGAGTCCCGGAATGGCCATCCTCAGCATTCAATCAGCCGTCGCCCATGGCTATGTCGGTAACGCCGTCGCGGTCCCGGCGCTACAGGCATTGGGGCATGAGGTTTGGCGCGTTGACACGGTTGCCTTCTCCAATCACCCAGGCCATGGCCGTTTTACCGGCGGCGTCCAACCCGCCAGCGAGATCGCCTCCCTGATCGACGGTATCGACGCCCTGGGCGTCATGGGAGAGTGCCAGGCCGTGCTGTCCGGATATCTCGGAGAGGCCGCCACGGCGGACGCCGTCGCCAAGGCTGTTCAGACGGCCCGGCGGGCGCGCCCGGACGCGCGCTACGTGCTCGATCCGGTGATCGGCGATGATGGCCGCGTCTTCGTTCGCGGCGGTGTGCTTGAGGCGATCCGGGACACGCTGCTGCCGATGGCCGACATCGTTCTGCCAAACCCAAGCGAGCTTGGCTGGCTGACCGGCACCACCATCCACGAGTTGCAGGATATGCTCGACGCCGCTCGGCGGCTATTGGACCATGGTCCAAACCTCGTGGTGGTCACGGGCGTTGAGGAAGCCGGCGAAATGGCGACCTACGCGGTAACGCGCGGGGTGGTCTGGCGCGCGGCGGCGACGCGGCGCGGGCGGCGCTTCAACGGAACCGGCGATTTGTTCGCGGCTGTGTTCACCGGTTGGATCACGCGTTCAAACGCCCCCGACCAGGCCCTGGCGGCGGCGGTCGCGGCACTGGACCTCGTGACCGGAGAGACCGAGCGGCGCGGGACCCTGGAGTTAGCGCTGGTCCCGGTCCTGGCGGATCTCGCCAGAACCGGGGAACACGCGTCCGCGACGCGGATTGACTAGGTTGCCGGGCTACGCCGCTTTCGCCAGATGCCGCTCGACCAGGGCCTCGGCGATCTGAACCGCGTTCAGCGCCGCGCCCTTGCGCAAATTGTCGGAGACACACCAGAAGACCAGCCCGTTCTTGACCGACGGGTCACGCCGGATACGGCTGACATAAACAGCATCCTCGCCGGCGCATTCCTGGGGGGTGACATAACCCTCGTCCTCGCGGTGATCGACGACCACCACGCCGGGAAAGGCATTCAGCACATCACGCGCGGCCTGCTCATCGATCGGCTTGGCGGTCTCGATGAACACCGCCTCGGCGTGACCGATGAAAACCGGCACCCGCACGCACATGGCAACCAGGTCGATGTCCGGATCGACGATCTTCTTGGTTTCGGCGGTCATCTTCCACTCTTCCTTGGTGGAGCCGTCATCCATGAACTTGTCGATATGCGGGATGCAGTTGAACGCGATCTGCTTGGTGAATTCCTTCTTCTCCACCGGGTCGTTCACATAGACCGCGCGGGTCTGGGTGAACAACTCGTCCATGCCGGAATTCCCCGCGCCCGAGGCCGACTGATAGGTCGAGACCACCACCCGCTTGACCTTGAAGGTGTCATGCAGGGGCTTCAACGCCATCACCAGCTGCGCCGTGGAGCAATTCGGGTTGGCGATGATGTTGCGCTTGCCATACCCGGCCAGTGCCTGGGGGTTCACCTCGGGCACGATCAGCGGCACATCCGCGTCCATGCGGAAATGCGAGCTGTTGTCGATCACGATCGCGCCTTGCTTGGCCGCCTTGGGTGCGTATTCCGCCGCGACCGAGCCGCCGGCGGAGAACAGCACGATATCGGTGCCGGTGAAGTCGAAATGTTTAAGGGCTTGGATTTTGAGAGTTCGTTTCTCGCCATAGGAGACCTCGGTACCGACCGAGCGCTCCGAAGCAAGCGCGATTACATCATCAGCTGGAAAATCCCGTTCTTCCAGCGTCTGCAACATCTCCCGGCCGACCGCCCCCGTGGCGCCGGCCACCGCAATCCTGTAGCCCATATCGTCCATCCATTGGCTCGCCGCCGCGGATCTCGCGACGGTCATTTCCTTCCCTATATGAAAGGAGGCGGGAGATTTACGCCGGGCGGCGGCGGATTGCAAGAATGGAGGTGGCGGGCGATCGCTCGGCGGGATGACGGGGATGTTGAGGTTCTAGTGAAGCAAGGAGACCAGCTTGCCGATCATGGTTGGTCCATGGTCCTTGGCAAGCCAGACCAACGCCGCGAAAAGCGCCCAGGCGCGCGCTTCCCTTGACAGCGCGACAACCACGCGGGTCCATGACGGCACGGAATTTTCAAGCGACTTTCGCATCCTCGATCAACGGCAATTGTCGTTGCGAGGAATGATAAAAGTTAGGCGCCCGTTGGGGCGGGTGGGTCAACATCGAAATGTTGCGTCTTGTTGTTCGAGCAACAAAAAAACAAGGTATCCTATATTCTCGACCCCGTACTCACGAAAACGTGAACATACACCAACCGTCATCCCGCCGCAGGGCGGGACCCATTCCTCCGGCGCCAACCCCGCTTCGAACCGTCAGAATCGGTCAACAACGACCCCGCCGCCAACTTCAACGGCATGGTTCCCGCCCTCCGGCGGGATGACGACAAGGAGATGGCGGTGGCGAGCGCAGCCACCGCCGCCCGATCAAACCGCTTTGTCGAGCTCGCCCAGGATGGCGTCCATCATGGCGTCGGTGGAAACGGCGGTCATGCCGGGTTGCATGATGTCGGCGGTGCGCTTGCCGGAGGCGAGCACGGCTTCGATCGCCGTGTCGATCATGTCGGCATCCTCGGACATGTCGAAGGAATAGCGCAGCGCCATCGAGAAGCTGAGCAGCTCGGCGATCGGGTTGGCCATCTTCTTGCCGGCGATATCCGGGGCCGAGCCGTGCACCGGCTCGTATAGGGCATGACGCTTGCCGGTGGTCTCGTCGACCGCGCCGAGCGAGGCCGAGGGGAGCATGCCGAGCGAGCCGGTCAGCATCGCCGCGCAGTCGGATAGCATATCGCCGAACAGGTTGTCGGTGACGATGACGTCGAACTGTTTCGGGTTCCGCACTAACTGCATGCCGCAGTTATCGGCGTACATGTGCTCGGTCTCGAGACCCTCGCCCTCGGCGGCGAAGAGCTTGGTCATGGTCTCGCGCCAAAGCACGCCGGACATCATCACATTGGCTTTTTCAACCGAGGTGACCTTGTTATTGCGCTTGCGGGCCAGATCCATCGCCACCCGACCAATCCGCTCGATCTCCGGAGTGGTATAAAGGTTGGTGTCATAGCCCTTCTTGGTACCGTCGGGCAGCTCCTCGATGCCCCGGGGCTCGGCGAAATAGATGCCGCCGGTCAGCTCGCGCAGAATCAGGATGTCGAGGCCAGAGACCAGTTCCGGCTTGAGGCTGGAGGAATCCGCCATCGCGTCGAACACCATCGCCGGACGCAGGTTGGCGAACAGGTCCATTTCCTTGCGCAGGCGCAGCAAGCCGCGCTCGGGTTTCAGCTCGAACGGCAGATCATCATATTGCGGACCACCGACCGAGCCGAACAAGACCGCGTCGGCCTCTACCGCGTCGGCCATGGTCTCATCGGTGAGCGCGGTGCCGTGGGCGTCATAGGCGGCGCCACCGACCAAGCCTTCCTGGAGATCAAAGGAGACCGAGCGCTTCTTGGCGAGCCAATCGACAACCCGCAACACCTCCTTGACAACTTCCGGGCCGATGCCGTCGCCGGGGAGGACCAATAGTTTCCTGTTCGAGGCCATGACGTCTTCCATTTCCCTGCCCGCTCGCCGCCCTGGTCGAAAACAGGGAGCGCCACGGGTTCATTTTCGTATTGGTGGTTTAAAAAAAGGAGCGGCCCGCGATCATCCAGGACCGCGGACCGCCTCATTCATGTGTTAGGCCCAGGGCTGTTCGGCCGCCCGCTTGGCCTCGAAATCGTCGATATTCTTGCCTTTTTCCATGGTAAGGCCGATATCGTCGAGACCGTTAATCAGGCAGTGCTTGCGGAACGGGTCGATCTCGAAAGCGATCTTCTCGCCGTTCGGGCGACCGATTTCCTGGTTCTCCAGATCCACGTCCAAAATCGAGTTGGCGCCGTTCTGAGCATCGTCCATCAACTGGTCAAGCTGCTCCTGGGTCACCTTGATCGGCAGGATGCCGTTCTTGAAGCAGTTGTTGAAAAAGATGTCGGCGAAACTGGTGGAGATCACGCACTTCACGCCGAAATCAAGCAAGGCCCAGGGCGCGTGCTCGCGCGAGGAGCCACAACCGAAATTGTCGCCGGCGACCAGGATGCTGGCATTGCGATAGGCCGACTTGTTGAGCACGAAATCCGGCTTTTCCGAGCCGTCCTCGTTGTAGCGCATCTCGTTGAAGAGATGCTTGCCGAGCCCGGTCCGCTTGATGGTCTTGAGGAACTGCTTCGGGATCACCTTGTCGGTGTCGATATTGATCATGTTGAGCGGAGCCGCGACTCCGCGGTGCGTATTGAACTTTTCCATTCCGCTTCTCCCTAGCTGTTCGTCAGTTCACGGACATCGGCCAGACGCCCGGCGATCGCGGCGGCGGCGGCCATGGCCGGGCTCACCAAATGGGTACGACCACCAAAGCCCTGGCGTCCCTCGAAGTTGCGGTTCGAGGTCGAGGCGCAGCGCTGTCCCGGCTCAAGCCGGTCGGCGTTCATCGCCAGACACATGGAGCAACCCGGCTCCTTGCGCCAGTCGAAGCCGGCGGCCTCGAAGATCTCACCGAGACCCTCGGCATCCGCCTGTTCCTTCACCAGGCCCGAGCCGGCGACGATCATGGCGTGCACCCCGTCGGCGACCTTGCGGCCCTTGGCGATTTCGGCGACGGCGCGCAGATCCTCGATCCGGCCGTTGGTGCAGGAGCCGATGAAGACCTTGTCGACCGGCACCTCGGAGATCTTGCCGCCGGCGGTGAGGCCCATGTATTCCAGCGACCGCTCGATCTTTTCCCGGCGCAGCGGGTCATCGATCTGAGCGGGATCGGGGATGGTGCCGGTGATCGGGATCACCTCTTCCGGGTTGGTGCCCCAGGTGACCTGCGGGATGATATCCGCGGCCTTGAGGACCACTTCCTTATCGTAGACCGCGCCCTCGTCCGAGGGCAGGGTCTTCCAATAGGCCACGGCCTGCTCGAAGGCCCCGGCCTTGGGCGCCATCGGACGGCCCTTGATATACTCGAAGGTGGTCTCGTCCGGCGCGATCATGCCGGCCCGGGCGCCCGCCTCGATCGCCATGTTGCAGACCGTCATCCGGGCTTCCATCGACATCGCCTTGATGGCGTCGCCGGCGAACTCGATGACATGACCGGTACCGCCGGCAGTGCCGATCTGGCCGATGATCGCGAGAATGACATCCTTGCCGGTCACCCCGGCGGGCAGATCGCCCTCCACCGTCACCCGCATGTTCTTGGCCGGGCTCTGCACCAGGGTCTGGGTCGCCAGCACATGCTCGACCTCGGAAGTGCCGATGCCGAAGGCCAGCGCGCCGAACGCGCCGTGGGTCGCGGTGTGGCTGTCACCGCAGACGATGGTCATGCCGGGCTGGGTGAAGCCTTGCTCCGGGCCGATGACGTGAACGATACCGCGGCGCGCGTCGGTAAGCTCGAAATACGGAACGCCGAACTCCTTGACGTTTTCCTCGAGGGTTTCGACCTGGATCCGCGAATCCTCCTCGGCGATACCCTTGGTGATATCGGTGGTCGGCGTGTTGTGGTCCGCCGCCGCGAGGGTGAGATCAGGCCGTCTCACCTTACGGCCGGCGTTGCGCAACCCCTCGAAGGCCTGCGGGCTGGTCACCTCGTGCACCAGATGCCGATCGATATAAATCAGGCAGGTTCCGTTATCCTGCTGGTCGACCAGGTGCGATTCCCAGATCTTATCGAACAATGTGCGCGCCTTCGCCATCGCCGCGTCACCTCCCTTGAGCATGAACTTGGTTCCAGTGTCGGAATGTCGCGAGCGAACACCGCCGACGGTCGGCGGGACAATAGTGGATCAACCGCTCCGGAGAAAGCCGTATTTCCACTGAATCAGCCTTGATTCGACACGTTGGCGCGTCCATCACCATGCTGGTGTCCTCGCGGGTCGGCCAAAGGCCGAGAGACCGCGTTCGGCAAGCGGATGCCCTCCCATTGTTGAAACACTTCGGCGGCGATCTACATATTTATTTATCCGCACACGCTTTGCGTGTAGGCTAGCAACGCTCTCTCGCTTTCCACGGGGTGGAGGTGATGACCATATTGTTTCGCCG
>Ga0181578_10004189_pt1 | contig 12898 bp, 7 predicted proteins | sample 071ome_21_FD_148659 | JGI IMG/M metagenome (GOLD analysis project Ga0181578, IMG submission 148659) | Coastal salt marsh microbial communities from the Groves Creek Marsh, Skidaway Island, Georgia - 071401CT metaG (spades assembly) | ecosystem: Environmental > Aquatic > Marine > Intertidal zone... | reverse complement strand
CTGGATTTCTGTTCGGGCATAGCGGTTACCAGTTTGGGCCATTGCCATCCAAAGCTGGTCGCCGCCATCGAAGGGCAAGCCAACGAACTCATCTGCGTTAGCAATCTCTATCGAAACGAGGTCCAAGCTCGGCTGGCAGCTAAGCTTAACGAAAAGGCGGGTGGCAACGGAAAAGTATTCTTCTGCAATAGCGGCGCGGAAGCGAACGAAGCTTTAATCAAATTGGCCCGACTCCATGGTTGCCAAAAATCTGGCCAAGATGGGAAGCGGTACAAAGTAGTTTGCGCCAAAAACGCTTTTCACGGACGGACCTTTGGGGGAATGAGCGCCACTCCGAAGGAAAATGTTCGGCAGGGCTTCGCTCCGCTTGTCGATGGATTCTCCTTTGCCGAGCTAAACAATATCGACAGTTTTGCCGCGGCCATCGACGAAAATACCGCTGCTGTATTTATCGAAACTATACAGGGAGAAGGAGGAATTTTTCCAGCGGGCAACCAGTTTTTGAAAGAACTACGCGGCCTCTGCTCTGAAAAAGAGGTCTTGCTTATGATCGACGAAGTTCAATGCGGGGTGGGGCGGACCGGGCGTTTCTTCGCCTTCGAGCATGCCGAGATCAAACCTGACGCTATTGGTATGGCTAAGGGTCTGGGTGGCGGCGTTCCTATCGGTGGAGTGTGGGTGAGCGACCAATACGCAGAGTTATTCAAGCCCGGGAGTCACGGCACGACATTTGGGGGAACCCCTTTGATTTCAGCAGCGGCGCTAGCGGTCCTCGAATCGATCGACAACGATGGGCTCCTTAAAAATGTCGAGGAAAACGGGGCTTATGTAATGCAGCGCTTGGCTGAACTGCGATCGAAGTACCCGAGCTATATCTTGGATGTTCGAGGAGTCGGCTTCATGATCGGCATCCAAATAGCGGAATCTCCTGCCGAAGTGGTTCCCCAACTTAGAAACAATGGTCTCGTTGTCCCGCCAGCGGGCTCCAATGTCATCCGTTTTCTGCCGGCTCTTACGGCAACGAAAGAAGACTTCGATGAAGCGCTCCAGAAATTCGAGAGCGTAGTGGAAGAACGCTCGGCAACCTTGTCAGAAGAACAAGATGTATAAAATTTGTAACTACATTTAGATTTTAAATAATATGGCTCACTTTTTAAAAGAAACCGACTTTGCTCCTCACCAAGCGAGTGAAGTATTCGCCCTGGCGCGCAGCTTTAAAAATGGACGGGGACGCCACACGCCGCCGGCTCTCAAAGGGCAGACCTGGGCGATGATTTTTTCCAAGTCTAGCACGCGTACCCGCGTTTCCTTCGATGTGGGTATCCACGAATTGGGAGGGCACCCGATTTTCCTGAACAAGAATGATATCCAGCTGGGGAGGGGCGAGTCGATTTTCGATACGGCCAACGTGCTATCCCGGTTCGTACATGGTTTGATCGTGAGAACATACGAGCATAGCGAATTGGAGGAGCTATCGCGGATGGGAACGATACCCGTAGTCAATGCCTTGACCGACCTTCTGCATCCCTGCCAGATTTACACCGATGCCTTTTCCATGGCTGAACGATGGTCGGACGGAGGCGATTTGCTGGAATCGCTAAAAGGCAAAAAAATCGCCTACTTTGGAGACACGGCCAACAATATAGCCAATTCCTGGATACTCGGAGCTGCCCTGTTTCAAATGGAGCTGGTTCTCGCCGGTCCGCCTGATTACGCTCCTGGCAAGGAGATACGGGAATTGCTTCAAAAATCTGGACACGCCCCAAGCTACCAATTCACTAGCGACCCTGAGGAGGCCGCCCGCGGCGCCGATGTTCTCTACACCGATACCTGGGTGAGTATGGGGCAGGAAAAAGAGTCGGTTGAGCGAATCGAAGCGATGAAGCCGTACTCAGTGACTAGCGAGTTGATGCGTCTGGGGAAGCCGAACGCCCTATTCATGCACGACCTTCCAGCCTATAAGGGGATGGAGGTTCAGGAAGACGTCCTCTACGGAGACCAGTCGATCATTTTCGATCAAGCTGAGAACCGGCTCCACACCCAGAAAGCGATAATGGCGGTGCTAGCCCAAGGCGTTAAGGCCTGATGAGATTTTTGGACCGCAGGATTGGTCTAGTAAGGCGCACGGGCGTCAACTCAAGTTGTAGTCAAGTGTAGGAGCGGGTTTATCCCGCCATAATCGAAAAATAGTTCGTGTGAACTCGTGAAATTGCTTCACCATCTCCGTTGAATTTCGTGTGGTTAATCAAACAAAAGTTATAACTAAATGAAAATCGTACTAGCTTACTCGGGTGGACTCGATACCTCGGTCCTCGTTCGGTGGTTGAAAGACCACTACAATGCAGAAGTTGTCACATTCGCGGCGGATGTCGGCCAAGAAGAGGAGCTGGAAGGGTTGGAAGAAAAAGCGAAAGCTACCGGAGCGAGCGAGCATTACACGCTCGACTTAGTAGACGAATTCGCGTCAGACTTCATTTATCCGATCATGCGGGCCAATGCCATCTACGAGGGGCAGTACTTTCTCGGCACATCCATCGCCCGGCCTCTGATCGGAAAAGCCCAAATCGATTTGGCCCGCAAAGTGGGAGCCGATGCCTTGGCTCATGGAGCGACGGGGAAAGGCAATGACCAAGTTCGGTTCGAGCTTTCCTACGCCGCTCTAGCTCCGGACCTAAAAACCATTTCCCCTTGGCGAATGGATGTCTTTCGCAACGCGTTTCCCGGCCGCAGAGAGATGATCAACTACTGCGCGGAGCATGGGATCAATGTGGAAGCCTCCGCCTCCAAACCCTACTCTATGGACCGGAATCTGCTCCATATCTCCTACGAAGCGGGCATTCTCGAAGATCCTTGGTTTGATCCGACGACGCCAGACAACAAAGACATGTACAAGCTAACGGTTGATCCGGAGGACGCTCCGGACGAGGCTCAGTATATCGATTTGGAATTCGAAAAGGGCGATTGTGTCGCTGTTGATGGGCAATCGATGAGCCCAGCCCAAGTTTTGAAAACGCTCAATGCGTTGGCGGGGAAACACGGTATTGGTCGAGTGGATATCGTTGAGAATCGGTTTGTTGGAATGAAAAGCCGCGGGGTTTATGAAACCCCGGGTGGCACGATTCTGATGATGGGGCATAAGCAAATAGAGTCGCTGACCATGGACCGGGATCTCGAGCACCTCCGTGACGGTTTAATTCCCAAATACGCTGAATTGGTTTACAATGGCTTTTGGTATGCGCCCGAGCGGGAAGCCTTGCAGGCCTTCATAGATGATAGCCAAAAGTCGGTTACGGGAACGGTCAGGCTCAAATTATACAAGGGCAATATAACTACCGTTGGTCGCAAAAGCCCGTACTCGCTGTACGACGAAAACGTGGCCTCAATGGAGGGCGTTCAAAGCGACTACAATCCTGATGACGCCACTGGATTTATTCGCCTGCAAGGCCTACGCTTGAGAGCCCGTTTTGGGGCCCAAAAGAAGTTTATCAAGCAGTAGGCGATAACGCTGGACCAACGATCTTCGAAAATCGCGATCGCTTATTCCGTAGTTAGGTTCGATAAACCCGCACAGTCCTTCGACTCGCTCTGGATGGTGCGCCATTCCGAACCAAGGTCGGTTTCCACCCTTCAGCCAATGCAAAAAAGGCGGAGCTCGGCCTCCGGGCGAGCTTTGGTTTCCGCCTTACCATGCTCAGACACGGGACTACCCAAATGCGCCCGCCAGTAAAAACCGAAGCGCAAGCGCTGAACCGAGAAAATCGTCTTCTCGCTCGAATATCGGGACCAGCTCAGCTTTGATCAGCTACCGCGCTCTCCAATGGAGGCAGCTTGCTTTGTAGGGACATGGCTTTTTGTATCCAGTAGAACGTTTCCTGCGAAAAGTTGGTTTGAATCTCGGTGATGAGATTGCGGGCGACGTCAAAATCTTCCTCGGCGATGGCTAGTTCGGCCAATCGATAGCGGGCTTCAGTTGCGTTCCCGGCCTCCTCGTTTGAGGCAAGATCCTCTAGGATTCCCCTGGCCTGTCCAGATTCGCCGCTTTGCAGTAACGAAATGGCCTGTCCCATCAGGGCTGCATCTCTAATGGCCCCTTTGGCTGATTTGGATGCCCTGCTGTAATAATCAGCCGCTTTTGGGAAATCCCCGCTCTCATAAGCTTCACCCGCCAGTTCGCTGTAAGCGAATCCGCCGAGTGGGTTGCTGGATTCCCTTTCCGCAAAGGCGAGTCTAGAGGCGCTGTCATCTGCCGAGGCGTAGTCTTCTTTCAGAGAGGCCTCCGCCTGGGCCACCATGAATTTGCTGAAATGGTAGATGGCGAAGACGACAAATACGCCCGCAATGCAGTAAATGATGAATTTCTTGTTTCGCTCCCAAATCAGAGCCAGCTGATCCTCGAGATCGGCCCCACTTGCCGCGGCTGCGTCGACAAGATTGCGCTCGTCGCTTCTGGGTTTCGGATTGTCGTCTTTTGATTGGGCCATTTTTCAGTGGGCTTATTGGAGAGAATGGGTGATTGAGCGCGTTTTCCGCCCAATTTAAAGCAATTTCGGAACAAGAAGGCCAAGATTCCCATGCCAAAGCTCCAAGAATGCCCTCCTATTTCGCCTCAAATCTCAGCGGCTGTAGCTGCCACTTAGTTTTCCAACGTTGGAAGAATAAGTGGCAGAGAGAGGTTATGCGTCGAGCTAGCACTAGATTCGCGGGTTTGCCATCCCAGAGATTTGCCTCTATTGAAACCAGAAGCTAACGCTCGCAGTCGTTAATCGGATAGCCTTTGTCGCCTTAACAACTCAACCAGAATCACCAGTTTTAGCGGGACGCGACTAGGGTTCATTCCAGTAGCGCGGCGCTTTAGCTCGCGAGTTTCCTACATATGTATCTTCAAAGTAGCGTCGATTGCGGGTTGGGCTTAGTGCCGCGATTTCGGCAAAAAGATTGGTCCCTAATCGACCGAAGACGTCTACCATCTCGGCTGACTAGGGACATTCAAGCCCTACCAATTTGGCGCGGGCTGAAGCTCCGCCCTACTGAGTTCAGTCTAGCCGCAAAAGAACCCTTAGTCGAAAACGACGGTTTTGTTTTCGTAGACGAGGATGCGGTTCTCCAAGTGCCAGGAAACTGCTTGGGCCAGAGTCAGCTTTTCCAGGTCTCGCCCTTTGCGTATGAGATCGCGAACGTTGTTGCGATGGGTTATCTGGGCCACGGCCTGATGGATAATGGGGCCTTGGTCAAGATCGGCGGTGGCGTAGTGGGCCGTGGCCCCGATGAGCTTGACCCCCTTTTTGTGAGCCTGGTGGTAGGGCTTGGCGCCGGCGAAGGCGGGAAGAAAGGAGTGATGGATATTGATAACGGGCTTGCCGAAGGTAGCGAGGAAGATGCTGGACAGAATTTGCATGTATCGAGCCATGATTACCAGCTCGATCCCGTTCTGCTTGAGTAGCGAAAGCTGTTGGGCTTCGGCTTCCGACTTCGTATCTTTGGTTACCGGAACGTATTCGAACGGAACGCCGTATTGTTCCGAAGCTTCTCTCAAATCGTCATGATTGGAGAGCGCTAATACAATATCGCAGGGATAGTCGCCTGCTTTCCAGCGGAGCATTAGGTCGTGAAAGCAATGATCCGCTTTGGATACGAGAATGGCTACCTTTGGCTTCACTCCGGCGATCGCGACTTGGGTGCGCATTCCGAGAGAGTCGCCGAATGCGTTGAAAGACGCGGCTTCCAGTGCAGGATTGGCGTGGGGGTCGATAGCCCATTCGATTCGCTGAAAGAAAACGCCCTCTTCCGGGTCGCGATGCTGGTCAGCGTGGATGATGTTCCCCTGGCGTTCGAATATCCAATTGGATACCTTGGCGACGAGGCCTCGTTGATCTGGGCCGGACAGCAATGCGACCAGTCTTGGGGGTTGTCTACTCATGGTTATGCTAGGCGTTAGATCGGCAGGGAGCCCGGATGGCTTAATTGCCCTCGGAGATATCGATAGCCCACGCTGCTAGACGGTGGCTACATTCTTGGCCACGTAGCTCTGCAAGGACCGGACTTCGAAGTCCTTATCCTTTAGCGAACCAATACCGGCCACGGCCGCCATCGCTCCAGTGATCGTAGTCATAATACAGATGTCGTGCGCGTAGGCTACTGATCGAATGTGGTTTTCGTCCTTGCGTGGAATCATGCCGGAAGGCGTGTTGATTACCATCTGCATTTCGCCGTTCTTGATGAGATCGATGACATTGGGCCGGCCCTCAGCGATGCGGAACAACTTCTTCGTTTCGATACCATTTTCTTTCAGGAAGTCCGCAGTTCCGCTGGTCGAATAGATACGGAATCCGAGGGAAGCGAGATCCTTGGCGAGTTCCACGGCTTTTGGCTTATCGCTATCCTTAACGCTCAGGAAGACATTGCCCTCGGTGGGGAGGCCCGGCTTAGCAGCGGCTTGCGTCTTGGCGAAGGCGATCCCAAAGTCGGTATCGAGTCCCATGACCTCTCCAGTCGAGCGCATTTCAGGGCCCAATCGAATAGTGGTGCCCGGGAAGCGGACGAAGGGGAAGACCGATTCCTTGATACACCAGTGCTTGGGCGTCATCTCCTCAGTAAATCCTAGTTCAGGCAGCGTTTTACCGGTCATGATCTTGGCGGCGAGTTTCGCTAGCGGCACGCCAATCGCTTTAGAAACGAAAGGAACCGTTCGCGAAGCCCGCGGGTTCACTTCCAACACATAAAGCTGATCGTCTTTGATAGCGAATTGTATATTCATGAGACCGACGACGTTCAGGGCGCTGGCGAGCCGATAGCTTGCTTGGCGAACGGTTTCTATCATTTCGTCGCCCAAGGTGTGGGGTGGCAAGACCATGGCGGCATCCCCGCTGTGCACGCCGGCAAACTCGATATGCTCGAGCATTCCGCCGATCAGCGTGGTCTCGCCATCGGAAATACAATCGACATCGAGCTCGATCGCATCCTCGAGAAATTTATCCAGAAGCACGGGTTTTCCAGGGGAGGCCTCGAAAGCCTCGCGGATGACGCCGCGCAGTTCGTCCATGCTGTACACGATAAACATCCCGCGGCCACCGAGAACGAATGAGGGCCGTACGAGGATGGGGAAGCCCACTTGGGCGGCCATTTCGTAGGCTTCCGCCTCGTTGAGCGCCGTCAAATTTTCCGGTTGCTTGAGCCCCACCTCATCCAGGACCCGCTTGAATAGCTCCCGGTCTTCGGCGGTGTCGATGCTCTCGGGAGAGGTGCCGATTATATTGACTCCATGGGCCTTCAACTCAGAGGCGAGGTTCAAAGGCGTTTGCCCGCCATATTGCACGATGGCTCCCGTACATCCCTCTTGGGTGTAGATTTCCAAGACGTCCTCCAAGGTGAGGGGCTCGAAAAATAGCCGGTCGGAGGTGTCGTAGTCCGTGGATACCGTTTCCGGGTTGGAGTTAACCATTACCGACTCGTATCCAAGTTCTTGAAGCGCGAAGGAAGCGTGTACGCAACAGTAGTCGAACTCGATCCCTTGGCCAATTCGATTCGGCCCTCCGCCGATAATCATGATCTTCTCCTTCTCGGAAGGGGAGATCTCATTTTCTACACCGTATGAGGAATAGTAATAGGGAGTTTCCGCAGAGAATTCAGCCGCGCAAGTGTCAACCAATCGGTAAACGGTTTCGATGCCCAGGCTCTTGCGCTTTGCCTTGACCCGATCCCAAGGACAATCCAGCAGCCAGCCCAATTGGCGATCCGAAAATCCGTACTCCTTTGCCAGTCGCAGGGTATCCGTATCGACCGTATCCAAATTTTGACCCTTAACCCTGTCTTCCAGTTGGCTAATTTGCTCCAATTGTCTAATAAACCAGGGATCGATCTTGGTCAGTTCGAATATCTCCTCTGCCGAGAAGCCCGCTTTGAAAGCGTAGCGAATGTAGAAAACCCGTTCCGCGTTGGGCCGCACCAATTTCCCTTTGATAACGTCTTTGCTGGGCAGGTCGTCGCCTCCGTACTTGCCGCCCCCGAAGCCCCATGAGCCGATTTCCAGAGAGCGTAAGGCCTTTTGAAAGGACTCTTTAAACGTCATGCCGATGGCCATGGTTTCCCCAACCGATTTCATGGATGAAGTCAGCGTATCGTCGGCCCCCGGGAATTTTTCGAAGGTGAAACGGGGAATCTTGGTGACGACGTAGTCGATAGTCGGCTCGAAGCTGGCCGGGGTCTTTTGGGTGATGTCATTCTGGATCTCGTCCAGACTGTAGCCGATAGCCAGCTTGGCTGCGAACTTGGCAATGGGAAATCCAGTTGCTTTCGAGGCGAGCGCTGAACTTCTGGATACACGCGGATTCATTTCGATGACGACCATGCGGCCGGTATCCGGGCAGATAGAGAACTGTATGTTGGAACCGCCCGTTTCTACGCCGATCTCCCGGATTACGGCGAAGGAGGCGTCGCGCATAGATTGATATTCGCGGTCAGTCAGCGTCATGGAAGGAGCTACCGTAATGGAATCGCCGGTATGGACACCCATGGGATCGAAATTCTCAATGGAGCAGATGACCACGCACTGGTCTTTCCTGTCCCGCATGACTTCCATTTCGTACTCCTTCCAGCCGAGCAGGCACTCTTCGATGAGTACTTCATGCACGGGCGAAACATCAAGCCCATGGGAGACGATTTGCTCGAACTCCTCTTTGTTATAAGCGATGCCTCCTCCCGAACCGCCGAGAGTAAAACTGGGACGAATGATGAATGGGTAGGTGCCGATTGCCTCGGCGGCCTCTTTGGCTGAGGCCAGGGATTTCACTGTCCTTGATCGGGCCACATCGAGCCCGATTTTCAGCATCGCTTCTTTGAAGAGCTCCCGGTCTTCCCCTTTTTTAATGGCATCGGGACGAGCTCCAATCATCTCCACGCCGTGTTCCGCGAGGATGCCGGCTTTGTCGAGATCTAGCGACAGATTCAAGGCCGTTTGTCCCCCCAGCGTTGGCAAAAGCGCATCGGGCTTCTCTTTCGCGATAATCTTTTCGACGGCTTCTACCGTCAACGGCTCGATGTAGGTGACGTCCGCGAATTCCGGATCGGTCATGATGGTAGCCGGGTTGCTGTTAATAAGAATGACCTTGTAGCCCTCTTCTTTCAGCGCCTTGCAGGCTTGTGTTCCCGAGTAGTCAAACTCGCAGGCTTGGCCGATGACGATTGGGCCAGCTCCAATTATCAGAATCGTTTCGATGTCAGTACGCTTGGGCATTTGGTGAGTTTTGCCCAAGTTGTGTCACAGGGTTGGAAAGAGGCGCAAGGCGAATCGGATGGAGAAGCTAGTTGAGGGATGGATGAGGAATTATCCCTCCGGTAAATACCTCGAAGTTCGTTGATCAGCGTAGGCTGAAGAACGAATATAATCACCTCGCGGCTCAACTCGTTAGCAGGCGATCTCCGGGCCCCTGATTGTGGGCGTCAACTTGAGCCGCCGTAGCGTCGCGTAGGCGTGAGGTCGGGCTCCACCTATCTTGCTCTGGATACAGGGTGGAGCCCGTCGTCCCGGCGCGTAAATCCTCTATGCTGTAGGAAGCTCGCATGGCTTAGCTAGGATGACGCGCATGCGTCAATGAGTCGCAAAAGCGCGAGATCGACCTCCACCCACGAATCGTTTTCTGGCCTTGGTCTTTCGGTAGGGAGGACCGGCTCGGTCCTCCGATATTTTCAGGAGTTAAGGGAACTTCCCTGCTACGAAACCTCCGAAGACTGGCAGCCAAGAATCTTGGCCGCTTTCTCGGGATCCCCTTGGCAGGCATTAAGAATCCGCGTCTTGTACTCGCGACTGGCCGTTTCCAGATAGTCTGCTAGCGACGACCATTGATTGGTTTCGCGGATACAGTCGGGCAAGTCAGACACTTCAATCGTGTCGTCGCTGCAATCTGCGGCCGCGTTCTCGATCACTTGGCGAAATTCGGCAAAATTCCCTGGCCACCCGTAGTTTTGTAGAAGCCGCTGAGCGTCATCGCTAATTTTCACGGATTCCTTCCCGGTTCCTTGCAGAATGGACTTGGCGAACAGGGGAATATCTTCCAAGCGCCTCTCGAGGCTTGGGCAATCGATGGTTTGGGTAGAAATTCTGTAGAAGAGCGATTCGTCGAACCCCCCGCTCGCGACCGCGCCGTCCAAGTCTGTGGTCGTGGTGAACAAAAAGCGCGCCTCCCCCTTAACCTTGCGGAGGGCATTGCTTAGATCCGGTTGGAGCTCGATGGGAAGGCGATCGACATTTTCCACAAGGATGGTACCGCCAGCCGCTTTTTCCATCAGCCCGCCGCCGCATTTATCCGACCCTATTAGCCGGTCGATGAGTTCATCGGTTGAATGCTCCGCGCAATCGATCGACTCGAAGGGACGCTTTTCGTTCTCCTCTTCCGTCACACTTGCGGCGTGTATCGCGGAAGCGACCAAATCTTTTTGAGTTCCTTTAGCCCCTTTTATCAATGCGGGAGATTTGGATTCGGCTATTCGGCTAACCGATTGCTTGAGCTTTTGCGAGGCATCGGAATCTCCCAAGAGGGCGAAATTGGAATCATTGTCCTCGCTAGCGATCAAGGCGCTGATCCGCTCGTCGGCCCGTTTGATCGCCGCCATGAGCTGATCGAGTTTAAAGGGCTTGGTCAAATAGTCGAAGGCCCCCAGTTTCATCGATGCCATCGCGTTTTCAACGTCGGCATGGGCGGTCATGACAATCACGAGAGCATTCGGATCGATCTCCTTCAGTCTCTTCATGAGCTCGAGGCCGCCCATAGGTTCCATCTTCAGATCTGTCAGAACTAGGTCTGGGCACTTCTCCTTGTAGGTCGAAACCGCTTCGTAACCATCTTTGGCGTAGATGGTCGTATATCCAGCGGGCTGAACAACCGTGTCCAGCATCTCGTAGATGGACTCCATGTCATCGATAATAAGAATAGATTGCATTGCTAGCGATTTAGGTAGCGCGAAATGTTAGTTGGTTTAACTGGGACCCTTATCCGCCGGCGACCGAGGACAGGTGGAAGATCGGAAGGAACATCGCCATAACGATGCCGCCAACGACAACGCCCAGAAAGACGATGAGCATTGGTTCGATCAAAGAGGTGAGCGAAGCAATGATGGCGTCCGCTTCGGTATCGTAGAAATCGGCGACCTTATTCATCATGCCATCGACATTACCGGTTTGTTCGCCCGCCTTAGTCATATGCTTCATCATGGGTGGGAAGAATTTGACACTAGCGATGGTTTCCGAGACTTGCCCACCTTCGGAGATGGCCTTGCTGATCGCTTTGCAGGCGTCCTCGATCTGGGTACGACCACTACTGGCCGACACAATCTCCAAACAGCGGAGGATCGGCACACCGCTTCGCAGCAGCGTTGCGTAGGTCCGACAAAAACGGGATAGCGTGATTTTCCTCAGCAGGTTGCCAAATACGGGCAGCCTGAATAGGAGATTATCCTGAAAGCGCTTGCCCTTCGGCGTCTTGGTAAACCGAGTCCACACATGGAAAAAGATAAAACCTCCAAGGATAACCCAAAGAATATTTCCCTTCATCCATTCGCTAACATTGATAAGAAATCGAGTGGGCCCGGGCAGTTCTTTGCCGAAATCGGCGAACATGTCGGCGAAAACGGGGATTACGAAAATCAGTAGGACGTTCACCAGTATCACCGCTAAGCCGATCACGGCAACCGGATAGGTCATAGCGGACTTCACCTTTTTAATCAGCTTGTTGGTGGATTCGAAGTAGTTGGCGACCTTGCCGAGAATCTCTGCCAATCCGCCACTGGCCTCCCCGGCTTCCACCATGGAAATGAATAGGTTGTTGAAGGCGTTGGGGTATTTGGCGCAGGCTGCTGAAAAGCTGTTGCCTTGCGAAACGTCGGTCCGCACTGCGCAAATGATCACGGAGAATACGGGATCCTCGGTCTGGTCTTGCAGGGCTTCCAGGGCGGATACGAGGGGAAGGCCGGCCTCTAGCATGGAGGACAGCTGTTGGGTGAAGACCGCCAGAGCCTCCAGTTTCAGCTTATAGCGTTTAGACCGCGTTTCGTAGCCCTTTTGTCGAGCGAGCTTTTGCGATTCCAAGAATCCAACCGAAGAGCTGGCGTCCTTGTGCCGCAGGCTGGTCTTGGCGGACGAATCGCGTTTTGTCGTAAGCAGAGCCATTGGTAGCCAATATAGTCGGCGCTTTGCCAAAAAACTTTGCTCCTTAGTTTCCTAGAGGGCGAATTTGTGGAAATCAGGGCAGGATTCGGTATCAAAGCGGTAGTCTGAATCGAGGGTTGAGCCTGATCCCGCGACTGCCGACCTCTCCTGCTTTAGAATCCGCCCTCTTTTTCACGAGTGGACTTAGCGGATATCCGCGGGCCTCGATTGGAATAGCCCTCAGTGGTAATCGAGGGAGTTTATCTACGCCTTTAAAAGTGTCGTCAAATAGCTCTGCGCGATCTCAGGTTTTCTACGAATGAGACGAAGCCTTGCCCTGAGCATGACAGGCGAGACTCATTCTACAGTATCCTATCTTCAAGCAGTCGATGCCCGGAGCAGATGGCTGCTTCGGCGCTTCATTGGGCTGATCCTAGGTGTTGCCACCATCGGTCACATGGCCAGTGCGGCCGAACTGACGCTTTCTTGGAACGACAATTCCAACAACGAAGACGGCTTCCGCATCGAGCGCTCTTTGGATGGTTCATCCTTTACGGAGATCGCCACAGTGGGGGCGAACGTGGCGACCTACGAGGACACGACGATCGCTGAGGGTCAAAACTACACTTACCGGGTCCGGGCTTTTAACGAATTTGGTGATTCAGGTTACTCGAACTCCGCTTCCGGGTCTGTCGAACCGAGTGGTAGCAATGAAGCGGATACGATGGTTATCGGTTTTAGTGGTTTGCAAGGGGGCGTTTA
>Ga0181578_10004182_pt1 | contig 12909 bp, 12 predicted proteins | sample 071ome_21_FD_148659 | JGI IMG/M metagenome (GOLD analysis project Ga0181578, IMG submission 148659) | Coastal salt marsh microbial communities from the Groves Creek Marsh, Skidaway Island, Georgia - 071401CT metaG (spades assembly) | ecosystem: Environmental > Aquatic > Marine > Intertidal zone... | reverse complement strand
CTGGTCGGCACGTTCAATGTCCTTCGTCTCGCAGCTGCGCGCATGTCTGCGCAAGACCCGGTCGGTGAGGAGCGCGGTGTGTGCATCTTGACCGCATCCGTTGCTGCATGGGAAGGGCAGATTGGCCAGATTCCCTACGCATCGGCGAAAGCCGGTGTTGTAGGTATGACAATCGTTGCTGCCCGCGACCTTGCTAAGCGACTCATTCGCGTGTGCACGATCGCACCGGGCGTATTCGACACACCGATCCTCGCCCGATTCTCCGACGAGATCCGCGAGGGTCTGGGGGCGCAGATACCGCATCCGTCACGCCTCGGCCGGCCTGAGGAGTACGCATCACTCGCCATGCAAATCGTGGACAACCCGATGCTCAACGGCGAGACGATTCGACTCGATGGAGCGATCCGGATGAGTGCGAAATGAGCGAACCGTCACCCGTCCTCGTCGAGCAAATCGACGGTGTTCAGGTCATAACAATCAACAGACCCGAAGCCCGCAATTCGATCAACACAGTAACCGCCGAGGCCATCGGTGCGGCGATGGACGAACTCGATGCACGCTCGGACCTCACGGCTGGCGTCATCACGGGCGCAGGCGGGACGTTCTGCGCCGGTATGGACCTCAAGGCTTTCCTCGCCGGAGAGAAACCATCGATACCCGTGCGCGGCTTTGCCGGAATAGTCGAGAAGCCCAGTGACAAGCCTCTGATTGCTGCCGTCGAGGGGTACGCCCTCGCGGGTGGCTTCGAGATCGCACTAGCCTGCGACATCATCGTGGCTGCGAACAACGCCAAGTTCGGACTTCCCGAAGTCAAGCGCGGTCTTGTTGCTGCAGGTGGCGGTTTGATGAGGCTTCCGCAGCGGGTGCCGTATCACTTGGCCATGGAGTGGGCACTCACCGGAGACATGGTCGAAGCCGAACAGGCCTACCGTGCCTCCCTGGTCACGCACCTGACAGATCCCGGACAGGCGCGAGAGGCAGCACTGGACATCGCGCGCCGAATCGCAGCCAACGGACCCCTCGCCGTCCGCGCCACTAAGCAGATCATCGTTCAATCGCCGGATTGGTCACTGGACGAGTCCTTCGACAAACAGCGGGAAATCAGTCTTCCCGTGCGCGATTCAGAGGACGCCAAGGAAGGTGCACGTGCTTTCACAGAAAAGCGCTCACCCAACTGGCAAGGACGCTAACGGCTCGCTCTCGACCTACTGCGGATCGGGGAACTGCGGCTTCCGCTTCTCAAGAAACGCATTCGCGCCTTCGACCATGTCCGGGCTTCCGACGGCCTGAATGAGCATGCCTAGCCCGGTGCTGAAGGAATCTCGAGCCGCATTCCACCAGATGTTCGAACTGACCTTGGTGATCTCCAGATAGCGCGCACTCAGAACCGAGATTTCCGCCACCCATTCGTCCACCGTCTGCTCGAGGGCATCGTCGTCGACGACGGCGTTCACCAGACCCATCTCGAGGGCTTGCTCCGCCGAATATCGCCGGCACATCATCGCGAGTTCCTTGGCCTTCTTCTCACCGATCTGAACGCCCATGACATTTGTGGCTCCCGTGACTGGAGCACTACCCACGCGCGGTCCCGTCTGCCCGAATGTCGCTGAACGCGCCGCCACCGCGAGGTCGCAGGCGACGACAAGTTCGTTGCCGCCCCCCGCCGCAGCACCGTTGACCGCTGCGATGACCGGCCGCGGACAGCGTCGGATGGTGTCGAACAGGCGTAGTGAGCCTTCGTACATATCTCGCATTGCGCGCTCGGTCGGGTGCGCGAGGGATGTCAGGGCACCACCCGCGCAAAAACTGCCGTCGGATCCAGTGATGACGACGGCTCTCGATGCGGTTGAGTTCTCGATCGCTTCAACGATCGTCGCAGACATCTGCGGATCGAAAGCATTGCGTCGTTCCGGACGGTTCAAGCGGATCCACGTCGCCTGACCGCGCTCGCCTACCTCAACGTCCAACACGTTCTCCCTCAGCTTTCAACCGGGCCCTTCGTGGACCTCGGTTGAGGTCAGTCACCGCGGTTCTTCAGCCGCGGCTTGTGGCGGTCCATCGACTTCCAACCAAGCGCATCATCCGCGATCAAGATCGCTTGAATGTTCGCCGAACCTTCACCGGTCTGCCACAACTTGGCGTAATTCAGGTAGATGCTGATCGGGAACTCGTCACTGAACGCATAGCCACCAAAGATCTCGGCGGCCGACTGCGCGGCCCGATTGCACACCTCACCGGCGAAGAACTTCGCGTGGGTGCTCTCCCGAGTAGCCACGTTCCCGGCGTCGTACTTCTCTGCCGCAAGCGTGACCAGGGCTCTGGCGGCCTCAACTTCGCATGTCATTTCCGCAATGAGTCGCTTGATCATCTGAAACGAGCCAATGGGCTCTCCAAATGCCTCGCGCTCTTGGGCGTACTTGACCGAGGCATCCAGGCACGCCTGGGCGAGGCCCACCTGTCGGGCAGCAAGACACAGGCGTCCGTAGTCCATGGCATTCATCGCGACCTTGAAGCCTTCGCCCTCCGCACCAAGGAGCGCGGATGCCGGGATTCGGACGTCATCCAACGTGATGGAATTCGTCGGCATCAAGGACCCCAGCACCCGACAGGGCACCCGTTGAGTACTGAATCCGGGAGTGTCCGTCGGCACCACAAAGGCGCTCACCCCCCGATGCCCTAGTTCCGGATCGGTCTTGGCGTAGATGATGGCCACGTCAGCAACGTTCGCATTGGTGATCCACATCTTGGATCCGCTGATGACGTAGTGGTTCCCATCCCGCACCGCCCGGGTGCGCATCGCACCTAGGAAATCGGACCCGCCGTCCGGTTCGGTCATGCCATTACAGCCCAGGAGCTCTCCGGAGATGAGACCGGGAACGTAGCGATCGGCCAGCTCACGGCTACCCCAGTTCGCAATGGTCAGCGGAACCGTTGCCGCCTGAAGGTTCATGGCGGCCGATAGGGGCGGGTAGACCCAGGCCAGATTCTCCGCTACCGCGGCGAGTGCCTGGTAGCCAGCATCGGTCCCACCCAGATCCTCGGGAATCATGCATCCGAAGAAACCCATGTCTCCCATGACTCGGTAGATATCTCGGGGAAACTCTCCAGCCTTCTCCAGCTCCCAAATGCGCGGGCGTACTTCCCGCTCACCGAACTCGCGAACCAGGCGACCGAGTTCCGCCGCCACGCTCGCCTGCTCATCGACCATCGATCCCACAACGCCTGGATCAAGATCGATATCCGCGGCCATGTCACCCTCTCCGGCGGCGCACCGACGGGCTTTACGCCGCTGGAATAACTCGTGCGCACAATTCCTTCTAATCTTAAACATAAATACCACGTGCGGCGATAGTGTTCTGCGTCACGCAACCGAAGCACGTCCACGGGGAGAGGGAAAGGGGCGGGCATGACCGACGAAGAACAACGATGGGTGGCTTCCAACGGCTCAGCGGTGCCACGGGCACCCAAGGCGGCGATGCTCATCGCCCAGCGCATCGTCCGTGACATCACATCGAATGGCATGAAGGCCGGAGATCTCCTGCCCCCAGAAAAAACCATGCTGGAGCAGTACCAAACGGGCCGCGGGACACTGCGCGAGGCGCTGCGATTCCTGGAGTTCCAGGGTGTCATCGCCCTCAAGCCAGGCCCCCGGGGTGGCCCAGTTCTTCTCAACCCCGACGCATCCCACCTCGCCAGCACCGTGGTCCTGCTCATGCAGATGAACCACGCACCGTTTCGCGAGATCGTCCAGGTGCGGTCGGCCCTCGAGCCGATGATCAGCCACCTGGCGTCCCAACGCATGACCGACGAGGGGCTCGACCAACTCAAGGGAACCATCACCCAGATGCGGGAGAACATCGACAACCAGTCGATCTTCCTCGACGCGAATAAGCGTTTCCACGACATCATCGCCTGGTCCTCGGGAAACGTGCTCTTCGGATACCTCGTCGACTCACTCCTTGGCATCATGGATGGGACCGTGGTCGGGATCGACTACCCCAGCCATCGCCGTGAAGCGATCGCATCAGCTCACGAGGAAATCTTCGAAGCGTTCATCGCGCACGACCCAGAAGAAGCACGCGCGCGGATGAAGAGCCACATCGATGCCTATGAGCAATACGTGACAAAGAAATTCCCGAACGTCCTCGACGAGGTCATCCCCTGGAGTCCCCAGAGCGGATGAGTTTGACTGCTTTCCCTTGACAGCCTCGGTGATGCTGATTACGGTCTAATGTAATCATTATCATCAATTGGAGGCCGTCGTGGTCGACGACGCAGCAATCTCCTCGTTCTTCGCCGCTGATCCCGAGTCCATCCGCTGGCCGTACCCCCTGTACGAGTCCTGGCGTGAGGCAGGCAACGGCACCGGGGTGGTCCGCTGGGAGTCCGGCCCGGCGACCCTGATCACCCGATACGACGATGTCAAAGCGATGATGGGCGGCTCGTACCCCATCCTGCAGAACGCCTACCGATTCGGTGAGCTCGCGGAAGGGACAATCGCCCGCCTGCCTCTCGAGCATCACGAGACGTTCTTCAAGGTGCTCGACTTCGAAAGCCTGTTCCTGAGCCGCCACGAGGGTGCGGAACACGCGCGTTTGCGGCGGATCGCTTCTCGAGCCTTCACCGCTCGTCGGATGGAGCAGTTGCGCGATTCGATCCAGCGCCACGTGGACGACCTCATCGACGAGATGCTGGCCAAACCCGATCACGACATGCGCACCGATCTCGCCAACAGGCTCCCGGTCCGGGTGATCATCGATCTGATCGGGGTTCCGCAAGAGGACCGGGATCAGATCTTCGAATGGTCGAACGCGATCGCGCGGCTGTTCTCTCTCGATGAGGACAGCCTCACCGCCGCCGATCAAGCCATCGATGCATTCCGAGAGTACGTCGGAAGGACCGTCGACCGCGTGCGACGAACGGGCGAGGGTCCGGACTTGGCAAAGGTCATGTTGGAATCCCGTGACAACGAGGCCTTGACCGAGGACGAACTCGTCGCAATGTATCTGCTCATCCTTTTCGGCGGCAGCGAGACAACCACCAACCTCCTGGGTAACGGCTTTCTCGCCCTCCAACGCAACCGCGAACAGTGGGACATGCTCGTCGCGGATCAGTCGCTGCTTCGTCCGGCCATCGAGGAAATGCTGCGCTACGACTCACCGCATCACTACCTGCCGAGAGTTGTCGAAGAAGACTTCGAATTGCACGGCACACACCTAAGGAAGGGGCAGACCGTCATCGTCATTCAAGCGTCTGCCAACCGAGATCCACGCCACTTCGACAACCCGGACGTCTTCGACATAACACGTAGCAATATGGGTGACCACCTGTCCTTCGCCTACGGCCCGCACTTCTGCCTAGGCGCAGCGTTAGCCCGCCTCGAGGGCGAGATCATGTTCAGCACACTCCTGACGCGCTTCCCCAACGCCCAACTATTGGACTTCGAACCCTCCTACTCGGGTAGCGCGATGCTGCGGGCGATTCAAGCGCTGCCAACCGACTTCGGCGCCCCCGTTGCCTGATCACGCCTTTGCGTTAGCGCAAGCGGTCGATCACGCGTCACCGAAAGCCACCGCCCTTGTCCACCGCGGGCACGCGTGGACGTTCGCGCAGCTCACCAGCCACATGCACAAGTGCGCCAATCTCCTCCGCGCTGCAGAAATCGGGCCCGGCGATCGCGTGGCGATTCTTGCCACCAATGGCATGCCGTGCGTGGCCGCACTCCTTGGGGCAGCGCGTATCGGGGCAACCGTCGTGCCCATCAACTGGAGACTCTCAGCGCGAGAAATCGCGGAGATCTTCCAGGATGCTCAGCCCGGCTATCTATTCGTTCAATCATCACTGCTGGACAAGGTCGCCGAGTCGACTCGTTGCAGCATCCTTCCGGATCCGACCGACGCACCCGATCGTCTTCCCTGGAACGACTCAGCGATCGCACCCGTCGCTTCCTCATCAGCACTCGACTATCCGACTGACTCGAATGCGCTACAGGTCTACACATCCGGAACAAGTGGCAAGCCCAAAGGGGTTGTGCTCACAAATAGGAACTTGGCAACCAAGGTCGATGGGACCCGCCCACTCTGGGGGCTGACCCCTCGCAGCAGAACACTGCTGTCCACTCCGTTATTTCACGTCGGTGGTCTGAGTTGGCTCCTCGCTGGCCTGGCGGCTGGCTCCACCACGGTATTCGCCGACAGTGGCAAAGGACCCGATCTGGCAAGGCAACTCACCGCGGACACGATCACCCATGCATTCCTCGTGCCGACGCAGATCCGCGACTTGTGCGAGCACCGACCGACCGAGGGACGACCGTTCTCGGATCTGCAGGCCGTGTACTACGGAGCGGCGCCCATGGATCCCGAACTCCGGCATGATGCTGAACGGCTCCTCGGCCGGATACTTCATCATCTCTACGGCCTCAGCGAAACCACGGGAGCGATCACCGAGCTCCCCGCCGACTCACCGCGCCATGGTTCTGCAGGTCGCCCGTACCCCTGGGTCGAAATACAGATACGCGATGCGGATGAGGGCTTACCCGTTCCACCGAACACCTACGGCGAAGTGTGGACTCGGTCCAACCAAAACTGCGCGGGTTACTTTCGGCAATCCGAGGCCACCGCCGATCTCTTCGACTCGGAAGGCTGGTTGCGAACCGGCGATGGTGGCTATCTGGATGCCGATGGGTATCTGTACCTCACCGACCGAGTGAAGGACATGATCATCACGGGAGGCGAGAACGTCTTTCCCCGGGAAGTCGAAGATGCACTGAGAACGCACCCGTCGGTATTAGACGCCGCTGTCGTCGGCGTCTCGGATAGTCACTGGGGTCAGCGAGTTGCCGCTGCCGTGGTTCTGCACCCCGGGTGCCTGTTGGAAACCGATGAACTTGTCGCCTACAGTCGAGAGCAACTAGCCGGGTACAAGTGCCCAACGATCATCCGCGAATACACAGAGTTGCCTCGCAATGCCACAGGCAAGGTCTTGCGCCGCATCATCCGAGAGGAAATGTCATGACTCCACCCGTCCGGATCCTCGGGTTCGTCAACCACATCGCTCCGGTGAGCGACATCGCCAACGAGATCTCCCGGGCTTTGGAGTGGGGAGTGGACGCGATCGTGGCTCAAGGAACCGGGAGCGACTGGGGCCCCTACTGGCTCGGATCTGGGGAGCAACCCGGCGCTGCCCAAGCGCACAACATCGAGCCCTATGTCGAGGCAGCTCTCGAGCATGGCATTCCCTTTATCTTCAGTTTCGGAATAGCCGGGGCAAATACGCATCTAGACCAGTGCCTGAGGGACTTCGATGACCTCTGCGAACGTCGCGGATGGTCCCCTCGGATCGCTGTTGTGCGATCTGAGGTGGACGCCGATTTCCTCGCAGGACACATTGACGCCGGCGCTGAAGTGACCGCCGCCTACTCCGATTCCGGACTCGAAACGCTCGAGCGATCCACGGTCGAACAGGCAGAGCGGATCGTCGCGCTCATCGGACCCGAACCCGTCCAGGCAGCTTTGAGAAATGACGTGGACGGTGTGATCACCGGCCGAGCCCTCGACATCGGCTTGTTCATGGCACTCCCCATGATGCGAGGTATCCCCAAGGCAATCGCGGCCCACGCCGGCAAGATGCTCGAGTGCGGGGGGCTCGCTCTCGAGCCAGGAGACTCCGGGAGAGCGATCTGGGCGAGTCTCGATGACACAGGTTTCGAAGTACGCGCCCTCACTCCCAAGGCACGAGCCAGCATTCGATCCCTCGTCTCGCACACCTTCTACGAGAGATCGCATCCCACCCTGGAACCAAACCCGGGAGGCACCCTCGACCTCACCGAAGCGACGTACACCGAAACACCTCTCGGCGTTCGCTGCGAAGGTGCCCAATGGCGTTCGGCTCCGTACACCGTTCTTCTCGAGGGCGCCCGACGCGTCGGTCATCGCGCCATCTGCTTTCTGGGAGTTCGAGAACCCGAACTTCTGCGGCAGATCCGAGGCTGGACCGACGCTGGAGAAGACGCAGTCCGCACAGCCCCTCGCTTTGCCGAAGAAGCCGCCTCTGGGCGACTCCTCATCTCTACGCGCGTCTATGGTCTCGATGGAGTTCTCGGCTCACTCGAACCCAACACTCACGTGACCGGCCACGAAGCCGGCGTCATGGTGGACGTTGTCGCCGCCACTCCCGAACTCGCGAAAGAAGCTGCCTACTACGCCTTCATCAGACTCTTCATCGGTCCCTATCCGGATCGAAAGACAACTGCAGGTAATGCCGCCGCCCCGCTCATGCCCATCGTCATCCCAGCTTCATCGGTCTACGAATTCTCGATCTATCATCTACTACCACTCGACGATCCCCTGGCGATCGCGGAGATTTCTGTCGAAAGATTTCCGCGCCTAGCCGAGGAGGTAATCCGATGAATCTCTACGAGTGTGCGGCCATAATCCGTAGCAAGAACGCCGGACCGTTCACCGTCACTATCGACCTGTTCTTTCCCGATCAGGACAGTTTCGAGTTGGCCCGCGGATCCAGCCTGCTCACGGTGCCAGGTGTTGCAAAGGCTTACGGCATTGATCAATCGAGTGTTGTCGGCATCTACTGGGATGAGCGAATCCTCGCCGGCAAGGTCTCCGTCCGACGTTGGTCGACGTGCAATGACCCGTGGTGCCCTGACCTCTTCGGGGCGCACTTGCATACGCCATTAGCCCAGGGCGAACTGACACCACAACGTGAAGGAGCATCATGAAGTTCGGGATCCTGCTTACCTCCGTGTATGACGCCAGCGTTGACCCGATTCAACAACGCGATGAGCATGCCGAACTCGTTAGAACCGCCGAGGAGCTTGGCTTCGACTTGATGGTGTGCGGTCAGCACTTCCTCGGTTCCGAGCTGCGCTACTTTCAGCCGATTCCCTGGCTCACGTATATGTCCCAACAAGCGCCGACGATGGACGTGGCTACCGGCATCGTCCTCTTGTCGATGGTCAACCCCGTGGACATAGCCGAACAAATGGCAACCCTCGACGTCCTGAGCGGCGGCCGAGCCATCTTTGGGGCTGGGCTTGGGTACAGCGATCACGAATTCGAAGCCTTTGGAGTTGCCAAAGGCACCCGCGTCAAGCGATTCGAGGAGAATCTCGAGTTGATCAAGGCACTGTGGAGCGGCAACCAGGTTGACTTCGACGGAGAGTTCACCTCCGTCCACAAAGCACTCCCCTCAGTGCGACCAATCCGAGAAGGTGGGATTCCTATCTGGATTGGTGGACAGGCGGCCGGGGCAGTTCAACGTGCAGCCCGAATGGGCGATGCCTGGTACTCGCCGCCATTTCCGACGCACACGCAGCTTGGAGAATTGCGAGCCCTTTTCGATCGAACCCGCGAAGAGAACGGGTTGAGTACCGATACCGACTTTGCCGTTCGACGCGAAGTTCTCATCGCTTCGGATCGCAGTGCGGGCATGGAAGCCGCACTGGAGCGCTACCGCGCACGGTACGAGACCTACCGCAAATGGGGACTGTCAGGGGAGAATACTCCGATCTCCGATAGCGCCGAACTCCGTGCTGACATCGAGGATCATTTTTTCCTCGGACCACCGTCCGTCGTTGCCGAGGAGCTAGTCAAGCTGCGCGACGAGCTTCGGATGAGTCACTTCGTCTACAAGCCGCACTGGCCCGGCCTCTCCCACCGAGACGCCATGGAACAACTTGAACAGTTCGGCACCGAAGTAATTCCCCTGGTGCTCTCGTGAGGATCGAGTCCGGGCAAGTCGCGCTGGTGACCGGGGCGGCAAGCGGTATCGGCGCTGCAATCGCACGGGCGCTCGCCGAACGCGGAGTGCACACCGTCTTGCTTGATGTGGAGCAACCGGCATTGGACGCGACAGTTGCGAGCCTCATAGATAGCGGGACCAGCGCGGAAGGTGTCGTCGTCGACGTTCGTGACCCCATCGCCCTGCAATCAGTAGCCGATTCGATCTACGCACAGCACGGGCGAATCGACGTTCTCGTCAATAACGCCGGAGTCGTCACAGCGCGCCGACCGGTATGGGAACAGTCGTATGAGGATCTGAGGTGGACGTGCGAGGTGAACTACTTTGGTGTCGTAAACGGGATTCGTGCCGTGGTGCCCTACATGGTCGAAGCTGGGGTTGGCCACGTAGTCACGACGTCCTCACTCGCAGGACTTTCTCCCATTCCCGGTGGCGGCAACGGCGTCTACTCGGCTACCAAGCACGCGGTGGTTGGCCTAGCCGAGACACTCCGGGTCGAACTCGACAATGCGGCTCCTGAAGTAGGCGTCACGGTCTTGTTTCCCGGTCCGGTTCCGACCCGCATTAAGGATGCCGGCCGAAACCGCCCGGCCGAGTTCTCCGACTCAGCTCCCGAGCCAGGACCCGCACCCGAATTTGGCCTCGTCATGGAAACCGTTCCGACGGAGGTGGTCGCCCAACAGGTGGTCAACGCAATCGAGACGAATCGAATGTACGTATGCACCGCCTCGGACGTGGCCACCATGGGACTGTCGAGGATCGCTCGCCTGCAGAACGACCTAGAGCTGGATGTCTAGACCGACCGAATACTGAACGTGACTGCTAGCGCCTTTTAGTCCGAGAGAGCAGCATCCCCAAGGAATGCCCGTACGAGCGCCGGATCCTCGCGAGCTTCCCTAGCCGTTCCCTGGTACGCCACTTCGCCTCGCTCGACCAGAAATACGTAATCCGCAACCGCCAGGCTGGCCTCGGCGTTCTGTTCGACCATCAGAACGGTCTTGCCGGAATCGGCGATGTCTCTAGCGCTTTGCAGAACGCTGTCAACGACGGCCGGCGCAAGACCCATCGACGGCTCGTCCATCAAAATTGTGTCGGCCTGCGACATCAACGCGCGACCGAAGGCGAGCATCTGCTGCTCGCCTCCGCTGAGCAGTCCAGCAGGGCCATTGCGGCGTTCGAGCAAGATCGGGAAGGTCTCGTAGACCTGATCAAGTGTCGAAGTATCCCGGTTCTTGGCCGTATAGCCACCCAATTTCAGATTCTCCTCAACCGAGAACGGAGCGAAGACACGCCGACCTTCTGGGACCATTACCAAGCCACGGCGCACGATCTTGCTCGCCTTCAGCCCCTGGATCTCCTTACCGTCGAGAGTCACGGTTCCGCTTTTCGGCTTCTGCAGTCCGCAGATGGCTCGCAGCGTGGTGGTCTTGCCGGCCCCGTTGGCCCCAAGTACCAGGGTGATCTTGCCCTTGCCGGCGCTGAGCGTCATTCCCTGGACCGCTGCGACTGCTCCGTAGTTGACGTAGAGATCTTTAACCTCAAGCATCACGCCTCCCATGCTTACCCAGGTATGCCTCTTGCACGGCGGGATTGCGAACGACGTCCTCCGGACTCCCCTCCGCGATCAGCGAACCAAAGTTCATCGCGTAAAGGTAATCGCAGGTGTCCACCATCATCTGGACGTCGTGCTCGACGAGCAGTTGAGTCAGCCCCTCGCTCCGTAGTTCCGCAAGGAGACCTGCAACCGAACTGCGCTCAGACTTGTTCATGCCAGCCGTCGGTTCATCAAGCAATAGCAACTTTGGGTCACTAGCGAGAGCACGCGCGATTTCTACGCGGCGTTGGACTCCGTAGGAGAGTTCGCCCGGGCGAAAAACCTGGACGTTTTTTACGTCCGTCAGTTCGATCGCTCGCTCGACCTGCGCCGCCGCTCTGTCCGGGTCGTCCTTCAAGATCACATCCGTCGCCAGAAGGATGTTTTCGCGGACCGTTCTATCGGGAAGAAGACGCACGGTTTGATAGGTCCGGCCCATGCCAAGGCGGATCACGTCGCGCGCTGGAACGTTGGTGTAATCCCGGCCGAGGAAGGAAACGCTTCCGCGGGTCAGGTTGACCATGCGGGTGATGCCACCGAGTAACGTGGTCTTACCGGATCCATTCGGCCCGAGGATGCCCGAAATGACACCGGGACGAAGCCCAAACGTCATCCCCTCAACCGCCTTCACTCCACCGTAGTGAATGGAAACATCCCGGCCTTCAAGAACCGGCTCGTAGTCGTAAGTGGATGTGGAGGTCACAGAATCTCCCTGGCTCACGGTCATGAAGCATCGTCCTTTGATCTCCCGGATACACCCGCGAGTTCATCACGGGGCGGCGCGTCCGGGGCTTGCGCGAGGAATCTCTTGACCTGCCGTCTGTGCTTCCAGTCCTTGTAGACAACCACCACACCGCCAGGAAGATAAACGGCAGCAACGACAACCACGATGCCGTACACGATCGCTTCGAAGTCACCCACGAACTCCAGTGCCTCCGGCAACCAGACGAAGAAGAGTGAACCGAACAGTGCGCCTACCCAGGAGGCCTGACCACCAATGATGATGATCGTGAGAGCAAGGATGACTAACGAGAAGTTAATGCTTTCCGGATGGATTGTGGTTTTCAAACTGATAGAGAAGGCTCCCGCAAGACCACCGAGCGCTCCGCTAATCGGGAAAGACATCCGACGCATTCGAATCACATTGATGCCAAGAGCACTCGCGAGTTGCGTATCTTCCTTTGCAGCATCGATACGACGGGATATCCGACCACGTTCGGAGAGGTACACGAGAACGACGATGACCACCGTCACCAACGCCACGTGCCACGTCTCGATCGGACCAATGAGGCCGTAGAGTCCAACGGCGCCGCCGGTGAGACTCCCACCATTGATTGCGATGGCGGAAAACAGCAGTGAGAACGAGACAGTCGCCATGCCGAGGTACAGGCCGTTCAAGTGGGCGATTATGAAACCAAGAAGCGTCGCGACGATCGCGGCAACGATAGAGCACACGATGATTGCGGCAACGTTGTTCCAACCCTGCTGAAGAACCAGGATGCCCGTGCCATATCCACCGATGGCGAAGTAGCCGATGCCGGCGAAAGAGATGACGCCCA
>Ga0181578_10004176_pt1 | contig 12917 bp, 7 predicted proteins | sample 071ome_21_FD_148659 | JGI IMG/M metagenome (GOLD analysis project Ga0181578, IMG submission 148659) | Coastal salt marsh microbial communities from the Groves Creek Marsh, Skidaway Island, Georgia - 071401CT metaG (spades assembly) | ecosystem: Environmental > Aquatic > Marine > Intertidal zone... | reverse complement strand
AACGATCTCTCCACCGTCGGCCTCGAGAACGGTGAGTTTGTTCTCACGCGTCACGATGTACAAAAGCCCTTCGTGTATGAGAGGGGAGGCGTAGTAGCGGTCTTTTTCCACCTCTGTGTGCCAGGCGAGTTCAAGCCCTTCCTTGTTGAACGTATCCAGAGATTTGGGAATACGGTAAGCGTAGGCGTCGCCGTTGGCTTTCTCGACGCCGCTAACGGCATAGATCAGATCGCCAACCACGGCGGGGGTATTGAAGATCGACCAGTCGCGGGTGGCGTGCAGGAACACCAAACCCTCTTGGACGACCTTTCCATCGGCAACCCGAATGACTTCCCCGCGGGCCGTGAATAGAAAGGATTCTCCCTCAATCTCGAAAGGAGCTGGCGTGCCGAACACCACTTCCGAAGGGGTTCTCCAGATTTCGTCACCATTTTTTGGATTCAAAGCAATATAGTCATCGAATCGTACGATAAGTTTCCCATCCACGATCTGCGGCATAGTAGCTCCTCCCCAGCGGTGATCAGGATGCTCGATGAATTTCGACCAGAGCCGATTGCCATCCAAATCGTAAGCGACAACGACGCCCAAACCGAACACCGCGTATACGCGTTTGCCGTCAAAGTAGGGAGTGAACGAACTGTAACCGTTGGTGTTGTGCGCTGGGGGCTGAACAAACTGGCGAAACTCGGGATTCCCGATCAGGGCTGCCGACTCAGCATCGAGGGACTCGCGCTCTTTGTACATGCTCTCGAGTCGATTTTTGGCATCCGCGTTGTCCGGGTCCCGGTCGAGCGTCCGTTCCAATCTACGGACGTCGTTCCGTAATTTTTGCATACTTCGTTCAACATCGGCGATACGAGCCTTGTGAGCTTGGAGAGCTTCGCGTTTCCGATCGCTGAGGTTATTGAGCTCCATGAGGTCATTGGAGAGCTCCCAGATGATTTTGCCGGTATCTCGATCGGCGCAAATGAGGAGAGCGGGCTCGGCTGTGAAAATGAGTCGGTCCCCGACCAAAATGGGCGTCCCATTGCTCTTTGAGGGTAGAGGTGTTTCGAAAAGCAGCTTCGATTGCCATTCGGTGGGAGCATTGGCCGTGTCGTAGACGCCATTGCGAGTGGATCTCCAAGAGGGCAGGTCTGCGAGGAGCGTGGGTATTAGCGCCAGAAGGGTCAGGGCAAGAATCGGTAGATTGGATTTCATATTGGTGGAATGGTTAGATGGCATACTTGAAAGAGTCACTCTCATACGGAGGTTGGCGAGTATTGTAACAAAATGTCCTTTTTCGTTGTTTGAGTCGGAAAATCCCTTCAACTAGGCGACTTTCTACAATCTATTTTCTGTTATGCTTAGAAATTTGACGTTTTTTGCAGCATTTTCCTACACTTTAGCTACCGCTCAGGCTCAGACGGGCTCGGGAAATCTCGACATCTACGAACTGTCTCCCATCCGGATAATCGCGGGCGATACCCTTTCAGAAAAGGCTGGATCGACTAGTGCCTTCACTACGGGAGCGGTTGATCTCTACCAAATGCAATCGGTCCAAGAGACTACTGGATTGGTGCCCAACCTATTCGTGGCTTCAAGCGAGACCAGAGGATACGGTGACTCTATACTCATGCGCGGCATGGGAAACACCCTCTTTTTCAGCCCAGCAGGTGTCGTTCAGTATATTGATGATGTCCCGTCTGGGGATGTGTTTACGTACTCGTCTGAACTGCTATCCGGCAACGCCTTGACGGTGCACCGAGGCGGAAAAGGAACGGTTTTCGGACGCAATGGCCCTGCCGGGGTAATCGAGATCAACAGCTTAAAGCCGATGCAGGAACAACGGGTCGAAGTGGGCTTGGAAGCAGGATCCTTCGATAAGCTAGCGTTTAGAGCAAACATAAGCGGTCCCACCTCAGGATCGGGCGTAGCCCACAGCCTGACGGTCTATCATAACGAGCGAGACGGCTACGTCACCAACGCTACTCTAGGGCGGGAAACCGATTCCCGTGAGGCTCGAGGAGCCCACTACAGCCTCTTTTTCTCGCCTGGCGAATGGAATGCCCGGCTAAAACTCGTGAAAGAGGACATCAATGACGGAAGCCAGCGCCTGTCCTCTTTGTTCAGCCCCGACACGTTCGCGGTTGGCTCGGACCTAGAAGGGGAAACGCAAATCGAGCGCGGGCAGATTTCATTGCACTTTGATCGAGAATTGGGTTCGGGAGTATTCAAATCGATTACTGCTGTGCAAGACTGGGAACTCGATCCGTCTACGGTCGACTTAGACCTCAGTCCGGACCCGATTTCGACCTCTTGGATCCAGCAGGATCAGAGTCTGATCACTCAGGAGTTTCGATGGGAATCCAAAGGGCAGGGCAATCCTGTCGATTGGCGAACAGGGATCTTTTTCATGGATAAAGATACTAGTGGAGACACGACTCGGGTTTTCCCGGCTCCACCATTTTTCCCGGTTTTCACTGAGGATACTACATTCTCGATCGACGAGCAGGAGATCGCTGCCTTCGGGCACGCGTTTTTCAATATTTCTGAGGAGCTAATTCTCGATATCGGCGTTCGCGCTCAAGAAACGGATACGTCGATCGACCGAACGAAAACCTCTCCAGTTGGCGTTGCTCCAGTGATCGCCGACCAATCCAAAACTTATCTCTCCGCTAGTGCGGGATTCGAGCTCAATTTGAGCGAATACGTCTCGATCTTCGGGCGTTCTGCCACAGGATTTAAGCCGAGAGGTTATAGTGCTTTTATCAATACGCCATCGATGGCCGCTTTCGCCGACGAGTCTTCCTGGTCCAATGAGATCGGCTTTTCATTTGCTGCTGTGGACGATACCGTCGAGCTGCGGGTAACCGGGTTCGACATCAGTATTGATGATTATCAGCTAGAACGGTCCGTTCCCCAATCCACGGACTATTTGGTGATCAATGCCGATGAAGTTTCATCCCGAGGAATCGAGTCGGAAATCGTTTGGCGTCCCGTCCCGAGCTTCGTACTCGAGGGAGGGATCGGTCTCAATGATGTCGCTTTCGATCGCCACATCGATCCGTTTAGTGGGGCGAATTTGGGAGGCCTGGAAGTGCCTTTCACGCCGGAATACACGATCCGCGGATCGGCTCGCTATAGCTTCGACAACGGTTTCTTTCTGCAAGGAACGTTCCGGAGTGTGGGGGAAACCTTCTTCGACGAATCGAACGCGGCTCTTTTCCGCGAGGGCGGCTACGATGTATACGATGCTCAGATCGGTTTCCGAAACGAGCAATTCACCATCGTCGTCTACGGCGAAAATCTGGGTGACGAGATGTATTACACCTTCATCAACCCACAGATCTTTGCCGGAACGCCTGGCGATCCGGAAGCCTACGGAGTAAGACTTGATTGGCGGTTTTAGCTAAGGGGCAATTTTCCGAGCACGGCACTTCAGTCCGCGTAAAACACAGAATCCAAAAACCAAATACGCGGACTGAAGCCTCGCGCGACTAGCTACCCCTTGCTCAGGCAGTAGAGGTGCTCGCCGGTACGGATGAAAATTTGATTGCCGGCGGCGGCGGGCGAAGAAAGTGTATAGCTGCCATCGAGGGAGCTGGTGCCAAGGAGTTTGTATTGGGGACCAGCTTGCACAACGGCCACTTCGGCGGTTTCACTGACTAGGTAAAGTTTTCCATCTGCCATTAGAGGTGACGAGCTAACCCGCCCGATTCCGGTTTCTTCGGGTCCCCAGATAGTGGCGCCGGTTTTGGCGTCGAAGCAGGAAACCTGGCCAAAGTCGTTGAGGACGTAAAAGTATTCTCCGTCGGATATCGGGGTTGGCACGTCGGGGCCCGCCCGATCCTCCATCTTCCACGCCAAATGCGATTCGGTGACATCGCCTTTCCCGTCCACTTTGATCGCTAGGAGTGGTGTTTTTCTAGAGGGCGCGTACACGATTCCGTTCGCGGCAACGGGCGACGCGATAATACGATAGTTTCGAGAATTTTCGGGGTTCAAACCACCTGAGCGCCAGATCTCCTTGCCGGTCTTGGGATCATGACTGGTCACGTAGGCCCCGCCGGAGACGACAATCTGGGTTTTCCCATCCACTTTCACGGGAATGGGCGTTGTGTAAGCGTCTTTTGATTCGTAGGGAGCGTCTGTTGGCCGGTCCACTCTCCAAAGCTCTTTTCCCGAAACCCCATCGAAGGCGACAACATACCCGGGAGCTTCCGTATTTTGGCCCCTCACGACTCCGAATATGAGCGTCCCGTCGTGAAGGAGTGGCGATGAGGCAAAACCCCAGTTCAGTCCAAATTCGCCATAGGAATCCTGAAGATTCTTCTGCCAGAGCTGACGCCCATCGATGGTGTAGGCAGCGACCACGCCGTTGCCTGTGGTGGCCCAGACGCGTTGGCCGTCGCTGACGGGCGAGGGTGAACTGTTGTTCTGCTTGCGCTTCAGCTCGTTGCCCTGGTCGATTTGGGCCCGCCAGAGTTCCGTTCCACTTTCTCGAGACAGGCAAAGCAGCAAAAGCTCATCCCCACCTGGTCCGTCTACTGCTGATTGGTAGCCGCCCCGTCCAGTTCGCTGTCCACCTTGACCTCTTTGGCCAGATCCCCGGTTCCCAGGATCTCGCCTAGGAGGGGCTTCGACCTGCTCGGGCTCAGGCGTTGCCTTCTTGATCTGTTTAGAAGGCGACATGACGAATACGCGGTCCCCGACAACAATGGGAGTGGAGCCGCTCCAGGCTGGCATCTTGATCTTCCAGGCAATGTTTGCTTCCTCGCTCCAGGATGTGGGAAGATTCGTCGCTTTGGCTATTCCGGTTCCTTCGGGACCACGCCACTGAGGCCAATCGGCCAGAGCCGCCGAGGCGGTAATCACTGTGGATAGGATCAAGATTCGATTGAGCGATTTCATGGAGTGTTGGGTTAGAAGGCCCGGTAGGCGGGCAAATTATTGTTATTTTTTTAGGATGCCGCGATTCACGAGGTTGTTGAGGCGGCGAGCGACGGATTCGAGACCATCGCAAACCGCTTCCGTGTAGGTGCGTCCATCTGTCGTATCGATCCCGTGGCGAGGATCGGCTTCGCGGAGCCCGGCTAGGGCGGGATCTTCGTGATGGAAGAGTTCCACTAGCACGATTTCCAATTTTCCGGTTGCCGCGCATGCGGTGAGCAGGTTGCCAACCCAGCCATCATCGGTAGAAAGGCATCCGCGGGTCGTTTTTGCGGAGGCGTGGAACATGCTAAAACCGTCTGCTCTGCCCATCTCCTCAATGACAGCTGCGTTCTCTTCCATGCTCAGATCCGAGTCGCCGCAATGAGCCGCGTCAACGAGCACTTTGAAGAAAGGCCGCCCAATCGCCTCGTTGGCCGCTTTGGTTACCGTCCAAGCTTTGCGGATATCTGTGAAGGTTTTAAACTCGATGCCGCGGAGGAACTCGAAGTGCCAGGCTTTGATGCAACTGTTCAGCACGTCGGCTTCGCGGCATACTCGAGTGTGCAGCTTCACCAGTTGGGCTACGGCATCATCGAAATCCTTCCCGGTGAGCGCTTGCTTGTCGGGCTGCATCCACTCTTCTAGGGAAGTGGAAGAAACGTGCTCGATGCCATGCTTCTTGGCCGCTTCCAACCCTGCGAGTAATCCCGGGGCTATCTTGTCTTCGTCTGCCGGATCCATCGGGTTGCCGCCTGCAACCATCATGATTACATGAGGGGTGAGTCCTAGGTCCTTAAACCCGGCAAGCATTTCACTCAGATCATTCTCGTCCGCCCCAGGGAACAAAGCGGTCTGCGAGCAGTTCGGGCGTACTTTCGACTGCTCGTTAATGCGTTCCAGTTCCGCGTTGACCAGCAGCCGGCCATCCGCTCCGCGAGGAAGCTTTCCATTCTCGTCAGGCACGAGCCCGCCGACGAACTTGATGTGAGTCGGAACGATTCCGAATTGCAACTTGGGTTTCAGTTCTATCGTAGCCATAAATTCGAGGTAGGTTTTGGTTTGAAAACGTCTCGAAAGGTAACGCGCCTCATCAGAGCTTGAAAAGCTAATTCAATGAGCCCCAACGCGAAATTCTCGCCGGTCCTTAAGTCAGCGCGGTAATGTGACGGATTCGATCATTGCAAAATGCAGGCGAAGATGATTAAGCTAGCTTCCGCCACGATATGAATGACCCATCGATAAGCGTATTCAGAAGTTTCATTTTGCTCTTAGCGACCTATATAGTTGGCGGTATGCCAGTGTGCTACGGTCAGGATAGCGACCCGCAAGATCGAGCTCGATTCGAATCGGGAGTCGAAACGGATGCCAAGCCTTGGACGCATCTGAATTTCCTCAATGATCCTGAACAATTCCAATTCGCCATCGTTGGCGATCGCACAGGCAGTCCAAGGGCGGGGATCTTCGAAGACGCGGTTCGCAAGCTCAATTGGTTGCGCCCGGAATTCGTGATGAGCGTGGGCGATTTGATATCGGGCAATTCGGCTAACGCTGAGACCAATGCCGCCGAGTGGGATGAATTTCTGGGCTGGGTCGACGAGCTGGAAATGCCCTTCTTCTTTTTAGCTGGAAACCACGACATACAGATTCGGAGAGCCGGCGATGATAGAGTGCCTTACGGAGTGATGAGGCCTCAGTGGGAAGAGCGCTTTGGCACAACGTACTACTACTACAAATACAAGGGTGTCCTGTTTGTGGCTCTGTTTTCCAATGACGGAATCGAGCGGCGCATTAGTCCTGAGCAAGTATCGTATTTCAAAGAGGCGCTGGCTAAAAACGAGGAAGCCCGCTGGACGCTGGTCTTCTTGCACCATCCGCTTTGGGCCTCGCCGCACGATAGTAATTTCCACGAGATCGAGGATTTGCTCCAGGGGCGCGACTACACAGTGTTTGCGGGCCATCAGCATATGTATCGCCATTTCGAGCGTAAGGACCGGAATTATTACGTTCTCGCGACCACAGGTGGCGGGAGCCCGTTAAGAGGCAACGAGTTCGGCGAGTTCGATCACATTACCTGGGTAACGATGACAGACGAGGGGCCTGTATTGGCGAATATACGACTGGATGGGATTCTTCCCGATGATGTGGCGGGTGACGATGTGGCCTATTATTCTTCCCTGCTCAGCATGAGCGAGGAAGTGGATAGCAATGTGATTCTCGACGAGCGGAATGGAAAGGTCGAGGGAGGGGTTGCCTATCTGACTTTTCGGAATCGCTCCCCCCATGCCATTGCTTATCGCGGCTCATTCTCCCATAATCACTATGTGTATCCGTCTCCGGGCGACATCGAAGTTGTCTTAAAGCCTCGATCGAGCAGGACATTGGCGGTCAAGATCGATCCCATGGCCGCGTTTGCTAGCGAGGACCGAGTCCTGCTCGAGTTCGATGGATGGGTTTCGTTCGGCGACTCTGCTCTTCCAGGACTCGAGATTTCAGGAAGGCAGCCGGTCGAGCTGCGCAATCGGAAGATAGAGCTGGCCATACCTGAATCCCTGGCGTTCTGCGATTCAATCGAGTTTTCTTTCGCTTTTTCTCCCGATGTCGGAGAGATCCGCTACACGCTCGATGGATCAAACCCCGATCCGCGCTCGGCCCTTTACGCCGCGCCAATATCGATCGATCGGGAGGCGGTATTGAAGGCCCGGCTATTCACTCCAGATGGTGTTTCCAGTGAAATAGACACAGTTCGATTCGAGAAAACCCGACCAAGCAAAGGACTGATCTGCGAATACTACGAATACGGCGACAACCGTTCGCTCCGCTACGCCCTGCCCGACTTTTCGCTGATGGATCCGACTACTTCGCGATTGGTTCAGACGATTGATCCCGAAAGCGCCGCTCGGCGCGATGAAAGCTTCGGGCTGGTCTACAAAGGCTACATCGACTTGCCGGATTCAGGGGATTATGTTTTTCATTTGGAATCCGACGATGGTGCTCGATTGATAATAGGGGACAAGGTTGTTGTCGATGATTCTCAAAAGCACCCGGCTCGAGAGATCAGCGGAGAGGCTCGATTTGTCAAAGGGAGGCATCCGTTCGAGCTGCAGTATTTTCAGCATAGGCAAGGGATGCTCTTGGGGCTCGAGTACACCCTGCCCAGTGGCAAACGGAAGCGAGTACCGGCTAGCAGTTACTCTCAAGGGCCATAAAGAGTGTCCAATAAGTCCGAAATTCGTAGGGTTGCCGATTGCCATGGCCATACGGCGAAACACCCGATATGTTCTTCTTGTTATACCCTTGGGGGGATTGTATAGGATTGCCAAATTAGCCGCTATGCCCTTTCCTACTTAGGAAATTGATCGAAGATAAGCCCTATGAGTGACTCGTCTAAAGAATCGAACCCCTTGGAAAACATCGAACAGTGGGAGGATTTTGTGGAAACCGCTACCTATCCGGAGCCGGAGCACAAGAAGCGGGAAGACTACCGCAATTATGACGATCCCGCGAGGGACTGCGTTCGGGAATTCTATAGGCTCAATCATAAATACCAGACCTTCGATTTCGTTATGAAGAAACGGGAAGAGTTCCTGGGAGAGCGACGCCAACGCAAGGAGTTGACGATTATCGAGTCTGTTGAGCTGCTGAATACTTTGGTAGACGATTCTGATCCGGATATCGATTTGCCGCAAATTCAGCATCTGTTGCAAACGTCCGAAGCCATCCGGTCCCGTGGATGCGATGACTGGTTTGTCCTAGTAGGCCTAATACACGATTTAGGAAAGTTGCTCTGCGTTTTTGGAGAGCCGCAATGGGCGGTAGTGGGAGATACCTTTCCGGTAGGCTGCCGCTTTAGCGACAAAATAGTCTATCCGGAATTCTTTGCGGACAATTCCGATTTCCAGGATCCTCGCTACAAAACCAAGCTAGGTATTTACGAAGAGGGCTGCGGTTTGCGGAACGTCTACATGTCATGGGGGCACGACGAGTATATGTATCAGCTCGTAAAGGACTACTTGCCGGATCCCGGTCTTTACATGATTCGCTATCACTCCTTCTATGCCTGGCATCGAGAGGGCGAATACGATTACCTGATGGACGATCACGATCGGGCTATGCTTCCCTGGGTAAAGCGGTTCAACCCCTTCGACCTCTATACTAAAAGCCCGAAAGAGCCGGTGTGGAACGAATTGCGTCCTTATTACGAAGATTTAATCGCCAAGTATTTACCGGCCACCTTGAAGTGGTAGGCTGATTCTCGGACCTACCGTTTTTCCTTGGCGTAGATGGAGACTTTGGTTTCCCGGTCGCCGATGATTTCCTTAGCCCGCTTGAGGGCCTTAGCTGTAGCGAGGGTGGGGTTGGATTCCTCGTCGGGGAAGAGGTTTCTAGTTTTGATGATATCCACGAGGCCCGAATTCCTGAGTATGCGCATGGTATCGGACCGCACCTCGCTGACCAGGAGAATGCGGTCCCGTTCGTTCATGTACTTAATCAATTCCTCAAGGGCCATGCAGCTAGTAGCGTCTAGATTGTGGGCATTGCGTAGTTTCATGACAACTACTTTCAGGTTTTCCGCATCGCTGACGCGTCGCATCTGATCTCGGAAAAGCTCGGCGGCTCCAAAGAAGAGCTCTCCTTCGACGTGGACGATGGAAACTTCGAGATCGTTACGCTCCTCCTTCTCGTGTAGCTTTCCCAGCAGACCCTCCTTGTCGAAGGCGTATTCCACGATTTCAGGATTGGCCACCTTTTTGATGAAAAGGGCAATGGAACAGGCGGTTCCCGCGTAGATGGCGAAATCGAGAGCAAAGACCAGCCCGGTGAGGAAGGTTACGAAGAACGTAATGCTGTCGGATTTTGTGGTCTTAATCACCATGCGAAGCTGGTGGGCGTTGAGCAGCGATATACCGATGAAGACAACGACAACTGCGAGCGAAGCGCTGGGAATGTATCCAATCAGCGGAGCTAGAGCGAAGGCTCCGGCCAGGACTATGAGCCCGGAGAGCAGACTGGAGATAGGCGTTTTGGCTCCGCTGCTGGAATTCAGTTGAGAGCGGGTAAGCGATCCGGATGCAGCCATTCCGGAAAATAGCCCGCAGGCAATATTAGCCATTCCGGAACTGAGCATTTCTTGATTGCTGTCCAATCGGTCTCCCTCGCGGGCGGCGAGGGACTTGCCGATCGAGTTGCCTTCCAAAACGCAAAGGAGGGCGATAGCCATGGCTGGGGTGAGCAGGAGATTTACCGAGTTGAAGTCGACGCGAGGAAGGGAGAGCCCCCAGTCGGCGATGTTCAAGCTCGGCATCAAGGCAACTTGCAATTCAGGAGAAAACTTTTGGGCTGCGAACGCGATAGCCGATGAAAGGGCTAGCGTCAGGGCTACGTTAGGCAATTCGCGGGCATAGCGTTTCAGTCCAAGGTATATCAGCACTGTGACTGCGCTGAGACCGAGAGTGGGGAGATGGGTGTTGCCCAGACTTTGAATGGTCTGTCTGGCGACCTCAAAGAAGGTAGTCGCCGGAGCATCGGATGGAAACTCGAAGCCCAAAGCTTTTTTGGTTTGATTGGCTATGATGAGGGCAGCGGCAGCGGTGATATATCCCGTTATGACCGAGCGGGAAACATATTGTATCAAGGTGGCGATGCGCAGGTAGGCGCCGATTACCAGAAAAACGCCGACCATTACAAGGAGGAGCGAGAGGTATTCGACCGCTTTGTCTCCGGACAGCCCAATTGCGGCGAATGAGCTCATGACCATTACCGAAGTGGCATTGGTCGGTCCCAGAACGATGAATCGCGAGCCGGCGAAGAACATCCCAACGATCGAGGCTACAGCGGACCCGATAAGGCCATAGGACAAGGGCAACCCGGCAATTACCGCGTAAGCCATCCCTTGGGGAAAGGCTAGCAAGGCTACGTTGAGTGCCGCCCGAGAATCCGCGGTCAGATGGGAAGGGCTATAATCCGCTGCGGTTTTCCGCAGAGGAAAGAGATCGAGCGATCTCGTCAGCGCCCACTTTTTGCCGTTTTTGGATTGAGGAGAGGCTTCTGCCATGTTGAGCGTGTTAAGATCTCTAGTTACTTAGGGGAAATCCAGCTAATACTTGAGCTCGCAACTGCGTTCAAGATAGGCTTTGGAATAGTTTCAAATGACTGGCAAGCCAGACCCATACGATTCGGACAATCCGCGCCATCGCCTTTATGTATTTTTAGAAAACAATAAGGCGATTCTGCGGTCAGTGAAGCATTCCGATGGGCAAACCTCTTTGGCTGGCCTCGATCTGTTGAAGAGCCTCGCCCTGCAACTCGTGGAAGCCGATGGCGGCAGTCCTGTGGCGATTGGAAGCGAGGATGGTGACGACCGGATCTATTTCGCTAATTTGGAGCGCTTCGATGTTCCCCCGCAGCTTGCTGCTGCTGGCTGCGACGCTTATGCGTTGGGAGAAGCCTTTTCTGTGACGGCATCCCAAAGCTTGTCTCCAGAGCTGGCGAGAGACCTCCCGACGATTCGATCGCAAGCCATTCGCATTCCCTACTTAAGGTTCAAGGAGACTGATTACATTTACCGATTCCGCACTGAGAAGCAGCGAAACCGTGAGGTATACCACATTGACGAGAGCTCCCTAGCCTTGTATCATAGCGAGCTCTTCCAGGCTATCAAAGCGGTAAAGCGGTCCAAGGAGCGATCCGCTGCCAGTCCGGCAAGCTTGGATTTTGGAGCGGTCGAATATTTACTCCCAAGCCATTTTGGATTCTGTTTGGGTGTGCAAAACGCTATCGAGCGGGCTTACGAAACGATCGCTTCGAATCCAGGAAAACGCGTTTTCATGTTGAGCGAGCTGATACATAATCCGTTCGTCAACGAGGATCTGAAAAAGCGGGGGCTTCTCTACCTGCAGAGCGATAAGGGGGAAGCGGTTATGGATCAGCAAATAGGCAAGCCTTATTGGGATACGCTGAACGATCGCGATATCGTCGTCATCCCCGCCTTTGGCGCGCGTGACGAGGACAAAGTAAAGCTGATTGATAAGGGGCTGCCATTGAATGCCTATGACGCCACTTGCATGCTCGTCGAAAAGGTTTGGAAAGCGGCGAAACGATTTGGCGAACAAGGGTTCACTGTCGTGATTCACGGGAAAGCGGAACACGAGGAAACCAAAGCGACCTTCTCTAATACGGTAAAATACGCTCCCTCCATCATCGTTAGGGATATGCGGGAGGCGGATCGCCTGGCTTCCGTGATTCTGGCGAAGGATTTGGAGGAACGTCGCCGCCTTTTCGAACCGTTTTCCAATACCTGCAGCCAAAATTTCGATACAGATCGAGATCTGTCTAAGTTGGCTATAGTCAATCAGACGACCTTATTGCGTAACGAAACGCTGAGAATTATCGAGAGGCTCGAAGAGGCCTTACGAGAGCGCTATGGAGCGGCCCACATCGAAGAGCATATGGCGATTAGCAGCAAAGGCGATACGCTTTGCTACGCGACCCAGGTCAATCAAGATGCCTTGTCGTCCGCCATTAAGGAAAAGGCGGATTTAGCCATAGTCGTCGGGGGGAAAAACAGCTCGAACACCTATCAGTTGTATCGCCTTTGCCAGGATGTTTTCGGCGAAAGGGCCTTCTACATTCAGTCGGAGGCGAATATCTTGTCTCGCGACCGGATTGAGCACTTCGTATTTCCCTACGATCCCGAAAATCCGAAGCAAGGCAAGTTGGAGGTGCGGCCCTTTCTTCCCGAAAACAAGGGGCGGCTGAGGATTCTTTTGACGGGTGGAGCCTCCTGTCCAGATGGGTTGCTCCAGCAGGTTATTGCCAAGATCAATGGCTATTTCGAATCATCGGAATTACGCTGTATCGAGGATGTGATTACAGATTTTCAGTGATAGGCGGGGATTTTTTCGATTGCCATGGAGTGGTTGATCGTTTTGCAAATCCGCATGCCGATATACGAATTCTATTGTAAGGAAAATAATACGATTTACTCGTTTCTGGCGAAATCGCTG
>Ga0181578_10004164_pt1 | contig 12936 bp, 16 predicted proteins | sample 071ome_21_FD_148659 | JGI IMG/M metagenome (GOLD analysis project Ga0181578, IMG submission 148659) | Coastal salt marsh microbial communities from the Groves Creek Marsh, Skidaway Island, Georgia - 071401CT metaG (spades assembly) | ecosystem: Environmental > Aquatic > Marine > Intertidal zone... | reverse complement strand
ATTTCAGGCAGACTTCCGGCAGGGAAATCAGCGAGCTTGTGTCCTTGATGAATTCCCTGGCCTGGTGATGGGCAACGGTATTATGTCCAACGTCCCTGTCATACACATGTTCACTTGATGCTGCTGTATACATGGTTGTTCCTGCGTTCCTGGTTGATCATGGGTAAATTGCCGTTCTTCAGTTAATAACGGTTGTCTGAAGCGATAACTTAAGCCTGATTTTCAATCAAATGGGCAATAAACATGGAGATTTCGGTGCTGCTTGAAGTATCCTCGGATCTTTTACCGGCTACCGAAGGAGAACAACATGTTGTGGCGTATTCTGGGACTTGGTGGAGCATTGTTGCTGGCTGCCTGTGGCGGTGAACAGGCTGCAGAACCCCAGTCAGCAACAGGCATGGCTGTCACGGAGCAGGTAAGTGAATCCGGGCGACTGAATACCTGGTTTGCCGAGAGAAACGAGGAGCGGCTTTCCTTCAGTCCGGTGGAGCTGACCCTGCTGGGACGAAAGGATCAGTATGACCAGATTGACCAGTTGACGGATGAGGCTGTCGAGGAATTCCTGGACTGGCATGCCGCCACGATAGCTCAAATGCAACAGGATTTTGACTATGACGCCCTGGATCTGGAGGCCAAGACATCCTGGGATGTCTGGATCTACATGTATGAACGCAACCGCGGCATCCATGCCTTCACCAACCAGGATTATGTCTTTGAACAGATGGATGGCCTGCATTCGTTTTTTCCGACCCTCCTGATCAATTACCACAAAGTGGATACCCGTGGGGATATGGAGGCTTACATTGCCCGTATCCGCGAAGTGGGCAGGGCGTTGGGGCAGGAACTGGACAAGGCGCGCAGAAATGCAGAACTGGGGACCCGTTCGCCCCGTTTCGCCTATGAAATTGTAATTGATGAAATCACCAAGATAACCAGTGGGGCTCCCTTTGATGAAGACGGAAATGACTCCCCGGTTTGGGCTGATGTCCAGGCAAAAATTGCTGCATTGCAGGAGGCGGGCAGCCTGACTGATACTGATGCGGCCAGTCTCAGGGAGCAGGCCGAAGCGGCTCTCAGGCAGTCATACCTGCCTGTTTACCATGATATCCGGGAATGGCTGCAGCAGGACCTGGTCAACACAGATCCGGAGCCTCGCGGTGTCTGGGCCTTGCCGGACGGTGACAACTATTACCAGCAGCAGTTGCGTTTCAATACAACTACCGAGCTGACTGCTGCCGAGATTCACCAGATTGGCCTGGATGAGGTGGATCGTATCTGGGGGGAAATGGAAGCCATTCGTGATCAAGTGAATTTTACCGGTGACATGGCTGAGTTCCTGCAATTCATCAGCAGTGATCCGCAGTTTTTTTACACCAATGATGATGCAGGCCGCCAGCGGTATCTGGATGAAACCAACAAATACTACGATTTTATCCGTGAGCGCCTGCCGGATTACTTTGGCATCCTTCCCAAAGCCGGACTGGTCGTGAAGCGGGTGGAGTCATTCCGCGAGCAGGACGGGGCACCGGCGCACTATTTTGCCAGCAGTCCGGATGGGGCCAATCCGGGGACTTACTATGTTCATATGTCCGACATGGGTGCCAACCCGACCACCCAGATGGAATCGGTGGCGTATCATGAAGGAATACCTGGGCACCATATGCAAATAGCCATTGGCCTTGAGTCAGAGAGCATTCCGGAATTCCGTCGGCAGGGCAATTACAATGCCTATGTGGAAGGCTGGGCGTTGTACACGGAGAAGCTGGCGTTGGAAATGGGCGCCTATGAAAATCCTTACAGCAATTTCGGTCGTCTCTCCAATGAGATGTGGCGGGCGGTCAGACTGGTTGTGGATACCGGCATGCATGCCATGGGGTGGAGCAAGCAGCAAGCCACGGACTTCTTTGCCGCCAGAACCATTACCCCCATAGAGGCGATAGAAGCGGAAATCAATCGCTATCTGGTTATTCCGGGTCAGGCCACCAGTTACAAGATCGGTATGCTCAAAATCCAGGAATTGCGGGCCAGGGCCCAAGAAGCCCTGGGGGACAGGTTTGATATCCGCGAATTCCACGATGTAGTTCTTAGCGGCGGGGCATTGCCGCTGGATATTCTGGATCGGCGCATTAACAACTACATTGAGCAAAATTTGCAGATTTGATGGATTCGAGCCAGGCGGCTTTACTCTGTGTAAATGGCGGTGATATAAGAACCGGTCAATAGCAGGAGATTTGGGGGCTTTCGATGAAGGTTCAGGGTTGCAGCTCGCTGAAAGTCATGGGACTTTGCGGTGCTTTGCTGCTGTCGGGTACTGCGCAGGCGCTGCCAGACTGGAGTGGGGTTTGGGCCATGCAGGGCGGCACTATCTTTGATCAGGGGACCAAAACCGGTGAGGGTGGGTCCACGACGCCCGGTGTGCGTGAACATCCACCTTACAATACGGAGTATGAAGCCAGGTACCAGGCCAACCTGGCCCTGAGGGACGAAGGGGTTTTCCCGGACCCGAATTCCTATTGCGGCATTCCCACCGGATTTCCACGGATTTTCAACCTGCCGGATGTGTACGAATTTGCCGTCACCGAAAAACAGGTCTGGATCATTTCTGAAAATGGCCCCAACGTCATGCGTATCTATACTGATGGTCGGCAGCACCCCCCGGCAGGGGATATGTGGCCAACCCATACCGGGGATTCTGTCGGACACTGGGAAGGGGATACGCTGGTGTTTGACACCCTGAGTTTGCACAGTTCGGAAAGTGGCAAGACCATCCTGGATCGTACAGGGCTTATTCTTAGTGACCAGGCTCATATCGTGACTCGAATGCATATAGACGACGCTGGCATGATGAATGTGGAGATGACGATAGAGGACCAGGCTGCGCTAACGGCACCGTGGGTGGTGACAAAACGTTTCAGGCATCTTGAGGCGGGTACACGGGTTTACGATTATGCCTGCAACGAAAACAACCGTAATCCGATAGATCCCAACACCGGCTGGACCTATACCATTGATACTGATGGCAAAATCATTGATCAGAACCCCGGGCAATAAACAGCCCGACAGGTTTGAGGAGGACAAGGCATGCGTAAAGTGGCGGTAGCGATAGCATTGTTGGCACTGACAGTGCCTGTTCTGGGACATCATTCCAATGCCATGTTTGACCTGGAAAATGTCATCGAGCTGCAGGGTACTGTCGTGGAATTCCAGTTCACCAACCCGCACACCTGGCTGCAGGTTGAAGTTGCCGGCGAACAGGGAGAGAAAACAGAATGGAGCCTGGAATGGGGAAGTCCCAATAACCTGGGTCGACAGGGGGTCAGGCCTTCCACCTTTGCTGCAGGCACCCTGGTGACGATCAGAACCAATCCCATGAAAGACGGTTCGCCTGGCGGACTTCTGGTTGGGGCAAAACTCGCTGATGGTAAAACTGTCGGCCGCTGGGAATAGTTTGAAATAGTTTGAATTGATTGAAAGAGAAACAAGAGGGGAAGACATGAATAAATTGTATATAGCCATATCCATTGCCTGTCTGGCTCTGGCCACTGGTGTGCAGGCACAGGGCGATGATGACAGTCCGCGTTCTCCTACGCCACGGTTAGCCGATGGTACGGTGGACCTGGGTGGTAATGGCACCTGGGATTTACCCTATACCACCAACTTCGCTGCGACCATGGAAGGATATGAGGATGGTGTGCGTCCTCCTTTCCGCCCCTGGGCCAAGGCCATGTGGGAATACAATCGCGCCAATAACGTGAAGTATGATCCCGAAGGCTTTTGCCTGCCGCCTGGCGGTCCGCGTTCCATGGGGACACCGTATCCGGCTGAGATCATCCAGAACCGTGACCGTATCGTGATTATCTTTGAAGGTGGCGGCCATGTCTGGCGCGAGATTCATATGGATGGACGCGAGCATCCGGAAAATCTCAATCCCACCTATTTTGGCCATTCAGTGGGGCGCTGGGAAGGCGATACCCTGGTGATTGATACTGTGGGCTATAACGAAAAAACCTGGATCGATTACAACGGCCATATGCACACCGACCAGTTGCATACCATTGAATACATCACCCGGCCCTACAAGGAAGTCCTGCATTACGAGGCTGTAATTGATGATCCCGGTGCCTACACCGCTCCCTGGAAAGTCCAGTGGGATATCAAGTGGACTGAGGGACAGGAACTTCAGGACTATGTCTGCCAGGAAAACAACAAGTTCCTCCTGGACCTGCACGATGATTACGGCAACCCCTTCTTTGAGAAGACCAGCGGTCTGTAACCACTTCCACCCTGATCAGGGTGTGACCGGAGAAATCCTTGAGTAAATTTCTTCGGGCACACCCAGGTCATCAAAGATAAGGTCACCGCAGTATTGCGGTCCGTCTATCATGATCTGGCCAAGTTTCCTGCCGATAAAGGTCACAGTGAGGCCGGCCTTAACCGTCTCGCCCAGGGCTTCCCCGGTATCGCTGCTTAACCCTGAGGGAATGTCGACGGCCACAACAGGCATTCCTGACTGGTTGATCAGCCTGATGGCGGCGGCGTAGTCACCACGGGCCGGGCCGGTCAGGCCGGTGCCCAGCAGGGCGTCAACAATGACGGTTTTTGTATTCCTCGATGCCTTGTTTCGTGCCTGGAATGCCGTCAGTGGCAGCACGGGCACCTGGTGTTCCCGTGCCATGGCGCTGGCAAGTCTGGCATCGCCTTTCAGCGATGCGGGGTCTCCCACAGCGACTACTTCAACGCCAAGGCCTGATGCACTGGCCAGAGCGGCAATCACATAGCCGTCACCGCCATTGTTGCCACCTCCACAAAAACACGTCAGGTGTTGAACCCCCGGCCAGTGTGCCAACAGGGCATCAAAGACAGCCTGTCCCGCCCGCTGCATCAGGGTAAAGCCGGGTATGCCGTGTTCCTGAATGGCAAGCCGGTCCAGTTCACGGACATCGGCTGCCAGGTAATAGAGAGGATGGTCAGCAGGTGCGGTCACGGGATATTAGGGAGAAAGCAGGGCACGGGCATTGATACTGACACTGACCTGGGACTCTCCGGGTTCGGCAACCGGTACCGGCATGGCAGCATCCATGGCTCGCATTTCCATGGCCATCATGGGCCGGCCGCCAAAAAAATTCTGTCCTTCATTCAGGGTCACTTCCACCAGGTCAGCGCGACTTTTGCCCAGAGTTGCTGCAGCACTATCAGCCCGGCTTTGCAGCTGTCGCAGCGCAGTATCCATCAATTCCCGGGTTACTTCTTCCAGTTTTGCAGAGGACAGGCTGAAGTTCATGTTGCTGACAACCAGCCCGGCTTTCTGAAGGCGGGCAGTCATCACCAACAGGGCTTCGCTATTGAGGCTCGACATCCGAATTCCCTGCTGGGCGCGCCAGGTGGGATCATTCCGGTTGGGACGGCCATCCTGGATGATATAGACGTTGTATTGCTGAATGACGTAATCGATGTTGTCTGTGTCCTTGAGAATGTCTCGTGCCTCTCGAATAACACGGTTCACTTCAGCTTGCAGATCTGTGCTGTCCCGGCCCTGGGCACTGAAATGCATCGACACGTTGAGTGTGTCCAGCTCCACGGTAGTCGTTTCATTCGTGGTCAGGTTAAGCATCAACTGGCCGGCTTGCAGGGTATCCAGGTTGAACGGGTTCTGGGCCTGGCTGTTTACGGCAATAAATGTGAGCGCCATAAACAGTGACAGGCTTTTAAGCAGGCGGCTGATGGGGTGGTAACAATTCATAACGACTCCTGATATCCGTGTAGAGGGATAATCCTGGCGTGTGCGTGATGAATAATAACTGAACTGATGAATTTTTTACTGACAAAAAAAAGAGCCGGCAAGCCGACTCTTTTTTTCTGACGGGTGAGATTATTTCATGCGCAGGACGAAAATGTCATCGTTGCGGGTCGGGTCAGTCGACTGGCGAATTTCGCTGACCTGGGCAGCCGTGACAGGTGCCGCATTGTGTCCCCAGGAGGAGCGGATGTAGGTGATCACATCGGCGATTTCCTGGTCACTGAGCAGCTGCCTGAAGTAAGGCATATCATTCACATCAGGGCCCTGTTCGGCAATGACACGCAGTGAGCCGTTCAATGTCAGGTTGATGAGGGAGCTGGGATCAGCATCCATGACGACCGGGTTGCCAGCCAGCGGCGGCTGGTAAGGGTAATAGCCCTGGCCGTTGGTGCCGTGACAGTTGGAGCAGTACTCGTAGTAATCCTGGGAACCTGTTTCAGAGAAATTGAGGATCAGCAGCGATTCAGTGGCACCATTGTCGTACTGCCAGGCCGTGGCATTGACTTCAGCAACAGGCGGCAGGGACTTGAGATAAACCGCCATGGCGTTGAGATCGGCATCGCTCATGTGCTGGGTGCTGTTGTTGACCACTTCCACCATGGTGCCGAAGGCAGTGCCGAAGCGGTTGTGGCCTGACCCCAGGAATTCGGCGACGTCTGCTTCAGTCCAGCGACCCAGGCCGCTGTTGATATCACCGTTGAGGCTTGAGGCGTTCCAGTGATCCAGAGGGGCGCCTGACAGGAAGGCGGAGTCGTCTTCATCCAGGCCTTTCTCCTGCATCAGCAGGCCGCGCGGGGTATGGCAGGCACCACAGTGTCCCGGACCCTGGATCAGGTAAGCACCGCGGTTCCAGGCATCAGACTGGTTGCTATCCGGTTCATAGGGCTCATCATCCATGGTCAGCAGGTTCCAGATGCCCATGCCAAGACGGGCATTGTCTTTCCAGCCAGGAATTTCGTTGGCCTGGTTGGGCTGGTTGACCGGCTCCACCTCATTCATGATGAAGTCATACAGCGCGCGCATGTCCTGTTCGGACATCTTGGCATAGGACGGGTAGGGCATGGCCGGGTACATACGTTGGCCGTTCTTCTTGACCCCAAAACGCATGGCCCGGTCGAAATCATCAAAGGTGTAATCACCGATGCCGGTAGCATTGTCCGGGGTAATGTTGGTGGTGTAGATGTTGCCCATCATGGGGACATTCATCTTCAGACCACCTGCCAGGGCTTCGCCTTCAGGCACTGAGTGGCAGGCAACACAGTTTGCCAGCCTGGCGACATACTCACCATGTGAAAGCCCTTGTGCAGCAGCCTGGGCGGCACTGTCGGTGGCATAGGTGGATTCAGTGGAGACTGCAGCTGAGTCACAACCCGTGGCAACGGCTGAAATCAGGCATACGGCCAACAACTTTCTGTATTCCATAATATTCCCCTGCGGTCATTATTGTTATGCGTGCGAAATCGGAGTGAGATTACCATCATCACAGGCAAAATAACATCTCTGGAGAGCGCCGAAATCAGCGTGCCATGGGTCTTCAGGGCTTGCTTTCGCTGGGCGTGTATTTCTTCTATGCTAGTGACTGATTTTTTCCGGATGGTTAACAGGAGAACAGTCACTTGAGCAGTAAACCCAGAGTTTTGGTTACCCGTCGCTGGCCGGTCGCTGTCGAAGATGCCCTGGCCTCCGGGTTTGATGTCACCCTGAATGCTTCTGACGCGCCAATGACTACCGGGGAGCTTGGCCAGGCCCTCCTGGAATTCGACGCCATCTGCCCCTGTGTGACAGACAAGATGCCTGAAGACCTGTTTGCCCGGTCAGGCATAAAAACCCGGGTCATAGGCAACTATGGGGTGGGGTTTAACCATATTGCTGTTGAGGCTGCCAAAGCCCGGGGTATCACCGTCACCAATACGCCGGATGTGCTTACTGATGCCACGGCTGACCTGGCCATGACCCTGATCCTAATGCTGGCAAGACGGGCCGGGGAAGGTGAAAGACAATTGCGGGCAGGGCGCTGGCACGGCTGGTATCCCACCCATCTCATGGGTGCCCAGGTCACCGGCAAAACCCTCGGCATTGTAGGCATGGGGAGAATAGGACAGGCCATGGCAGAAAAGGCCCATTTTGGCTTCGGCATGAATATCCTTTATCACAACCGCAAGCCCATTCCCGAAGCCGATTCCCGCCGCATTCGGGCGGAATACTGCACAGAACTCACCTGGTTGATGAGCAAATCGGATTTTGTCGCCATTCACTGCCCGAGCAGTCCCCTGACCCGGCATATGATCAACGAACGCACCCTGTCCTATATGCGCCCGGATGCCTACCTGATCAACACATCACGTGGCGATGTCGTGGACGAAAAGGCCCTGATCAAGTTTCTGCAAAAAGGGCTGATTGCCGGGGCCGGACTGGATGTGTTCGAGCAGGAACCCACCGTTCCCGAGGCCTTTCTGGGATTCGAAAATGTCGTTCTGCTGCCTCACCTGGGCAGCGCCACCACGGAAACCCGGGTGGCGATGGGCATGCGTGTCCTTGGCAACCTGAACGCCTTCTTCAACGGTGAGGAGCCACCGGACAAGCTCTGATCAGGCAAATATTTCTGCCAGGAAGTTCTGCATGGCCGTCCATGAGCGGTTGTCGGCGACAGGACTATATTGCATACCGTTTTCAGGCATATTGGCATCCGGGTTGGTGAAGGCATGGGCAGTATTGCCATAGGCATGTATCTGCCAGTCCGCACCGGCTTCGGTCATCTCACTGGCCAGAGCCAGTACACTTTCCGGCGGCACCATGGGATCAGCGTAACCGTGCAAGGCCAGCACCTTGGCTTTGATGTGGGCGTTGGGCAGGTTGTCCGGGGCACCGAACAGTCCGTGAAAACTCACTACACCCTTCAGGTCAGCGCCACTTCTGGCCATGTCGAGTACGCACAGTCCGCCGAAGCAGAATCCGATGGCCGCGATGCGGCTGGTATCCACCATGTCTAGGTTGCGCACGGCTTCAAGGCCAGATAGCAGGCGTTTTCCCAACATGGCGCGGTCCTGGACGAAGGGAGTCATCAGGGCCTGGTTTTCTTCCATACTGGTGCCCTGTTTACCCTTGCCGTAGTTGTCCATGGCAAAACCGACATAACCGAGTTTGGCCAGGGCCTCGGCTTTCTGGTTTTCAAAGCCAGTGCGTCCTGCCCAGGCATGGGAGATCAGCACTGCGGGTTTCCGTTCGCCTGATCCATCATGGGCCAGATAGCCTTCCAGCAAGGTGTCGCCATCGTGGTACTCAACTAATCGGGTATCCATATCAGCCTCTTGTTATGAAGTTTGAAGGTTTTGCATTATAGCCATCAGGCTTCAAATAACAGCAGTGTTGTTGTGTTGAATTCCCCGGGGGGCTGGTTTACATTGAGGTTCCTTCAGGTTCAGGGTATGCCATCACTGTCACCTGAAAATGACCCAGAACAGAAATAGACCAGCAGGGGCGAGCAGCCATGGCACAATCAGAAATCCCGGGCATCAATCATCAGTATGCCTTTTCCATGCGCATCGAAAGCGAGGGACATATCGAGTTTCAGGGCCCCATGCGCAGCCGCACCTTTGAACCTACTGCCGGGGGTGAAATCTGGGGACCGAAACTGCAGGGCAGGGTGGTGCCGCGAAGTGGTGCGGACTTTGCCAGCAATGACATGATGGATGCTCACATGATGCTGCAGACAACGGATGGCACCTGGGTCTATATGAATCTGCTGGGTTATGAACACCAGGTGACCGAAGATGGCAGTCCCTATTTCCGGGTGGCACCCTATTTCGATACACCGGCGGGCGCCCATGAATGGTTGGGCAAAACTGTGTTCATCGGGATCGGAGAGCGGCATCACAATCCGGATTACACGCTGATCCATTTCCACGAAATTCTATAAGCACCGGCATAAATACTGATTGAGGACTGACCATGGCTGATCTGCAAATCCCGGGACTGAAGCTGGAATACGCATTTTCCGTCACCATGCATTTTGCCGAGCGCATTGACTTCAAGGGCCCGCGTGGCGGCAAAGGCTATGTGCCTCCGGCGAAAGGTGACGTCTACGGACCGTTGCTCAACGGCCGTGTTGTGCCCTATAGCGGCGCGGACTATGCCATCTTTGATGACATCAGCAAGGGCATCAAGGTCAATACCCATTACATGCTGGAAAGCAATGACGGGCACTGGATCTACCTGAACAACCGCGGCTACCTGCATCGTTCGCCTGATCCCGAAAACCCCGGTAAAACCAAATTGTATTTTCGCTTCACCCCTTTCTTTGAGGCACCCAATGGCCCCTATGAATGGATGTCCCGAACCATGATCGTGGGAACAGGTGAACGCCTGACCAATCCTGACCGCTCCCAGTTCACGTATTACCGGGTGCTGTAAATGAGCCTGCTACATGCCCGTCGAAAACTCCTGAAACTTGCAGCTTCACTGCCGGTCAGCCTGCCGGTTTTCCAGGTGCTGGCTGATAACCGTCGGGCAGACTTGCATATTTACGCTGTTTTCGACCAACCCGGGCAGGCTGAAGCACGTTCTGGCGCTGTCGTGTTGGTGGACAGTGCCGTGAAGCAGTTCCAGGGCGAGGGTTACTATGTGTTTCCTGACTGGGGCAAGCCCGTGGTTTACGAGGTAAGGCAGAAAAACCGCATGCTGGAGTTCTACTACCCTGGGGGGGATAAACCACTCTGGCAGATGTCTTCGGGCAATCCCCAGGCCGTTTTCAGCGGTCGGGTTGAGGGGCTGCTGTCTGCTGACAGTGATAAGGAACGTGTTGAGCGCTACATGGCAAACCATAACCTGCCGGCATTACAGGTACCTGAATATTCCCTGTCCTGACAGGACAGATGCTTTCTAGCGGATGTCCGCTTGTATCTCGTTTCTAGCGTGTAATTTCCAGGGTTTTTAAGTTTCCGCATGCCAGCGTGGACTATTTGGATATGACAGGTTGAGGATAAATGGCATTGAAAAATCCTCTTCAATTGCATGATCTTCTCAGGGAAGTGCGCGCCTGTCGGCGTTGTGAAGACACGCTTGTCCTGGGTCCAAATCCCGTACTCAGTGTTTCGGCTTCTGCGCGAATCATGATTATCGGCCAGGCTCCCGGCACACGTGTTCATGCCACCGGCATACCCTGGAATGATCCCTCGGGTGACCGTTTGCGGGCGTGGATGCAAGTGGACAGGGAGATTTTTTATGACAGCTCCCTGATCGCCATCATGCCGATGGGGTTCTGCTATCCGGGAAAAGGCAAGTCCGGTGACCTGCCGCCCAGACCGGAATGTGCCCCGCAATGGCACCAGTCCATTCTGGAACAATTGCCGGGGATCGAATTGACCCTGCTGATAGGCAGTTACGCCCAGAACTACTATCTGGACCGCCGCTACAAATCCCTGACAGAGCGTGTGGCCGCCTGGCGGGATTACCTGCCGGATTACATCCCCCTGGTTCATCCATCTCCCCGAAATACCTACTGGCTGCAGCAGCACCCCTGGTTCGACGCTGAACTGGTGCCTGGCATGCGGGAGATAATCAGCAAGCTGCTGTGAAAATCAGTAAATCAGCCTGATGAGATCGCTGACTATTTGCCTCCCGGGTGTCAACCAATAGCCGGCTGCCGCGTTTATCTTTACAACTGTAGTACATTTCGGGTTCCGGCTATGATCGTGATTGGCAGTACAAGTGACACCTCATTGGTGCTGGGCTATGATAATTCCAGTGAGCAGGCGCAATCCGGGAGACAGGTGCTGGAAAAACAACAGGCTATGGAGCGGTTCCTGGCTTCAGTGGAAAAACGGGCATTTCGTATTGCCCAGATTGCCACGAGTCATTCAGATGAGGCCTTTGATATCGTTCAGGATGCCATGTTCAAACTGGTGGAAAAATACGCTGACAAGGACGACAGTGAATGGCATGCGCTGTTTCACCGGATTCTGCAAAGCAGGATTCGTGACTGGTACCGGCGGAACGCGGTAAGAAACCGTTTCCGGACCTGGCTGGGCGGCATGGTCGATGACGAGGAAGATCCGATTCAGACCGCCGCTGACGAGGCTGGCAGGAGCCCTGAAGTCGAGCTCCAGAACCACCTGAGCATTGAGGCCCTGGACCAGGCATTGGCTGCACTGCCCCTGCGTCAGCAGCAGGCCTTCCTGCTCAGGGCATGGGAGGGCATGGATGTCAGGGAAACGGCCAAAGCCATGTCCTGTTCGGAAGGAAGCGTAAAAACACATTATTCAAGGGCTGTGCATACGTTGCGTGAGGCCCTGGGTGAACACTGGCATGAGTGACAACAGGATCGACAGTCAGGACAAGGACATGGTGAACCAGGTTCGCAGAACACTGGACCACAGCTGCGACCGCCTGGACGGGCAGACCCGGTCCCGGCTCAACAGCATCAGGCATGCCGCTCTGGAACAGGCCGGCAGGAAAAAGACCTGGCCCATGCTGGCACCGTTTGGCGGTCTGGTGACAGCCTGTGTTCTGGTGCTGGTGGTATCCATGAATTACAACGGAAGCACTGTGCAACCGGTAAACAAAAGCACGGGTTCGGGGATGGCAATTGAGGACCTGGATATCCTGACTTCGACAGAAAGCCTGGAATTCTACGAAAATCTCGAGTTTTACCAGTGGCTGGAGGAGAATGAAACGTCAGTCTAGGGCCCTGGGGTTTCTGCTGTTAATGTCGATCCAGGCCCTGGGTCAGGAAACCGGCGACCGGACAGATACGGCAGTGGCTGATGCCGAGTCCCGGTACCTGTTTATCAATATGCTGGAGTTTCTGGGTGAATTTGAAACCGGTGATGGTGAGTGGATCAGCCCTGATATCCTCGACGACGAGGCGTTTTCAGATCTGGATAGTAGTGAGACGATAAATGGACGTCAGGACAGTGATGGTTCAAACAGAAGCAACTCAAACGCAGAGCGTGATTAAAACCAGGCAATGAAAATCTACAGACTTACATTTTTGCTTCTCTCCCTGCTGCTGACTATACCGGCCAGCGCCCAGGAGGGTGTTGCCTGGGATGATCTGCCCGAGGATTTGCAGCAAATCCTGGGACCCATGCAGCCGCAATGGGATGACCTGCCTCCACTGCGCCAGGAACGCCTGCAGAATG
>Ga0181578_10004162_pt1 | contig 12941 bp, 16 predicted proteins | sample 071ome_21_FD_148659 | JGI IMG/M metagenome (GOLD analysis project Ga0181578, IMG submission 148659) | Coastal salt marsh microbial communities from the Groves Creek Marsh, Skidaway Island, Georgia - 071401CT metaG (spades assembly) | ecosystem: Environmental > Aquatic > Marine > Intertidal zone... | reverse complement strand
GCTAACGTTGACCGAAGACTTTGTTTATTCGGATGGAAAAACATCACAACGTATCTGGCGGATAAAGCGCTTGGCAGAAGGTGTGTATGAAGGTTCTGCGTCTGATGTTGTCGGTGTGGCTAAAGGTTTTTCAGCAGGCAATGCGTTGAATTGGTCCTATGTTTTGCGTGCGCCTTACGACGATACAACTATTGATCTGACGTTTGATGATTGGATGTTTCTACAGCCGGATGATGTGTTGATCAACAAAGCAACGGTAAAAAAGTTTGGCTTTACGATTGGTGAAGTCACATTGGCCTTTAAGAAGTGATTTTATGAAAAGCTGGTTTTTGTTTCTTGGGTTTTTCTTGTCATTACCGGGGGCGCATGCGGCAACCATGACGTCATCTTCATTAGTCGCTGAGGCGCGTGCGTGTTATTGGGGTTTTGTTAAGTTGTATAACGCGGCCTATTTTCGTGATGAACAGGCTAATGAATGTGTGCAATTAGATTATCTGCGTGAGTTTTCCAAAGATGAATTGGCTGAAGCAACAAATGAAGTCTTTACTAACGTGCATGGTGATGCACTCTACAGTCAGTATCAATCACGACTAGATCAATTGAATGATGCGTATGCAGCGATTCGAGAGGGCGATCAATATAGCTTTTGTGTCTCAGAAGAAGGTGGTCGTTTGATACGTGAAAATACGCTTGTGATTCAGTTTGATGATCCTGAGTTTTCCCGTTTGGTTTTTAAGCTTTGGGTTAGTGGCTATTCTGCTGACAATAAAGTTGAGTGGAATTTTTCAACTTGCTGAGATTTTGGACATAAAAAAACCGGCTTGCGCCGGTTCTTTTGTTTTTGTCGAAGCGATTAGGCTGCCAGCGCAGTACGTAGCTTCTTCATCGCTGCATTCTCGATCTGGCGGATGCGCTCAGCTGAGACGCCATATTCATCCGCAAGGTCATGCAAGGTTTCCTTGTTATCAGTCAGCCAGCGACGCTCCAGGATGTCACGGCTACGCTCGTCTAACTCAGCAATCGCATTAGCTAGTGCTGTTTGTTGCTGCTGTTCAGTATCTTCGGCTTCAATTTGTGCCGCAGGCTCATGACGCATGTCGGTGAGGTAGGCGGCAGGTGCAAAGCTTGCTGCTTCTTCATCGTCATCTGGTGCTTCAAACGCAACATCATGGTTGCTCATTCGAGCTTCCATTTCGACAACGGTTTCTGGTTTAACGCCTAAGTCTTGTGCAACACCTTCGATCTCTTCTTGAGAGAACCAGCCCAAACGCTTTTTAGAGCTACGTAAGTTGAAGAACAATTTACGTTGAGCTTTGGTTGTTGCCACTTTAACGATGCGCCAGTTGCGAATAATGAACTCGTGCATCTCGGCTTTAATCCAATGTACCGCGAATGACACAAGGCGTACGCCCATGTCAGGATCGAAACGGCGAACCGCTTTCATCAGACCCACAGTGCCTTCTTGAACTAAGTCGTTTTGAGATAGGCCATAACCGCTGTAACCACGAGCGATACGCACGACAAAGCGAAGGTGAGACAGAACCAGTTCGCGCGCAGCTTCGAGGTTTTGTTCATCACGCAATTGCAGGGCAAGCTCGCGCTCGCGCTCGGCTGTCAGCATGGGCAATTGGAACGCAGCACTTACGTACGCTTCCATACTGCCTGTTGGCAGGGTTTGCGGCATTGCTAGAGCAGTTGTCATGGTGTTATTTCCTTCTTTCATGGCTATAGATTAGCACTCTCGGCATATGAGTGCCAAGTCGTCAAAAAGTTCCATAAGTTAAGGTTTTTCGGTGATTTTCCTAGACAGGCTGGATCATCCGGAGATGGCGGGTCAGGGCGAGTAGGGCGCCACCGAGCCCAAGGAGTGGGCTACCAAAGAAAACCAGTAAAAATGCCTCGCCAGAGAGCCAGTCGAGGGCGAAATTGCTGTTGTAGAGACCGCTGATCTGCTCCACCGGGCCAGACAGCAGCCACAAGGCAATGATGCTCATGATCAGTGCGGCAATGCCACCGAGAAGGCCGTACCAGAGCCCCTCATAGAGGAAAGGTCGACGAATGAAGCGGTCGGTCGCGCCAACCAGTTTCATGATCTCAATCTCGCTATGACGGTGCTGTACCTCAAGGCGGATGGTGTTGCCCACAATGAGCAATACGCCAGCACCTAACAATGCGGCAAGAACGAGTACACCGCGGATAAACAAATCAGTGATCGCCTCTAGGCGTTGTACCCATTCCAAATCGAGTTGAGCGGAATCGACCTCGCGGAGGGTTTTGAGTTGACTGAGCAGCTGCTTGGCAGCCATCGGTGTGCTGCTCGCCTCATTGGGGGTGATCACGATCACGTTGGGAAGCGGGTTGTCTTTGAGTAGATCGAGTGCGGCACCAAAGCCTGAGCGCTCTTTGAACTCTTCCAGAGCTTGCGCCTTGGTGATCAGTTGCGTGTTAGCCACCCTATCTAAGGCGGCTACGCGTTGTGCTATCGCTCTGGCTTGGGTTTCATCGATATCGGTTTTTAGAAACAGCGAAATACTCGATGCGCCTTGCCATTCATCCGATAAGCCGCGCACGTTATCAATCATTACGTACAGGGTGGTCGGTAGTGCGATAGCAATTGCTATAACCGCTAAGGTCATGCCGTTGCTCAATGGATTTAATAGTAAACGACCGAGCGCAGTCACTGCTGTTTGCGCATGGCGCATTGCCCAAATGCTGATGAAGTTAGGCTTCTCGTTACGCGTTTTTGATTTCATTTGCGTGCCCAACCATCTGCCACGATGCGGCCTTTATCAAGTTTGATAATGCGTTGGGACATGCTGAGGATGAGCGCGATGTCGTGCGTTGCGATAAGTAATGTCACGCCAACGCGATTGAACTCCATGAACAGCTCCATAATCTCTTTGGAAAGTTCAGGGTCGAGATTACCCGTAGGCTCGTCAGCAAGTAGCACCTTCGGCTTACTCACCACAGCGCGAGCGATACCGACGCGTTGTTGCTCACCGCCGGAGAGAGTTAAGGGCATGCTGCGTTCTTTATGCAGAAGACCTACCTTGTCTAGGGCGGCATTCACGCGGCGTTTGATTTCATTGGGGCTTGCGCCAGCAACGACGAGGGGTAGCGCAACATTGTCGAATACGGTGCGATCGTGCAGCAGGCGGTGATCTTGGAAGATCATGCCGACATCGCGACGGTGATAAGGGATTTGGCTATTGCTGAGTTTATTCAGGTTGCGATCGTTCACCCAGACTTGCCCGCGTGTTGGGCGCTCTAAACAACCAATCAACCGAAGCAGGGTGCTTTTCCCCGCACCTGAGTGGCCGGTGAGGAAGGCCATTTGACCTTCTTCAATCGCAAAGCTTGTGTTACTTAAGCCTTCGTGACCAGTGGCGTAGCGTTTTGAAACATTATCGAAGCGAATCATGCTTATTTTTCGAACAAAGCTTTTACAAACTCTTCTGCATCGAAAGGACGAAGGTCATCAATACCTTCGCCAACACCAATGAAACGAATGGGCACGCCAACGCGTTCCGCGATCGCAAATACGATACCGCCTTTTGCCGTGCCATCGAGCTTACTTAAGGTAATGCCTGTAAGGCCAACCGCTTTGAAAAATTGTTCAGCTTGGTTAATTGCGTTTTGCCCCGTGCCCGCATCAACGACAAGCATTACTTCATGAGGCGCATCTTCATCGAGTTTCTTCATAACCCGCGCAATCTTTGTCAGCTCATCCATTAGGTTATCTTTGGTATGCAGACGACCTGCGGTATCGGCGATCAGTACATCCATGCCGCGTGCTTGAGCCGCTTGTAAAGCATCGAAAATGACCGAGGCGGAGTCAGCCCCTGTCGCCTGTGCGATAACCTGAATGTTGTTGCGCTCACCCCAGGTCTGAAGTTGCTCAACAGCTGCCGCGCGGAAGGTGTCACCCGCGGCTAGCATGACTTTCTGACCATCGTTTTGTAGCTTTTTGGCCAGCTTGCCAATCGTGGTGGTTTTGCCGGCGCCATTAATGCCAACCATCAAAATGACTTGAGGCTTACCTGGTTGAGGCTCAACTAAGGGGCATTCGCATTGCTTAAGTATTTCAACCAAATGTGCCTGAAGGACTTCACTAAGCGCGGCAGGATCTGAAAGAGTTTTGCGTTTTACGCGATCAGTGAGGTCGTCAATGATGCGCTGTGTGGTATCAACACCCACGTCAGCAGTCAATAATAAGGTCTCAAGTTCTTCGAGCAGATCGTCGTCGATCTTCTTTTTACCAAGTACCAAGTCAGCCAGACCGTCACTGAAGGTGCTGCGGCTGCGGGCCAGTCCTTGCTTGAGTCGCTCGAAGAAGCCGGGTTGCGCGGTGTCTTGTTCAGCGCTCGGTTCATTCTGTTTTTTCTTACCAAATCCAAACATGGGGGTTCCGAGTTGGGAACTGTTTACGTCAACAATTCCTCTAATCAGTTGCGTCACTCATAGGGTTCCGAAAGAATGCTGATATTGCAGTCGATGCGGGAGTGCTTTTGTTGAGCGCATCCTATCATCGCTACCCTAGGGCGTCGCTGTCCGATAAGGGGTATCGCAGAGAAAGGAGGTTTGATTTGCGATTTTTGACCAGTTTAGTGCTCGCCTTGGTATTTTTAGGCTCGGCTCATGCCAGCGTAACCGAGGCAACTTTAGATAACGGGATGCGCGTGTTGGTGAAGCGTGATGCACGTGCACCGATTGCCGTGTCGATGGTGTGGTATCGCATTGGCGGTAGTTATGAAGAGCCAGGTTCAACTGGCTTGTCGCATGTGCTCGAGCACATGATGTTCCGTGGCACCAAAAATACCGAGCCGGGTGAATTCTCGCGCACGATCTCTGCGCTTGGCGGAAGTGAGAATGCGTTCACAAGCCGTGATTACACCGCTTACTTTGAGACACTGGCGGTCGAGCATTTGGATAAAGCGCTCGAGCTCGAAGCAGATCGCATGCGCAATATGACGCTCAACAATGACGAATTTTTACGGGAGCTTGAGGTTGTTAAAGAAGAGCGTCGTCTACGAACTGATGATAAGCCTACGGGTTTGCTGTACGAGCAATTAATGTCGACGGCCTACCGGGCATCGTCTTATCAAAATCCAGTGATTGGCTGGATGAATGATCTCGACCAAATGAAGGTTGAGGATCTCAAGCGTTGGTATGACATGTGGTATCAGCCGAACAATGCGACCTTGGTTGTTGTGGGTGATGTTGAAGGTGCTGATGTTGTTGCGATGGCGAAAAAACACTTTGGCTCGATTCCGCGAGGTGATGTACCACAGCTAAGGGAAACACCAGAACCACCTCAGCGTGGCCTAACGCGCGTTAATGTGTCAGTGCCTGCAAAGCAGCCTTACTTATTGATGGGCTACAAGGTGCCGGTGATTGGCAGCGGTGCTGAAGAATGGGAGCCGTATGCGCTAGCGGTGCTATCGAGCATCTTAGACGGTGGTGATAGTGCACGTCTGACCAGTGAGATGGTACGTGAACAAAAGCTCGCTGCGTCGGCAGGTGCCTCTTACGATGCCTATTCGCGACTACCGAGTTTGTTTTTGATGGATGGCGTGCCAAACGAGGGTGTAAATCTTGATCAGATAGAGCAAGCCTTGCTTGAGCAAGTTAAGCGTTTGCATGATGCACCAATCTCAAGTGATGAGCTTAAACGTGTTGTCACTCAAGCGGTGGCTCAAAAAGTGTTTGCTGCGGATTCGTTTATGTCACAAGCGATGGAATTGGGCAGCCTAGATTCGATTGGCTTCGACTGGCGCTTGGTGAATGTCGAGATTGAGAACTTGAAGAAGGTTACGCCTGAGCAAGTACAAGCGGTGGCTAAGAAGTATCTGGTCGAGAGGAACTTAACCATTGCACGTCTTGATCCAGAGCAAACAGGAGCGCAGCAATGAAAAAGCTAATCACTCTTTTTGTGCTTATCGGGCTTGGCTTCTCAGTTAATGCGTTGGCGGTGCCTAAAATTCAAACGTGGACAAGTGATGCTGGCGCCAAGGTAATGTTTGTGCCAGCGGATAGTTTGCCTATGGTTGATGTGCGCGTAGTGTTTGATGCGGGCGGTGCGCGTGATGGTGATTTACCAGGCTTGGCTACCTTTACTAATGCGCTGCTAACCGAAGGTGCGGGCGAGCTTGATGCGGCAGCCTTTGCTGAAAATATTGAAAGCCGCGGTATTCAGATTGGTAGTAGTTCGTTGCGTGATATGGCTTGGCTTACCTTGCGATCTCTGACTGATCCTGAGGTGTTGTCGGTTGGTTTAACGCGCTTATCAGAAGCGCTCGCTCAGCCTCGCTTTGATCAAGATGCAATTGATCGAATTCGTGACCAGATGCACGCAGTGCTGCGTCAGCAAGAGCAGTCGCCGAGTGACATTGCGAGTCGTGAGTTTTATGCGACCTTGTTTGCAGGCCATCCTTATGGTGTACCAACCGAAGGCACGAAAGCATCAGTAGATAGGATAAATCTTGTTGCGATTAAAGCGTTTCACAAAAAATATTACGTGGCTAAAAATGCAGTGATCTCTATTGTAGGTGCGCAAACGCGAGAACAGGCAGAACAGATCGCTAACCAAGTGACGCGTGATCTGCCGCAAGGTGAGAAAGCGCCTTTGATTGCGATGCCAACGCAAATAAAACCAGTGGATAAAAAGATAGATTACGACTCATCTCAGTCGCATGTGTATCTCGGTATGTTGGGTATGTCGCGACATGATCCTGATTACATTCCTTTGTACGTTGGTAATCAGGTGTTAGGTGGCGGCTCGCTTGTCTCATTACTGGGTGAAGAGGTGCGTAATAAGCGTGGCCTTTCTTATAGTGTGTACAGTTACTTCAGTGCATCACGTCAGCCAGGGCCTTTTGTGATGGTGGCGCAAACAAAGAATACGCAAGTGAAAGAAGCAGCTGAAGTTATGAAAGAGACCTTGGCGAAATTTGCGAATGAGTCTTTGACGGAAGAGTTACTTAAAGACGCAAAGCAAAACATCGTATTTGGCTTCCCTATGCAGATTGCTAATAACAGCAAGATGGTTGGCTATATCAGCATGATTGGTTTTTACGACATGCCGATTGATTGGCTAGAGCGTTTGCCGCGATTGGTAAATGAAGTCACGTTAGATGAAGTGAGAGATGCTTTTAAGCGTCGTGTGAAGGTTGAGAATTTATCGACAGTGATTGTTGGCGGCTAAGGCGTGGCTCGACAACGTAATCAGTTACGTATCACTGGGGGTGAGTTTGGCAGTCGCCGGTTGCACTTCCCCGATGCTAAAGGATTGCGTCCCACCGCAGATCGTGTGCGCGAGACCTTGTTTAACTGGTTGCAAGGTGAGCTTACTGGTGCGAAAGCACTTGATCTATATGCCGGAAGTGGTGCGCTTGGTTTTGAGGCGCTTTCACGTGGTTCCGCTCACGTCACCTTTGTTGAGAAGGCGCGCAATGTGGCTGATCAGCTGCGTGAAAATATCGAGCTACTGAATTGCCAAAGCAAAGCCGGTGTCGTGAATACCGCTGCAGAGCGTTTTTTGAGTCAGACTGAATCCGCGTTTGATGTGGTGTTTCTTGATCCGCCATTTGCGGATGGTCTTCTTGGTAAAGCTATCCAAACCCTCGAAGAAAAGGCGTTGCTGAGCCCGCAAGCCTGGGTCTATCTCGAGCAAGATAGTGCGCATGATTGGCCTGATATGCCTGAAAATTGGGCAATTCATCGAGAAGGTGACGCCGGCCAGGCGGCATTTCGTTTGATGAAACGCAATGGTTGAGCGCGCTCAGACGAGGTAGAATCGCGCGCTGAATAACGTTTGGGTGATTCTTTGTGAAGCACATTGCTGTTTATCCTGGAACCTTTGATCCGATCACTAATGGTCATACCGACCTAGTGGCGCGTGCTTCGCGTCTGTTCGGCAAGGTGATCTTGGCGGTAGCGCGAGACACGGCTAAGAAAACCGTGTGTGATTTTGATCAGCGTGTGGCTTTGGCGAAGGTCGCAGTTAGTGAGTTCGAGAATGTCGAGGTTGTGCCTTTTGAGGGCCTGCTGGTGAACTTCTGCCGAGATCAAAAAGCCACAGTGTTACTGCGGGGTTTACGTGCGGTCTCGGACTTTGAATACGAATTTCAGTTGGCGGGTATGAACCGTCGTTTGGCGCCAGATGTTGAAACCATGTTTTTGACACCGTCTGAACAGTTCTCGTTTATTTCATCGACCTTAGTGCGTGAAATCGCACGATTGGGTGGGGATGTGTCAGAATTTGTTCATCCAGAAGTTAACGCGGCATTGAAAGCCAAACGCTTGCTGCCTCGCGAAGACTAAGTTGTAAGAAGTTTTAGGAGTGCCTCATGGCCTTAATGATTACTGATGAATGCATTAACTGTGATGTGTGTGAGCCAGAATGCCCTAATGGTGCTATCTATCAGGGTGATGAGATCTATGAGATCGATCCTAATTTGTGTACTGAGTGTGTAGGTCACTATGAGACCTCTCAGTGTGTTGAGGTTTGTCCGGTTGACTGTATCCCGCTTGACCCTAACCACGAAGAAACTCAGGATGAGCTCATGGCGAAATATGAGCGCATCACTGCGGCGGGCTAAATGACAGCCTTTTCCCAGTTGTTACGAAAGGCTCCTCTTTGGGGCCTTTTGTGTTTTTGGATTGCATCACCACATGCAGCCAATAAACCCGATGCTGATGCTGTCGCAAGTGCGCATCCGTTAGCGACTGCGGCGGGTATTGCTGTGCTTCAGTCGGGCGGGAATGCATTTGATGCTGCTGTTGCTGTCAGTGCGGTGCTTGGTGTGGTTGAGCCGTATGGTTCAGGCTTGGGTGGTGGTGGCTTTTGGTTATTGCATGAGGCGAAGACTGGAAAGCAGGTGATGGTTGATGGCCGCGAAGTCGCTCCGTTAAAAGCGCATCGCGATATGTATCTCGATCGCCGTGGTAACCCACTGCCTGCGGCAAGTATTGATGGTCCTCTTGCAGCAGGCATTCCGGGTACGCCAAAAGCTCTCGCACATATCGCAAAGATCTATGGGCGTTTACCGCTAGCGGTCACCTTGGCGCCAGCGATTCGCTTGGCTGATGAAGGTTTTTCTGTCGATGATATGTATCGGCGCTACGCTGGATTTCGCCAGCAAGCGTTATTGAAGTCACCGGCTGCGGCGCAGCAGTTTTTGTTAAACGGCGAAGTCCCGCCAAAAGGTTATCTGCTTAAGCAGCCTGATTTAGCTAACACATTAAAGCTTTTCGCAGAGCAGGGTGAGCAAGCTTTTTATCAAGGTGAGTTTGCACAACGTTTGGTTGCTGGTGTGCAAAAGTACGGTGGTATTTGGACGCTTGAAGACTTAGCTAAGTACGATATCGTAGAGCGTGATCCGATCACCTTTAACTTTAATGACTATCAATTTACAACCGCGGCATTACCGTCATCCGGTGGTGTGGTTCTCGCGCAAATCTTTAACATGCTCGCACAATTTAATTGGGACCAACTCGACTCTGCGCAGCGAGTCCATCTCCTTACTGAGCTGATGCGTAGAGCATATAAAGAACGTGCAGTTCATCTTGGTGATACGGATCAGGTGGATGTGCCGGTTAAGCAGCTCACCAGTGTTGAGTATGCCAAGCAACTGGCGAAAGACATTGATCTGCAGATGGCGAGCGTGAGTCAGGATTTGCCGCAGATCAAAATCAAAGAGGGTATGGATACCAGTCATTTCTCGATTATCGATCGCGAAGGTAATCGCGTTGCTGCAACCATGAGTGTCAACTATCCCTTCGGTGCATGTTTTGTCGTGCCGGGTACCGGTGTTGTGCTGAATGATGAGATGGATGATTTTTCCATCAAGCCCGGTGTGCCGAATGCGTATGGCTTAGTCGGTAATCAACAGAATGCGATTGCGCCGGGTAAACGTATGCTTTCAAGTATGACCCCAACCTTTATTGAAAATGAGCAGCGTGTGGCGATTCTGGGTACACCTGGCGGCTCGCGGATCATCAGTATGGTGATGATAGGTGCCTTACAAGCCATGCAAGGTGCACCCGTTGAGCAATGGGTTGGGCGCGCGCGTTTTCATCATCAGTACTTGCCCGATAGCTTGCAATATGAGCCGGATGCATTGAGTGAGCAGACACTCGAGGCGTTATCGGCGATGGGGCATCAGTTAAAGCCAGTGGATGATAGCTACGGCAACATGCAAGCGATTGCGTGGGATAAGGTTGCAAATAAAGTCTCTGTGGCATCTGATCCACGAGGGATAGGTGCTGCTGTTGCAGTAAAAGCCGAGCAATAAAAAACGCCGCTCTAGTAGATAACAAAGAGCGGCGTTTTCTGTAAGTGCTTAGATTAAGGCTTTAGCGTACCGTCAGTGAGCTTACCTTTCTGGGAAGCATAGAAAGCAGCGATGTCTTTCATATCTTGATCAGAGAGTGCCGCTGCCATGCCTTGCATGATCGCGTTCTGACGTGAGCCATCTTTATATGACTTTAATGCGTGGTAGAGATAGTTCTCATGTTGACCACCCAAATTAGGGTTCATAGGTGCTGTCGCAACACCATCAACACCGTGACAGCCGGCACAAGCTGCCGCTTTGTCTTTACCTGCAGAGGCGTTACCGCCTGCTGAAACGCTCGCGCTCAAAACAGTGAGTGCACATAGTGTAAGAATCTTTTTCATGTCAAACCCCTTATTGACCTTGTGCCTGCCAGAACGCACCGATATCCGCCATATCTTCATCACTCATGCTTTGAGCTTGAACATTCATGGTGGCATGTTTGCGTTGGCCATCGCGGTAGGCCTGAAGTGCTGCAACAATGTAGTCCGCGTTTTGGCCTGCTAATCGAGGTACATGGTAGGTTGGGTAGACGTTGTTGTAGCTAGATACTGCATGGCATCCGAGACAAGCTTCAGATTTCACACGTCCGGCGTTTGGATTGCCGGCAGCTTGAGCTAGGCCGCTGACTAACACTGCGCCTGCTAATGCCATTTTTAGGTACGACATTGATTTCTCCTTCAGTGAATGTATTGGCGGTATGGTTACCGCTCTATTTATATAGGGTGATTGTAGAGAGGGCGTGGTCGTGGCTGCGACTAACTAATTTTTATGCAGGATATTAATAACGCTTTGTCTTAACGCTGGCACTGAGGGCAGTAGGCGCTCGTGCGCTGTCCTAAAAGCTTATGTTTCAGGGTGCTACCGCAAGATTTACACGCTTCGCCACTGCGTCCATAGACCCAGAGCTCTTGCTGAAAATAGCCCGGAGAGCCATCTTGCTGTTGGAAGTCGCGCAACGTCGTACCGCCGCGCTTGATCGCATATCGCAGGATTTCGACGATATGTCTGTGCAGCTCTTCGATTCGCGCTTTGCTGATACGCTTGGCAGCTCGTGCTGGATGGATGCCAGAGAGAAATAGCGATTCGGTGGCATAGATGTTACCAACCCCAACGACCACCTTGTTATCCATGATGACTTGTTTGATCGCTGCGGTGCGTTTTTGCGTCTGACTGAATAGGTAGTCAGCAGTGAATTCAGCATTTAAGGGTTCTGGTCCAAGATGGCTTATCAGGCTGTGTGAGGCCGGATCCTCTGAGGTCCATAGCACCGCGCCAAACTTTCGTGGATCGCGAAGACGCAGCGCGATATCCCCCATGACCAGATCGAAATGATCATGCTTTGCCGCAGGGGAATTGCTTGGCAAAACGCGCAAGCTGCCTGACATACCCAGATGCAGTATCAGGGTTCCCGTATCACAACGAATCAGCAGATATTTAGCGCGACGACTAACCTTATGAATCGTCTGACCTTTTAGGAAATCTAGTTTTGGGATAGGCCAGCGCAGTTTAGGTGCGCGCGCAATGCTGCCGGTGATCGTTTGTCCGGTGATATGCGGGGCAATGCCACGGCGGCTCGTTTCGACTTCAGGTAATTCAGGCATGGCACATGGTAATGCCAGTTAGCAGGCAAAAGAAAACCCGCTGAAGCGGGTTTTTCTATATGAGGCTCTGAACAGAGAGGCTTACTTAATTTTTGCCTCTTTGTACATGACGTGCTGGCGAACAACAGGATCAAACTTTTTGATTTCCATCTTGCCAGTCATGGTGCGCTTGTTCTTAGTAGTGGTATAGAAGTGACCAGTACCAGCGCTTGAGTTCAGACGAATCTTTTCACGTACAGCTTTAGCCATGATCTACTCCTTATACCTTCTCGCCACGTGCGCGCATTTCTTCAAGAACGGTATCTAGACCCTTCTTATCAATGATGCGCATACCTGCGGTAGACACACGCAGACGAACGAATTTTTGCTCAGCTTCCGACCAAAAACGATGGAAGTGTAAGTTAGGCAGGAAACGACGACGCGTTTTACGGTGTGAGTGAGAAACGTTGTTACCGCTCACTGGTCGCTTGCCTGTTACTTGGCAGACTTTTGACATGGTTAAAGCCTCAATTTTAAACCGATTAACAATACGGCCCGCGCCTATGCCCGGGCAGAAAGGCGCGTATTTATAGCAGAAGGTCCTATGTCGAGCAAGAAAAAGCGTGAAATTTAGAGAAATCCGCGCTCGGCAAGTGAACAAAACGCATTTTTTCCCACGACCAAATGATCGAGCAACGTCACATCGAGCATATCGAGCGCATTTTTCAGCGATTTGGTTAGTTCGATATCGGCCTGACTGGGCGTGGTATCACCTGAAAGATGGTTGTGCGCCAAGATGATTCGGGCGGCGTTGTGGTAAATGACGCGACGGATGAGCTCGCGAGGGTGGATCGAGGTGTGATCAATCGTGCCGTGAAAGAGTTCTTCGAAGGCCAAAATGTGGTGTTTTGTGTCTAGAAAGATAGCACCGAAGACCTCAGCAGGGCGATCGCCGAGTTCGGCTATCAGAAAGTTCGCAGCATCAGCCGATTTGGTGATGGTGTGACCCTGCGACAGCCCGTCA
>Ga0181578_10004154_pt1 | contig 12954 bp, 6 predicted proteins | sample 071ome_21_FD_148659 | JGI IMG/M metagenome (GOLD analysis project Ga0181578, IMG submission 148659) | Coastal salt marsh microbial communities from the Groves Creek Marsh, Skidaway Island, Georgia - 071401CT metaG (spades assembly) | ecosystem: Environmental > Aquatic > Marine > Intertidal zone... | reverse complement strand
GTTGAATTAATTGTAGTTGTTGTACCATCGACTTGTAAGTTACCAGCGATAACGACTGTTCCAGTATTGTCTCCTACTGCAGCCGGGTCGATAGTAAATGTTGCAGGACCTGCGATATATCCAGTTGTTGTAATATTACCAAAGGTAGGTGTTGCAGTTGTACTTACATCTTGTCCAATTGAAATAGCACCTGATGAATATGTAACACCAGTTCCGCCAGATAAATGTGAATCTATTCTTGCGTTTGTAAAGTAAAGATTTGTTGATCCTTCTGTTAAATCATCTGTTGTTGCAGCTGCAATTCGTGCATCTGCTCGAGCATTTGTAAAGTAAAGATTAGTTGCACCTTCTGAAACGTCATCAGTATCAATTGCAGTTAAATTACTTGTTGATACTGTAAATGAAGTATGTAACATTGCAGAAGTAATAGTATTATCTGCAATATGATCACCTGTAATATAGTCATTCGGTATTTTGCCAGTATTTAACTGACCGTTACTATCTACGAGTTGTGCTAATCTTCTGTTTAATGTATATGCCATTTAACTATTTATTCCTCTAATGCTTCGATCCTAGATGTTAAAGATTCTATTTTTGCATCAGCCTCTTGCAATGCTTTTACTAACATTGGAATAAGCTGTCTTTCATAAATTGCAAGGGTGTTTTCAATTACTCCATCTGGTTCTTTACCATCTTGATAGATTTTATCGATACAATATGGTGTATCTCCATTATCAAATACAAGGCTTGAATCTACTGATTGAACCTCTTGTGCGATAAATCCATATAAAAACTCTTCTTCTGCTGTATATTTCCAGTCAAAAGAAACGGGTCGAAGTTGATTAATTTTATCTAGCATTGAGGGAAGATTTTGGATATTCGTCTTTAATCTTTCATCGGAAGAAGAATAAATATTCGAACCGCCTTCAGTAGTACCAATATTACCATTTACAGTATCTACACTCAGACGAAGAAGATTCTCTATACTACTATTATTCATTGCAGAATTATCTGAATCTCCATACACTCTAAAGTGACCATGACTACTATTTGTAGAAACGTTTACTCCATCATAGTACCACATCTTATGGAAATAATCAAGTGGATCTCTAAACTGAATCATACCATCACGAAGACCCATTGCAACTTTACCATTTGCAGCTGCAGCTGAATTTCCTGCTAAGAAAAATGCACTCGAAGTTCCACCATCTCTTAAACTCCAAATACCTCCTGCTGCATTAAATTTAACACTCTGAGCCGCAGCAGTATAAGAGTAGAACTGTAAATCTCTTGATGATGTGTTTGGTACAACTTGCCAGTTTAATCGCGAACCACCTGTAGCATCTCCAAATAATATTCCACCGTCTCCACCTTGTGCTTGCCATAAATACAGATATTCATTTCCTGCTTTATCTGAATTAACTGCTAAACTTTGCCTTACATCAACATTTCCATAAAATTGATGCTTACCATCTGAATCAAAGAACCAAGTTCCACTACTATCTTTTATCCAATTTGAATAGTCTCCACTATCTGATAATCCTCTATATGCATATGTAGAGCCTTCGCTTTTTGTTCCATTTGGACGAACAAGAGTAACCATTCCAGCATCACCATTTCCATAACTAAATGATGGGTGATAGGTAGGGTTATTGTAACCACCGACATGAAATACTGGATGTAAACCATCTGAAGTATTTCTATTTAAGAAAAGAGTACCGTCATTATAATTATAGTGACCATGTGCTGTACACCAACCTTCTCCAGAGATAAATTCATATCCACTTCTAAATGATAAACCTGCTGAATTGGCAGTATTTGTAGCAGTCAATGTTGATGCATTTACCTGCCCTGAAAAATATCCAGCTCTAAATCTTACAGCATCTCTACCTAAATCAATTGCATTACCTCTTCCGTCATTTGTACTCATGCTAAATGGACTTACGCAATCTCTCACACTATCAAAGAATATTCCTGTATCATCAGAACCTATTCCAATCCTTCCTGATAAAGTATTAATTTGACCATCTGTTAAATCATCATTTCTAAATAATATTAATGAGCCATCTCCATTTCTACGATCAAAAACAGCAGATACTGCATTATTAGTAATAACTTTTAGATAACCATAGTTAGTACCATCTCCAATTTCTACACCACCATTACCCATAATTGTCATTCGTGGTTTAGTAGCTGTATTTCCTCCACCGGAATTAGTATAAAATTCCATTTTAGTTTCAGTTGAAGCTGAAGGATTTAACTGTTCTACTCTTATCTCTCCTAGGTAGGCATTTGTTGTTACTTCATTACCAAAGACAACATTCAAATGAGACCCATCAGAATAATTTGTTCCAGTCATATATCCGGATATTCTTAAACTAGCAGATGTAGCACCATAAGCTTTTGTTGGTTTTATATCAACTGAACCATCAGAGAATACTTTCAATCTTTCTCTTTCGGTTTCTATAGCTGAGGTTCCCCTAGTTTTTATTACAAAAGATCCTAAAGAACCAGTACCTTCAGGCTGTGCAATTAAAGCAACTCTATGATGTTGGCCTCCAGCGTTGAGTGCCGACATTCCAATAGAAGCTTCACCCCCAGAATGAGTATTAACAATAAAGAGCTCATTTTGTGCTGCCCATTGACCATCTGAAGAAGTAATATCTCTACTGCTTTCTATTGCTACATTATAGTTTTTTGATACGCTTCCTACATAAAAATAAGAGTTAGTAGCTAATGAATTTCCGGATGCAGTTGCATAATCAGCAGCTAATTGTAATTGATCATGATAAACAACTCTACCACTAGAATCAGCAGTAAATAATATATTTTGGCCAGATCCAAAAGGCGAATCATAATTTAATTGCAATCTATTAGAACTATTGCCAGTATAGAAGAATGTATAACCATTAGTGTCTCCTATTTGTACAGCAGAAGTAGTACCTGTAACTCTTATTACTCTGTCTACGTGTAAATCTGCAGCTGCACTTGCTACGTTTATTCCAACACCAGTACTATTTGCAGTAATAGAGTTTGCTCTTGCTGTATTATTGAATATTAATACATCATTATCATTAGTATGATGACGTATTTTAAAGGAAGCTAAATTTTGATCGTTTTCAATATGCCAATCTTCACTGTTAGCTTCAAGATTCAATCTTACTCTATCAGCTGTATTTCCCCTTGTATTCACAAAGTTAATATCGAAATTTTGTGCTTGATTGTCACTACTGGTTATAGCACCACTAGAGATAGTTCCAGCATTTGTAATATTATTTGAGTTAAGATCTAATGTACTTCTAAGGGTTGCAACGGCAGAAGAAGTTCCAAGATATAATTTAGAATCCGAATGATCTCTCCAAATAAAATTAGCAGGAGTATCAGTTGAATCTGCAATAATAAAATCTGCATCATCTACTGTCAAAGTTAATGAGCCAGAAGAATCAATAGTATTAAGATTATTAATTCCAACTACACTTATATCTTTATTAAAATCCCACTCGTCATTTGTAGAATCGTAAGTAATACTTGCATTTGCAGTATCAACTGTAATTCCTGCACCATTATTATCGGATGCTAAAGCTGCACCTTGACCTAATAAAATATTTTTATCATCAACTGTCAATGTAGTAGAATTAATTGTGGTTGTTGTACCATCAACTCTTAAATCCCCTGCAATAACAACTGTTCCTGTATTATCGCCTACTGCGGCAGGGTCAATTGTGAATGTAGCAGGTCCAGCAATATAACCTGTAGTTACGATATTACCTACACTACCACTTGCTAATCTTGAATCAACTCTTGCATCTGTGTAATAAAGATTTGTACTTCCTTCTCCAACATCATCTGTATCTAAAGTAACTGAAGCGCCTAAATCAACTGAGTTAGAATTAATTGTAATTGAACTATTTGATAAACTTGAATTTGGAATTGCTGATGTTGTAAAAGCACCTGTTGAACTATTATAACTAACACCAGTTGAACCTGAGAAATGTGCTCTTGTCTCTGCAGCACTTGGTCCAGTATATGTAATCACTCCAGCAGAATATGCAAGTGAACCATCACCTCCAGCATCTGTAACTGAAATGGCTCCTCGTATTGTATCAGTTGTTAATTGAATTACACCTGTACCAGAGTCATAAGAAAGATTACCACCTGTTACTGAAACGGAACCTCTTGCTCTTGTATCAGTATAATAAACATTTGTACTACCTTCACTGACATTATCAGTGGTAATACTACTTAAACTTGCTGCTGATACAGCACCAGATGCAAGCTTATCGCTCGTAATTGCGCCGTTTTCTATAACATCTGCTGTAATTTTTGTAAGTGCCATTTAACTATTTATTCCTCAGTATAAGTCATATTTTGTAAGACAGTTTCTAATCTTAAATTTGTATGACCATCAGAATCTGGATTTTCTACATCACTAACTAATTCTATTGTCCATACACCTTCTTCAGTTTTAGACCATTTTATCACTCTTTCTGTATCTACTACGATTACTCCATTCATTTTTATCTCCTTAAATTCCTCCCGCAAATGGGAAATTACTATTTCCTTGAGCATTTCCTTTAGTACTTGTTGTGTGGGGTAAGTACATTAATGTATAGTATGACCAGGATCCAGCATCCATACTATTAATGCCAGTTGCACTATAGTTAAATCTTATTATATCTCCTGCTACTACATCAAAAGAGCCCTGCCCTGAAATACTATCCCATTCACCATTTGTATTTGTTATTAAATGCATTCCAACATTAATACTGGATGATGCAGTTGAATTTACTCTTTGCACATAAACTCTGGCATAACTGGAACTTCCAGTAGTTATTATATCTTGATGAACAGTATAAAAAATGGTTCCTTCTGTTAAACATTGAATTCCATAAGTAGGAGAACTTACTATTTGAAATATTTCTTTATTTAAATAACTATGACCAGCGCTTGTAAATTGTCCATTACCTCCATCATTAGCTACAATAGAAGAAGCTCCTGCACTCGTTAATGTAAATGTATGTACATAAGGAACTTTTGGAACAAAGTTTGTTTCTTGCCCTCCACCACTATTATCTACCAATGATGTACTGCTACTACCTCTTTTATATCTTCCATCAAAAGTCATTGATTCAGCAAAAGCTTTAAATTTAAAATCTGTCCAACCAATTAAAGTAGTATGTTGAGAAGCATTGTCCATTAATCCACATCGAAAATATACTGAACCTGTAAAATCTCCATCTCCATGATGAAGAACGCTTGTTAAATTTAAAGTATAACTTGCACTTGTGCCTCCTGCTCCAAAAGAATTATTATCAACTTGTGTATATACTTCTCCATCATAGGAATACCATAATCTTGCATATCGAGTACTTCCATCTGCAGAGTTAGAAACACCAAAATATGCATATATTGAACGTGCTTCTACTAAATCTACTTTAAATTCTACATAAGCTTCGCTTACATTTTCTCGTCCTACGCCAACATAATATAGATTATTACCATATTTACCTGGATTAATATTTGCTCCATATAAACTATACACATTTGCAGCTAAATTTGCTTTTTCTTCCCACGCATCTGCACTACCATTATCATATGCATCAAATTCTGCATAACACCATTTTTGTAAATTATGGTCATTTGTATTATTATTAATTTTTGCTACATACGTAGAAGATGCATCATCATAAAATTCTATACCGCCCGAAGTAGAACCTAACTGAAAACTATTAGTTGAATTACCTTTTAGTTTCATCCATGAATTACCAGAGTCTGTGCTTTCTAAAGTAGCTATAATATTACCAGTACTACTTGTAGCGGATTTAACATGTAACCCAGAAGCCGGACTTGTCCCAGTTCCGATTCCAAGTTTACCATCAGAAGTAATACGAAGGGCTTCATCTAAAGTAGCTGCACTATCTGCCGAAGCTGAAGCAACATTATAAAATACAAGGTTTCCGGAACTGTCAAAATTTAATAATGAAGCTGCTCCTGTTGTTCTATGTTTCCACCCACTGTTATAATAAAGATTATTACCTAAATCTAAAGCACCTCCTGTACTTCCTAAAATAAATGCTTCAGTTCCTATAAAAAATTGTGGATGTATATTTGTAGTTGGTGGTGTAGTTCCTAAGCCTAAAGCACCTGAACTATCAATACTCATACGTTCAGTATTATTAGTACCAAAAATTATAGGAGTATTATTAAATGAACCTATTAATAACCCATTATTATCAGTTCCATCACTAGCAACTACTGCATAATCGCCTAAAGTAACGCCAAAACCAATAGAAGAAATTCCTGAACCATATATTTTTGCATAAAGTGTATTTGTTGATGTATTAAAAGCAGAATTATTACCAGCAAATAAACCTGGTTGGTCTGTAGTTGTGGTGCTATAAGTAAAGATATTATTTATTCCACCCTTTACAACTAATTTTGAATTTAATGTATCGCTTCCAGTTCCAATTCCAAGCGATTCAGCACTTGCATCCCAAAATAGTTTTGCTGTAGTACCTGTGTCTTCGTAGAAGGAGATGTCTCCAAGATAGTTTATAGATAATCGTTTGGCGTTATTAGTAACAAGACGAATTTCTTCACTAGCATTGTCGTTTGTCGGGTCAATAAATATTCCCGTTTGCTCAATAGAATCACCAATCCAATTAAACGTATTAGGCGTTTGAGGTAAATAAATCTTTCCGTTTGCTCCGTCTAGGGTCAAACCATCAGCAGTTACTGTACCTGTTACATCAAGATTACCTGATACATTAACGTTATCATTAAGAGATAAATCTCCTTGATCGTTTACTATACCACCTCTTGCTTTAATAGAACCATCACTATAAATACCATCAGAGTTATTTACAAATAAGTAGCTTTGTTGCATTAATACCGCGCCATCATTTCTCATGAGCATAATATTTTGGCCGCCACTATTTCTAAATATACCAGCGTAATTACTATTAGTTGAATCAACCCCTACTGCTCTTAATGTACCTGCAACTCCTACCGATTTATTAAAATCAAATCTATCATCGGACTCATTCCATAATAGACTTGCACTAGAACCATCTATAATAATTCCTGATCCACCACTTAGTGCTTCAGTTTGTCCTGCACCTAATGTAATCGTTTGATCTGTAACATCTAGATCCGTTACATTATAGGAATTGATATCGCCTGTGATATTTAAATCACCTGTGACTGTTAAATCAGCAAAGGTAACATTTGAATCTGTGGCAACTGCTTGTCCAATTGAAATTTCACCAGAAGAATAAGTAACTCCGGTACCACCAGACAGGCGTGAATCTACTCTCGCATTCGTAAAGTATAGATTTGTAGATCCTTCGCTTAAGTTATCTGTATCAATAGAAGTTAAATCTATTTGATCCGTTGTGATAACATTATCTGCGATTAATTTTACTTTTGTTGCCATTTAACTATTTATTCCTCGTTTAACCATTCATTTTTAGCTACTTCAGCTTCTTGTAATGTTTGAAAATATTGTTGAGAATGAAAATTAGAATCTAATGTAAATACTACTTTATAAGGCATTGGATGTGTTAAAAGTATTTCTAAAATTTGATCTCCTTCATTAATACTAGGATTTGCTGCAACAATTTCAGCAGGAAAATCTACCATTTCACTATTATCAAAATCTTCTTGATAATTAAAAATATTTGCTTCTTTCATTTTAAGTTAACCTCTCAAATTTTATCCATCCAGTTGCGGAGTTACTTGAAGAATAATAGCTAGAAAATCTTACCTCAAGGTTATGATTATTACTACCATTACTTGTAATTCTAAATTCAAATGCCCCTGTATTCCATCCACCATCTGTATAACTTATATTGGAAAATGATGATACTCCATAGCCTGGAAATGTTACTGCGTAAGCATAAGACGCCATATCTTTTGAGGCTGCATCACCAACAGTTGCATACATAAATCCAGTTGAATATGTAAAATCACTAAATAATACTCTCCAAGTATTATCTCCAAGAGTAGTAAAATTGTATACTTGTGTAGCCATTCTAGATGCAGGACCACCTCCATAAGTACCAACAGCGCTATTGTTTAAAGCACCTATAGATATTGGTGTTTGCTCTATATAATTTTGTCCAGTAATACGAACAGCTTCGGTATAACTGCCATTACTTTCTAATCTTTTACCAAAACTTATATCACCATCAGTTCCAGAAGAACTATGAAATAAACTAAGTTCTCTACCAGAACCTGATAAGTCAATTCCTAAACCTGATTTAATAGTACTTGCATTATCATAAACATAAATGATTTCTCCGTCTGCATCGCCCATACTTAAAGTACCACGATTAGAACCATTATCATAACTTAAATTAATTTTATTAGATCCAGATTCATCATAAAATTTTATAGAAGAAATTCTATTTGAAATAGTATTTTGAAGACCTAGGGAAACATCAGCTCCTCCAGCATTTATATTACCTACGTATAAACTTTCTGTAGGATTAACACTTCCTAAACCAACACAACCATTATTTTTAATTGTAAAGAAATTATTTGTATTTGCATGACCAATATATGAAGATTCTTGAGTAAAAGAACTTTCACTTGACTTACGATTGATTGTAAATAAATCACCGTTAGTATATGGTGTTCCTATAAACCAACTTGATTGACTACCAACATTCCAAGTAAAAACACCTTGACCTCTATAGCTTGGGGTTTCATCATTATCAGAACTTCTTAGAAGTATACTTCCTTGTATATATCCCGCACCACCATTTGTAAACACACCTGAACTATTAACCTGAAATAAACCACCACCTGGACCAGAGCTATTACCAAACCCTATTGAAATTTCACCATTTGTGTTAATGCGCATTCGTTCAGTTCCGTCAGAACCTAAACGAAGCTCGTTACCACTCATGATATACAATCTTTGTTCTGTTTGCATTCCATCTGTAGTTAGGTAACTACTACCTGCATTATCATCATGGTATAGGCGTAAACGAGTTGAATTATTATTCCCAATGGTTATTCCCGTAGAAGCATTAGCCGCACCATTAAGATGGATCTTGTCTGTAGGATTATTCGTTCCAATACCAAGACTCTCAGCACTTGCATCCCAAAATAGTTTTGCAGTTGTACCTGTATCTTCGTAGAATGAGATGTCATTATTTTCTATTTTTAATGAATTTTTATAGCTAGAACCATTATCTGATGATAAAGAAAAAGTAATATCATCACTACCGCCGCCATTTAAAACAATTTTATGTCTATTTTGAAACGTAGATGTACTTGGACTTTCTAATATTAATTGTAATCCACCATTACCTGTTTGAATTTTTCCATAATTAGCTCCAGCAAAAAGATCATTATCAAAAACCAATTTAGGTTCATTGGCTCCTGCTGCATCATTTCTTATTGTAAGACCTGTAGAGCCTTCTATAAGACCACCATCAGCAGTTACTGTACCTGTTACATTAATATTATTATTAAAGTCCCATTCAGTATTCGTTTCGTCCCACAGTATACTTGCATTTGAACCATCTACAATAATACCACTACCACCTGAATTTGCCTCTGTTTGTCCGGCTCCAAGTGTAATGGTTTGATCTGTCACATCTAAGTCTGTAACATTATAAGAATTAACATTACCTGTTATATCTAAATCACCAGTGACTGTTAATGTACCTGTGACTGTTGCACCAGCTGAAGATGTTTGAAATACAGTTGAACCACCATAAGCAAGAGCAACTTCACCAGTTGAATCTGTAATTGTAATTGCACTTCTAGGTGATGTGCCTCTTTGAATTAATAAATTATCAGTGGACCTTAATACTGAATTAGTACCATCATTAAATATTTTTAATTCAGAAGAATCACCAAATTGTACCTCTTCATTATCGCCAAGCGTAATATTGCCCTGCAGGTCTAAACCTGATGCGGTATCTAATAAACTACTTGGTATTTTTGTTAGTGCCATTTAACTATTTATTCCTCTAATGCTTCTGCTTCTCTTTGTAACGCAGTTTTAACTACACCTAACTCAAAAGCTTGTTCTATCTGTGCAGCTTTTCCAACTGCAAGAGCAATATCATTTTCATTACAATGTTCCATTAAAGCTGACAATATTTCTATTGAAGCTTTTCTTGCTCTTTCTTTTGCAAAATTGAGTAACCAACCATCAATATCTTCATCTTTCATAAGATATTCAAAACATTTGTATTCCCAATCTTCTAATGTTATATTATGTTCTGACATTTTTTCTCCTTTATTATCCTAAATATGTTCCTGACCAACCACTTTCACCAAAATATATTTTAGAAACAGCACCACTTTGACCACCTTTTAATCTTACCGTGTCCCCAGCTCCTAAATATACAACCACAGAACCTGTATGATTATAATAATTTGCTACAGGTTGACCACTACCAGTAATGGTATGAGCGGCTTCATAATCATCTACGTTATTCACACTTATATAAGTTCTGTGATAATTACTCCATGTATAATCTGCAACTTCCCATCGAATTGCATACGTAAATAAATATTTTCCATCTTGTGGTGCAGTGTATATTCCAGTAGATGTATTATAATCACTTCCAATATTGTGTTGGCCAGTGCCATTTACTTTGTTAAAATTATTAGATAATAGCTGTGTATCCCCAGCAGATACTGTAAGAATGGTACTGGTGCTTGAAGCATGAAATGATGATTGATATGGCATTTCTAAATTACCATCGTCATGCCATCTACCCCATTCTGTAAAAGATTGTCCGTTTACTTGTCTACCGCCAAATACAATTTCAGCTTTTGTAGCACCTCCACTTCCAGTTTTCTGAGAACCTATAAAATTACTATATTCTCCTCCTTCATGACCAAATGACATCGCAACTGTATTTGTTGCCGTTGTACTTCTTGCTCTTAAAACTAATGGAAAACATTCTGGGGCTCCTAAATAACTTTGGCCAGATACAGTATTATTTGTATCAATTCCTACTTTACCAAATCTATTTGAACTAAAAAAATTAAAATCAGCCTCAGAGCCATCTAGGTGCATTAGTTCATTATTTTTTCCGTCTCCAAATCTAAAATCTCTAAAGTAAGATATTCCATCTTGATAGCCACGATAGTTTATCCAAATGTCTGCAGTATCAGTTGCCCTTCCATACATAGCATTTAGAGTATTTGTATTTTGTTGAGATATATACATTGAATCAATTGAATCAGTATTAAATATCTGCATCTTTACTGTTTCTACAACTCCACCCGAATTTACTTTAAATGATTCACCACTTCCAGTATGTACAATAAAGTTATCTCCTGTTCCTGCTCTTATTGCAACATCATCATATGCGTATAAATCAATTTGTCTACCTTTAAGCTGTGTGATATCAGTTGTTGTTCCTGTAATAGAAGATGCTGTTGCACCGTAATAAGCTAGATGATGTTCTGAATCATTTCCTATAGTAAGAACGTTTCCGTTCATTCTGAAGTTTATGTTTCCGCCGGTATCTTTAAAATAATGGTTAGTAGCATAGATATTACTTGTACCAGAATCCCCATATAGACCAACAATGTTTGTTAAATTTCTATTGGAGTCTATTACTCCAGTGCCATTGATAACAAATCCACCTGCTTTTGCATCTACACCATTTACTGCATTAAATTCTACAAGAGATTTTGTTCCAAGGTCTGCAGTACCATCTGTACCATAATCCCAAACATAAAATTGTATTTTATTTCCAGCTTGTGTACCACTATCATGTTGAGTTCTTATGCTGTGACGATAATTATCAGTTCCGTTATACCCAAAATGTATTTGGGCATCTCCGCCAAGTGTTCCACTATTTGAATTACCAGCTGTTAAATAAAGATCGCCAGTTGTATTAAATCCTGCAATTCTTATTGGACTAAAAGCACTTCCTGATGTTAAACTTGTTCTACTATAAAAATCTATTTTACCATCTACTAATTCTACATTACTAGCTTCAGTATCAGTAGCAATCCATTGTGTTCCATTCCAATAAGCACCACCAGAAATAATAGATTGATTATCTCCAGTAGATATTAACCAACCACCTTTTGTATCAGCAGAACCAAAGTGAATTTGAGAAGTATTATTATTAACTACATCTAATCTAAAATCAGGATCAATATTGCCAATACCAACATTGCCATCAGAAGTAAATCTTACTTTTTCATCAAGTGTTCCTGCTACACCTGTTTCAAATACAAATGCACCTGCACCTGCACCTGTGTCTGCTTTAACTGCAAAATTAGCACATAAACCTTCACCACCACTTTCTTGATGTTCAAATTCAATATTTCCAATTGTATTACCACTAGATATAGATGTATCGTTTCTTTCTAAACGAATTACTGCAGGAGTTGCGTTGCTTATATGTAATTGCTCGTCAGGACTATCAGTTCCAATTCCAAGATATTCAGAACTTGCATCCCAAAATAGTTTTGCTGTTGTGCTTGTATCTTCGTAGAAAGAGATGTCTCCGTTGGCTGCTATGTTCATTGCCCTATCATTATTGGCTCTAAACTCTAAATTATGGTTGCCAAAAGTATCAATAACGCCGCTTTGATTACCATTAGAGTAGGTAAGTTTAGTTCCGTATGTGCCGTTGCTGCTAAATGTTTCACCATCAACAGTTAAACCATCAGAAACAACTGTACCTGTTACATTAATACTATTATTAAAGTCCCATTCAGTATTCGTTTCATCCCAAAGAATACTTGCTGATGAACCATCTACAATAATACCTGATCCACCAGATGCTGATTCAACTTGACCAGCTCCAAGAGTAATTGTTTTATCTGTTACATCAAGATCTGTGACTGAAAGAGAGTTCACATCACCAGTAATATTTAAGTCACCCGTTAGGTTTAAATCACCAGTAAGTGTTAAATCAGCAAATGTTGGGGAATCTGTGGAAGAAAGTGTTTGTCCACCAA
>Ga0181578_10004152_pt1 | contig 12955 bp, 12 predicted proteins | sample 071ome_21_FD_148659 | JGI IMG/M metagenome (GOLD analysis project Ga0181578, IMG submission 148659) | Coastal salt marsh microbial communities from the Groves Creek Marsh, Skidaway Island, Georgia - 071401CT metaG (spades assembly) | ecosystem: Environmental > Aquatic > Marine > Intertidal zone... | reverse complement strand
GTACGTTTTAGCGCGAGTGACGAGCGATCGGTCGCCGGAGATGCGATCGGCCGTGAGACGTTTGCTGCTGGACGAAAAGAGCGGTAAAGTTCGATGGGCGCGGTTGAGACGGTTAGTCGAGGCGTACGCCGAGAAAAGTGCGGAAGTCGTCGGAGAGTTTACAAAAAAGAACGCCGGGGGTTCAGATTTCGACGAAGACGAAGACGAAGACGAGTCCTCCTATCTCAACGATTTCGATCGCGCCAGAGGCGTCACGAGAGCGGAAAAGATGCGAAGAGAAACCGCGTTTGAAAACTTCCGCGACTTTACCTGCAAATCCGCCAAAGGCGTCAAGGCATTGGTTGAAGAGGTTTGTTGTTTTAGCGGCAGCGGTAGCGATAGTAGTAGTAATAGCAGTTCGGGCGAGGAGGAGAAGAAGAAACCATCCGAGGGAACAGATCACGACGACGACGACGACGAAAACAGAACCGCGTCCGAATCTCCCGCAGTAGACGCCGTCGAAGACGCGCTGCGCTTCCTCTTTTCCAAAGACGGGAAAATCGTTCGCGACAACGTCGTCGAAGACGCGCTCGACGCGCTCGAGGCGTTTCTCGAAGACGACCGCGACGACGACTTTGGCGAAAAGAAGAAGAAAAAGAAGGAAGAAGAATCAACCGTCGACTCGTCCGGAGGATCAAAGGGACAAGACAACAGCAACAACAACAACGCGCTCACCCTCGACCAACTCCTCCTCGCGTTCCGAGCGACCGCCGCCGCCACTTCCGACCGACCGGATCTCTGGATCCCCGCCGTCGGCAAATACGCCTGGAGAAAAGAATCCGCCGACATGTGCGTAAAGCTCGCGGCCGGCGCGCTCGAACGCGCGCCAGAGGTGAAAACCGCGAACGATGCGGCAGAAATCGCGAGGAAAGTCATTCACGCGATGACGAGGAAGAGGAAAGGCGAGCAGCAGCGAGAGGTGGTTGTTGTCGAGGGAGAGAAGGAGAGGAAACCGTCTTCGACGTAGATGTAGCCATGTAGAGTGTATAGTTTTTGTCATATTTGACTTTAGGGAAATGCTTCATAACAACGCGCTTGATATCGCATCACACAAACACATACAAACAAATCTATACACCTTTTATTTCTCGCGCAAAAAACAACCTCCTCTCTTTTGGTCGAAGAAGAAGAAGAAGAATGTGTTTCGGCGCGGGGTAGAGAGATGCGCGGTCGCCTCGATGTCGTCGTCTTTTGACCTCCTCATTTGCGCGGAAATTTAGAGAGAAATATGGGCGCTACGAATGGTTTAGGGTTTGGTGGAGAACAAAAAGAAGCGAAGGAAGAAGGAGAGCTTTCGCCGCCTCGAAAGAAGAAGAAGAGAGGAGATGGTGAAGAAGACGACGACGAGAAAGCACCAAAAGCGATCGTCGGCTCCCGCCCGAGAGGTCAAAACGTTCCTTTAGAGTTTCGAAAGGAAAACAGAGATGGGATTGGCCGGCCGAAGGGCGACGTCGGGAGGGAGCGGTTCGTCGGAAGCACCGGCGGTGTGTCGAAGAACGTCGCGGCAAAGACGACGAAGACGACGACGGAGGAGAGAGTGTACGTGGCGTACGGCGACGCGAGGAGAGAACCACTCACGGTGCGTTTATTTTGTTTCGGTTTCGTTTTCTCGCGCGCGGAAAAGAATTCGTTGTTTTACTCTGACCTCTTCTCTCTTTTCGTATTCGCGCGCGCGCGTCCTATTCATATACAGACGGCGGAAGCGTCGCACGCGAGCAACTTGGCGCTGGTGAAGCGACTTCCGGATGGCGCGAAACCGAAATTGCTCAACGAAGTGACGTTTGTGCTTTCGAAGCGAAATAAGACGGTAAAAACGGTGCCAAATGCGGTGAGATATAAGTGTTTGTATCGTTTAGTCGCGATTCGAGTGGGGCCACATTTAAGCGGCGGCACCGACGAAGAAGAAGAAGGAAAATTGAAAGCGATGGTCGAGGAAGCCGAGCGCGTGGAGTGCGAATGCTTCGAAGCGTCGAACGGGAATAAATCGACGTACCTATCCAAAGTCGCGCAGTTCACAAAGTCGAGCGAGTTTGCAAAAGTCACCGAGGCGATGTTTCTACCGAAAGGCTCGATGTTGCAAGACGAAAGGAGCGAAGCGGCGGCAAAGATCGATTTGAAGTTTTGCGAACGCGTGAGAGGGGAGGAGAACGTGAAGTTTTTCCGAAGAGCGGCGAAGAGAGCGAGAGGAGAAGTAGACGAGGAGGGTGAGGAGGAGGACGACGACGACGACGACGACGAGGAAGAGAAGAATGTAGCACTAATAGCAGAAGAAAAAGAAGAAGGAGAACAACTCTCCGTCAAAGCGGCGATCGAAGCGCTTCTAGAAGACGAGATGAAACAACTCATCAAAGCGTTCAAAGGTCGCGCCGGCGGCGTGTTATTCTCTCACTGCGTAGAGAAAGCGGACGAGAAAACGTTGGAAAAGACGTTGAAACATCACGAATCGAAAGAATCGAACGGGCAATTCCTGGACGCGAACGGAGGGAGGATTCGAGAGAAGATTCTTAAGTTGTGGCGCGAGTACTTTGTTCGCGAGCGCGAACACGTCAAAGCAAACTTTAACGAAGACTCCGAATACTGGGACCCCGAAGAAAGTGATGCGAAGAACACGTATCACTTGAAGCAGTTGTTCGCGGACGAGCACTACGAGGAGTGTCGTTTGCCCTGGGGAGAATGATTACGTATAGATTTTTGTAAAAACAATATATATAGCACGGTCTCATTCGGTTAAATATTTAAGCAACGCAATCAATTAATGGTAGTATCATTTTAACACATCATTATTATTTCTTCTTCGCGGGCGTCTGCCTTGTCCGTCTAGGACTGGCTGGCGATCTCGCTCGCGCCGCGGGCGTCTTTTTCGCTTTCGTCGCCGTCCTTCGACTCGAGGCTCTCGCCGGCGCTCGATCCTCGCCCTCGTCGTCGCTTTTGACCGCCGTCCTCGAAACGCTCTTTTTTCTCGCCGCTGGCGTCTTCAATGGCATCTTGTCAATTTTCTTCGCATCTTTATCTCTCTTCACGCTCTTCGCGACGACGACCAACTCGTCCTTATACTCCAACCATTTCGGTTCCTCGAAGATGATCCACGTCGAGCCTTTCGGCGGCGGCGATAACGTCGTCTCGCACTCCAACATTTTCTCCGGGCATCGACACAAAACCTTGTTACCTTTTAAAAACACGATGCACTTATCCGCGCCACCAGCAAACGGCATGTGAAACTGAATGTTGACCCGATCGGCGCCAACTTTCTTCGTCTTCACGCTCGCCGGCGGCGCTTTCGCGAACGGCGTGAAAAGATGGACGACGCGCGCGACGATAATCGTAAACGCGAGCAACAACGCGTCCCCCAAATACGACCCAAACTTGCTCACGTTCATCTTCCCGGTCGGAATTTTCGTCAGCATCTTAATCGTATTCGTTCGAAACGCCTGTCTCGTCGCCGAGCACTTCAAAACCGCAAAGTTCATCGAATTTTTCGGAAACTCGACGATAAACTTATACGCCGGCGCCAACGCCGCGGACACGACTTCGTCCATAAAGCTCTTCTTCTTCTTACCAACAACCGGCGGTGGTTTCATCTCTTTCCTCGCTTCCACGTACTCCGAAGCGGTCATTTTCTTCTTTCGCTGTTGTTGTTGTTCCGGCGGCCGTTTCGGCCCCCCGTCGTTTTCACTGTTTAGGGTTTGAGAAGAATCCGCTTCTCTCATGCTGCTCGGGGGAGGTGGTTTCTGTTCTCCGCGCTGCTGCTCCTGTTGCTGCTGAACTGGAGGCGGCTGTTGCTCCCGTCGAGCTCCTCCCGGTGGCGGTGGTTTGCGCTGTTGTTTTTCTCCCCGCGCGCTTTCGCTTCCAGACGACGGAGGACGAGGACGCGGAGGCGAATCGTGTTTCTTTTCCCCTTCTCGTTGCTCGTGCGTTTGCGCACCGACGATGCAACAACTCGGCGCGAAGAAGGCTGATGAAAAGAGCATAAAAGTGAGACAAATGAAGAGGACGCGCACCCCCATCATCGAACAGCGAAGAGGGACGATCGTCGTGGTCGCGTTTTTGTGGCGTCGCGTTCGCATCGTCGTCGTCGTCGTGAAAGGTGCGCGACGGTATGATGGCGCGATTTATAGGGAAAGTTTTGAATTTTTTCAACGGCTTTTTTCCCTTACTGCACCAGCTTCGAGCCGATATCTGACGCATTCATTTACATCGAGGTCTAATTTAATCTTTAATTGACTAGGATAATGCACTACATCCACACGCAGAACTTGATGAGGACGTTTAGCTGCTATGTACCGTGTGTGCTCTTTGAAAAAGCAGACGAAAAACAGACGACGCTTTGTGTCGGAGAGAAGCGCGACGTCGCGAAAAAAGTGCTTTTGCCTCGCTCGTTCGTTACCACAAGAATAAATTTTCTCTCCATTCTCTCTGGCTTTTTATCGCGTAAAGCTCTCCGCGTTTGTATCGCCAACCTTCTGGTAAAGGACAGTCGTTGTCGAGGAGGTATTGTAAACATTCGGAGTGGTTGTTCTCGTGCGCCATTCGCACGGCTTCGCAATTCCACGGCGCTTCGGCGACCTCGCGTAAGTACTTCAAACAGTTTAAGTGACCTTTCCCAGCCGCACCCGTACACGCACGTTCGGGAAAATGATCGTATTTACGCTCAACGAGATATTCGAGGATATGGAGATGACCATTTAAAGCCGCGCCATAGGCAGTGTCCAAACCCCACGGCGCTTTGACAACCTCGTGTAAGTACTTCAAACAGTTTAAGTGACCTTTCTCGGCCGCATACGCACACGCATATTCATCATATTCATCGTATTCACGCTCAACGAGATATTCAAGGATATGGAGATGACCATTTCGAGCCGCCCAGGAGGCAGTATCACAACCCCACGGCGCTTTGGCTTCTTCGTGTAAGTACTTCAAACAGTCTAAGTGACCATTCGCGGCCGCACACGAACACACATATGCGTAATATTGATCGTATTTACGCTCGACGAGATATTCGAGGATATGGAGACGACCATTTAAAGCCGCCTCGGAGGCAGTTTCCCAATCCCACGGCGCTTTAACGTCTTCGTGTAAGTATTTGAGGCACTCGAGATGACCGTTTCTGGCAGCACGTGCACACGCAAGCTCAATGACAGGACACCCATTTGCAACGCAATACTTTATCATTTCTAGATTACCTCGTTCTGCGGCCTCACTGAACGTCCTTTCATCCGAATCACACTTCTTCTCTCCTCGCGCCCATTCGAGCAACTCGAGTTTATTCGTTCCAGCAACTTTCCTGCAGAACTGTCTCTTATCCCACCAAATCGGCCATAACGATCGATTCTCCCACGCGAATTCTAAAGTCGATATTGAAGACATCTCTTCGATAGCGAACCTTTTTCTCAATTCTAACGGCGCGGCTCTCTTAATCAAAGCTCTCGTCTCCGTATTCACTTCAAACAAAAACTTCACGTCGGTTCGATTCAATCTCGGTAAAACGTGTCGAAAACAAATATCGTCGTCACTCACGATCGCATCCCACAACACCGACGGCGAAGAATCCTCCTCCCTCGCCTTCGAATAATCGCTTCGTTGTCGTCGTCGACGACAAAGACGCTTCCTCCTCTTCTTCTCCTCGCGACTTTCTCTTCTGTTTATCTTCTCGCTCTTCATCATCATCATCTGTTAGTGCGCATATAAAGTCAACGTCAAAGAAAAAAAAAGAATTGAATGCCGCATGTGTGATTTCAGGCGTTTTTTTTCTCTGAAAAGACGAGACTTTTTCTCTCTCTCTCTGGGGAAAAAAAGAAAGAAAAATGCCTCAAAACAACAACAACGAACGCGCTCTCGAATCAAAATCAAACGAACCAAACGAACGATAACGGGCACACGCTCGAGAAGAAGAACAATGACGACGAAAGATCTCGCCGCCAAGCAGAGAGACGCGTACTTTCAAAACCTCCTCGAAGAGAACAACAACGAGAAAAAGGAAAAGAACAGAGTAGGGAGTAAGAATCGGATGAACAAATCGGACAAATTGGAAAAGAAGAAACGACTGGACGAGAAGCGACGGATGGCGAGGGAAAAGATGATGAAGAAAAGCGGCGGTAAAGGATCATCGAGCGCCGCGCTGGGAGGTTTTGGGAAGAGGAAGAGCGTCGATGCGGCGGATGAAGACGAAACGGAGGAAACGACGATTACGGGAATACCGGGTCCACCGACGGATGCGAAGCCGTTGACGAGGAAAGAGATGAACGCGCTTCGATTTTTTAGAGTCGCGTTTCCGCTCGGCGTGGGAGGTAAGCGTGGTTTTTTGTGCGAATTTCTTTTTGTTCTTTCTCTTTATCTATCTATCTCTGCCTTTTCTTTCCTTTTGATCGAGCGCGTTGTTTAAGAAGCTGACCTATGTCTTTCTTTCTTTCTTTCTTTGTCTCGCGCGCGCAGCGGGCGAAACGATTCGCGCGCAGATTCCGTTCGGGCCGATCGTGAAAGTTACCGTTCCGGAAGGTTTACCCGAGGACGAGGAGACGAACAGGACGGTGGAGTTTTACGTGAAGAACTGGGAAGGCACGGAGGAGGCGTGCGTTCCGCCGCCGCCACCGGGGATGCAAAAGCAATATCGCAAAGCGAAGGCGCACGCGGAGACGATGTTGGAACGGGGGATGGACGTGACGTGCGAAAACGTCGGCGAGGATATGGGGATGAAAGAGAGTCGGATTTTGAGCGGCGGGTACGGCGAAGAGGATGAGGAGGATAGGGGGATACCTCCGCCGCCGCCTATTTCGCAGTTCGTGCCGCCACCGCCGCCGCCGCCGCCGCCTGTTTCGCAGGTTGCCGTTAATCCTATGATGCCTATGGCGATGATGGGCGCCGCGAGATCGATGATGCAACATCAGAATCAAACGGTACAACAACCGCCGCCACCACCACCTCCGCCGCCGCCATCGCATCCTTAGCGCGTATCGAAGAAGAATAGGTAGCAATAGCAGTATGTGATATTATTTAGACGCAATTCTAGAAATGAATAGATTTGATCGCAACGAATGAAAGCACGACGACGCTCGTGCAAAACGCCTCTTAGTCTCTCTTGATGACTTTTTGTTTGATGGGTATAAAACTTAAATGTTTTTTCCTGTTTCTCCTTCTTTTCCTTCTTCCTCCTCTTTCGATGCCTGTCTCTCCTTCTTTACGCCTGTGGTTCTTCCGCGCCGGCTTCCATCGGCATCACCGTTTCGTCTTCCATCGGTGCCGGCGCCGGCGCCATGGCTTCCTCGTACTTCTCGAGCATCTCGGCGACCTTCGTCACGGCGGCTTCGACGACCGTCTTCTCCTCGTCGGTGAATTCCATCTCCGTGTCGCAAAGCAACAACGGCGCGTCGATGACGTGGACGATACCTTCACAAACCGGGATGTCCGCTTCGACCACTTTCGCTTCCGACGCTCTCGCTTTGATGAAGACGTCTGGGTCTCTGACCTCGACGCCGACGTCCAAGACGGTGGAATCCGGATACGTGTCCATCACGGTTTTGGAAAGGCACGTGTCCACAGTTTGACCGTTCAAACTCGCCACCGTCGCGCTGTCAAAAGCACCGCCGGATAAGATGTGGTACCCGAGAAAAGAGGTCGTCTCCGTCTCGTTGAGAAGCTTCATCGCTCTCTCGTACGCGGTCATGTTGGTCCAGTACTCGAGAGAGGCGAAGCCGTCGTCGTTCGGGAGCAACACCGTCTTGGGCGTAGCGTCAGCCATCAACTCCGTCGACGCGCTGTCGAGCTTCGCTGTGACAACTCTCGCGAAGGAGAGGATGTCGTTGATGGTGGTTAAATCCGGGCGCGACGCGACGAACTGCGCGCGTCGTCGATATAAAAAAAAGAAGGAAACGGTCAGTAGCGTCGATTTTGAAAACAGAGGCGAGAAAGAGAACAAAGAATAGAGAAAAGCGCGAGCGAATGGACGGGTAACGGGTAAGCTCAGAAACCCGTCGTCATCAAACGTTTGCATTCAGCGGTTTCCTTTTCGAGTGTTGTTCATCATCGCTTCGTCCTCTCGTCCTTCCCGCTTTCTCTCTCTTCTTCTTCTTCTTCTCGTTTCGAGAGATACAAAAAGCAAAAAATACACGAGAGGAGAGAAATTCGTATCGAGATACAAAAAAAATTTAATATCTCTGAGCTCTCACCTCGGCGAGCGGCGTGCACGCCGGCGCGGGTTCGTCTTGCAACAATTTGCGGCCCCTGGATGGAAAATAAAGGAAAGTGTCAGTCGTTCGTTTCAATCTGTATCGAGCGTAACGCGCGCTTACCAGTACCCGCCTCGTCGCCATCCGTAGCCGTTGTAGCCTTTTGAAACGGTCAGATTTTTTTTGTATCTAAAAAGAAAAATTGTTCAAAACCTCCGTAGCCGTAGCCCCACGGGCGGTATCCGCCCCAGCCCCAGCCGTACGGGCGCCATCCCCAATACGCGAACGCTTCCGCGTCCGGGAGGAGCGCGAAGACGACGGTCGCGAAGAGCGCGAGGAGCGCGGAGGATTTTTTGATGTTGGTTCCGAGCATTTGAGATGCGTGTGTTTTTTTATGCAGCGCGAGAGAAAAAAAAGTGACGTCGTGGGGAGCTCTCGAGAGGAATTTTGGCGCGCGCGCGCGTCTATAAGCGTGAAGAAACGTGTGGCTGACTTTTACGCAAAGGTATGCGTGTGGCTTATTTTTAAATTTCAAAGAAAAAAAAGGGTGCCTTTTGGAGGTGGAGCTATGAAAATACGCGTCGGGACGTTTGCGATTCGACCGCGGCGCCGCGTCGCGTATCTCTCTCCCTCGGAAAAGGTAGTAAAAGTAGTAGTAAAAGAAGTAGTAGTATTGCGTTTAATCGGTAGTTTCGGTGTTGTTGTTTACTGCTCCGATCGACGTTTCGTTCGCGCTGGAGATGTTGAAGTCGCCTTCGTCCAACTCGGCTTGGAGTAAGTCTTTGTCTTCGACGTCGTCTTCCTCGTCCTCCTCCTCCTCCGACGCTTCCTCGGCGGTGGTCTCGTCAACGATTTCAATGTCTTCGACAATTTCGGTTGTAGAAGTTGATGGAGACGGTGCTGGTGCTTCTCCTCCCGCGCCGAGATCAGTTAAGAGACCGATAGAGAAAGCCGCATCTGGTGCCGGTGCCGGAGCGATACCTTCCATCTCTTCTTCTTCCTCTTCAATCGCTTCCGATAACATCTCCTTGGCGTCTTCTAAGCGTTCTTTTTGCTTCTCGCTCAACTCTCCGTCCGCATCGAACGGTAATAACACGCCGTCGACTAAGTGAATGATTCCATTGCACGCGTAATTGTCCGCGCCGATGACTTTCACTTCCGATCCGGTGCCTTTGACGAATATCGAGCCGTTCTCTTCGTCGATTTGAAGCGCAAACGCGCCCGAGGTATCCGAGACGGCGTTGGATAAAGCGGTGTTGATGAACTTTCGATCGAATTCTTTTAATGTTCCGAATTTATACACGAGTTCTGGTAAAACGTGATACGCGACGATCGCCCCGGCGACCGTTTGGTTGCCTAAAATCTTCGCAAACTCTTCGGTCTTGTTCTGCGCTTGCGTCCATTGAAGAAAATTTTCGATGGCTTCGTCCGTCGGCGCGAATAACGTGTCCACAGTTTTCCCGCCGTCTTCGCTGCCACCGTTCAACGCGACGGAAATGCGAGGAAGTTTATCGACCACGGAAGCGAGCTTAGAGAGACCCGGACGGGTTTTGATGATATCTGATGCGCGGACATGAAAGAGAAGAGGAAGGTGAGCAGACGCGCGCGCGCGGAGAATCCAAGAAAAAGAAGAAGAACAAAAACGAGAAGATAAAAAAAAGAGAAAGAGAGAGAAAGTTTCCTCCTCCCAATCGCGCACCGAGCATTGTTTTGCAGCCTTCTCCCGGCGTGTACGCCGACGCGTCTTCTTTCAGTAACTTTCTGCCCCATCGTCCGCGCCTCACGACGACGACCGGCCGCGCGACGACGACCGCCGGTCGCGCGTACCCTCCTATATAAAAATATATTAGTATTTTTTGTTTTTCGCACTTTCCAAAAAAAAGACGTTTTGTTGCGCGTGAAGATATATGATACGAAACAATGCAACGCACCGTAGTAGCGATACGCGCGCACTTGGTCGAAACACGAAGAACACGCGAGCGCGAAGAGAACGACGGCAAAAACGAGCGTTGATTTCTTATTGGAGACGACGCGAGGAGACATTCTCAAAGTTCGTTTAAAAAGGGAAAAGTTTTGTGAAGAAGAAGAAGAGATCTGGAAAATATTTTTTTTATGCGTGACTCTCTCTCTGCTCTAGTATTTTTTATTGTAGTCCGAGATAAGTGCTATCTATCGGCGCGCGAAGACGTATAAATATTCCGGCCTCCCTCTCGCCCAATCCGCCTCGGGCACTTGAATCAACTCCTCGACGTCGAAATCGCTCTCGAGAAGAGACTTCACGAGTTCCGGGGAAAGCGCGAACGGCGGACCGCCTTCGAAATCTCCCAGCGGAAAGACCAAGGAAATCAACCGGGATCCCTTCGCGGTTAATTTTTTCATCTGTTCCGCCCACTTTTGCCTCTGGAACGGTTGTATCGCGCACAAGAACGTGCAATCGTAAATCACGTCGTATTTCTCGTCGTCGCTCGCGACATCGTGCGCGAAAAAGTCGTCCACGACGCACTTCGCTTTCGATCCGTTCTCCGTCTGGTATCTCTCGCACGCCTCTCGAGCGGTTTCCGAAACTTCCAAACCGACCACATTTTCAGAATCAAAAGTCGAGGAAAACGTCTCTAAAGCGTACCCTCGGCCGCACCCGGGTACCAACACTCTCGCGCTCTTTGTTTTTTTCAACTCTGGGACGAAACTCGCGTTATTCGCCAAGAAACGCACCAGCGCGGGTTCGGTTTTATCGCAATCAAACTTCGGCTTGGACTCTTTCGTCTCTTCGTTTTGCCACATCTTCTCCCACGCGGTTTGTCTCGTCGTTCGATCGAAATACGGGTGGCTCTCGAACGCGCCCTCAAAAATAGGTTTCTTCTCCTTTAGGTCGTCTTCATCGCCATGTATCGGAGCAGAAGAAGAAGACATGACGCTCGCGCTTCCGCGACGATGATGGGAGTCGATGCGACGACGAATTGGAAAAAAAGCAGCCGCGACGCTTTTTCTACTAAAGAGCGCGATGTTTTTGTTGTTGTTCTCAAGCTTAACACCACCACCACCAGCACAAACAACAGACGGCGAGGACGACGACGATCGAGGAGAAGAAGAGGGAGAAAAAGAGCCGCCCAAAAGAACGCTTTGGTGCATATCTTTTCACGTCGACAACGAGTGCGTTTCAACACAAAAATCTCGCTTACTCTGAAACCCTAAATTACCGTTATTATGTAACACAAACGGCGCACTTTGACGCGTGCATATCGAAAGAAGGAAGGAAAGAGAGAGAGAGAGGCTTTCTTTCAGGATGATGACGATGATGACGACACCGACGACGATGCTTCTTCTTCGCGCGTCTCGTTCTTTCTTCTCTCCTTTTTCCACCGTCGCGCGAAGAAGAAGCAGAAGAAGAATTCAGAGTTGTTCGACGACGCCGTTACCGGCGACGGCGGCGAACGTCTTCACCTCGATGTTCAAAAGAGCGCTGTACGCGAACAGAAGCGAAAAAGATTACCTGGAGTATCCGAACGAGGAAGGCGAGATGCTTTTTTCGAAATCGAGCGAACGATCGAACGGTCTCGTGACGGTCACGAAGTTTGGCCCGCACTGGAGAAGCCTTCGGTTTAACGACGTGGAGCAAGGATTGGCGTGGGTGGAAAAGGAGACCGAACGGATGGACGGTAAAGTATTGGCGTACGAATACTTGAGAGCGATGGCGGCGATGACGGCGGCGCACAGGATGTTGTCGTCGTCGGCGTCGTCGTCGGATCGAGAAGAAGAAGAAGGAAAGAAAAGAGATGGAATGCTGATGATTGGGATGGGATCCGGCGCGCTGCCGTTTTTTATGCGAACGCACTTCGATAGCGCGTTCGAGATGGAGACGGTGGAGCACGATCCCGTCGTCATCGAAGCGATTGAACGGACGTGTTTTAATAGGGACGCGATGCCGTTTCGATGCGTCGTGGACGACGCTCGCGAGTATTTGGAAACGAAAGTAGCGAGTGGGAGTTTAGACGTCATAAGCATGGACGCGTTCGACGGCGGCGGGAACGTTCCAGAACATTTGATTTCGAGGGAGTTTTTCCGTTTGTGCGGCGAGAAGTTGAGAGATCATCATCGTTCATCTTCGAATCGAAGATCGATGTTCATCATGAATTGTTTCAACGGCGTGCGAGGCTCGACCGCGAGGGAGTTTGTTCACGTCATATGCGCTCGATTGGAGAAATCTATCGGACCGGTGATGACGATCCCGGTTTACGATCAGCCGTGCAACGTGATTGTCGTCGCGTTGAAAAGATCTAGCGAAGAAGAAGAAGAAGAAGAAGATATACGCGCTCGATACTCGAGGGAGGCGATTGCCCAATCGGCTCGCGCCGCTTTCAAAGAAGGAAACGCGAAAGAGTGGGACGCCGGAGAAAGAGTCGAGGGTCTGTTTTGGGTCGTCGATTGCGACGAGAAAGAGAAAACGATGAGAGAGATTGAACCGAACACTATGAGTGACGAGAAGAAGAATAAAAATAAGATGAACAGAGAAGGTAAATATCGAGGACGCAACGGGACGTACATGCCGAAAGAATTCGCCGAGAACGTTGAGGTATACGAAGGGCAGATTACAGACGCGCACTCGTATGAGAACGAAGAGGAGAAGAGCGTGTAGAGAGAGAGAGAGAGAGAGAGAGAGAGAGAGAGAGAGAGAGAGAGAGAGAGAGAGAAATAGATTCACGCGCAATGTTGTTGTACCATGTAGATAAAATGTAGCAAGTAGCTTTTGTAGTTCAAAT
>Ga0181578_10004146_pt1 | contig 12961 bp, 9 predicted proteins | sample 071ome_21_FD_148659 | JGI IMG/M metagenome (GOLD analysis project Ga0181578, IMG submission 148659) | Coastal salt marsh microbial communities from the Groves Creek Marsh, Skidaway Island, Georgia - 071401CT metaG (spades assembly) | ecosystem: Environmental > Aquatic > Marine > Intertidal zone... | reverse complement strand
GGTCGGCCCCCCACCGTGCCGCTCCGGGGCGTGATCCGAACCTGCTTCACACAGGTCGGGCGACGGGCGGTGCCTCGCGTTGTGCGGCCCCGACTCCATCACCCTGGTCACGAGATACGGCTCGGAACTAAGTCCGGTCGCGCACACGGTCGGGTGCCACGCGCACGCTAGTACGCGCGCCTAGGAATCCGCCGCGGGAGGCGGCGCCACGGACCGGACCGCGAGCTCCGACAACTGGGCGTCATCCACCCCGGCCGGGGCGCCGGTGAGCGGGTCCGCGCCGGTGGCCGTCTTGGGGAAGGCGATCACATCGCGGATCGAGCGCTCGCCGGCGAGCAGCATCACCAGGCGGTCGAGGCCAAGGGCGATGCCCCCATGGGGCGGGGCGCCCAGTCGCAGGGCGCGCAGCAGGAAGCCGAAGCGGTCCTCAGCGTCCTCCGGGCCGATGCCGATCGCGTCGAATACCGCGGCCTGCACGGCCTGGTCGTGGATGCGGATGGAGCCCCCGCCGATCTCCAGCCCGTTCAGCACCACGTCATACGCCAGGCTGCGCACCGAGCCGGCGTCGGTGGCGATGAGGCCGACGTCGTCCGGGTGGGGTGCGGTGAATGGGTGGTGCAGGGGATCCCACCGGCCCTCGTCGGCGTTCCAGCCCACGAGGGGGAACTCCTCCACCCACACCGGCGCCCAGGCGCCCTCCGGCACCAGTCCGTGGCGCTCGGCGAATCGCACGCGCAGCGTGCCCAGCACCTCGGAGGCCACCTCCTCGGAGTCGGCTACGAGCGTGATGAGATCGCCCGGGGAGGCACCCAGGTCGGTGGCGATGCCGTCGAGGAACTTGGCAACGGGCGAGCGCAGGGAGCCATCCTCCTGCACGGCCACCCACACCAGCCCCTTCGCGCCGAGCGCCTGCGCCTCGGCCATGAGGTCGTCGCCGTCCTTGCGCGAGGTGCCCTCCCCCGCGCCGGGCACGACCAGGCCGCGCACTACGCCGTCGCCCTCGACCACCGAGCGGAACACACCGAATTCCGTGCGCCCCGCCGCCTCGGTCCAGTCGAGGATCTCCATGCCGAACCGCAGGTCGGGACGATCGGTGCCGAAGCGCCGCATGGCGTCCGCATACGCCATGCGGGGGAACGGCGTGGCCAGGTCAATGCCCGCCTCGGCGAAGCACGCCACCAGCACGGCCTCGGTGAGGTCCTCGATGTCCTCGGGCTCCACGAAGGACGCCTCGACGTCTAACTGCGTGAACTCCGGCTGCCGGTCGGCGCGCAGGTCCTCATCCCGGAAGCAGCGGGCGATCTGGTAATAGCGCTCCAGGCCGCCCACCATGAGCAGCTGCTTGAACAGCTGCGGGCTCTGGGGCAGCGCGTACCACTCGCCCTGGCTGAGGCGTGACGGCACCAGGAAGTCCCGCGCGCCCTCGGGCGTGGACCGCGTGAGCACAGGCGTCTCGACCTCGAGGAACCCGGCGTCGTCGAGCACGCGGCGCATGGCCCGCACCACGCGGGCGCGGAGCTCCAGGGCGGCAAGGCGGCGCGGCCGCCGCATGTCGATGTAGCGGTAGGTGAGCCGGAGCTCCTCCGATGGCTCGGTGCTCTCATCCTCCACGGAGAACGGCACCGGCTCGGTCTCCGACAACCGCTCCAGCGCGCGCACCGCCAGCTCCACCTCGCCGGTGGGGATGCGCGGGTTGACGGTGTCGTCGGACCGGCGCACCACGTCGCCCTCGACGCTGATGACGTCCTCCAGGTGCAGCCGCTCGGCGGCGGCGTGGGCCTCCGGCGCCTGCTCGGGGTGGAACACCAGCTGGAGAATGCCGCTGCGGTCGCGGAGGTCGATGAAGATCACGCCGCCATGGTCGCGACGTCGATGCACCCAACCCGCGATGCGAACCGGATCGCCCACCGCATGGGCGGCATCGGCCGCCGCGTGCGTGCGGTATCGCGCGGCCCCGATCACGCGGGGTCCCCCCCGCCCGCGATGTGCGACGCGATCTCCCCCACCGGTACCTCCACCTGGTCTCCTGTCTGCATGTCACGGATGGTCGCGAGGCCCTCGGCGTGCTCGCGCGGTCCCACGATGATCACCCGGCGCGCCCCCAGCCCCGACGCGTGGCGCATCATGGCCTTGAGCCCCCTGCCCGCGGTGCCGGCCTCCACGCGCAGGCCCGCGCGGCGCAGGTCGCGTAGCACGGGCATGAGCTCCAGCCGGATGCCGGCGTCGGGCGCCGCCAGGTACGCGTCGATGCCGGCCCCGGGATCGGCATCCTCGCCCAGGGCGAGCGTGATGCGCTCGATACCCGTGCCGAAGCCGACGCCCGGCACCTCCGGACCCCCAAGCGACGCCACCAGGCCGTCGTACCGGCCGCCGCCGCCGATGCCGCTCTGCGCGCCCAGCCGGTCGCAGGTGAACTCGAACACCGTGCGGGTGTAGTAGTCGAGGCCGCGCACCAGCGTGGGGTCCTCCTCGAAGGGAATGCCCATGAGCCGCAGCGCCTCCAGCACGCGCTCATGGTGCTCGCGGGACGCGTCATCGAGGTTGTCGAGCAGCCGGGGCGCATCGGCCATGGCCGCCTGCACGGCGCGATCCTTCATGTCGAAGAGGCGCAAGGGGTTCTCGTGCATGCGCTCACGGGCATCCGCCGGCAGGGAGTCCGCGTGGCGCTCCAGGTGGGCCAGCAGGGCCTCCCGGTAGGGCGCGCGACCCACCGGGTCACCCATGCTCGAGATGCGCAGGCGCACCGCCGGCACGTCCAGGCGGGCATAGATCTCGGCCAGCATGGCGATCATCTCGGCGTCCAGCAGGGGGTCCTCGCTGCCGAACGCCTCGGCCCCCACCTGCCAGTGCTCGCGAAACCGACCGCTCTGCGGGGCCTCGTACCGGAACATCGGCGCCACGTACCAGAGCTTCACGGGCTGCGGCAGCTTGTGCATGCCGTGCTCGGCATAGGCCCGGGCCACGGAGGCCGTGCCCTCGGGGCGCAGCGTCAGGCTGCGGCCGCCGCGGTCGTCGAAGGTGTACATCTCCTTGCGGACGATGTCGGTGGCGGTACCCACGCCGCGCACGAACACCTCGGTCTCCTCGAAGGTGGGGGTGATGACCCGCCCGAAGCCGTTGGCCGCCATCACCTCGGCCGACACCGCCTCGATCCGCGCGCGCACCCGCCCCTCTGCGGGGAGGACGTCCCGCGTGCCCTTGGGGGCCCGTGGCGCCATCGCTACCGCCTGCCCGTCTGGCGCTCCCAGCGCCGCATGGCCATGCGGTGCGCGAACCGGTCCAGCAGCATCCCCAGCGGGATCATCAGCAGGCCCATGATCGCCGCGTAGGCGAAGGCCGTGGTGGCCGAGTCGCCGTTGAGGTAGTACATGAAAGCGAAGAAGATCAGCGCCGCAATACCTGCGCGGATGAGCACGCTCCTCATCCCGGCGCGACGCGGCGCACCCTTCGGCAGGCCGTCCGCGCGCTTCCCCGAGGACGGCTCCGCCTCGGCAGCCACCACCTTGGCCTCGTGGCGTGGGTTCTTCACGGGCGGCGGGCCGGCGTTGGGCCTGCGGCGGCGCTTGGGGGCGATCTGTCAGTCCTCCGTCGTCTCGATGACCTGCCCGGGGAGCAGCCGCGGCAGCCCCAGTTCACCCGGGGAGGCGCCGGCGAGGGCGGCCCGGGGAACCAGTCCCACGAGCTCCGAGTCCCCGGCGACGAGGCCCCGGGCGGCGGCTTCGCGCCGCACCCTCTCGACCACCGCGAGCAGCGGCGTGCGCCGGTAATCCTCCACGTTCATCGACACCTGCGCAAGGCCCGTGCGCGGGCACAGCAGGCCGAGCGCGCGCACCGCCGGGAGCCCGCTGCCGTCACCGCCCTCGCGCACCGCCCCGGCAATGGCCCGCGCATCGTCCAGCGACGCGCCCGGCAGCCACACGTTCCAGGCGATCAGCGGGCCGCGTGCGCCCGCGTGCGCCGACCAGCACCACCCCCGCGGAGGGATGCGGCACCTGCGGTCCGGCGTCCGACTGAACCTTCCCCGCCCGCATCGCGCGATCCAGGGCACCCAGCCCGGCGGCGCGCAGCCGGGCCGGTCGCTCGCGACCCGTGCCCGCCGCGGCCCCGTACAGCAGGCACGGGATCCGGGCCTCCGCGCCGATGCGCGCGGCCGATGCGCGCGCCGCTGCAACCGCAGCCGGCATCGCGGACGGCCGGAGGCCGACGAAGGGGAGCACGTCGAGGGCCCCCACGAACGGATGCACGCCCTCGTGGCGGCGCAGGTCGATCAGGTCGCGGCACCGCATGGCGAGGGCCACGCCGGCGTCCACCAGCGCGCTGCCATCGCCCGCCAACGTGATGACCGTCCGGTTGTGGTCCGCATCGGAATGCACGTCCAGCAGCCGCACCCCCGGCACCTGCGTGGTGGCCACCAGGTCCGCGATGCGGTCGGGGTCGCGCCCCTCACTACAGTTGGGCACTGCCATCAGGCCGTCGTCAACCCGATGGGAACCGCCGCTGCGCACGCTTCTGAGGCTGCTCACATTCCTCCGGCCCTACAGGTGGTCGGTGGCCATCACGGCCGTCTCGGCCCTTGCGCTGATGGCCTGCACGATCACCCTGCCATACCTCACGCGGCGCGTGATCGACGACGTCCTGAACGGGCAGCAGGAAGATGCGCTGCTGCCGCTGGTGCTGATCGTGATCGTGGTGGGCGTGATCCGCGCGCTGTTCGCGGTGATCCGCCGGATCCTCGCCGGCCACGTGAGCCTGTCGGTGGAGTTCGACCTGAGGGACAGGGTGTTCGCGCACCTGCAGCGGCTCTCATTCGGGTACTTCGACCGCATGCCGGTGGGCCAGTTGATGTCGCGTGCCACCAGCGACCTGCAGACCGTGCGGTTCTTCCTGGGATACGGCCTGATCTTCCTGTTCATGCACGCCTTCACCCTGGTGTTCGTGACGGTGGTGCTGTTGTTCATCAACGTGCCGCTCACCGCGCTTGCGCTGCTGATGGGACCGGCGCTGGTGCTGGTGGCCGCGCGGGCGAGCAAGCGCTCGCACCCCGTGCTGGTGGACGTGCAGCAGAAGGTGGGCGAGGTCACCCAGACGGCCGAGGAGAGCATCGCCGGCATCCGGGTGGTGAAGGCGTTCGGCCAGGAGGGCGCGCAGTCCGACCGCTTCGGCATGCGCGCCGAGGCGGCCTTCGACCGCAGCATCGACGCGGCCCGCCTGCAGAGCTTCTACACCTCGCTGATGGGCTTCCTGCCCACGATCGGGGTGGCCGTGGTGATCGCCGTGGGCGGCGTGATGACCATCAACGGCGTCCTTACCCTCGGCGAGTTCGTGCAGTTCTACCTCTACCTGGCCATCCTCACATGGCCATTCCGCTCGATCGGCATGCTGATCGGCAGCGCGCAGCGGGCCGCCGCGAGCGGCCAGCGCGTGTTCGAGATCCTGGACGCCGAGCCCGACCTGGTCGAGGCCGTGCACCCCGTGCCGCTGCCCGGTGGCGAGGGCCACGTGGTGATGGAGAGCGTCACCTTCGGGTACGACCCCGACCGGCCCGTCCTCCGCGACCTCGACCTGGACATCCCCGCCGGCAGCACCATCGCCCTGATCGGCGCGACGGGCTCGGGCAAGAGCACCATCACCCAGCTCATCCCGCGCTTCTACGACCCCCAGGCGGGCCGCGTGATGGTGGACGGCGCCGACGTGCGCGACGTACCCCTCCAGGAGATACGCGCGGCCGTGGGCATGGTGGGCCAGGACCCCTTCCTGTTCTCCGACACCGTCCGGGCGAACATCGCGTTCGGCAACCCCGGCGCCGGCGACGACGAGGTGCAGCGCGCGGCCCGCATGGCGCAGGCCGACACCTTCATCCGCGCGCTGCCCGATGGCTACGAGACCGTGGTGGGCGAGCGCGGGTTCACGCTGTCGGGCGGGCAGCGGCAGCGCATCGCCATCGCCCGGGCCATCCTCATGGACCCCCGCATCCTCGTGCTGGACGAGGCCACTGCGTCGGTGGATGCCTCCACCGAACGGGAGATCGCCCGCGCACTTGCCGCGGTGATGCAGGGGCGCACCACCATCATCATCGCCCACCGGCTGTCGACCATCAGCCTGGCGGATGAGGTGGTGCTGGTGGACGGGGGCCGCGTGGCGGCCCGCGGCGTGCACGACGACCTCTACGCGCGCAGCGCCCTGTACCGCGAGATCCACGATCAGGGCCTGGCGCGCCCGGATGACCTCGTGGCGAGGGAGTCCTGATGGGCACGCGCCCCGTGGGACACGGGCACGCGGGCGGCATGCTCGGGCCGCTGGGCGAGGACGAGGAGCGCGTCGTCCGCCGGCCGCGGCGCAACATGCGGCGGCTGCTCCCCTACTTCCGTCCGTACCGGTGGCGGGTGCTCGCGACGATCGCGCTGATGCTCGTGGTGACCGGCGCGGCCCTTGCCACGCCTGCCCTCGCGCAGGTGGCGATTGACGACGGCATCACCGCGGGCAGCGTGCGGGCGCTGCTGGTGATCGTGGCGGTGTTCGTGGTGATCGGCGTTGCCGGATGGATCGCGGGCTACTGGCAGGCGTACCTGTCGTCATGGGTGGGCAACCGCGTGCTTCTGGATCTGCGACGGCAGGTGTTTCGGCACCTCATGCGCCTGGAGTTGGGGCACCACGAGCGCACGCCCACGGGGCGCAGCGTAAGCCGCCTCACCGCCGACATCGAAGCCGTGAACCAGTTGGTGGTGGAGGGCGCGACATCGCTGGTGATCAACGGGCTCACGCTGATCGGCGTGGTGATCATCCTGCTGGCCTACGACTGGAAGCTGGCGGTCGCGGCATTCCTGATCTTCCCGCTGCTGGCCGTGGGCACGTGGTGGTTCCGCGTGAGGGCCACGCGCGCGTACCGCCTCACGCGCGAGCGGGTGGCGGTGGTGCTGTCGGTGCTGCAGGAGAACCTGTCCGGCATACGCGTGGTGCAGGCCCACGGCCGCGAGGAGGAGGCCCGGCGGCGCTTCCGCGAGGCCAACCTGGAGTACCGGCGGGCCAACATGAGCACGATCACCGTGAGCGGCGCGTACTTCCCGGGCGTCGAGCTGCTGGCCGCGCTCGGGACGGCGCTGATCCTGTGGTACGGCGGCAACCGGGTGCTGGACGCCGACCTCAGCGTGGGCGTGATGGTGGCGTTCATCGGCTATCTGGCGTCGTTTTTCGATCCCATCCAGCAGCTCTCGCAGCTGTACAACACCTTCCAGGCGGCCATGGCCGCGCTGGAGAAGATCTTCGGGGTGCTCGAGACCGACCCGCGCATCGCCGACGCCCCCGACGCCGTGGACCTGCCCGATGTGGCCGGGCGCATCGACCTGGATGGGGTGTCGTTCGGCTATGGGCGCGAGTACGTGATCCGTGACGTGGACCTGCACGTGGAGCCCGGCACCACGGTGGCGCTGGTGGGCGCGACCGGGGCGGGCAAGTCCACGCTGGCCAAGCTGATCGCGCGCCTCTACGACCCCGACGAGGGGGCGGTGCGCATTGATGGCATCGACCTGCGTGAGGTGCGCGAGGAATCCCTGCGCGCCGCCATGGGGATCGTGCCGCAGGAGGGGCACCTGTTCAGCGGCACCATCGCCGAGAACGTCCGGTTCGCCCACCCCCTGGCCACCGATGACGAGGTGCGGCGCGCGCTCGACGCCGTCGGCGCCCTGGCATTCGTGGACGACCTGCCCGACGGAATCGACACCGACGTGCAGGAGCGGGGCGCACGGCTCTCGGCGGGGCAGCGGCAGTTGATCTGCTTCGCGCGGGCCTTGGTGCCCGACCCCCGTCTGGTGGTGCTGGACGAGGCCACCTCGTCGATCGACATCGCTACCGAGAAGCGCATCGAGGATGCGCTGGACCGGCTGCTCGAAGGCCGCACGGCGGTGATCATCGCGCACCGCCTGTCCACCATCCGGCGCGCCGACGTGATCGTGGTGGTGGAGGACGGGCGGATCGCCGAGATGGGCAGCCACGACGACCTGATGCGGGCCGGGGGCAGGTACGCCGCCCTGTACGCCGACTGGGAGCAGGCCGCGGGGTGACCCACCGTGTGGCCGTGGCCGCCCGGCGGGGCTTTGCTACGGTCCCCGGCGGCCGTGAGGCGATGGGGGATCGTCTAGCTGGTAGGACACTGGGTTCTGGTCCCAGGAGCGGGGGTTCGAGTCCTCCTCCCCCAGTCACTTCACGACCGGCGCGCCATTCGTAATAATGGTGGCCAGCAGGGCCCATGCAGCACCCCGCAGGACCTCGTGGCGCATTCGTCTAGGGGCCTAGGACGCCGCCCTCTCACGGCGGTAACACGGGTTCAAATCCCGTATGCGCTACCTCACCACTGACGCGGCCCTCGGGCCGCGTCAGTCATTTGGCGACCCCCCGGCGAGCACCGCACGGATTGCTGCAGCTGTTCCCGCGGGGTCCTCCCGCAGGTAGAAGTGCCCGCCCAGGTCCACGGTCCGGATGTCCAGCGCCCTGCCGTAGGCCTCCTTCACGGCCGGCGAGAGCATCCATCGCGATGCGAGGGCCACGGGGCGCCCGCCGCGTTCCGCGAATCGCACGAGGGCGTCATCCATGTCCCACTCCATGAGAGCCGCGAGCATGGCGATGCCCTCGCCGGGTGGCATGGCCGACATCTCCCCCGCCACCCGGTCGGTGAGTGCCGGATCGGTGACCGGCGCGGCGGACCGCTCGCAGAGAGTGCGGACGGCAGCCGGGAAGTCCTGCCGGAAGGGCCCGAGCACGCGGGCGCAGGCGGCGGCGTCCTGGCGCGGGTACAGGTGCATGAAGGTGAGGCCATCGAGGGCGACGACCCGCCCTCCGTCGGCCGCGAGCGCGGCCTCCACGGCCACCGCAGCCCCCAGCGAATGCCCCACCAGCGCGGCGTCGTGAAACCCGGCGGCATCCGTGATGGCAGCCACCAGCCCGCCGAGGTCAGCCATTGTCCACTCCCGCCGCCATGCGCGGGAGCCACCGTGCCATGGCAGGTCAAGCGCCAGCACGCGGTGATCGCGCCGCAGGTCATGCGCGATGGGGTCGAAGTCAGCGCGCCGGCACGACCAGCCGTGCACCAGCACGATGCCCGGGCCGTCGCCGCCGACGTCGAACGCCACGCGTGCGCCGGGCAGATCACGGTGGAGGGTGCGGACCATGGGGGCATGCTCCCAGATGCGAAACGCCCGGTTGTGCGACCGCGCCAGGGCGCGGTAGCGTCGGTTCATGCGCGTGGGCATCCTGACCGGCGGGGGCGACTGCCCCGGGCTGAACGCGGTCATCCGGGCCGTGGTGAAGGTGGGCGCGCGGCGCCATGGCCACGAGCACGTGGGCATCCTGCGGGGATGGCGCGGCCTGCTGGAGGCCGACGCGGTTCCGCTGTCCGCGCGGGATGTGAGCGGCGTGCTCGCGCGCGGCGGCACCATGCTGAAGAGCTCCCGCACCAATCCGTTCCGGGATGCGGATGCCACCCGCGCCGCGCTCGAGGGCTTCACGCGCCTGGGGATCGACGCCCTGGTGGCGATCGGCGGCGAGGACACCCTGGGGGCAGCGAGCCGCCTGCATTCGGAGCACGGCGTGCCCGTGGTGGGTGTTCCCAAGACAATCGACAACGACCTGTCCGGCACCGACGTGACGTTCGGCTTCGACACCGCCGTGCAGATCGCCACCGATGCCATCGACCGCCTGCACACCACCGCGGAGAGCCACGACCGCGTCATGGTGGTGGAGGTGATGGGGCGCCATGCGGGCTGGATCGCGCTGTACTCCGGCCTCGCCGGTGGCGCCGATTACATCCTGATCCCCGAGCAGCCACCCGACATCGACGGCCTGCTGTCGTCGGTCGGCGCGCGCCACGAGCGCGGCCTGGACTACTCCATCGTGGTGGTGAGCGAGGGCGTGGACCTGGGCGATGAGGGCGGCCGGGGGGAGCGCGATGAGTTCGGCCACGCGCGACTGGCCCAGCAGGGCGTGGGCGACCGGCTGGGGGTGATCGTGCGGGAGGCCACCGGGTACGACACGCGCGTGACCGTGCTGGGCCACGTGCAGCGCGGCGGCACCCCCACGGCGCGCGACCGCGTGCTGGCCACGCGGTTCGGGACCCGGGCCGCGGACATGGTGGCCGAGGGCCTGTTCGGCCGCATGGCCGCCCTGCACGGCGACACGGTGACCGACGTGCCGCTGCAGGAGGCGGTGGGCACGCTGAAGACCGTTCCGCCCGCCTACTACGACCTGGCGACGCCCTTCTTCGGGTAGCCGTACGGCCGGATCGCCCCCGTAGGGGGCGCCCCCGAAGAGGCCCGGAACACGTGCCACACCGTGTGATTCCGGTGCAGGGGGCGGTGCTATGGTGCCCGCCCCGTGGGGAAGAAACTGATCATCTGCGAGAAGCCGTCGGTGGCCCGCGACGTGGCGGGGGCACTGCCCGGGACGTTCACGCAGAAGGGCGATGCGTACGAGAGTGACGACTGGGTCATCTCCTACGCGGTGGGCCACCTGCTGGAGCAGGTGGACCCCGATGCGTACGACCCCCGCTTCCGGAAGTGGACCTACGAGGACCTTCCGATCATCCCCCAGGAGTTCCGCTACCAGGCCCGCGATTCGCGGGCCGCGAAGCAACTGGGGGCCCTTCACCGCCTCATGGCGCGCAAGGACGTGACCACCATCGTCAACGCCTGCGACGCCGGGCGCGAGGGCGAGCTGATCTTCAAGCTCATCCTGCAGAGCGCATCCGAGGCGGCGCGCGCGAAGCCCGTGGAGCGGGCGTGGTTCTCGTCGATGACCAAGCCGGCCATCCAGGAGGCCTTCACGTCCCTCCGCCCCGACGACGAGATGCGCGACCTGGAGGATGCCGCGCGGGCGCGCAGCGAGGCCGACTGGCTGGTGGGCATGAACGGCACGCGCGCCGCCACCACGAAGGCCGGCTCGATCCGCCGCGTGCTGTCGCTGGGACGGGTGCAGACCCCCACCTTGGCGATGATCGTGCGCCGCGACTTGGAGATCGCGGCGTTCGAGCCACGCGACTACTGGCAGGTGGAGGCCACCTTCACCGGCGCCGATTCGGACCTGCCGGCCATGTGGAACGACGTGGCCGGGGCCCACCGCGACCTGCTGTTCACCGACGACGACGGCAAGACGTTCAGGGACCGCATCAACGCGGCCGACGCCGCGCAGGGCATCGTCGACCTGGCCGCGGGCGCCCAGGGCACCGTGACGTCGGTGGAGACCAAGCCGCGCAGCGAGGCGCCGCAGCTGCTCTACGACCTCACGGCCCTGCAGCGCGACGCCAACCAGCGGTACGGCTTCTCGGCGTCGCGCACGCTGGCCGCGGCGCAGAGCTGCTACGACGAGCACAAGGTGCTCACCTACCCGCGCACCAACAGCCGCTACCTGAGCGGCGACATGGTGGGCACGCTGAAGTCGGTGGTGTCACGCGTGGGGTCGGCGGACCACCAGTACGCCGACGCCGCGCGAACGGTGCTGGCGCTCCAGAAGCTGCCGCTCGGCCGGGTGGTGAACGACGAGAAGGTCACTGACCACCACGCCATCATCCCCACCGACGGCGACCACGACCTGAGCCGCCTGGGCGCGGATGCGCGCCGCATCTACGACATGGTGGCGCGCCGGTTCCTGGCGGTGTTCCTGCCCCCGGCCAAGCTCGAGGACACCACGATCATCACCGACGTCGCGGGCAACACGTTCCGCAGCAGCGGCACCGTGATCGTGGATCCGGGCTGGTACGCGGTGGACGCCATGCGGCGCCACCGGGTGGAAAAGCAGGCGCGCGCCGAGCAGGCGGTGACGGAGGACGGCGAGGTCGAGCCGAAGGACCGCACGCTGCCGTCGGTGGAGGTGGGCCAGGTGCTCACCTGCGCCCGCGCGGAGGCGCTGGCCAAGAGCACCAAGCCGCCCGCCCGGTTCAACGAGGGCAGCCTGCTGAAGGCCATGGAGACGGCCGGCAAGCTGGTGGACGATGACGAGGCCGCAGAGGCGATGAAGGACGCCGGCCTGGGCACCCCGGCAACGCGCGCCAACATCATCGAGAGCCTCATCGACCGTGAGTACGTGGAGCGCGAGGGCAAGCAGCTGCGCGCCACCGACAAGGCCATCGGGCTCATCACGATGCTGGGCGACCACCTGCTCACCAGCCCCGAGCTGACAGGGCGCTGGGAGCAGAGGCTCAACGAGATCCAGGCGGGCGGCGAGAGCCGCGATGCGTTCGAGCGCGAGATCAAGGACTTCACCCGGCAGGTGGTGGACTGGTTCGCGGACAAGAGCCGCGACGACCTGCGCGTGAGGCGCACCGTCATCGCCCCGTGCCCCCTCACCCTGCCGAACGGCGAGAAGTGCACGGGGAACATCGTGGAGCAGCGCAAGAGCTACTCATGCGACAGCTACCACGGCAAGGACGACCCCGGGTGCGGCTACACGCTGTGGAAGCAGATGGACAACCGATCCGTCACCCTGGACGAGGCGAAGGAGTACATCGCCAAGGGGATCCAGTCGAAGGACCTGCAGGGCGAGCGCGAGGTGCTGGGCCCGTGCCCCACCGACGGCTGCGACGGCGAGATCGTCGAGCGCGGGCGCTCATATGGCTGCACCTCGTGGAAGAGCAAGACGGAGACCGGGTGCGGTTACGTCATCTGGAAGCGCGTCCGCGGCCGCAGGGGCGAGGTGTCGCTCGAGGAAGCCCGTGGCATGGTGGCGCGCGGCGAGACCAACGCAACCCCGCCGCGCGAGCCCGTGGCCGAGTGCCCGGTGCCGGGGTGCGGCGGCACCATCGTGGAGCGGCCGAAGACCTACGGCTGCAACTCGTGGAAGAGCCCGCGTAACCGCGGCTGCGGATACGTGATCTGGAAGCGCCCGCGCGGCTCCGAGCGCGACGTGACGGTGGAGGAGGCGAAGGCGAGGATCGAGGCCGACCGGGCCGATCCCGAGGCCGCGGGCCTCGAGCCGGTGA
>Ga0181578_10004109_pt1 | contig 13037 bp, 12 predicted proteins | sample 071ome_21_FD_148659 | JGI IMG/M metagenome (GOLD analysis project Ga0181578, IMG submission 148659) | Coastal salt marsh microbial communities from the Groves Creek Marsh, Skidaway Island, Georgia - 071401CT metaG (spades assembly) | ecosystem: Environmental > Aquatic > Marine > Intertidal zone... | reverse complement strand
TCAGAAGGGAGAAGCTTTTCTCCACGCCGGTCTGGTCCGCCGGTGTCGTCGGCTGGAGCGGGGCCCCCTGCGAACAGGCGGCCACAGCCAGCAATCCTCCAGCGAACACGCTGTGCAAAAGCCGATGTGTGAGCGCGAACTTCATCCCGAACGAGTATCAATGGCCAAGGAGTCGCGGCAATCATCGGCGTATGGGGCAATATCCGCCGGACATGACTCTTTCGGCGAGGCCGGCATACACTTACTGCCGTCGAAACCGGAATGCGGGTGAAACATGAAGCATCGCCGACCAGACGAAATCGTACGCTATCGCGCGCCCGGCGCCGAACGTCTCTCACGCCTTGCGGTTTTTCTCGACACCCTGCCCGAGGGGCAGCTCACCTTCACACGCTGGTACGGTCATGGGCGCGGCTGTGCTGTCGGCCTGGCCGCACACGATGACCTCTGGATGCAGGCGCAGGGCCTCGGACTGGAGCAGGGCGCGCAGTCGCGGATGAGCTATCCCGTCTATGAAGGCCAGACAGACTGGCCTGCCGTTGCGGCGTTCTTCGCGCTCCCGCTCGAGACGGCGCAGGAGCTGTTCTCCGCGCGCGGCTATGACGGTGATCTGCGCCCGTCGCCGCGTGAAATCGCGGCGCGTGTTCGCCTTCACCTCCGTCAGGATACGCGGGTCACGGCCTGACGTTCCCGGCTACGCGCCGAATTCATCGAACGCCGCCAGCGAGTCGGCTCCGTAAACGGTAGCGGGTCCACCGCCCATCTCGATCGCGACCGCGATGGCGTCACACAGTTCCTCGCGCGTGGCGCCATGCTCGCGCGACTGTTTCGTGTGATAGACCACGCAGCCCTCACACCGCTGGACGATGGCAATGGCAAGTGCCATGAGTTCAGTCGTCTTTGCATCCAGCGCTTTCGGGGTTTGCGCAGCCTGCATGACGGACCTGTGTCCGCGCATGATATCCGGCGCGGCACGGAAGAGTTCGGCGGCGCGTTTGTCCTGGGCGTCGGAGATGTCCCGGTAGTTTTTAGCCATGGGCGTCCTTTCGTTGGTGCGCATATCCATTTTGAGGGCTTGCCCGAATTCGGCAAGGAACGTCAGGGTTTCGACATGAGGTTGATTGAGGGCATCCGATGACCGCGCATAGCGAACGTCCCGCCGACGCGCCGTATCGCGGCATTCTGATGATGTGCTTCGCCGTTGCCTGCTTTGCGACGATGAACGGGTTCGCCAAGGAATTGCGGATTCAGGAGCTGCCGGTCGTCGAGATCATCTGGGGACGGTATTTCTTCCACACTCTGCTGGTGCTGGCGCTGTTTCCCCGACGCATCCCGACCCTGCTGGCGGGCTCCGACAAGGCCTTGCAGATGGCGCGCTCGATCCTCGTGCTGCTGGCGACAGGGTGCATGTTCACAGCCGTCGGCCTGATGCCGCTGGCGGACACTGTCGCGATCACCTTCATCGCGCCGCTTCTGATTACCGCGCTGTCTGTCCCGTTCCTGGGTGAGCGTGTGGGCATCCGGCGCTGGATCGCCGTGTTCGTAGGCTTCGCAGGTATGCTGGTGATTGTCCGGCCGGGCGGAGGACTGTTCCAGACGGCCGCGCTGCTGCCCATCGGCGTAACGGTGTTCTACGCCTTCTACCAGATCATCACCCGGCTCATCAGCCACCGGACCGACCCGATCAACACCGTGTTCTACACCGCAATCGTCGGCGGGATCGGGTTGTCCTTCGTGGTGCCGTTCTTCTGGCAGACGCCGACACTGGAGCAATGGGGGATGCTGTTCGCCGCAGGTCTGCTCGGCGGACTGGGACACTGGGCGATCATCATCGCCTATCAGCGCGCGGAAGCGCCGCTCGTCGCGCCTTTCGCCTATACTGAACTCATCTGGGCCACGATCCTGGGTCTGGTGGTGTTCCACGATTTTCCGGACAGCTGGACATTCGTCGGCGCTGCCATCATTGCGGCGAGCGGGATCTATATCCTGCACCGCGAACGCGTGCGGCAGGGACGGAAACCCGAATCTGCGGGCTAGCCCCGGGGCTGAGAACGGGGGAAGTGCTCGACGAAGACGAGCAGTTTGTCCACAGTCACACCGTCATCCGCCAGCGGCAGGATGATGTCTTCCGCGCTGACGTACTCGGCGTGCGGTCCGACATAGGGTGTCTGGCTGCGGAAGGCGTGGCCGCTGGTCGCCACTTCGACGCAGTTGTTGAAGATCCGGCTCGGTGCGGCCATGTGGTCGATCTGGCTGAACCAGTGTCCGGTCCAGTCCCGGGACAGGTGATAGACCACATTGGTGCCGATCAGGCGGAACCGGAAGTCCCACGGGGCGCGGGCAACGTCCAGGAGGATAATCTGCGGCAGCAGGAGTGGGACATCCAGCGGGTCGATATCGCGCCGCGCCGGAAGTTTCCCGCCACGAATTTTGGACTTCCAGTATTCTTGCCCCAAATCCAGGACGCGTCCGCGCACCTCGTCGGACACCTGCACGCGCAAGGAACTGCGTGACGGAATCGCCATAGAATCTGTGGTCATGAATGAACCCTGAGTTCCCCGGGGTGCCGTGAACCGGCAGGCGTTTTCTTATGCCGCAGAATACCACGTATCCTGCGGGTATTCGCTCCATTTCGGCAGAAATGTGTGAACCGCCGGGAACATCTGTAGGTAGAACGAAAGAGGCCAGCACGGGTGAGGTGCTGGCCTTCTCGAATTCTGGCTCCGGCGGCAGGACTCGAACCTGCGACCCAGCGATTAACAGTCGCTTGCTCTACCAACTGAGCTACGCCGGATTGGTTGGCGCGCGGTTATAACAAAGACCGGCCAAATCGCAACAGGGCAATCGCACCTGTTTTTCAGGAATATCCGTGAACCCGCTTCGCGATGGAGGACGCACCCGCGATCAGGACGCTCATATCCTGACCGGCGAGGACGAAGCGGACACCCATGGAGATGTATTTCTCCTGCAGTTCCGGGGACGGAACGCCGCCCATGCCCATCCACTTGCCGTGCTTCTTACAGGCCGCGGCCACGGTCTCGTAATTCGCGACGATGCGTTCATGGCCGACTTCGCCCGGAATGCCGGATGCCGCGGACAGATCGTTGGTCCCGATCATCACCACATCGATTCCCTCGACGGCGGCGATTTCGTCGGCGTTCGCGATGGCGTTCGGCGTCTCCAGCATGACGATCACCAGCATGGCGTCGTTCATGGCCTTCGCGATGTCGCCCATGGGGGCGCTTCCGAACCCGATCTGCGGCAGGCCGCCGACGACGCTGCGGTGTCCTTCCGGCGGATAGTGCAGACGGTCCACGATCTCGCGCGCTTCCTCGGCGCTCTCGCAGGACGGCATGACGATCCCCAGCGCGCCGCCATCGAGCGCGCGCGTGGCCATGGCCATCTCGCCCTTGGGCACGCGCACCAGCGGCGCGATTCCGGCACTCAGGGCGGCCACCGAAATCTGTGCAGTCTGGTCGAGGGTGAGGGGGCCGTGCTCAAGGTCGATGAACAGCCAGTCCATACCGGCGGTCTTCATCATCGTCGCGATGTCGCTGGTCCGTGCCAGACGGATACCGAGCCCGACGGAAATCTCACCCGCCTCAAGGCGCGCTCGCGCCTGGTTCACGATGGTTACCATGTGTTCTGTTTCCTCTTGGATTTTTGTGTGTTCAGCCGACCTGCAAGGCGTCCGCGCCGCGCGTGTAGGTCATGATCCGCTGGGCCGGGTTCCGGTTCACCAGCGGGCGTGCGTAGAGCGGGTGATGGAGGCTGCGCACTTCGTGCTCGACCGCATATACGGTCTCTCCGGTGTCCGGATCGAAGATGTTCTCGAACCGGTACTGGTGCGGGCCGTCCTCGGCTGTGATCGCGCCATGCGCGAGGAGCTGCTCATAGGGGCCCGCGAAGTCCGAGATGTAGATCTGGATGTGGTGTCCGTCGAAGGGCGGCAGGTCCCGCTTTGTCTCCCTGAAATACATGGTCTGGTCGAGGCCGGTCGCGACGGCGGCGGCCGGTGCACGGTCATGAGAGGAGAGCGTGCATCGTGCACCCATGACCTGTTCGTAGAACAGGGCGATTGCCGGTGCGGTGCCCTCGGGAACGTCGAACACCACTTCGGGCATGCCCAGGGACATGCCGCCGAATCGCTTGCCGGGCGGACAGCAGCGGATGCGGTTACCCCAGGGGCAGGTGACGTCGATGCGATCCTTGCGCACGGTGAAATCGAATGCCGAGCCCTGGAGCAGGGGACGCGCAGCCTCGAGCCGGCCCTCCAGCTCGTCGTACCAGGGCAGGACCAGCACTGTGTGGCCGCGCAGGACCTGTGTGCCGCGCGAGGGCAGGTGGAACTGATGGCGGCCGATATTGACCCACATCACATCGACGCCGGTCATCATGAACGGGTCGCGAGTCAGCCCGAGCGCGGACATGTAGAAGGAAGTGGCGAGAAGCTGGTCGGGAATGCACACATTCACGTGCTCGAGATGCACGATGTTCCCGGTGTTCTCGCCGGTTCGGTCGAGTTGTGCGTTGGTATCCATAGCGGGAGGGTGCGCCTGAAAGGTGGCTCAGCGCAACGCCCGTGGATGCGGATTATTTGGAGGCCCGGGCCGGAATCGAACCGACGTACAAGGATTTGCAGTCCTCTGCATAGCCACTCTGCCACCGGGCCACCGGATGCAAGCTTCGCGCTGCGGGCGGTTCATATCCCAAAATTCGCGCCGGATTGGAAGCCCCGGATCATGATACTTATCGGGATACTTGTTGCGATTGTCTTCGTTACGGCCACTGGCCTATAAGAACGCGGTATTTTCGCGGACCTGCAAGGCACGGAACCGATGAGCGAATTCGATATCGCACGGCGCAACATGGTCGATGGGCAGTTGCGCCCCACAAAGGTCACGGACGCACGCATTCTGGATGCGATGAGCGAACTTCCGCGGGAAATGTTCGTGGGCAAATCGCGCCAGGGCATCGCCTATGTCGATGAGGATATCGAGGTTGCCGACGATCGTTATCTGATCGAGCCCGTCGTGGTGGCGCGGCTCGTCCAGGCGCTGGACCTGACGAAAGACGATTCCGTCCTCGTGATCGGAGCGGCCACCGGCTATGACGCCGCGCTGATCGGCCGCCTGGCCGGTCCGGTGGTGGCCGTGGAGAGCGATTCCCACCTCGCCGAACAGGCCTCGATGGTGATCAACCACCTCGGGATCGACAATGTCGCCGTGGTTGAGGGCGCGCTGCAGGACGGCTTCGCCGAGCAGGCCCCGTATGACGCGATATTTTTCGGTGGTGCGGTCGCCGAAGTCCCCGAAGGCATCGCGGCACAGCTCGCTCCCAATGGCCGCATGGTGGCTGTCATCGGCGGCGCCGAGAACGGGATTCTCGGCCGTGCGACCCTGATGGCCAAGGTTGGTGACAGCCTGTCCCGGCGCGCCCTGTTCGATGCGGGAACGCGTCCGCTGCCGGGGTTCGAGAAGGCCCCTGCGTTTGTCTTCTAGAAGGTATTACGTTCTAGAATTGCATTCTGACAGGCGCTCAGGCACCTTGACCCGCCGAGCGATATCGGTGGAAAACCTATAATCGTCAGTGCTTTAAAGGAACTGCGAGAGATGATTGCGACGACCCTGAAGTATGGTGCAAGCGCCGTTGCGATGCTTGTCGCGATCGGACTTGCCGTTCCGGGCGCTTCAGCGGATACGCTCGAAGATGCGCTCGCGCTGACCTATGAGACCAATCCCGATATCGCCGCGGCGCGCGCACAGCTGCGGAGCACCGACGAGGAGGTGCCCCAGGCGCTTTCGAACTGGCGCCCGAATGTCGAGATCAATGGCTCCTACGGGTTCCGTAAACGCCAGCGCGATTTTGACTCCGGTGTCCAGATCGACAACACGGATCAGCCGCAGACGATTTCCCTCGATGTTTCGCAGAACCTGTTTCGCGGGTTCCGGACGGTCTCGGCAACCGACCGTGCGCGCAATCTGGTTGCGGCCGGCCGGGCAAACCTGATCACGCGAGAACAGACCGTGCTCCTGCAGGGTGTGACGGCCTACATGAATGTTTTGCGTGACCGGGCGATCCTGGATCTGCGGCGCAACAATGTGCGCGTGCTGCGTCAGCAGCAGCAGGCCACGCGCGACCGTTTCGATGTGGGCGAACTCACACGGACCGATGTGGCGCAGGCCGACAGCCGTCTGGCCACGGCGATTGCGGATGAGACCCGCGCTGAAGGCACACTGAACAGTTCCATCGCTGATTATGTCGAGGTGATCGGCACCGATCCCGGCACGCTTGAGGCGCCGGCGCTGCCGCAGGGCCTCCCGGTCAGCGTGGAAGAAGCCGTGGAACTCGCGCGCACCAACAATCCCGATGTGGTTGCCGCCGACTTCACCGAGCGCGCGGCGCGCGATTTCATCGACGTGAATTCGGGCGAGTTGCTGCCGGTCCTGACGCTGGATGGCCAGCTTCAGGAAAACCGGGACATCCTCGGCGCGGATACGGATACGTCCGAGCAGTCCGTCACCCTCAACCTGACGGTGCCGCTGTACCAGTCCGGTGAGGTGTATTCGCGCACGCGTGAAGCCAAGCAGCTGGCCAATCAGCGCATGCTGGAGTTTGCTGAGAGTACCCGCCAGGCTCAGGAAACGGCGCGCACCAGCTGGGCTGACCTGAATTCCGCACGGGCGCGGATCACCTCGCTCCAGGCCAGCGTCGATGCTCAGGAAATCGCGTATGAGGGCGTCCAGCAGGAAGCGCAGGTCGGTTCGCGTACGGTTCTCGATGTTCTCGACGCCGAGCAGGAATTGCTCGACGCGCGCGTAAGCCTTGTGCAGGCACAGCGTGACCTCATCGTAGCGGGCTATCAGCTTCTCTCCTCCACGGGCCGGCTCACAGCCCTCGATCTCGGGTTGCCGGTCCAGCTCTACGATCCGAATCGGAACTACGAGGAAGTCGAGGATCAAATCTTCGGCACCGATATTCTGGACGAAAAGCGCTAGGACGCACGCCTGACGCATTGCGGAGTACCGCGTTCGAGGAAATTTCCGCGTCGGGACTCGCCACCATTCCCGGATTCCGTTTAGGCTCCGTTAACCAATTTCTGCGGTTATGCCCCAATGAGTGATACGAACGCCGATCAGCAAGAACCGTCGATGGAGGAAATCCTCGCGTCGATCCGCCGGATCATTTCGGAGGATGGCGATGAGGAGGGTGCCGAAGAGGCCGCGGAAGCGGTCGAGGAGCCGGTTGAAGAGCCTGCGCCCGAGCCCGACAATGACGATGTCGAGTATGTTGCCGCGGAAAATGACGCGGACGAGGATATTCTCGAACTGACCGATGCGCTCGACGAGGAGCCGGAACCCGAGCCTGAGCCGGAACCCGAACCTGAGCCGGAACCTGTGCTCGAAGATGTTGAGGAAGACCGGCTGGTCTCCGACGAGGTCGAGGAAGTCAGTGCGGCGTCGATTTCCGGATTGACGGCGGCGCTCGCCGCGTCCGCCCGTCTGGGCGACGGCGACAAAACGCTGGAACAGCTCGTCAAGGAAGTGCTTCGCCCGATCCTCAAGGAATGGCTCGACGCCAATCTCTCAGAGATGGTCGAGCGCATTGTCCGTGAGGAAGTCGAGCGGATCGCCAGCCGCGCCAAGAAATAGCGCGCGCTTCGCTTTCAAGCTTTCGGAGCGTTTGGGGGTAGCCGCCGCGGGCGCGCTTCGCTAAACACCTGCGCTCGAAACCCTTGAAACATCCGGCTCTGCTCATGGCCACCTTGGACAAGACTTATTCGCCCGCCGATATCGAGGGGCGGCTCTACGACCGCTGGGAAAGCGCGGGTGCGTTCGCGTGCGGGCGCACCGAGAACGCGACCTACACGATCGTCATTCCGCCGCCGAACGTCACCGGCAGCCTGCACATGGGCCACGCGCTCAACAACACTTTGCAGGACCTGTTGATCCGATGGAAGCGGATGCAGGGTTTTGACGTTCTGTGGCAGCCGGGCCTGGACCATGCGGGTATCGCGACGCAGATGGTGGTGGAGCGCCAGCTCGGTGAAGCCGGGATCGTGCTCGATCGCGGACGGCGTCTCGAGGACCGCAACGAGAACCTGATCGGCCGCGAAGACTTTGTGAACAAGGTCTGGGAGTGGAAGGGTGAGTCCGGCGGGACCATCATCCATCAGCTCAAGCGCCTCGGTGCGTCCTGCGATTGGTCGCGTGAGCGCTTTACCATGGACGAGGGTCTGTCGCTCGCCGTCCTGAAGGTGTTCGTGGACCTGCATCGCCAGGGCCTGATCTACAAGGATAAGCGCCTTGTGAATTGGGACCCGAAGCTGCACACGGCGATCTCCGATCTGGAAGTGATTCAGAAGGAAACCGACGGAAACCTCTGGTACTTCAGATATCCAATCGAGGGCGAGGAGGGTCGCTTCGTCACCGTGGCGACGACCCGCCCCGAGACGATGCTGGGTGACACCGGCGTTGCGGTGCATCCCGAGGACGAACGCTGGGCCGATGTGGTCGGCAAGAACGCGATCCTGCCGATCGTGGGCCGCAAAATCAGGATCGTGGCCGACGAGTATGCCGATCCCGAACAGGGTTCCGGTGCGGTGAAAATCACCCCGGCGCACGATTTCAACGACTTCGAGGTGGGTAAACGCGGCGATCTGGGACAGATCAACGTGCTGGACGCGTCGGCGAACATTGCCATCGACACCGATGAGTTCCGTACGGACACGGCTGCCGGTGAATGGGGCGATCCCGATTCCGCTATCGCGAAGTACAACGGTCTGGAACGCTTTGAGGCGCGCAAGGCCATTGTCGCCGACATGGAGGCGCGCGGCCTGCTGGACAGCATCGAGCCGCACAAGCACACGGTCCCCTATGGTGACCGCTCCGACGTGGTGATCGAGCCCTGGCTGACAGACCAGTGGTATGTCGATGCCGCGACCCTCGCGAAACCAGCCGTTGAAGCCGTGGAGAAGGGTGAGACCCGCTTCGTGCCGGAGAACTGGTCGAAGACCTATTTCGAGTGGCTGCGGAACATCCAGCCCTGGTGCATCTCCCGCCAGCTCTGGTGGGGTCATCAGATTCCGGCCTGGTACGGGCCGGATGACGAGGTGTTCGTCGCCGAGAGCGTGGAGGCCGCGCAGGAGGCCGCGAAGGCCCATTACGGCAAGGATGTGGAACTGGTGCGTGACGAGGACGTGCTCGACACCTGGTTCTCCTCCGCTTTGTGGCCGTTCTCCACGCTCGGCTGGCCGGACGAGACGCCCGAGGTGGCGCGCTACTACCCGACCAGCGTGCTGGTGACGGGTTTTGACATCATCTTCTTCTGGGTTGCCCGGATGATGATGATGGGCCTGCATTTCATGGAAGATGCCGACGGCAAGCCGCAGGTGCCGTTCTCCGACGTGTATATCCACGCGCTGGTCCGCGACGAGAAGGGCCAGAAGATGTCCAAGTCGAAGGGCAACGTGATGGATCCGCTGGAACTCATCGACGAGTTCGGGGCCGATGCGCTGCGCTTCACGCTGACGGCCATGGCCGCCATGGGCCGTGACATCAAGCTCGCCACGTCACGCGTGCAGGGCTACCGGAACTTCGGCACCAAGCTGTGGAACGCCGCGCGCTTCTGTCAGATGAACGAGTGCGCCGCCCCGGCGGACTTCGACCCGGCATCGCTCAACCTCACGCTCAACAAGTGGATCGCGGGCGGTGTCGCCGAGACGGCGGCGACCGTGAACCGGGCGCTGGAAGAGTACAAGTTCGACCAGGCCTCGGGCGCGATCTACCAGTTCACCTGGCACACCTTCTGCGACTGGTATGTGGAGTTCGCCAAACCGGTCCTGCAGGGCGACGACGAGGCCGCCAAGGCCGAGACCCGCGCGACGGCGGGCTGGGTGCTCCAGAACATCCTGAAGATTCTCCACCCGTTCATGCCGTTCATCACGGAAGAACTGTGGGAGAGCTTCGGTGACGGTTTTGGTTTCCTGATGCACGCTGCATGGCCGGCCGACGATATCGCGCCCGTGGACGAGGGCGCGAAGGCGGAACTCGACTGGGTGGTGCGCGTCATCACCGAGGTGCGCACGGTGCGCAACGAACTCAACGTCCCGGCGGGCGCCAAGATCCCGGCGATCCTCAACGGCGCGTCCGACGAGACCATAGCGCGCCTCGACCGGAACCGCGACCAGGTCCTGCGGTTGGCCCGCATCGAGGATATCGCGCTCAACGGCGATGTGCCGTCCGGCGCGGTCCAGACCGTGATCGATGAGGCGAGCGTTATCCTGCCACTGGCCGATGTGATCGACCTTGAGGCCGAGCGCGCGCGCCTGTCGAAAGAGATCGAGAAGCTCGACAAGGAAATCACCGGCTACGACAAGAAGCTCGCCAATGAGAATTTCACGTCGCGGGCGCCCGAAGAGGTGGTCGAGGAGCAGCGCGAACGCCGCGCCGATGCCGCCGAGACCAAGGCCAAGCTGGAATCCGCGCTGGAACGCCTGAAGGCGGCGTAACGGCTTATCCGCACCCGCCTGTCGGTCCCGTCCGGCTGGACGCCCCGGCAAACACAAGGTCGAGGCGGCGGAGTAGGGCCTCCCGTAACCACAATTCGTCGTCCCTGCGAAGGCAGGGACCCATTGACTCAGGCGGTTGCGCAGTCAGGCGCCGGCGATAATGGACCCCTGCCTTCGCAGGGGTGACGACCGGGTGTGATGCCGGGGTGACGCGTGGCGGTTTGCGGGAGTATTCTCCGCGCCGACACACAAACACATTGAAACCCGCAAATCGGGGAAGGGAACTCATCATGGACGGCAACACGCCCGGCGGCGAATGGGATAAATCCAAACTGCCCAGCCGCCACGTCTCGGTCGGCAACACCTCGGCGCCCCACCGCGCGTTCTATTACGCGATGGGGATGACGGAAGAAGATATCAAGCAGCCTTTCGTCGGCGTCGTGACCACCTGGAACGAGGCCGCGCCCTGCAACATCGCGCTGTCGCGCCAGGCCCAGGCGGCGAAGGCGGGCGTGCGCGAGGCGGGCGGCACGCCGCGTGAGTTCACCACCATCACCGTGACCGACGGCATCGCCATGGGCCATGACGGCATGCGCTCGTCACTGGTCAGCCGCGAGGTGATCGCGGATTCGACCGAACTGACCGTGCGCGGCCATTCCTATGACGCGCTGGTCGGGCTGGCGGGCTGCGACAAGTCGCTGCCGGGCCTGATGATGGCCATGCTGCGCCTCAATATCCCGTCCGTGTTCATGTATGGCGGCTCGATCCTGCCGGGCCACTTCAAGGGCAAGGACGTCACCATCATCGACGTGTTCGAGGGTGTTGGCGCCAATGCGGCCGGCAACATGTCCGACGCCGACCTGAAGGAACTGGAATGCGCGGCCTGCCCGTCGGCGGGCGCGTGCGGCGGTCAGTTCACGGCCAACACCATGGCTTGCGTGTCGGAAGCCATCGGCCTGGCGCTGCCCCATTCGGCGGGCGCACCGGCGGTCTATGAGAACCGCGACCAGTACGCGGCGGCGAGCGGCCACGCGGTGATGGAACTGGTGAAGTCCCAGCTCCGCCCGCGCGACATCGCGACCCGCAAGGCGTTCGAGAATGCGGCGGCCATCGTGGCCGCGACCGGCGGTTCCACCAATGCCGGCCTGCATCTGCCGGCCATGGCGGCGGAAGCCGGGATCGAGTTCGACCTGATGGATGTCTGCGAGATCTTCCGCAAGACGCCGTATATCGCCGATCTGAAGCCGGGCGGCCGCTATGTCGCCAAGGACCTTTTCGAGGTGGGTGGCGTCGGCATCGTCATCCGCGAACTGCTCGACGGCGGCTACATGCACGACGACTGCATGACCGTGACCGGCAAGACCATCGGAGAGAACTACGGCGGCGTCGATTTCCCGACCGGACAGGACGTGGTCCGCAAGATCGACAACCCGATCTCCAAGACCGGCGGCGTCGTCGGCCTGATGGGCAACCTCGCTCCGCAGGGCGCGATCGTGAAGATCGCGGGCCTCGCCAACCTCAAGTTCACCGGTCCGGCGCGCGTGTTCGAGCGTGAGGAGGACTGCCTCCAGGCCGTGCTGAACAAGCAGTACGAGGAAGGCGACGTGCTGGTGATCCGCAACGAGGGCCCGAAGGGCGGGCCGGGCATGCGCGAGATGCTGTCCACCACGGGGGCGCTCTACGGCCAGGGCATGGGCGACAAGGTGGCGCTGATCACCGACGGGCGCTTCTCCGGCGGCACGCGCGGCTTCTGCATCGGCCATGTCGGCCCGGAAGCGGCGGTCGGCGGTCCCATCGGCCTGCTCCAGACCGGCGACATGATCACCATCGATGCCGAGAACGGCACGCTGGATGTGGACCTGTCGGACGAGGAACTGGAGGCCCGGCGCGCCAAGTGGCAGCCGATCAAGACCAACTACCAGTCCGGTGTGCTCTGGAAATACGCCCAGACGGTGGGCGATGCGCGCTACGGCGCGACCACCCATCCGGGCGCCCAGGCGGAGACCCACGTTTACGCGGATCTCTAGCTGCTAGACTGGTCCTCCCCGGCAAGGAGGCAGGCATGATCCAGCGTTTGCTTTTCGGTGCGGTTCTGGCCGTGTTGGCCGTGGCTGTTGCTGCTCGTTTGTCCATCGGCGTTATGCCTACGGTTCTTGCTGTTGTGCTGATCGTCGCATGGACCTGCTGGCGGGTCTGGAAACTGTGGTCGCACTATCAGCTTCGTCGCACAGTTGCCCGGACTCCGGCTCGCGAGGACGATGCGGGAGGCCGTGAATCCATGCAGGCACCGCAATTGAACTTCTGGACGGGGTTCCTGTTCGCAGGCGCGTTGCATGACGGCGTGGATGCGCTGGGCGGCGCGACGGGTTTTTCACCCGGCGGATTTGATGTCGGCGGCGGTGACGGCGGCGGGATGTAGGAGATAACGATGCGAATTCTTCGGACAACGCGTAACGCGGCGCTTTTGCTGGCCGGGATGCTCGCGCTCGCGGCCTGTGACATCAACGCAGTGCCCCGGCTCGACGAGCAG
>Ga0181578_10004099_pt1 | contig 13051 bp, 7 predicted proteins | sample 071ome_21_FD_148659 | JGI IMG/M metagenome (GOLD analysis project Ga0181578, IMG submission 148659) | Coastal salt marsh microbial communities from the Groves Creek Marsh, Skidaway Island, Georgia - 071401CT metaG (spades assembly) | ecosystem: Environmental > Aquatic > Marine > Intertidal zone... | reverse complement strand
ACAACATGGTCATCGCTTCCGCGTTGTGGTCACGTCCAAGCGAATACACGCCACCACGCTTGTTGTTGTCTGGCGTGCGTCCGAACTCGCCTGTCCAAATGACCAGCGTTTCGTCCAGCATTCCCCGTTGCTTCAAATCCTTGATCAGGGCCGCCATACCGCGATCGACACTCTTGATACGAGACGTGTGTCCCTTCTCCAAGTAGTCATGGCTATCCCATCCACCGGAGAAGATTTGCACGAAGCGAACACCTTCTTCTACAAGCTTGCGGGCCATCAAGCATTGCTTTCCGAATACAGCAGTGTCTTCGTCATTCATGCCATAAATCTCGCGGATGTACTCCGGCTCGTTTTTGATATCGATCACATCTGGCACTTCCATCTGCATTCGATAAGCCAGCTCATAGCTTTCCATACGGGCGGATAGATCCGCGTGTTCCGGATGTTGAGCGGCGTGTTTCTGATTCAGGAAAGCCAACTCGTCTAATGCCTTTCGTTGATGCTCGCGCGTCTTGTTCGACTGCGACTTCAGGTCTAGAATCGGCGAACCCGTAGGCCGCAGACGAGTACCCTGATAGTGAGCCGGCAGAAACCCATTCGACCAATTGCCAGAGCCCCCTTGTGGCATGGCCAATTCGGTCATAACCACGTAGCCAGGCAGATTCTGATTCATGGAACCGAGCCCATAGGTCGTCCAAGCTCCGATCGCCGGATCGCTTCCTAAACGGCTACCAGTATTCATGTGGAACAAGGCCTCAGGATGATTAACCGATTCCGCTTGGCAGCCTCGATAATTACAGAGCTCGTCCGCGATTTCCGGATCCGCCATGTAGCGCCATTGATCGCACATTTCGATACCTGACTGACCTACCTTGCGTGAGCTAAAAGGACTGCCGACGAAGAATTTGAATGGATCGCCTTCCTTGGCCAAAGTGGACTCTGCCTTATGCAGACGTTGCAACTCCGGCTTGGGATCGAATGTATCCATATGGCCAGGACCTCCTTCCATGAAGAGCATGATTACTGCCTTGGCTTTGGCCGGAGCTATTGGGGCCTTGGGAGCCAATGGCCCTCTAGAAATTACTGCCGGCAGATCCTTGGCGAACATATCGGTCATCGCCAGCGACCCGAGAGAGGCGGTCAGACCGCATAGAAAGTCGCGTCGAGTGACAGGGGTGGAAACTGGTCGTGAACAGATGGGTGATTTCATTACTTTAAAAGCGATTGGCGGTTAGCTATTCCTCTTAATATACGTGAACGAATTCGTTGCTATTGAATAGGACCAAGCAGAGGTCGGCAAGGGCTCTGGTGTCCGTGTCGACATCTGTAGCTTTCTTGTCCGGCGTGTAATCTTCGAATACGGGCAGGATCTCTTCGAACTCGAAGGGCAATCCGGAAAACTCTTCTACTAGCGATCGAGTCACACTTGTCGGATAGGTCACCGGATCCGGATCATTCTTTTTGTGATACGTTCGCATTTCTTCGACGTAGGCTAGCGAACGGGTCTTTTCTTCGTCGTCAGGCTTGCGCCCCAAGGCTAGCTCAAACGCCCGAACGACTCGCTCTTCGAAGGTGTCCTTGTCGCTCATTAGCCGATCCGCGAACGCTATTGAGCGATCGGTAATCAAATCACTGTTGAGCATGGTGAACGCCTGCGGCGAAACGGATGGGGCGTCCCGCATTTCGCAAGAGTCATTCGGATTGGGCTGGTTGAAGATCTCCAGGAAGGGATCCGCTTGGCCGCGTACCCGGTAGGCGTAGATGCTACGCCTGTTCCGTTGCTCCGGACTCGGCGAGGGCTGATAGGCCGGAGCAATTGAGAACTGGATCATCCGTGGCTGCAGAGCCACTTCCATGTTGATTTCAGGCTGTATAAACATGCCGCCCATTTCCGGATTCAACTCCCCCGTAATTTTCAGCATGCCGTCCCGCAATTCCTCGGCTGTCAATCGACGCGGCGTATGGAATGCGAGCAGCTCATTATTCGGATCCACCGTAGCCAGCTTTTCCCTTTCCGGATGCAGAGTCGCCTGACGATAGGAATCCGAAAGCATGATCATGCGATGCAGGCGTTTAATTTTCCACCCGCCTTCAACAAATTCGGCCGCCAGCCAATCAAGCAATTCTGGATGCGTAGGCTTGCCTCCTTTGGCCCCGAAGTTATTCGGGTTCCCGGCGATTGGCTTTCCGAAGTGGTGCTGCCAAACTCGATTGACGAACGAGCGGGTGGTAAGCGAGTTACGTGGATCGGCGATCCATCGAGCGACAGCCGTGCGCCTACCATCGATATCGTCGCCAGGAATCACATACGGATCTTCGATTCCGTCACCCAGGGGCACGCCAACCGCGCTCAAGACGCCTGCCTGCACTTTTTCGCCTAGAGCAGTCAACGCCCCTCCTGTTAGAATATGATTCTCCAAGGAGTCTTCCAGTTTTTCCGGACCCACTATCCGCAGCTTGCGAGCGTTAAAACTCTTGGGACTCGGCCCATTGTAGACGCTCTGCACCATGGGTTGGTAGCGTTCCTTGCGACGTTCCCAAACCCAGTCATCCTGCTCACGAACTTTGAGGCGACCTTGTTCGATGTAGCCCAACCCCACATGCCGAGGCGGCTTCACATCATCCGGCATGTCCTTGCGCGTGGCGTGGTCGACATATTCGCGATTGTTCTCCTTGTACCACTTGCGAGCGGCGGTTTCCCGTTTGTCGTACAATTCCTCTTTCTTCTGCACGGCGAAGCTGTGCAGGCGTTCTACCATAGCCGCGCCCTCTTCCAGGCCGTTCAGGTTTTCTTTCGGGTGGAAAGCCGTTGGACGTTCGGCCAATTGGGTACCTGCGAAGGCCGCATACATGCGGTAGTAATCCTTGGTCGGGATGGGATCGAACTTGTGGTCGTGGCACTTAACGCACCGCATAGTTGTGGCCAAAAAGGTCTGTCCCACGGAATTCACGACATCGTCGATAAAGATCTGTCGAGCCTCATCCTTTGGAATCATGGCTGAATCCCACGGTCCCATGCGCAGGAAGCTAGAAGCGATCATCCACTCTATTTCCTGCTCATTGTATTCGCCTGAGTCGTGAATAGAGCGAACAGCCTCCACGTCATTGTTCAAGCGCTCGCGAACCGACGCGTCAGCGAGCTCGTCACCGGCGACTTGCTCGACAATAAACTGATTGTAAGGCTTATCCTCGTTGAAAGAGCGAATCACGTAATCCCGATAGCGCCAGGCATTGGAACGTTCGTAATCGTTCGAGAGGCCACCGGTATCCGCATAGCGAGCGACGTCCAGCCAGTGCTGGCCCCAGCGCTCCCCGTAGTGCGGGCTATCCAAAAGCCGATCGATGAGCTCCGCCCACGCTTGGTCGAAATCTCGCTCGGCGGCAGCGACGAAGGCTTCGACTTCCTCAGGAGTCGGCGGTAGTCCAATCAGACCGAACGTGGCCCGGCGTATCAACTTTTTGGCGTCGGCCATGGGGGCGGGCTCGAAACCGGCTGTTTCCAACTTAGCGCCTACAAAAGCATCAACAGGGTTGATTATCCCTTCGCTGTTCGGAACATCTGGCTTCTCAACAGGCATAAAACCCCACATGTCTTCCGGTTGGTAGCGGCGATACGTCCATTCGTCGATCAAGCCGCCCGAGGTCTTGAAGAGCATTCCTTCCTCGTTAATCTCTACGTCTCGCTCAGCCACTCGAATAGCTTTCTGCGCAGCGTCGTCCGGCCAAGGAGCCCCGGCATTGATCCAGGTTTCTAGATCGGCGATTTGCTGCTCGGAGAGACGATCATTCTCCTTTGGAGGCATTTCATAGTCGGGATCCTCCCAGCGCACCGCTTGCATGATAAAACTGTGATCCGCGTTACCAGGAATCAGCACATCATCGAAAGATTCTCCACCGCGAATAAACGCTTCTCTGGTCGTGACCAGGAAGTCGCCTTTGACCTTTTTCGCTGGGTCCCCATGGCAACCTAAACACTTTTCCATTAGCATGGGCTTCACCTTGAGAGTGAATAGGCGATCCAGGTTTACGGCTTCGTCTGTACCGAAGGCAAAACTGGAGACGGTAAGAGCCGCCAAAGTCGTTGCTGCGCGCTTTCTCAACGAGAACCTCTGAAGCAAATCATGAGGCAATTGTGAAGGTAGGGAGGATCGGCTCGATCCTCCGAAGTTTGTAACTGGAGGACCGAACCGGTCCTCCTTACCAGATTCCTCTGCGAAGGAATCGCTGGATGAACCCGCTCCTACAACTTTTTCTCTAAATACTGATTCCATCATCACTTGCGAATTCGTATACAAATTTTATTTACGGCCGGCCTTTCTCATAGAGTTCCGCAATTTCCTCGCTGCTCAAAGCGTCCGCGAAAATGGCGAACTCGTCGATGGCCCCATTCAAATTTCTCAAAGCGAAAGTGGAATCGTTGCGTGTCGGCTCGTTCCAGTTTCCAATTGAAGCCGCTCCGATACGCACCGTGTCCACTAAAAACTCATCGCTGATAAAATCCCGGCCGATCGCTTTTCCGTTAACGTAGTGAGTGGTCGTTTGAGCCTCCACATTGTAGACCGTGGCGATCTGAAACCATTTACCACTCATGGAGGGATCCCAAAAACTTGGGGAATAGGTGATATGCTTGTCCGGACGCTCAGGCCAGCTTTCCCGCTTCTTTACGGAGAAGAATAAACGGCCATCACTCATAATTTGCCAGTGGGGCTCGTGTAGCTCATGACCATCCGTTAGAAAGAGCGAGTTGTACATGCGATCCAAACTATCGATACGGGCCCAGCAATAGAAGGTCATGGACCGGTGTTCACCCGGGATGGATACCCGCACCCGACTTCCAGCTGGGCTGAAGTTCAGGGCGCTGCTCGACTCGTCCCAGCGATCCGCATCCTTGCGAGCGCTGACGATCGTTCCATGAAAACCGGAACCCGAGCCATCGGCCAGTTGACGCCGACCTAATTCCTCTGAATTCATGGGAAAATAGGCTAGTACTCTCGGATCGCTCGCAACCTCCGCGCTCGCAACCTCCCAGGCTTCTCGTCGAGCTTGTCGCTGTCCCAGGAACCTCCGTTCGAAATCTTCAAGCCGAGGAAAGTCGGACGAAGCAAACCCCGATGATGAGAATTCCCCGTCCACGGTCCAGTGAAGCGACTGGCCATCGGTCAGACTGCGAACATTGCTCGCGTTTGGGTGCCACTCGATCTCCCCCTCGATAACATGCATCTCTGATCCTTCCGGTGTCACATCCAAGGAAAATTCAGTCCCCAAGTCCACCACCCCCCCGGTAGCAGTGTTCACCTTGAATCCTTTAGCTGCCGGAGGAACTAAGGCCCGTATCCGGCCCTTCGCTACGGTCATTTCCATTGGCGAATGAACTTCAAAGGCGGATTCCCCTTCTAAAATCACGGTAACGCCGCTGAACAACTCCAGCTGAGCCACGCCCGATCTCAATTTCAAGGGGCCCTGAGGAAGCAAATCGCCTCGATTCAAACGGACACCGTCTTCCCATGCCGCATCCGAATACTCTGATAGCACTGCGAAGCCCGCGGCCCTTGGCTCAACGCTTAGAGGCGCTTCCTGAGCAGCCTGCCGACCCACGTTCCATCCTGAAAGCCCGATGATTAGGAGCAATGCTATTGAAGCGCCTGCTCCCAGCGCAATGGCATGCTTTCTCCAAAATGGAATCGCAAGCTCCGAAGACGAACCACCCAAGCGCTCGGACTCGATCCTCAGGCCATTTTCCAACTTGAGACGAGCATAGTACCTTTGGCGCAATGTCGGATCGACTCGCAGTTGGGCTTCCAGCCTCAAGAAATCCGCCTCGGAAATCGAGCCGTCAAGGAGATCGTCTATGAGGTTTCCCCACTGAACCTGACTCATGCTCTCAATCCTTTCTGCAATGCTAGACGCTTTTCGATGCAAACCTGCAAGCGATTACGAACGCGGTGGAGAGTCACTTTGAGCCCTCCAACGCTTCTGCCAATCTTCTGCCCGTATTCGCTAAGCGGCGACTTTTTAAAATAGCGATGGTAGATCAATTCGCGATCGGCGGGTTTCAGTTTTTGCAAGCATTCCTGGAGAGCCATGTGATGATCGGAGATTCCTTCCAAAGTATCAGCCATCTCTTCGGCAATGACTTCCTCTAGTTCCTCGCAAAATACGAGGCGCGATTCCGTAGCTTGCTTGTACCGATATTTTCGAACTTGGAAACGGGCTATGGCAAAGGCCCAAGCCTTGAAATTCGTGCCCAATTTAAAATCGCCCCGCTTCTCCCAAATAATAGCATTGGTTTCCTGAGCCACGTCCTCCGCGGCCCGATCGCCTGGAAGCAAAGATTCTACATACAAGTGAATCGCTGGCTGATGCTGGGTCAGCAGAGAAACTATGGTGGCATCTGTGTCCTTTGAATCCATGGGGAACGGTGGTAACTAGAAGCAAATCCGGATTTGACCCGAAAGGTTAACAAAAAAGATCCAGAATTATTTTTGGAGCTGAAATTCCCATGGAGGATAGCTAGGGGAGCGTCTGAAAGGCCCGAATTTGTACGGTCGCCGCTTGCGGCGACCGCGTATTAGATTTTCGCCCTCTTCTGCGATCGCCGCAAGCGGCGACCCTACTGAGAACAGTAAATTCTCATCTATCCGGCCATTTTTCGGCGATGAGTTGACGGAGGCCCTGACGAGTTTTCGCGTGGGCTTCCGAATCGCCCAAGTTAATCATTTCTTTCGGATCCGATTGGTGATCGTACAATTCGATTCCCTGCTCTGCTTCATCTCCCCATTCCGTATACCTCCAACGATCGGTGCGGACACTGTAGCCAGGCGCTCCGAGGAATAGCGTCTGCGTATAGGCTGGGCGATTCCACTCGCTTTGGGGATTCTTCAAGAGCGGCATCAGGCTAATGCCACTCAACCCCTCTGGTATGCCAATGCCCGCCAGATCAGCCAGCGTCGGGTAAATATCGACGAATTCTACTAGGCGGTGGCAATCCGACTGGTTCGGCTCCATTCCCGGCGCGCGGAAAATGAGCGGGGCTCGGGCCGACTCTTCATAGAGACTGTTCTTTCGCCATAGCCCATGCTCTCCCAAGTGATAACCATGATCGCCCCATAGGACGACAATCGTGTTGTCGCGCAAACTCAGTCGATCTATGGCGGCAAGGACTCTTCCCACTTGAGTATCGACAAATGATACGCAAGCCTCGTAAGCGAGAATGCACTCCCCAGCCTGTTCTTCAGTCGTGTAGAAATTGGGCCAATCAGGAGTCGAACTTAGGGCTGCGGCCGGAACAGTCTCGCGATAATCTTCCGGCAGGCGGGGCAACCTCGTATCCTCCAAATCGTATAAATCAAAATAATTCTTTGGAGCGATGTAAGGAATATGCGGCCGGTAAAATCCCACGGCCAGAAAGAAGGGATCAGCCCCTCTCTCTTCCAATAGCCTGATCGATTCACTAGCCACTTTGCCGTCGGTTTGCTCGATGTCCTCCCCATCCGCTTTTAGGTATCCCATGGTATCAGCGATTCCCAATTGGGGCGTGTAGATAGTCAACAGATCCTCATCAGCACGATCCCGGCCAATTGGATTAACCACCTCGTCCCAAGAACCCGGATCGTCGGATCCGCTGGTGCCGATATCGAGGGGAACCCTCTGGTGAAAGATCTTTCCGACACGAGCTACGTAGTATCCATTTGCCCGGAATAACTGCGGCAAGGTCACCGCATCCGGCGCCAAGTCTCGAAAAGACATGCGATTGTGCAGCATCCCGGTTTCGCTGGGCCGCAATCCCGTTAGTACCGAGGTACGACTCGGCCCGCACGACGGAAATTGGCAATAGGCTCGATCGAAGCGGACGCCCTCGCTGGCCAGACGATCAATGTTCGGAGAGCGCACGTGTTCGAAGCCGTAGCAACCCAACCGCGTGTTTAGATCGTCGATTGCGATGAAGAGGACATTGGGCCGGTTTTCGGCCAATACTCCAGTGGAAACTATCCAGAGAATTCCCAGGTTAAGGGCGACGATTCTACCCCAACCATTCCAGCCATGTGCAAACATTCGAATAATGTGATGCTTTCCGTCTCTCTTGGCAACCTGCGATCCTCGTCGCGATATTAAAGGTAGGGAGGATCGTCTCGATCCTCCAAAATATGAACTTGGAGAACCGAGACGGTCCTCCCTACCCAAAAGCCCATGGCAAATAGAATTGATCGCCACTTCGGGACGCATAGCTTGGTGGCCTATGTTGAAGAGATTATTCCGCTCCGCATCCCTAATCATCACTGTATTCTCGCTGGCCCATACCAGCTTTTCCCAATTCATCGTTTCCCGAGATAACGGCAGCATCCAACTGCCCGAAGGTTTCCAGGCCCTGGTCGTTGCCGACAATGTCGGGGAAGCGCGGCAAATCGCCGTTCGGGAAAATGGCGACATTTACGCTGCCTTGATGAACCCCATAGATCTCGGTTACGTGGTCGCTATGCGGGACACTAATGGCGACGGGGTAATGGATGTCGTCAAATACTTTGGCGAACTCGACAGCCAATGCAAATCGCTCCGCCTATACAAGGACTACCTCTACGTCGGATCGACAACTCAAATTGTCCGCTTTCCGCTCGACAAGCGCCAACTACTCCCCACCGGACCCTTCGAAACAGTTGTATCGGGATTTCCAACACCTAAAAACCATCGCAGCAAGAATATCACTTTCGATGACTCCGGCAACCTCTATGTGAGCGCCGGTTCGCCCGGGGACAGCTGCCAGGAAGTCGATCGCACCAAAGGTTCGCCCGGCAAGGACCCTTGCGACGAGCTCGAACGCTATGCCGGTGTTTGGATGTTCGACGCGGATACGCTCGGGCAAAAGCAAATGGAAGATGGCTTCCACTACGCAACCGGTATTCGCAACAACGTGGCCTTCCAATGGGACCCCATTAAGAAGGCGTTGTACGGCGTGCAGAATGGACGAGACAATCTCATGCAAAACTGGGGCGAACTCTACAACGAACGCGAAAGCGCCGAACTCCCATCAGAGGAGTTTCAGCTCATTAAGCCTGGCTCCAATTTCGGCTGGCCCTACACCTACTACGATCACGAGCAAGGTTCCCGCATCATCAATCCCGAATACGGTGGCGATAAAAAGAAGCGTCCAGAATCCGGCTTGTACGACGATCCCATCCTGACCTTCCCCGGCCACTGGGCTCCCGTTGGGCTGCAATTTTATAACGCTACCCAGTTTCCGGAAAAGTACCGCGGCGGGGCCTTTGTCGCTTTTCACGGATCTTGGAACCGCGCTCCCCTGCCCCAGCAGGGCTACAATGTTGTTTTCGTTCCTTTCGATGGTCGGGCGCCTTCGGGTGGCTACGAATCGTTCGCCGAGGGATTCAAAGGCGCGGAAGCGCTCCTCACTCCCAACTCCGCGACTTACCGGCCAACCGGCTTAGCAGTCGGACCGGACGGATCTCTCTATGTGGCTGAAGACCAAGTCGGGCGGATTTGGAAAATCATGTACACGGGTGGACGCGGCGTATTCTCCAACACGATCAAGCGAACGGAACCGTCAGAATCTGGAGCCAGCCGTGTAACGAGCGCCCAGCAGTGGGACATCGATCCCCAAGGCCAAGCTTTGTATAATCAATACTGCCTGGCTTGTCACCAAATCGATGGCAGCGGCGTGCCTAATATGCAGCCCTCTCTTATCGGGTCCGAACGCCTGGCCAGCCACGACAAGGACTTTCTCATACGACTGCTCCTGCAAGGCAGCGAGTGGATCGAAGATCGCCAATACAACAACCTCATGGCCAGCTTCGCCTTTCTGAGCGACAAAGAGATCGCCCAGGCCTTGAACTACACGAGAGCCCGTTTCGCCAACTCAGAGCCAACGATCACTGCCGAGGAGGTTGGCCGCCTAAGATCTCGGTACATTAGATCGAATTGAGTATCTCAAAGCTAGCGAGGCATCTTAGTTCTCCATCCCGCCAGAGCCAGGGCGCATAGGCGTCAACTTAACTAACATTCAAATAGATTAAACGCGCCGGGACGTCGCGTTCCACCCACAAAACCGTCGCAAAAAGGTGGAGCTCGACCTCCGGGCGGGCTTAAATTGTCGACAATCCGCGCTGGCGGGAGCGCGGAAAGATAGCCCTCCTGCTACCCAATTCCCGCCAAATCCGCATGGGCCCCGATGACCCAAAATTATCCGATAACCCCGAAATATCGATTTTTGGGCATCATGTGTAAAATACCCGCGCATATAAGCTGGACATAAACCATTCCCGTGATTGCCTCTGTGACTTAACGATTAACCGTTTTTCTGCTCCCACTTCCCCGTCACGGCCCAAATGGCTTTCTTGCGTTTGGAGCCAAGACCTAGCAGGAAAACACACAATTAACCCTTATGAGAGGTTCTTCCTAAATATGAGCGAAATACATCGATCAAGACTACTATGGGCTGGCTTCATGGCGATTCTCGCCGCTGGAGTTGGTTTCGCCGTTCGTGGCGGCATATTCGATAATTGGGCCGGCGAGTACGGTTTCACCGGCGCACAACTCGGCGCTATTGGTGGAGCGGGCTTTTCCGGATTCTGTTTCGGCATCATCATCGGCGGCGTCATTGTCGACAAGATCGGTTACGGAAAACTCGTCCTCCTGGCTCTCGTTTGCCACGTGCTTTCCGCCTTCGTCACTTTCGCCCCCAGCGCTGATGCCGCGACGGGCACCGCCTATAACTATTTATTCTGGGGCATGTTCATTTTCGCCTATGCGAACGGGACGCTCGAAGCGGTAGCCAATCCTCTGGTCTCGACGCTTTATCCGGAAAATCGGACGCACTATCTGAACATTCTGCACGCATCGTGGCCTGCCGGAATGATCGTTGGCGCGGTTGTTGGATGGGTGCTGGATGACCAAATCGGAATCCACTGGAAGTGGCAGTTGGCCATCTATCTCGTCCCAACCGTAGCCTATGGACTCATGTTCATGGGACAAAAATATCCGAAATCGGAAGCCCACGAGAAAGGTCTCGGGCTGGGTGACATGATGAAGGACGTCGGTATCCTCGGCGGGTTGGTAATTTGCTACCTTCTCTCTCTCTTCATGAGCGCATCGCTCGGGTTCTCCCAAACGCTTAGCTACGTCGTCGCCTTTGTTTTGCTTTTGGCTATCGGCTTTATCACCAAGTTCTCGATGGGAGCGGTCCTGCTGTTCATACTTTTCGTAGCCCATGCTCTTGTCGGAGCCGTTGAGTTGGGTACCGATGGCTGGGTCCAAAATATTACCGGAAATATTCTTTCTTCATCAGAAGGTAAGATCCTCTTTGTATGGACATCGACTATCATGTTCCTCCTGCGTTTCTGCGCTGAATTCATCGAGAAACGCTTGGGATTGTCTCCGGTGGGACTTCTGCTGGTTTGCTCCATCCTCGCTTTAGTAGGTCTGCAGCTGGCCGCAGGAATGACCGGTTTCATCGGAGCCATGATCGCTCTGGGCATCTACGCCGTCGGTAAAACGTTCTTCTGGCCGACCATGCTTGCGGTCGCCGGTGACCGTTATCCTCAAACAGGAGCCGTTGCCATGAGCATCATGGGAGGCATCGGCATGCTTTCCGCAGGACTACTCGGTTCGCCGGGTCTCGGATTCGCCAAGGACCACTATGCAGGTCAGGCGCTTCAGGATAAGAATCCAGCTATTTACGAGGTGGTAAAAGCGGATGCTCCCAGTTCCTTCCTTTTCTTGAGCGCAACCGGATTGGATGGCACCAAATTGAGCGAGGCCCAAGGACGCGTTGGCGATGGCAATCCTCGACCGGGGGACCAGGATATAGCCGAAGCTAGTATCACGGGTGACCGTAAAACGCTAAAAGCGGACTCCTTTATTCCCATGACCATGGCTCTCATTTATCTCGGCATCCTGCTCTACTTCAAATCGATCGGTGGATACAAACCGGTATCGATCGAAACTGGAGAATCCAAAGACGAATAGAGCTCTCCAGAGATTCACTTTTTCAAGGCGCTATCAATCGATAGCGCCTTTTTTTTGTCTAGCGGTATTGCCGATCATAAAAACCGCCCGGAGATCAGGTTCCACCCTCGAAGACGATTCATAAAGGTGGGGCTCGACCCCAATGCACATCCTCGGGATCCAGTAGCGAGATCGCCCGCTACCTTTTCGACGCCGAAACCTTCTTTGAATGTCCGCCTCTACAAATCCGTTCGCTCGACAATGACATCGAAGTCCTTGGGTAGCGGATTTCCCGAGGCGTCTTCGAGCCAGACATCGAACATGCCTTTTCCGGGATCGAGCTCAATCTCAATAAAACGGATACTGGCGATACTCTGACGACGCTCTACTCGACCTTTCCAGCTAACGACGAGGGTTCTTCCTTCGGGCTTGAGTTCACGCGAGTCGCGGATCGTGACCCGGTAGAAGCCAGGTTCTTCGACGAAAACGGGCCAGCCAACCGGCTCCAGATCAGTCCCATACTGGCGATGACCATCCTGATAGCGGCAAAGCAGAACGGGGTTCTCGTTTCGCGACCCTAATTGGATCATTCCCGGTTCGAAGCCGCGGGTAGCCTCCATTGCTCTGAACCAACTCTCATAAGCCTTCCGAAATCGTCCCAACACCTCTGGGTTGGACCCGGAGATGTCCTCCGATTCATCCTCGTCAGCAATCAAATCGTACAGGGCGATATCCAGATTTGCATAATCGGGCTGAAAGTTGGCATCATTGGCAGTATTCGGATAGGCAATCAGCTTATATCGCTGGGAGATTACGGTGGCGTTTTGGTAAGGAGCTTGAGCGATGGACTTGATGTGCTGAGTAACTAGAATCCGGTCTGGCCAATTATTGGCAGCCGAGCGCTCCGACCAAAGCGGCCACAGGCTTTTTCCATCAATCTTCAGCCCGTTAGGAGGAGTAACACCGGCCACTTCCAATAATGTGGGCAAGACATCGATATGGGCCGCGATTCGATCGACCGATCGTCCAGACTCAATTCGACTGGGCCATCTCACGTAGAACGGCACGCGAATGCCACCTTCATAAACGCTTCCCTTAG
>Ga0181578_10004092_pt1 | contig 13056 bp, 11 predicted proteins | sample 071ome_21_FD_148659 | JGI IMG/M metagenome (GOLD analysis project Ga0181578, IMG submission 148659) | Coastal salt marsh microbial communities from the Groves Creek Marsh, Skidaway Island, Georgia - 071401CT metaG (spades assembly) | ecosystem: Environmental > Aquatic > Marine > Intertidal zone... | reverse complement strand
TCGCCTGCACCGAGATGGAACTGACCTGGCCATAGCCGGTGATCGAGTTCTCAACGGCCGAGAGCGGAGCGATCACGATGTCGTCGGGGTTTGTAAAAGATGCTCCCTTCTCTTCTTGCACTCCGATGATGGTGAATGGCGCACCGTTGCAGGACACACGTTGCCCGAGCGGATCTGAATCAGGGAAGAGTTCTTCAGCGACCGTGCTACCGATGACCGCGATCCTCCTCGCTGATAATTCATCGGCATTGGAGAAGTACGCGCCCTCGGCTACCGGAGAGTTGGTGATCTCGAAGTAAGACGGCCACGTCCCGACCATCTGCGTTGAGTAGCTGAGGTCACCGATAGAGCAAGTGACCGCGGCTCGTTTCTCCGGTGCAGCCCCCGCCACATCGGGCGCGGCTATCGGATCGTTCAGCGCAGCAGCATCCTCGACCGTCAAGTCCTGAATCGATGGGTTGACCACCTCCCCACCACGGTTGGGGTTGTCAGGAGTCACAGTCAGCAGGTTGCTTCCCAATGACTGAATGCTCGACGTCACCGAGTTCGAGGCTCCCTGACCGAACGCCACGAGGATGATCACCGCAGCAACACCGATCATGATGCCCAGCGTGGTCAAGATCGATCGGAGTCGATTGGCCACAATCGCCTGCCAACCGCTGCGCAGAGCTTCGATAAGGATCATCGCATCGCCGCCAGGACATCGGACTCGATTCGACCGTCGCGCAGCGTGATAACCCGATCTGCCCGCGCGGCAACCTCATCTTCATGCGTGATGATCACGATAGTTTTGCCTTCATCATGGATCTCGTCGAGCAGATCAAGGACGTCTGCGGTCGATTTCGAATCGAGGTTTCCGGTTGGCTCATCCGCCAACATCAAGGATGGTTCCATTGCCAGCGCGCGTGCCACGGCTACTCGCTGCTGCTGACCACCGGATAGTTCATTGGGCTGATGGTGCGATCGATCCCCGAGCCCTACCTTCTCTAGGGCCGTCAGCGCCCGACGCCTGCGCTCGGATCGGCGGACTCCTCGATACATAAGCGGCAGTTCCACATTAGCTACCGCGCTCATCCGTGGGATGAGGTTGAACGCCTGGAAGATGAATCCGATCCGTCTATTGCGCACCAGCGAGAGGGCGTCGTCATCGAGGTCACCGATATCCACACCGTCGATCTTGTAAACGCCGGACGTGGCGACGTCCAACGCACCGATGATGTTCATCAGCGTCGACTTACCAGAGCCCGACGCACCCATGATCGCGACGTACTCGCCGGATTCGACCGTCAGCGAGACACCATCCACGGCCCGGACTTCGGCTTCGCCTTCGCCGTAGACCTTGGTGATGTCTTGCATCTGGACGACGGGGGTCACTACTCCCCGCCCCCACCGAACGGACCATCCGGATCGGGGTCGCGACCGGAGCCCGGAACGCCACCCTCGGGGAAGGAAAGATCATCGGCCGAGGGGATGACGAGGACATCACCCTCGTCGATGCCGGCCGTCACCTCGGTTCCGTTGTCTCCCTGGAGACCGAGCGTCACCCGAACAGGAATGGCCTCACCCTCGGGTCCCTGCAGAAGCACCGACGCGGATTCTCCAGAGCCGGTGATCGCACCCTCCGGCACCACGAGGACATCGGTCGCTTCTGCGACGAGCACCGAGACGGACGCAGTCATTCCCTCGCGTACAGCTTCGGGTGCGTCCGGAACCTGGATACGGACCCGGTAGGTAACCAGTCCCGTGGCACCCGTGGTGGCGACCGGATCGATCGCAACGACCGTCCCCTGCGCTTGCGCTCCTGCCAGAGCGTCGAAGGTCACCGTCGCCGGGGCACCAACCGTTACGCCGGAGGCATCGGATTCCGCGAAGTCAGCAACGACTTCTAGGGGGCCGTCCGGGAGGATCGTGATGCCACCCGTCGCGGCCGAGGCGGTTGCGACTTCGCCCACCACGTAGGGAACCTGGCCGATCACGCCGGCGAGCGGTGCAACGAGCGCGGTGTCTTCGACCGCCTGCTCGGCGACCGCGACACCGGTCTGCGCAGCAGCAATCGCTGCTTGCGCCGAGGTCAGTTCCTCACCGTCGGGAAGTTCGACGGTCTCACGCGCGGAAAGCGCCGAAGTCAGTGCCGACTGGGCGGTGCGAACCGACTGCTCTCCGGCAACCTTGCCCTGCTCGTAGACGCGTTCGGCGATTTCCAGAGCTTGGCGGGCCGAGCGAACGGCGTCGTCGCCAGCTTTGCGAAGGTCCGTCTGCGCTTTTTGCAGCGCAACGTTCGCGCTGGCCAGGCTCAACGAGGCTGTCTGCTGGGCCTGCTGGTCCACGAGCAAGCCGGTGGTCCGAGCGCGGATCGCGTTGTCATACGCCTGGCGAGCCGTGACGGTTGCGGTCTGCGCACTGGTGCACACCGACGTACCCGAACCAGTTCCCTCACAGGCGCTGTTCTCCTGGTTTTGGCGCTGCGTGAGCAACTCACCCGCTTGGTTGACGGCAATGTCGTAACCGATGGCGTTATTGGCTGCGTTCTCCACCGCCGTGTCGAAGGCTCGTTGCGCCGAGTCCACGCTCGCCTGGGCTGCTCGCAATTGTGTTTGCGCCGACGGATTAGGGCACAGGTTGTTGTTCGGATCCAGGCAGTTTTCATCCCAGAGGTCCTGCGCGACAGTGAGTGACTCCTTGGCCTGGTCCACCGATAGCTTGTTTCGCTTGTTGGTTTGTTTCGCGACCCGCTTGGCGTCCGCGAGCGTGGCACTCGCGCTCGCGATAGAAGCATCGCTGGACGCTGCACCCTGAACCGCTTGCGCGAGGCTCGACTCTGCAGACGCAAGTTGCTGGAGAGCGGCGGTGTCGTCAACTGTGGCCAGCACATCACCGGAAACGACCGAATCACCGGGCTCGACATCGACCGAGGTGATGGTGCCGCCCGACGTGAAAGCGAGCTCGACCACGCCGGCTCGCTCGACCGTGCCGCTCGCGGTGACGGTCGAGGAGACATCTCCACGCGATGCAGTCACGGTGCGTTGATCAACCGGCTCCTCGCCAGGCCTCAGTGACACCACGATCAGGCCGATGACGACGACGATGACCGCGCCGATGGCCAGGTTCACCCACAGGGTGCGACGTTTCATGCAATGAGCCTGCCTGATGAACGGCAGCTACGTCACCTCAGGGGTGTTCGGATCCCGTTAATTGTGGATAACCGGCTGTGATGGGCGCGGGGGCCAGTCCGATCACGCACATTCCGGCGCGTTGTCGAACGCCTGCGAGAGCGGTCCTCCGGATTCATTGCGAACCTCGTTCAAGATCACCAGAGCTTCCGAAGCGTCGCTATAGGCAGACTGGGCAGCTGCGACGGCCTGGACGGCGGCCACCCCGGCAAGAAGGGCGTTGTCTGCCTCCGTCGCATTCCGCAATTGCTCCAAGGCTTCGTTCGCGGATTCCTGGGCGGATCCGACAAGTCCATCGACTTCGCCTACGAAAGCGCTCACCTCAGGTGAGTCCTCGGGCACTGAGCGCACCACGGCACGGAGATCGTCGACCGCGCGTTGGATGACCTCGACTTCACCTTCGACCTGAGCCCTGAGTTCGGGGAGTTGATCAAGACCGGCCTGCGGATCCACGTCGAGACCCAGCGCCACGCTCGCCACCTGCAATTCCAGGAGGTCGCGGGCCTGGCACACTTCTCCCGCCCAATCGGTCAGCGTTCGCGCAGTTACCTCCGGGCTCGGTGCCGGCGTGGCTACGGATTCAGCATCAGAGTGCGACGACGAACACGCGGAAAGGCCGATCACTACAACGCAGCACGCAGCGACCGCTTTCAGCGTCATGGTGAATTGACTCGACTTATAGGGAAGACTCATCCACACCCCTGACGAGGGCGTAGACATGAGTCCTGAGCTCTGCGAATCGATGGTCATTCCTCGTCTCGATCTGGGATCGGGGGAAAGGAATGTCGACGGTAACCACCTCCCGGACTCTAGCCGGCTTGCCATAAAGGACGACGATCTCGTCGCTGAGGTAAACCGCCTCATCGATATCGTGGGTCACCATCAAGGTAGTGATTCCGAAATCCGACCGAACCTTGAGAACCAGATCCTCGAGATCAAACCGGGTTTGAGCGTCGACGGAAGCGAACGGCTCATCCATGATCAAGAGTCCCGGGCGAACAGCAAGCGCGCGAGCAATAGCGACTCTCTGCTGCATACCGCCAGACAGTTGCCAGGGGTAACTCTTTTCGGTTCCTTCGAGGCCAACCTCCAGCAGCGACTCGGAAATGCGCCTTCGCTGCTCATCCTTTGTCAGTTTTGATCGTCGAAGCGGGAGCGCGATGTTCTTCTCCACCGTGAGCCACGGCATGAGCGACCGCGTGTAGTCCTGAAGAACAACGGCAAGGCCTTCCGGTGGTCCGGAAATCTCCTGGTCTTGAATCTTTATGGTGCCGCTCACCGGCTTGGTCAGCCCGGTGAGAATGCGCAAGAGCGTGGTCTTGCCCACTCCTGATGGACCGACGATCGCGACGAAGTGACCCGGTGTCACCTTGTAGTTGACACCATCCAGGACATCTTTCAGGCCCTCAGGCGTCGCGAAAGACATGCTGACGTTCTCAATAGAGATTTCCGTACTCATACCCATACTCCTCTATGCCAGCTTCTTCTGGCCGACGTACCACGACAGCATGATTCGTTGAACAACATCAAAGATCAGGTTGATCCCGTATCCGAGGAGCCCCATCAGGATCACGCCGGTCCAGGCATCAAGGATCATGAAGCTGTCGGCTGCTATCAATGTGAATGCACCCATGCCGAACCCAGCACCCAAATACTCCGAGGCAATCGTGACGATGAAGGCAACCTGCAAACCCAACTGAAGTCCCGAGAAGATCATCGGCAATCCCGCCGGCATCCTGACACGCCATAACACCTGACTGGGAGTCAGACGCATGGTCTTAGTCGTATCGAGTAAGACACGGTCGGTAGACCGAACGGCCTGAATCGTTGCCAACAGAATCGGGAAAAGAGCCGATACGGAAATGGCGGCGATTCTCATCTGCATTCCGAGGCCGAAAATGACGATGAAGATGGGAACGGTCGCAACGGGAGGAATGGAACGGATGAAGTCCGCCACAGGCTCGACATACGACCCCAACGTCCTACTCGCGCCGATGTAGGCGCCCAACACGAGCCCGACGACAACCGCGATCGCATAGCCGATGAGCAAGTTCCTCAACGAAGGAACCGCGTTGATCACGAACTGATCAGAGAACCAGATGGTCGTGAACTGCTGCCAGATCACACTCAGGGGCGGAAAGAAAGGGTTCGAGGAGTCGGCGCTGACATTCCACCAAAGGATGATCAGAGCAACCGGTAGCCACGCGCCGGTCAGAATCAGGAGTACCTTCGAATACGCCTTCATCGGGACTCCCAGAAAACGATGCGAGCCTGCGACCACTGAATGGCTCGGCTAACCGCAACTCCGAGGACGCCCAGAAGTAGGACGATGGCAAAGGTCCGTTCAGAGTTTCCGCTGGATTGACTCGTGAGGATCGCGTTACCCAGACCAGGGGCACCTCCGAGGAGACCTGCAACCACCGCCACGATGAGAGAGGCCGCTGCGGCAAGTCGCAGTCCCACCGCAATGAAGGGCAGAGCTGTTGGCAGGCGCGCGTAGAGGATCTGCTTGGCCAGTCCTAGGCGATACAGCCGCAGAGTCTCCAGTAGGACCGGGTCTGTGTCTCGAACGCCGTAGGACGTCTGAATCGCCAATGCGAACACGTTCGTGAAGACAATCAGGAAGATACCCATCTGCATTGATGGTCCGAGCACCAAGATAGTGATCGGGATTAGGACGATGGGCGGGATAACTTTGAAGAAGTCGAATGTGAATTTGGTGGATCTGTAGGCAAATCGACTCAATCCGATCGCAAATCCTGCGGGAACGGCAATCACAACGGATAACAGGAATCCGATTCCCGCCATAACGAAAGTTTCGCCGATGAGAGCGTAGGTCTCTCCCTCAAACATCATCGCGGCGAGGGTTGCAACGGTCGCGGTTGCAGTTGGAATGGACGATTCCGAGATGGGCCCAACCGTAGCGGCCAGTTGCCAAATCGCTAGTGACACAAGAGTGGATACAACCGCGGGCGGAATGAGCGCAAAGACGCTCTTCCGCGACCCTTCGGTCGAAATGGTCGTCACCGCTGCACTACCTCACCCCTTTGAGTGTCACTACGAATGTTGTGGGGCCACTGCTTACCGCAGCGGCCCCACAACATTTCATGAGCGTTACTTGCGGTACTGCTTCGCCAGCAATCCGGCTACGTCGGCCTTCTTATCAAGGAAGCCGAGTTCGAACATCTTCTGTGCCGGGCGAGTGACGTCCACGCGAGTCACCTGCATCGGGTAATACGGAGGATTTGCGGCAAGCGCATCCTTCGCACTCAACTCGGTGATCTTGGTCGACGCCAGGATGATCTTGCGCATGTTCGCCTTGCTCTTCATGGCGTACTGATGTGTTTGGTACATCGCCTTCTGGAAGTCTGCAACTACCTTCGGGTTCTTGCTGGCGTACTCAGCAGTCGTGACCCACACCCCGATGGCCTGCTCAACGTCAAAGAACGCGATACCCGGCGAGCCAAGGTTCTTCATGCCCTCGGACTTGCAAATTCCACCAAAGGGCTCGACCGTGAAGCCGGCATCCACTTGGCCGTTCTTAACGCTCGGAACGACCTCGGGGAAAGTGAGAGTCACCCAGTTAATCTTGCTTGCGTCACCACCGTCATCCTTGACCGCTTGAGCAATGGTGACCTCGGCCTGGGCGCCGCGGGCGGGGACCGAGACGGTCTTGCCCTCGAGGTTCTTCCAACGCCTAATGCCCGAGGATGGATTCACGCACACGCCCGTGTCGTCCATTCCCGCTGCGAATGCATCGTTCTTCTTGGCCTTGACCAAGTCCGACCGCCTGTAGCCATCAGCGGGTGCCACGATGCGAAGGTTGATCCCGGCATTTTCGTAGGAGTTGATCGCGGGAATAGTCGGTGTGTAGGCGAACTGCACTTGACCACTTGCCAGAGCAGCAATCGCCGGGGGCGGCGCGGGCAGCACAACGAACTCGCTGATGTTCAGGTTGTTCCTGCGCATGATTCCCGAGTCCTGCGCATACTGGATCGCACCGATTGAGTTGTAAGGGCCGAGGGCGACCTTGATATCGGTCAGCGCCTGGGCGGGCGAGGCAACTCCGGACAGCATCGCTCCCATAACGCCGGTAGCCAGAATGCCGGCCACCCACTTCTTGCGAGTTCCCATGAATACTCCTCACTAGGGGAAATCTTTCGTTAGCGAAAGATATATCCAGAGTTCATCGAAAATCCACGTTTTCCAAAACTCCCCATGCAGAAGGAACCCTACGCGGCGTGGAACGGAACCCGGGAGCCGTCCTGGAGAGCGACGACTTCGGCCAGGAGTAACTCTCTGGACTGGGCCAGAAGCGCTTCGTCCCTTTCCGCAATGTTCTTGATCTCTTGTGGGTCGGTGCGCCTGTCATACAGCTCGACGATGCCCCTGGCTGGAATCTCAGTCAGCCTGACGTCCTCCGTCACGAGTGTCCGCATCCGAACCGGACCAGGAAGATCGACAAGGCCGTAGGGCTGATCCTCTTCCACAACGAGCGCCTTGCGGACGGAAGGTGCCTCACCCCGAATGATGCGGGTCAACGACTGGCCCTGTGCCTGAGACAGGGCTGGCGCATTTACGAGATCAAGGATTGTCGGTGCAATGTCTGCGCTACTTGCGAGACCCTCGTGTCGACCATGCCCGAATCCCGGGCCTCGGATGAGGAGCGGCACCCGAATGACCCCGCGATAGTGAGTGAAGTGCTTGAGCATCAGCCCGTGATCTCCGAAGACATCACCGTGATCCGAAGTGAAGACAACCACCGTGTCATCAGCCAAACCCTGATCTTCCAGAGACTGCAGAATCCGGCCCACTGCATCGTCGATGAATTCGATCGATCCCATCTCCGCCGCCAAAGCATGCCGGAACTGCTCTTCGCTTGGCGACCACAACATCATTGGATCGATATCTTGCGTTCCACGCCGAGCAACCATCTCCCGGATGTACTGCGGAGACGACTCGTGTTCATCGAAGAAGCTGTCCGGCATCGGAACTTCGTCTGGGCGGTACCTCCCGAAGTACTCGCGAGGTGGCGCAAAGGGATGGTGCGGGTCGGGGAAAGAGACGTAGAGGAGAAATTCCGAATCCAGTTCGGCAAAGGCCCGAAGTCGGTTGACAGCCTCCTCAGCAACGAAAGTGGTCGGGTGAAGCTCTGCGGGAACCGGACTCTCATAGACGTGATCCCACGACGCGAGAACGTTGGAGGACGCATCCACCCCCGATTGCACCTCAGGATCCCAGCCACGAGAGCGAGCCCACTCGCGATAATTCCCGGACACCCGATCACCGTGGCCGATCACGAGCGATACGTCATCGAAGCCGTAGTAGTCCTCAGGGACGGTGACCGGCCCCTCAGCGTGAAGCTGGAAGTCCTCCCATGATTGGAAGCCAGTGGAGAAATTTTCCATCGCCCGCTTCCATAGATCGGGAAGGGCCTGCTTGATCTGGTCGAGCTGGTACTCCTCATACGGATAGCCCATGGGTTGCAGGTGGAGCTTTCCGACGGCTGCGGTCTTCCATCCCTTGCCGCGAAGCACTCGCGCATACGTATCCGCGTTCGGATCGAGAGGCAATCCATTGGTTCGCACTCCGTGGGCGGAAGGCCAGCGCCCGGTCATGATGCTGGCCCGATTGGGCATACACACCGGATTAGTCACATAGGCATTGGCGAAACTGTGGCCTTCGTGTGCGATCGAGTCGATCCATGGTGTCTTCACCGGCAACATGCCTTCATGGCCAAGGTGGTCGGCACGTAATTGATCAGCGCAGATCACAACTATGTTCATGGCGCCTCACTTCTCGAAGATGGTGTCACCGTGAATGACTGTACGGACAATCGATGCATCGACGAGCGACCACGGCTCATTCCAGTCCACCCTTTGATCGAGAACAATGAAGTCAGCAGATTGATGAGACGCGAGGGACCCACGCCAGGACTCTGCGTGACTCTGCCACGAGGCGTTACGCGTCAGGGCGTGAAGGGCCTCACGGATCGAGAGCCGCTGATTGTCGGTCCGATCAGGGTCGGACCTCCAGGAGCGGGTCACCGCAGCCGCGAACATGACTCGCCAGTCAGGGGGCGCAACAGGTGCATCGGACGATAGACATACGTTGACACCTTCGTCGACTGCAGTACGAAGGGGTTGACGGCGAGCGTTCCGCTCGTCACCGATGATGGGGGCAACGCTGCCCCCCACTTGCCATCGGATACTTGGATTCGCGTTAAGCGTCACATCAGCTCGGCTCATCCGACCAATGTCACGGTGGCGAATAAAATCCCCGTGGATCACATAGTGACGCAGTTCGCGCGGCATGTTCTGCTCGGCCGTCAGAGCATCGACCACGTGTTCAATGGCCTCGTCCCCGATGGAATGAACGCCGACCTGCCATCCCTGTGACGCAGCACAAGTGACGATTTCGTGAAGCTCCCGGATACGGTCTTCATCGGTCTCGCCTGCAATCTGAAGCTTTCCGTGCGTGCAGTCGTCATACGGCTCCGACATCCACGCAGTTCGACTTCGAGGTATTCCGTCTGCAAACACCTTGACCTGGGCAATGCCAAGCTGTCCGAACGGACTCATGGACGCAGGTCCGCCAAAGTCTGCTAGCCCCTCACTCACCTCACGTGCCGTAGTACCACCCAGCCCACCGAAGAGCAGCATGACATTCACCCGCAACGCGAGGAGGCCGTCATCTACGACCCGTCGATAGGCCTCCACCGCTCCCAAATCACCGGTGCCGTCCATAAGAGTTCGCGCACCAGGGCCAAGCCCGGGGTCGGTGTACGCAACGACTCCCTGACGCACCAAGGCATCTTGAGCGACAAGAATCGCCCGCCGCTGCTCTTCAGGGCTCAACTGCGGGATGACTTGATTGATGAGACCTATTGCCGCTTCCATGATCAAACCCGTCGCAGCGCCCGACTCATCTCGCACGATGACTCCCCCCGAGGGGTTGGGAGTGTTCACATCGATGCCAGCGACCCGAAGGGCCGCAGAGTTAACGAGCGCCTGGTGTCCCGTCACGTCCGTGAGGATGGCGGGAGCGACACCCGTTACATCGTCGATATCGGCGATTGACAGAGTTCCGTTGGGTCCGGACCCTATGAAATCTGTACCGTCCCACCCGATTCCCCGGATCCAACCACTCCCTTCTGGCATGGCTGATCGGAGGGTTTCGCGGAACGCCTCGAGATTTCCCGCCGAAGTGCGACCCAGATCGACTGCCGTGAGCGAGCGTCCGTACTCGTATCCATGCAGGTGTGAATCATCGATTCCCGGCAATAGCGTGCAGCCGTCGAGATCCAGGCTCACTCTGGCCGACACATCGTCGAGGTTGTTCCAGAAGTGCGAGAACCGACCGTCGGTGATCCCGACAGCGCGGACATCCTCAGCCAGGAGAGGGCAATCGAAGTTCACAATACAAAGATCCGCGTCAGACACGTGCTGACAATCTCACAGAAGCTTCGGCTTCGGGACTAGATCCCGACCAAAGCCCGCAGGTGGCGGGGCGCTGGCGAACCATAACTCAGCATCAGATCATGCACCTGACGATCGCTCCAGTCCGGGTGCACAACCCGTAGATCGTCGGCGATGCTCTTCACCGCGCGATATCCGACGAAGTAGGTGGGAAGCTGCCCTGCGGTCAAGAGAGCACGACGCCACTTCCCCACTGCTTCGCCCTCTTCTTGGAATCCCCGGAAGGTCATGAGTCGAAGGCCCTCTTCCTCGGTCATGTCCATCGAGTGAACACGGACATCGAGGATCGTGTTGATCGACATCCTCGCCTGCATCTTCAACTGCTGGAGGCGGATGGCCAGCGCTGCCCGATGTGAGTCTTCCGGGGCATAGCCGTGATCGAGGAGCAACTCCTCGGCGTACACCGCCCACCCTTCGACGAAGACTCCGCTGAATCCAAATCGGCGAACCCGCGTCGGTGATTCCAGGCGCGCAGCGTGCGCCAACTGGAGCACGTGACCGGGCATCGCTTCGTGAATGGTCAGATCGTGCAACAAGGTTCCGTTGTATTCCCGATAGAAGGAATCGACGCGCTCGGCATCCCAGGAAGCAGGTGTTGGTGACACCGCAACGTACGTCGGAACCGACGCCGTTTCAAGGGGCCCGGGCGCATCGCAGTACGCCACCGCCACGCCACGGTGAATTTCGGGCATCTCGATTACCTGGGTATCGGTTTCCGGAATGGAGACAAGGTCGCGTTCGCGCACGAAGTCGGTGGTACGACGTAAAGCCGTTTCAATGAGTGGCAGAACGGTCTCGTTCGTCACCGGCGATTCGAGCGCAACCGATTCCAGCGCACGACGCACCACCCGTTCAGCGTGCACAGATTCATCGAGATACTCGGCGGCCACCTCACGCAACCGCTCGGTCACGATGTCGAGGTGCGCTTCTGCATCACGAAGCAGGTGGTTGGCGCTCGTGGCGTCATCCAGTGCGTGCCATAGCACTCCGGCGTACACCCGCTGATTGAGCCGTGGGCTTCGCGTGCTGACGGGCAACTTCTCTTCGAGCCATGCAAGCTGCTGATCGACCGCGTCCAGCGCCGCAGGGATGGCTTCGGGAACCGGAGACTCATGGCGATCGCATTCGGTGGGGATAACGTCCGCGATCAGCGCACGCGTTCCCTGCAACTGACTGATCGCGGTCTCGACGTGGATCTGCGGCATGTCGCCGAGAGCCCTTGGGGCTTGCGCCAAGAACTCCGGAACAGCATGGAGGCGAGCCTCGAGCGACAGGAGTCGCTCAGGCCAGGGTGCGAAATCTCGGGACATCAGCAGGTGCAGGGCGGTTCCGGGATTCCACTGCATGGGGTTCCACTGCGCCGATCGCAATTCAGCGATCTCGAAAGCTTCCCGCTGCAATCTCGAGCGCAGGATCTCCAAGTCCACTAGGTCCGTAACGTCCAATTCGACGTCATCGATGGCGTCGATCGCCGTCAACTGGTCATCGATCTCCCGAGCACGGTCGTCTTGAGCTGAAACCGTGTAGTCCGGCAGACGGTCGTCGAAGCGGTGGTCACCCAACCAGGTGGCGGCGACCGGATCGGCCTCGAGTGCGGAGTCGATGCAGGCTTCGGCTCGTGCACGGAACTCGACTGTCGCGTCCTTCACGAGCGTTCGACCTCGACGATCGCATCGATGCGACGCCGGACGGCCTGCCGTAGTGCACCCTCAGCGTCCCAGTCTCGCAAGCGGGCCAAAGAAGCGACGGCCAGAAGCAGGTCACCCAACTCGTCCTCTGTTTCTAGTGGGTCGAGAATCAGTTCAGCCTGAGCCATCCGCGCGATCTCGGGTAGGTCTTCGCCCAATGACGCACTGCGCGAATGAACCTTCGATGCCCGAAGCAGCGCCGGGAGGTGTTCAGGGATTCCGTCCGTTACTGATTCGCGACCCTTCTCCTGAGCCTTGAGTGCGTGCCAGTTCGCCTCAACCTTCTCGGCGGTATCGGCATCCGCGTCAGCGAAGACATGTGGATGGCGACGGATCAACTTGTCGACGATGCCCTGGGCGACATCGTCGATGTCCCAGCCTTCGCCCTCCTGGGCAATACGGGCATGGAAGACAACCTGCAGGAGGAGGTCGCCGAGTTCCTCGCGCAAGCCGGCGTCGTCCTGCTCTTCGATAGCCTCGACCGTTTCGTAAGCCTCCTCGACCAAATACTCGACCAGGCTCGCGTGGGTTTGACGGGCATCCCACGGACATCCCCCGGGGGAACGCAGACGATCCATGACCTCCACGAGGTCAAGGACCCGCTCGCCACGCTTGGTCATTCGCCGATTAGGAGATCTGGATCGGAGCTGACAGATCGTTCGGAGGAGGTCCGACAACCAATCCCGCCGGATCCCATGATCCGTAGCGCGGGCTCACTTC
>Ga0181578_10004085_pt1 | contig 13071 bp, 9 predicted proteins | sample 071ome_21_FD_148659 | JGI IMG/M metagenome (GOLD analysis project Ga0181578, IMG submission 148659) | Coastal salt marsh microbial communities from the Groves Creek Marsh, Skidaway Island, Georgia - 071401CT metaG (spades assembly) | ecosystem: Environmental > Aquatic > Marine > Intertidal zone... | reverse complement strand
GAGCGAGAAAGATTCGATGACTTTTTTACACCCGGCTTCTTTTAAAAGCTTCGAGTGCAGGCGTATTTGCGCGTACGTTTCCTCGTCGTCGTCGTCCGACGATGATGAAGAGGGCGGGAACGCGAAGAGAAACACCGCGTTGGCCAACGAGGAGGTTTTATTTTCGTCGCTCATCTTTTCTCTTCCTGACGATAATGATAATAATAATAATAACAACACGTATAAAGACAAAAAGCGTATTCACCTCTCTCGCTCTCCGTTCGTGTTTACGTGCGTGCGTGCGAGCGCGCGCGCGTGCGAGTAAAAGTGAGTCTCTCTCTTCGTTCTTTTTTTTGAATTTTGTACTCGTACGAGGTTGCCTTTTTTTCTTCATTTTTAGGGTTTCAATTTTCAATTTTTTTCTTGTCTCCTTTTTCCCTCCTTTTCTCTTCAAAAACAACGACACTCTGCAGTGCGTTTGAAACACACACGTTTTACACGCACACGAATAGATACATAATGACGACGACGAAAGCGCCTTTGCCGGAAAACCTTCTGCAAGACAACACGAACGTGACCCCTCCCGCGTTGTCTGAACCGTCGTCGTCTTCGCCGTTGAAACAAGTCCCTTCGAGCGAGACGTTGCTTTGTGTACAACGAGAGAATGCGAGAGCACCTCTTCCTTCAAAGTCGTCGTCGTTCGGGAAAGATTTGAATTTTGAAACCCAAAACAACCCAAAACCGGTTTTGTCGCGAGCGGCGACGACGACGGTTGCGACGAAGGAGAACACGCAACCCGAGGAACAGAAAGAAGAAGAAGAAGCTCCTGCTCCTCCTGCTGCTGCTCCCGTTACGAATTTCATGGACGATTCAGACGACGAGCTCACCGAAGAACAAAAGAGAGTCATCGCCGAGCGCATCGCCGCGTTGCAAAACCGGTTTAAAAAATTTGAAGAGAAGAGTTTGGAGGTGAAAATCGAGGAATTGGTGATGCAACACGGACACTTAAATCTGAACGAGAAAGAGGCTTTAATGATATTAAAAGTGTGCGAGATGAACGAGTTAGACGCGGAAGAACGACTTCGACGAGTGAACGATTTGTATCAAGACGTGGACGAGACGCCGGATGCGTATTTGGCGCGTATTTTGGACACGGAAACGGGGATATTTTTGACGCAAATACGGGACATGGTGATGGAGGAAGAATACGCGAAGAAGGTTTTGCAAAAGAACAAGAAGATGAGGAAGATTTCGGAACAGCGCATCGCGAGAAAGATTAAGCGGTTGTCGAATAAGAAAGTGTTCGACGAGGACGGGAACGAAATCGTGGATTCGGATTTAGAGGCGTGGGAGGAGTACGATAACGAACAGTTTTTCGAAGAATACGTGGAAGTGCCGCCGCCGAAAGAAGAAAAAGTGGATTTGGGGCCGATGTTGGGTGAGGACGGGAAAGAAATGGTCATCGCGAAAGACGATGCGTTAGATGGGGTGAAGTTTGTCCGACACGAGAGGAAAGCGCCGAACGGGGAGAACTTGGAGAAGGGCGCGCACACCACGGCTCGGTTAAAGTTGGACGACGCCGTGGCGAGAGCGAACGCAGTCATGGAAGCGCAAATGAAAGCGAGAGAAGAGAAGAGGAAAGCGAAGGAGGCGAAGAGATTGGCGAAATTGGCGGAAGAAGAAGCGGCGAAGAAGAAAGAAGAAGCGGTCGAAGCGGAGCGTAAAAGTGAGGACGTCGCGATGGAAGTAGCGCCAGCCGCTGTCGAGACGGGGACTGCTGGCGAAGAAAAGAAACCAGTCGACGAGACCACCGATGCTACAAAAGCTGCCTCGACTGATCCCATGGACGTCACGACTACAGGTACCGATGCTGCCCCAGCACCTGCAGCAGCAGCAGTCGACGACGACGACTCGGACGACTCGGACGACGACATCGAAGCGCCGCTTGAAATCGACGAGTCCGAGCTCTTCGCCGGATGGTCCGAAGCCAGAATCAAAGGGTGGAAGAATCGCATCAAGAAACCGAACGCGTACTATTACCGATTCAACGCCCCAGGCGAACGCCAATCGAACGGCGGCTGGACGCCAAAAGAGCACGAGCTATTCATGGAAACGTTGGCGAAACTTCCGGACGGCAAAGCCAACTACGAATGGGGCACATTTTCCATCTCCATCCCGGGCAGAGTCGGCTACCAGTGCTCCAACTACTACCGCTCGTTGGTGAAAAACGGCGTCATCCAAGACGAAAACTACATGTTGGACGAGAAAGGAGAGTTGCGTTTCCACTTCAAAAACAAAGGATTCGACCGAACAACGATTGGTACCAAGCCGCCAAAAGCCAAACCACCTCCAAAGCCAAAGAAACCGAAAATGCGTCCTCCGCCGAAAATCAAAGCACCAAAAATGAAGAAACCTAAGAAAGAACCGAAGAAGAAAAAGAAGAAAGACGAAGGCGACGACGATACAAAAGGTGACAAGACCTTTCGAAGCGTCAAAACGGGTGAAATTCGCCGCTCTAGTCGCAACGCCGGCAAAGAAAGACGAAAGTACTCCGAAGGCGGCGAAGGCGAAGACGGTGAAGGTGAAGAGAACGAGGACGACGAAGACGGCGAGGACCAAGGCCCGCCAGTCTTACCGCCTGGATTCTTGGACCCAATCACGCGCATGCAAATCGAGGAACCGGCGGCGATCTCCCCGTACGGCCACGTCGCTGGTTACGAAACTTGGTGCCGAATCCTTCGCAATCCAGAAGCGCCGGACACGTGCCCGTTCACTAAGCAAAGTTTGAAACGTCGCCAACTCGTCAAACTGACGCACGAGAACATCGCCGAGTATTTGGATAAAATGGTCGACGTGCAACAAATGCGATAGTCCGCGGGAAACAGGAATAGAGAGAAATACAGAAAGAAGGAGATGCATCTAAACAAACAAACGCGAGGCGAAATGCTCGCGGAAATATTTTACAGCGTGAAATACACAAACTCACTATTATATAGAAAAGCTGAAACAAAGTAAAGAATTACCTAACAAAAAGAATGCCTTCATCATCATCATCATCATCAACATCTTCCGATGATGCCAAGAACAAACACGGCGTCAACGAACAAAAATACTCGTTCCGTCTCCACCAGAGAGTCATCACTCCGACGCACCCGACCGAGGGCGATTACATCTCCTTGAACAGCGAACAGTTTTTAGTCTCTCTGGTGTTAGTTTTCATGGCGTATAAAGCGTTCAAATCTTTTCGAGAGTTGAAGAGTTTTTTGAAGCTTTTGCGACGACCAGGCGGCGACGCGAGAGTGACGCACAGGAAATACAACAGCGAGGAGGACGAGGACGGGTTTGGGATCGTTTTAGACGAGGACGAGGACGGCGACGAGGGAGAGACGAAGTTAGATTAGAGACAGTTTTAGAAACATCGACTAGTTTTTTTTAGGTGATTTGCGTGAAGCGAGAGTTCAGTCCTCTGTAGCCGAACTCGCGAGGCGATGGAGTTAAATGTAGTATTTATTATGTATGTAGTCGTAGAATTCGAATGCTTTCTTCTTAATACAGGAGAGAGCGAGTAACATTTCGCGCCTGCTCTGAGATTTCTCTCTTTTTTTTTCTCTCTCTCTCTCTCTTTTATGCCTTTTGCGGTCGAGGTGCTCGCATTTGGAACACGTGAATGTCCTTCGCTTTTGCGTCGATGCCGGAAATATTTTGCGGCGTGATGAGAATGAACTGTCTGCTCGCTTCCTCGTCTCCTCTAGCGAATTCCAACAAGGAGTCCATGGAAACTTTTCGCGCGACTTCGTCCATGAAAACGTCGAATTCGTCCATGGCGCGAAAAGGCGCTTCGCTGAGTTCTCCCATGGCTAACGTGAGAGCAAGCGTAGTGAACGACTTTTCGCCGCCAGAGAGCCCGGCGACGCTCGTGACGGCTTTGTTCTTCATCTGCACATTCATAGTTAACGTGCGATTAACGTCGTCAACTTCCAATATTCCTCCGCACCCGGCCTTTTTACTCAAGTGAAAACCAAAGGCACCGGAGACTTCTTTTTTCGTGTACTCGGATGCCTGTTGACACGCCTTCCTACGTTTCTTCACCATCGCCTTCAAAGCATTCTTCGGATCCGTCGCATATTTAAGCGTTCTCTTGGTCTTGTTGAGTTTAGCCTTCGCCTCGTCGAGTAGATCGCGCACTTCTTCGAACGGCCGCTCTTGTGCGTCGTTCTCTCTCGCAATTTTAGCTTTAAGCGATTCGACATATTTGTCAGCCGCCTCAATGCCCTTGTGAATGTCAAACTCGGCTTTGTAGGTCTCGGCTTCCTCGAACGTTAATAAACCGATTAGCTTTCCGTGTTCATCATAAGCATCTCTGAGAACAGCAGCTTCACCCTCTACCAATTCGGCCTTTTCTTGGTCGAGAGCATCAACAAGTTCAGCGCGCTCTTTCAACTTTTCTTCTTTTATGTGAGAGAATTTTTCGATGTTCTTTTCGGTATCATTGATTTTCTTTCGACATCCATCGATCTTCGTTTGGCAATCATCGAGTTGACCTTGCAAACCCGTCTGATTATCGATGAACGAATCGAGCGCAGCTTTCTTGGCCACGTAATCATCTTTTTTCTGCTTGTGATCTTCCATCAAAATGCGTTTCTCATCTTCGCTCTCCTTCAAAGCTTTTTCTTTTTCTTCCAACTCGTGCTCGAGTTCTTCCAAATCCACCTCAGCCACATCTTGCACCGCTTCCTGCGCTTCCTGCTTCTTATTTTTGTAGTCGTCCAATGCTGTCCGAACGTTTTGCGCAATTGTCAGGCGTTTGCTTTCGATCTTTGGCACCTCAGCTTTCGCGTCGCTCAGTGCTTTTCTTTTCGCTTCCATCGCTTTCTTCGCGTCTTTCAACTCGGTTTGAATCTCAACCAAGCGCGTTTTAGCTTGATTGATTTGGGCCGCAGTATCCGTGCTCAGACGCACAGGAGCATCGAGCACTTGTCGTCTGAAGGCGTTCGCTTGCTGAGTACCCCCAGTTTGCTTGTAACTGCGCATTGCCAGCGTCAACGCGTATGCCACGTTTTTGCTCTTCGGGTGCTTCGGTTCCCCGAATTTGTGGTGCACGATTGTCGTAGCTTGCTTCTCCTCCGTACACAAAATAACTCTCTCAATCTGCGCTTTGTCGACCAAATAATTGAACACCGCGTTGTTTGTGAATTCTAAAACGTCCAAAACAGTCAAAAGAGAACCGTCCGGGGAGTTTTCCTTCGTATTGTATCTTGGCGCGTCAAAGTTCATGCAACCAATCACTGGAACCTTACAATTTGCATCCTTGGCAATTTTTTGAAGAACGCTCACGTCTTCAGGTGAATGGACGAGGAACTTCTCGAACTCGCGCCCGCAACACTCTTCAACGCAAAGGCCCCATTTCGATTGTTTGAGTTGGACGTTTGCACCGACCGGTCCGATCGGCGGTCTTGAAAACTTCTTCTCGTTCTTCTTGATGACGTCTAGAAGTTTCGGCACCCACTCGCCGAATCGATTGTTGGCGTTTTTGCTCACGTTTTCCAATCTTTTAATCGTCTGTTGCTGCTGATTCACGCTTTGCTCTGCGCCGTAAATCCTGTTTGAGATATTTTTGCACTCATACTCAGCCTCTGAAACCCGATCGTTCACTTCTTTTACCGCCCTTTCGAAAGCTTCCTTCTCCTCGTATGCTTTTTCGTATTTGGCTTTCGCCGCTATCAACGCCGCATCGTTTTGTCCACTCACATTTTGCGTCGCCGACACGGCTCTTTCCTTCTCGGTTTCCAACAGACGTTTTTGGTTATCGCGTTCTTTCTTTTTATCCTTCACGTTTGCCTCTGCTCCGTCCAACGCGCGCTTTGCGCTAATCATATGACGTTCAGCTGTGTCCATCGAGTCCTTATATTCGATCTTTCTTTGCAAAGCTTGACCAATTTCTTCATTTGTTAAACTCTCCACTTTTTCGCTGTACTCTTTTATTTCGTCTTCGTACTTTTCCTTCTTCGTATTCGATGACACTATCCTGGCGTCGCATTCTTGCACTTCTTTGTTACACGCTTCGATCTTTTCCATCCTCAACTGTATTTTGGCCTTCATATCAGCAATCCCGCTCCATGGCAACAATTTTCGGCACAAAGCAACTTTCTTTTTCAAGTCATTCGCGAGCGTGAAATTCGCCATCTCTGTTTCCAAACTCGCCACTTCTGATTCCATCGCTGGAATTTTTGCTTCTTCTTGTTTTAATCGCTCGCTCATCTGGTGCAATTTGTCTTTCGACGCTGACAATTCGCTAAAAATCGATTCCAAAAGCGTCGCTTTCATGTAAAAATTGTACTTATCTCGGTCCTTCCCGGAATTCAAAAACTCTCGACTCCCGTCTTGCGTCATCACGCAAATTGGATTATCGCAGTTCAAGTTCAAGTGATCGCACATCCTCGCCAAATCCTCCGACTTTGTGTACACCGTTGCTTCCTTCTTCTCGCTCGCGCCCGGGCCGTGTCTCGTTTTCATCTTCATCGTCGATGCGCCCGTGCTGACTATATTCTTCTCAATAATAATCACGTCACCAAACTTATCCGGCTCGAACGCGTCCGATCCTTCGTTTCGTAACTCGACGATAATCTTCGCGCTGGGTTGCCCGGTTCGAATCAAACCTTTCACGCCGTCTTTACTCGTCCTGTTCGTCTTCCTCGCCGAGGTTCCCAACGCTAACGTCAACGCTGTCAATACCGCCGACTTCCCGGACCCGTTCTCTCCGGTGATGAAGTTAATCCGCGGCCCTAACTCCACGTGCAAATTCTCGTGGCACATGAAATTCTGAAGCCGGACAGATTTGACCGTCCCGGGCATGATTTCAACTTCTTCTTCGTCGTCATCTTCTCCTCGCATCATCTCGCCCTGCGTTCGCTTTTTTCCGTTCATTATTTTTTCTCCGTGTGTGTTTTATTTCTTTCTCCTTCTTTTTATCTCTCTCTCTATTTACTCTCTCGAGATCGAACCGGTCTCTCTCTCTCTCTCTCTCTCGTTCTTCTTATTCTCGTTGTTCTCGTTCGCGCGCGCGCGTCAAGCGCTGATGATACCTCTTGTTTTTTTCAGGATTCGAATCTTCTTTTTTTTGAAAAAAGTGGGCACATTTTAAAATTTATTTAGGGTTTCACAAGGTAAACAAACCGTTTTGAGGATAGTTTCACTTTACTCTTTCACAGTCTCTCGCGACGACGAACGACGACGACGGCGCTTTGAAAAACAGTCGACGCACCGTCACCATCATCCCGTTTACCTTTACCACAAAACGTCTCTTTCGCGCTCTTTTTCTTTGTCGTTGTTGTTGTCGTTAGTGGAAGAAGAATATATTTGTAAAAAAAAAATGACCGTGTTACACGCGACGAGTCTCCGAACGACGCACTGGAAGGAAACGCAGTGCCAAAAAGACCCCTCCTCGGAAGCCGATAAACGTCACGTCCACGCGGACGCGCACAGGTGCAAACAAGTGCACTCGTACATGCACACGTCGCCGAAGAGCACGATGCTCGAGCGGGCGTTTTTGGAGAGGTATTGGACGTTTATGGTGAACACGTTTTGTCCGAAATGGCTGGCACCGAATTTGATAACCACGCTCGGGTTGTGTTTCGTTATTCTCAACGTTTCTTTGGTTTTGTATTATTCTCCGGAGCTGGACGGGTCGGCGCCGAATTGGGTGTACGGCGTGTGCGCGGTGTTTTTCTTGATTTACCAAACGATGGACGGGATGGATGGGAAACAGGCGAGGAGGACGGGGACCGGGTCGCCGCTAGGGGAGGTTGTCGACCACGGGTGCGACGCGTTTAGCGCGTGCGCGTACGCGACCATTTTGTGCGACGCGTTTTCGTTCAACGCGAGGGCGAATCGGCTGCTGGTATGCGTGATTACGAGTTGTGCCAGGTGGAATTTTGGGTTGGATACGGTCACGAGTACGTACCAAGGATTGTTGCCGATTAACGATTTCGACGCGCAAGAGATTCAAATCATCTGTCAGATTATGCTTTTGCTCACGGCGTATCTCGGGCCGAGCGGATGGAGGGAATTGAGCGTTCCGGTGCCGACTTTTGTGAGTCAAAGTGGGAAGATTTCGTTCGGTTTGTTCTTCATGGGCGTGGCGAGTATTGCCTCGTATTTGACGAGAATGATAACCGTAGTGAAGACAGTCAGGAAGAGAAGCCAGGTAAAGAGCGGAAGTATTTCCGCGGCGGGAGAAGGCAACAGAAGGAAATCGTTGAGAACGCAGCTCAAGAAAAACGGTGGTTTTCCACCACACTGGCCGCAAGACCGCTCCCTAGCCGCGGTTTATTTGACTGTTGTTATCATCGAGGTGGGCTTTTTCAGCGCCGTCTATCATTCGAAGAACTTCATAGCCGCGCACATCTGCGCGTGCGTCATGTTTACCGAAGTCATGGTTCGCGTGATGCAAATAAGAGTGAGCGATCCCAAGTTTCGCGTCTTTAACTGGACGCACGCGATAGTCGCGTACGTCGCGTCGCAAGTTGTCGAGAAAGCAGACGACGTTGGGAAGGGTGCAGTGATCGCCGTAGCTTTAGCGAGCTTTTTCTACCGATTCTTCCACTTAGTCGCGCAAGTTACGGGCTGCTTGGGGTTACACCCGAACATTTTCGTGATTAAAAGAGCGGCGGGTAATCACAAGAAGGGAAAAAAGGCGCATTAATGAGAATTTGACGCACTCGCGCGGGATGAATAATATACGTGTTGCGCGCGCATGATTTGATACTAATACTACTAATAATTAATATAACGTGAAGTACCGCACATACATATAAAAATAATCCTACTGTTGAAGAAAGAGTTTTATTTTATACTCTCTCGCACTCCAAGATGCGAGAAAAGTAAAACGACGTCGCCGTCATTTGTCTTCTCGTCACTCGAAACCCAGCCTTCTCTAACGCCTCTTCGACTTCACCTTCGTCGTGCAAATACGCTCTCGTCGCTTTACTCGGCCCCGGGAATAATTCCCCGATTCTCTTCAAAATTGAGTACGCCAACGTCTTCGGCGCGAAGGACACAATCAACTTCTTCTTACTCAAGGACGCCAAGTGCGCCACCATCGCCGCCACGCGATCATCCGGGTAGTGAATCATAACATCAATGCAGCTCACCACGTCGTACTCACCAGAGCACTCTTCCAAACCCAACGCTTCGAATTTCGGCGCGACAGCCGGCGCTTTCGCCCCCGCCGCGATGCTTTCCTTATACCTCGTCTCCGCCTCGCCAATCATGCTCGACGAGATATCCGAAGCGCTCACGCCGGCGCCTCTGAGTGCCAACGGAATCGCCAAAGAACCGGTACCAGCGCCGGCATCGCACACCGTCATACCGTCCATGTTATCTGGCAACCACGCCAAAATCTTATCGACCGTCTGTTGGTGCCCTTGGCGAATGTCCAATTGCACTTTGTTCACCTCGTCGGTTTCGCCGTAAATTTTTTGCCATCTCTCAAAGCCAACTTTATCGAAATAATCGCGAACAGAAGCAGCTTCATCACCGCCGGTCGTTTCCATCATCTCCGCTCGTCTCTTCGACGGATCCGTGAGCACCAACGCGGCACCAGCGGCACCAATCGCGGCGACGCCGACGACCGCGGTGGTCACCGCAGATCCATCCGCGAGGTCCGCGATGGGTAACGCCGACGGAGGTTGAACGGCGATGGTTTTGGATCTTTTGACGACGGAAGATTTCATTCTTATTCTCGACGACGACGACGACGACGACGACGACGCGACCGACGAAGACGCGGCGGTGGCACAAGCAAACATGTTTTATATTATACGTATCACGTGCGCGTGGTCTTTCTCGTTCCTCCTTAAAAACGCGCGCGGCGGCAGAAGTAGATAGATATACGTCACACGCGAGTTTGAGATTGAAAAAAACTGAGGAGGGGAGTTCCCAGAGATATTCAGAGATGGATAAATAGAGATCTCTCTCTCTCTCTCGAATTCGTCTTGTCGAGACGGGTCGCTCTCTCCAGAAAAGCATCTCTCTCTGTGCTCTCTCTCTCTCTTGTCCAATTCGTTCGCAAAGTCCCACATTTTTGGATTTTGCACCCCCAAAAAAAAAAGAAAAAAAACGCGTTTTCGTTTTTGACCAAAAACAACAAACAGAGAGAGCACAAAAAAGAAGGAACAGAGAAGAGATATGAGCAAAGACGCCGCCCGCGAGCGCAAACGACGCTTCGTCGACTGCGAGAGAGAATCAGCGAAGAAAAGCGCCGCCGCCGATGCTGTCGTCGTCGTTTCGGCGCCGATCACTCCTTTAAAGAAAGGCGAGGAAGAAAACGCGCGTCTCCCATTTTTTTTTCTCTCTCTCTCTCTTTCTGTGTTGTGTGCGCGCTCTAAAATACGCGCAGGAAGTTTCTTTTTCTGTTTCGCATCGCATCGGAGATGATGGCAGGTTTAGAAGCGAAAGCGTCTTTACGTTCGCGACGATGATGATCATAAAATGTTTTTTATGTCATGAAAGTTACACGTGATTACGAACGTTTACTGAGTCGGAACTGCTCTCGTTGCTCTCTTCCTCTTCTTCTTTTTCGATGCTCGTTCTTCTCCTCGACGCGATACCGAAAACGTTTCATCTTCTCCTTCTCTTCTCTCTCCACGAACAAAAAAACAGGCGAGAACGAACAATCGCCGCCGACGACGACAAAACTCGGCCACTTGCCCGGCGTAAACTACGAGCTTCTTCTCCACAAGTTCAAACTCTTCGACCACGACGTGCGGCGATACGGTCCAACCGCCGGTTTAACCAGACGCGAGCGCCTAGAGTTGGCCATCGCACAAAACAAAGAGCTCGATGAAAACGCGTTGGCGGTGAAAAACGCGTTCGAGAGTAAAGTTGTAGACGAGAACAATCCGGTGTGGAAGTATTCCGCGTGGAAAAATAATCCAGCGCTGGACGTGGACTTTTAAAAGGCACGTAGCGTTCTGTAACACACACACACATCTCACACGCGTGCACGCAGCAAGCGGTTTCTTCCGAAAAACAAAATTTTTTTACTCGCGCGCCACAAGTTTTACCTAAGAAGAAGAAGAAGGAAATGTCCGCCAACGCGACGGTTTCTCTACCTTCTCCTTCACCACCGTTGTCTCGAGAAACCATCAGAGACCAGTACGACATCGCGCGCGTCGCCAGATGGATCCACGCGAACGCGTTCCGTCGAATCGCGATACAGATTCCCGACGAGTTGCTCCAAAACGCCGCCAGCATCTGTCGCGAATTGAGACGCGAGTTGGACGAGACGACGACGACGACGACGAGCGATGACGATGCGTCGGAAACGATGAGGAAAAGAGAAGTGTTTGTTCTCGCGGACACGACGTTTGGGTCGTGTTGCGTGGACGAAGTCGCGGCGTTGCACCACGACGCGGACTGCGTCGTTCACGTTGGTTTTTCGTGTTGCTCGAAAACGAGCCGATTGAACGCGAGGATGGTGTTCGAGAAGAAGAGTTTAGAGGTTGAGTTATGCGCAGAAAAGATCAGAGAACACGTGAAGAATACGTTGGGAGCGTCGGTGGACGTGGTGGTCGTGTTAATGGAACAGAATAGAAGCTGGTGTTCGGAGCGGATGGAGAAGGCATTGATGACGACGACGACGGGGGAAAGCGAAGACGGAGGGAAGGTTCGGTACGTGGTATCGTCGATGCCACCAAATGTGATTGAACCGACGGGTGAGGCTAGAATTGGAAGAGACGACGGAGAGACCATCCGCGTCGCGTCTACGAGCGAAGGTGGAACGAACGAAGAAAATGATGACGACGATAATAATAAAATACATTTGACATTGGGTGCGGCTCGATTAAAATACAAACGCGAATTAGACGAAGACTTTAAAGATCCGAATAGAAAAGCGTTCGTTTGGGTTGGCGATGCAGACTCACCCGCATTGACGCACGCGTTGTTGACTATATCATCGGCGACGAGCGATGCGTCGCCGTTTCGAACGAATTACGACGTCGCCCGATTTTGTCCCGAGAAGAACGAGATAGAAGCGAGGGCGATCGGGACGGAGGCGTGTCGGAGAAACGTGAGGAAGCGAAATCATTCGATTGAGCGCGCCAAAGATTCGAACATAGTTGGAATAGTCGTTGGGACTCTTGGCGTTTCGGGATACTTGTCGGTCGTATCTAAACTGCGTGAAATGATTGAGTCGAGTGGACGAACGTGCTATACTGTCGCGTGCGGGAAGCCGAATCCAAACAAGTTGGCGAACTTTCCAGAGATTGAAACGTTCGTGCTCGTCGCGTGCGAATTGTGCGCTTTAGTAGACGGGAAAGACTATTTACAAGCAGTCATCACTCCCCACGAAGCCGCTTTAGCTTTCGGGAATAAACCGTGGATTGGCGAAGTCAAATTGGACTTCGCGTCGTTCGAAGAGGAAACGAAAGATTTCGACGGCGCAAATAACGTTCGAGCCGAACCAACCATGTCCCTTCTGACCGGAACTTTACGCAAAGATGAATCCTCCAGACTTACCGGGGACGACGCGGACGATTACGATGTGCACGGCGCGAACGTATCGTCACTTGTTGCCGACGATGACGATGAGGAGGGCACCAAAGATCCCAAAGCCGCCGACGCTCTCAAGCTCGCCGAACGCGCCTCTCAAGCGCTCACGTTCCGCAACGAAAACCTCCATCTCAACAAGAGTACCTCCACACCACACTCCGGCGCGGAATACTTGCTCACCAAGCGAACCTTTGTCGGCTTGGACCCGAAAAAGAAGGAGAAAAACGACGACGACGACGAAACAGGAGAACATCCTCTCGAAGCTACCGAAGGTCGAAAAGGCCGGGCGGCTGGATACGATAACGTAGATTTAAACAAATAGCGTGTAGCAGTTATATAGGTAATTAGCATTCAAATCGATATCGTGTAATGATTAGCAAAAATAAAGAGAGAAGAGCGATTTGGAAATTCACACTCTCTCTCGCTCGCGAGAAAGATGGTCTGTTTTGGTCAACTCTTCGTCTCATCGCCAGAAACTTGACTTGCATTTTCGAGCAAAAAACCAATAATGCCACCGAGAAGAGCCGCCGCGGCGAACAA
>Ga0181578_10004080_pt1 | contig 13081 bp, 7 predicted proteins | sample 071ome_21_FD_148659 | JGI IMG/M metagenome (GOLD analysis project Ga0181578, IMG submission 148659) | Coastal salt marsh microbial communities from the Groves Creek Marsh, Skidaway Island, Georgia - 071401CT metaG (spades assembly) | ecosystem: Environmental > Aquatic > Marine > Intertidal zone... | reverse complement strand
GTCATGGACGTGGGAGGATCAAAGGTCGGGGTCAGACCCGAGCCCGTGCTCGCGCTACCCGTCACCGTGGCTGACCCACTTGTGTAATTCGTGCGCGTGGTCGTTACCGTCACGGTCGCGCTCTGCTCGGGTGTCAGACCCGTTACCGTCACCAACCCGCTATCACTGATCGTCGCACTGCCCGCGTCCGCACTCACCGCCCAGGTGAAGGCGCCATCGTAGTTACTCACCTGAACCGTAAAACCATCCGCCGTAGACGCAGGCGTATCAAAGGTCGGCGTTAGGGAAGCGCCAGTGATTGTGACAGACACGGAAGTCACCGAGCCGTAGCCAGTCGCCGAGAACGTCAATGTGCCCGCAGTACCGGCGTTACCGTTCAACACCAACGACGAGAAGTCCGCCACCCCATTCGCATCCGTCGTCACCGTCGCACCAGACACTGACGCCGAACCCGACGACGCCGTGAACGACGCCGTCACCGACACACCGGACGTCGATAACGCCGTCCCCGCAGCATCAATCAACTGCACCTTCGGCGCAGCCGAATCCCAATCAGCCACCGCAGGCGAATACGTATAACCACTCGGCTGCTGCCCACCACCAAACGACAACGACAACCAATTCGCGTAGTAGCGCACGATGACAACACCATCACCACCATCGCCACCCTCGGAAACGACACTTGTCGAATCGTTGACGGACCAATTTCCGCCCGAGCCGCCGCCGCCACCACCAAGGCCATCTGTTCCATCTGACGCTACACAGGAACCAGATGATGGCGTAGCCGAACAAGTCGAGGTGAGGTAGCCATTGCCGGCACCCCCGCCGCCGACGCCACCAATTCCTGGTGTTCCTGGGGTGTCTGCGTTCCAACCGTGAATGCCACCACCACCACCGCCGCCGTAAAAAACGGTTGTGCCGCTGAGCGTTGAGGATGTTCCGCGACCACCGCTGCCTGATCTCGAACCGTCAATAAAGTCATCTCCCGCGCCACCCGCACCGCCGCCACCACCAGTCCAGTAGACGGTGTACCCAGATGTCTGCCCCGAACCACCATTCGATCCTTGAGAGGGGTCGGTTGCAGGCGAGTTTCCGGAGCCGCCTGCGGAATAGGTGCTTCCAGAGCCTCCACCACCAGATCCACCGGCTCCTGCGTTCTGCCATGTCCAGCTCGCACCGTTGCCACCGCCGGCAGCGGTGAATGAACCAAAGCTTGAATCGCCACCAGACGACGCCCCACCCGGATTGGTCGACCCGCCGTCTTGCGCGATAGCTCCAATTCCGCCGGCACCAACATTCACTGCAACCGCACCTGACGGCGTAACCGAGTGCTGAGTTGACTCGCGAACGCCGCCACCGCCACCGCCGCCACCGACGTGTGCGCCGCCTCCACCACCGCCGCCGACCACCAATGCGTCGACATAGGTAACGCCCGAAGGCACTGTCCATGAACACGTTCCCGCGCCCCGGAACTCGGCCACGGTGTAATTACCAGAGGCGTACGTCAGCGGCGTACACGCAGTGTTCGCTGGCTGGACGTATCTGAGAATGACGACCCCAGATCCACCAGCACCGCCGGCCCCCTCGTAGTCACCACCACCGCCGCCACTGCCGGAGTTGGCTCGCGCTGCTGTTCCCACGCCTCGGTCGGCGTTCGCGCCATCTCCCGCGCCATAGGGGTTGTTTCGAGAGCCTCCGCCCCAACCGCGCTCGGAGGTGGCGTCCGAATTGTTATTTGGCCCACCGCCACCGCCGCCAGCGAAATAGGAAACCACTCCGGTAAGCGTGCTCGAAACGCCAGCACCTCCGTTGCCGCCATACGGAATCTGGGGAGAACACTGCGTTGCCTGGCCCTGAAGCCCAACACTCCCTGCACCGCCACCACCGCTGGCTGGTGTGCAACCGGCTGTCGACCGTCCATCTCCACCACGGTAGCCTTGTGTGGCATCTCCACTCGCAGCCGTCGTATCTTGACCACTACCACCACTCGATGCCCCAGAAAGTCCTGCCCCTTGTACTGCGCCCCCGCCGCCGCCACCATATGCGGTAACCGTTCCGAACACGGAGTCATCTCCGTCGCCACCTGCCTGAACGCTTGACACATTCGGGCCCGCGCTTCCACCAGCACCAACTTTGACCGTGATGTCGGCACCAGCGGTGACGCCATAGGAGAGAGATTCCTGCACACCACCGGCTCCGCCACCGCCGCCGCCACCACCGCCGCCACCACCGACTACGAGCGCGTCAACCGATGTCACACCATCGGGAACGGTCCACGTGCACGACCCGGTGTCTTTGAAGGCGACGACGCGATACGCGGTGCCCGAAGAATCCGTGTACTGCGTTTCATCTGGAGAACACGTTCCCAATGCTGCGGTGGAGTAGCTGACGATGACAACACCGGACCCGCCATTGCCACCATCAGACCGGCCGCCCGAGGCGCAGTTGGTGCCTCCTTTCCTTCCGTCGCCGCCGCCTCCTCCTCCGGAGCCGGTATTCGCCGACGCAGATGAGGCTGCCGCCACTTCGCCAGAACCGGAAGCAGTTCCATTTGCATCGCACCCTCGGCCGTTGCCACCCGCTGCGTAATACACGAACGACCCAGTGATGTCGCTCAACGTCCCGGGCCCAGCATCGCCGCCATTGCTCGCTGAAGTATCGCCTCCGGGTCCGCCAGAACCGCCACCACCGGCGCCGGCATACACCTGGGAGGCCCAAACGAAACTGCCGCCGTCATACCCCTGCCGCGGTGGACCCGCTGCTCCGGTTCCTCCGATGCCGTTGCTGTAGGCACCGCCACCACCAGAACCGCCGTTTGCCCCAGAGCGGGCGTCTATCGCTCCACCTCGACCGCCCCCTATCGCCAAAGCCGCGCCCAGTTGAGAATCCTGACCATTCTGTGCCGTCACCATCTCTGATCCAGATGGAGCGGGGACCATTCCCAGTCCGCCTTGCCCCACAACCACAGGAACGATTGCCGAAGCCGTGAGGGTTGTGCTGTCCAGCTCCAGAAGGCCACCTGCACCTCCGCCGCCACCCATCCAACCAGTGTCGTCATCTGCTGGACTTCCTGAGCCACCTCCACCACCGCCAGCAACGACGAGAGCGTCAACACTCGACACGCCTTCGGGCACGCGCCAGCCACCGGCTGCGGTGAGATACGAGCGGGGAAAGGTGACGACGGTGTTGTTCCCGTTGCTGATGGTCTGTTTGACGTCGGTGTAGGTGGGGCTGCCGACGGTGCGAAGGTTCGTCGAACTGCTCGCGCCGCTCACCCGGTTGTAGACGGTGCCTGTGCCGGTGGTGCCGGCAGGGCCTTCATTGAAGTCGTAAAACGCCTTGTGATTGCTCGCGGTGACAGACCCATCCGTATACATGCCGTAGGTATGCATGTCGGACACGATGGCCGTGGCATCCAATGCCGCGTTATACAACTTCACCTGGTCGACCTGACCCGGGAAGTAGTTGCTGCTGTGAATGTATCCGACCTTGAGAGGGAGGTCATAGGAGGATGCAGAAGTTCCGATCGAGTGCGTGTCCACAAGTTGGCCGTTGAAGTACACGCTTATGGACGTATCACTTCGAACCAAGGCAGCGTGCTGCCATGCGTCCATCGCCGGGGACACCCCGGTATCCTGAATCGTGCTGCTAGTCGAGCCGGAGTAGGCAAACCACCGCAACGTTCCGTTGGAGATGATCAGTCCGAAATCGCCGTCTCTGGCGATGACTGTGCAATAGCCGCTTGAGCAGGCAGTGCTTGACGGGTTGAACCATGCCGAGACGGTATACGAACTGAACTTGCCCAACGTCGTCGTGTCTTGGGACATGGCGTATTGGGACGAGCCATTGAGTGTCAAGGCGTAGTCCTGATCGGCCGCCTTCGCCATTGAAGGCAACGTCAACACCAAAAAAGACATGACCAAGCACGCACACAGCGCTGTGGCATGCGACGGGCGGGGAAAGAATTTTAGACAGCTCGGCGTACTCATAGCCGCTTTATCGATTCCTATGGCTTGCCATCAATGTCTCTCAGAGCTGCCGCTAGCGGCGAGCATCGGTTTGACCCATTACTGCGCCAGTCTAAATTCTTTTTGCACACTGCTCTTTGCCTACTTTGGATCTAACGTCTCGCTACAGAATGCGCTAGCCGCGACGACACAAAGCATCACCCGTTCCTATATTACGAGTATATATTTTTGGGTAATAGTCTGCTAGTTCGGGCTGAGCGGCGAAAGCTTGAAGCGCCCCCCGCAAATCGCGTTATATTTGCCTGGTGCCAAAGCAAGGTTCGAAAAAGCTCAACGTGGTGCCACTGGGTAAGCTGCAGGCCAAACAGCCTCGCGGCCAGGCCGTTCGGGTCAAGTTGCTCGATGCCGCTGAGGCGCTGCTTCTGGAGCAGGACGCTCACCAGCTTCGCCTTGACGACGTACTGGCTGACGCCGGCGTCGCGCGCAATACGCTCTACAAGCATTTCAAAGATCTCGAAGCCCTTGCAGAAGAGGCTTTGCTCAGGGGCTTTGCCAGAAATGTCGAACTCGACGCGCAGGCCATCTCGGGCGCGCTGGGCCGCTGCCAAAGCAAGGATGATCTCCGTAAGGCAATGACCGCTATCACCCGCGCCACCCAGAGCGCAGACAGGGCAGCCAGACGGATGCTCAGGATCAAGCTGTTGGCCATGGCTTCCAGTCGGCCGGCGCTAATGGAACGCGTGGCGGCGGTTCAGGCGGACATGACTGAGCGACTCGCCGACGAGTTTCGTGCGGCGCAGGATAAAGGTTACGTCCGATCTGATTTCCCCGCTCGCACGGCCGCGCTCTTCATTCAGTCCTACACGATCGGCCGGGTGCTACTCGACGTGGAGCCCCACACTAAAAAAGACGAGACCGACTGGGTCAATCTCATCGATCAGGTCATGGACCTCGCATTGCTTTTCTGACTGAACGCATCAGCTGTCCTTCGGCATCCGCACCTTGTAGGTCTGGCGCGCCATGGCGGCCAAATCGCCATTCACATCCCAGATTTCGGTATCGGTCTCGGCCACGCCGCGCGTGACCTGATGGGTGGTATGCCGCGCCAACAGTGGGCCCGCCGCGGGCTTACGCCGCACCTGCACGGTGAGCTCCACGGTCGGCACCCAGCCATAGGCGCCATAAATCGTGAAGATCGGCGGCGGCATAATATCGGCAAACATCAGTAGATCTATGGGCCTAGGGGCCGCGCCGTCCTTGTGGGCCAGCCAGGCAACGAACTCGCCGGAGTCGTTGGTCTTGCCCTCGGTGAACACCTCCGCACCCTGCACCATGCGCATGTCGATGCTTTGATGTATTTCCAGATGTGACATGGCGGGCGCGGCGACGTCATCAAAGGCAGGCACTTGGGGCGGGGCGACGTTGGCCCAGTCAGGGCCTTTCAGCTTATCGAGGTCGGTGTAGGCCGCGGTGGCGCGCAGCTTGAGCTCGCCCTCCTGCCGGAGGTCTGCACTGGCAAAGTGGGTACTGCGCGTCTCCGACAGTGACTCCACCGATACTTCCACCTGCCCTAACGCCACGGGCGCCAGATAAAACGCATTAATGCTCAGGGGGTCGGGCTGATTGAGGGCCTTAGAAAAGGCACGGCCGACGAGCGCCAACACATAGCCCCCATTGGCCACACTGCCAATACGCCAACCCCGATGAACCTCGGCCTGCCAGCGCGACTCGTTGAGGGCTGTGACTGCTGTCTGCTGTAAAAATTGACCCATAGCCTGTTGTGTATCCTTCTCTTTGTCGTTTTGTCGTTTTGTCGGTTTGTCGGTTTATCGGTTTATCGGTTTATCGTCTGATTTTCGCCGCTAACGGAGCTAGCGGCGCTCCATCCGGTCGCGGGGTGCCCCGTGACACGGCGCCGCGAGCACACCGGCCCGCTCACTGCTTTTTTGCGCCACATCGCTCTATACTGGCTGGCCGTATTACGCGCCGGAGCGGGATCTTGGCCCATACGCGTCGCCTGTCAGTTTTGCACGGATTGCTACTGACCCTGCTGAGTGCAGGGGCGACCCCGCTTGATACCGCTGCCCAGACCGCAGCATCATCGGCCGAGGAAGCAGCGGCGCCTATCGTAATCGATATGGCAGCACCCTTGGAGCCCGAGCGCCCCGACCCACCCCCAACTGAACCCAGCGCGTTGGGGGTTTACCGGAACTACATCGCATCCATGGAGTCGAGCGCCGGTGCCTTCGCACCCGGGCTCACCGAACAACTGCTGGGCCTGGGGCTTAACCTACAGGCGCTCGATCGCCATGGTGAGGCCGTCGAAGTCCTCAAGCGCGGCGTGCATGTCAGCCGCGTGCAGTCGGGGCTATACGCGGCAGATCAAATCCCGCTGCTTCGCGCTGAAATCCGCAGCCTCAGTGCCTTGGGGCGATTCAACGAAGTCGACGAGCGGCAGCGCTACCTTGCGCGAGTCGAGGCAGATGCGCTCGCCGGAACAGCGGCCTCGATCAGTGCGCTACTGGATCAAGGCGAGTGGGCAGAGCGGGCGTGGCAGCTCAAACTGGGCGATGAAGAAGCACACCTTGAACATTTGGCGCGCAGCTGGGAGTACTACCGCCTCGCCTTTAACCAAAGCACGCAGGTATACGGTGAACAATCGCTGGAGCTGCTGAAACCGCTCGAGGGGATGCTGCGCCTGCAGTATCGCTTTGCCAGCGAACAACGCGCCGAGGCCAGTAACGTCTTTGACACTGGCAGCACCCGGCAAGCCTCCATGATGGGAGGCACCTACCGCCGCGGCGAGGCCGTGCTGTCGACCATCGCCATGCTGAAAAAGGTCAACGGCGTGTCCGCCGGTGAACAAGCGTATGACCTTACGCGCCTTGGGGATTGGGCGTGGTGGCTCGGGCGTCGCTCCAACGCAAGAAACTATTACGATCAGGCGTGGCTGCGCATTACGCCCCCGCCCGCCTCGGCCCCTGAGTCGACGACAGAGGCAGTGGCACAAGGAGAATCCGACGAAACCAACTCGGCAGGAGCCGATGGCGGAACGTTGGAAGACGCGCGCGACGAGACATCTGCTATCGCTGGCAACTCAGACGAGCCCATACCTGATAACGCCGAGGGCGTCACAACCGACCCCAAACCGGGACCACAAACCACCGAGTCGGTTGCGCAAAGTGAGGCTGTGGGTGAGACAGCGATCGATTCACCGGGCCCTGTAAATGCTGAAAGCGACGCCGCGCCAGCCGACACCGCACTGGCGATGGCGCCGGAGGGAGAGGCAACCCCGGAACCTGAGGCCGCCTTGATACTGGAGCCTGAGATGCTGTCCGAGGATGATCCGGTCGCGCGCGCCGCCCTTTTTGCGACCGCAACGCCGCTGCCCGACATTGATCAGCTGCGCCCCCTACCTCCGTTTCGCGCGGACGCCTCAGGCCCCTTGGTAGTGCAATTCCAGATCAATTCCTCGGGAAAAATCACAGACTTGGAACAGGTGGCAATCACCACGGTCACAGAATCTGACGAGAGTGAGGCTGACACCACAGAAACTACGGCGTCACCCCAATTGGAAGAGAACCCGGCAGTGGACCGGTTGCTGCGCAAAATGCGGCGGATCCGCTTCCGGCCAGCGTATAAGGCGGGGGAAGCGGTGGAGACTGATATGATTGTGTGGTCTTTTGACATCAGCCCCACCCGTGATCAGGCGATGGCATTGCAACCATGACGAAGCGAATAACCCAGGCTATTGGAAACCCCAAAACCCTGTGCCGATTGCTTGGCGCCACGGGCATGGCGTCCGTGCTTTTGATGCTGGCGGGGTGTCCCTCGGCCAGCACGCCCACTACGCCCTCAATCCCTACGCCCCCTTCTGCGCCCTCAAGTTCTGGCGCGTCTTCGCCGAGCTCCGGGGGTGCGAGCAGCCCGAGCAGCTCCAGCACCAGCAGCGGCAGCGCAGGGTCGAGCAGCTCAAACTCGGGGGGGAGCAGCGGCTCCAGCGGCAGTAGCGCCAGTACGGGGGGCGCTAGCGGTGGCGCGACATCCAGCAGCGGTAGCGGCATGCCCGGCGGTGGCTCCGCGGGCGGCGGAAGCGACGGATCTGCCGGTGGCACCGAGACCGGACCCGCTGGCGATACCGGTTCGAGAGAACCGGGCTTTGGCGATATGGCCGGCGGCGCTGACCTGCCGTCGATGGTCGATACATTGCCGACTTTTGACGAGGACTATGGCACCGCGGGCGACGGCAGCGGCGCTACCGATAGCGGCAATGCGGAATCCGAAGGGGAATCCGCTACCAATAGTGGCAACTCTGACAACGGAGGCGGCTCAGGACGCGTCGCCGACGGCAGCACCTCTGGCAACGGTAGCGATTCACAGACCGGGCCGGGCACCCGCGCCAGTGGCGGCATGGAATCCAGCCCGGGCGCCGGGGGGCCGATGACGGCGGCTGAGCGAGTCGCGATTCTCGACAGGCAACTCGAAGAAAGCACCCGCGATTTCGACGGCATCATTTACGACGAAGAACAGCGCCAGCGCGACGCCGAGCGCGACCGCGCCGCGAAAACGGCGCAGTCCGCGGAAAGCGCAATCGAGTCTGAGCCCGGCGAAGATCCGGACTACGGTGGCGGCATGGCCAGCGCAGGCAGTGGCTCAGTTGGCGGTGGGATCGGCGGTCGCGGTGGCGCCCCACCGGCGGATGGCGCCAAATATCCGCCCCCGGCAGATATCCCGAATGGCAACGATGACGACGTGGTCGCCCGCCAGCTACGCGAGGCCGCCATGCGCGAACCCGACCCCGCGGTGCGCGACAAGTTGTGGAACGAATACCGCAAGTACAAGGGTATTGAGGCGCCCGAGTCATGATCCGACTGTTGCTGGGCATGTTAATCGGTCTGGGGCTGTTAACGGGCTGTGTCACCGAGACCGTCAAGTCCACGTCGGTGCCCGCACTCGAGGCACCCGATACCCTGACCCCCGAGGCTGAGCTCCTCGATGTGGGCGTCGTGATTTTGGATCCCGGTATCAGTGCCACCGAGGACGAAACCCTCGTTTACCCCGAGGTGCGCAAGGCCGAGGCCACCTTTATGGCGACCGAGCTCGCCGAGGTACTGACCGAGCAAGGCGGCTGGGGCGCGGTACGGGTGGTGCCGGATGATCGGCAGTTCTCAGATCTATTGGTGCGCGGCACCATTCTCGGGTCTGATGGTGAGAGCCTGGAGTTGAAGGTGTTGGTGAGCGACGCGCGCGGTAAGCTGTGGCTCGACAAAAGCTACCGTGGCATCACCAGCCGTTACGCTTATGAGCAAGGCACGCGGGTCAAGCAGGATCCCTTCCTCGCCGTCTACCGCATGATCGCTAATGACATGCTCGCCATATTTAATCGATTGCCTGCCGCAGAGCGCACAACAATTCGCCAGGTCGCCGAGATGCGCTTCGCGCGGGACTTTGCCAACGCCGGATTTGCCGACTACCTCGACGAGGACGCGGCGGGAAACATCACCTTGCGCCGGCTGCCCGCCGAGGACGATCCGATGCTCACACGGATCCGAGGTCTGCGGCAGCGGCACTACGTTTTTGTCGATACCCTGCAAGGGCATTACACCGGTTTCGCTGAAGATATGTACTCGCCGTATCAGGAATGGCGTAAAGCCAGCTATGAAGAGACCGTGGCGCTGCGCGAACTCGAGGCTGAATCGCAGCGCGAAATGATTGCAGGCGGTGCAGCTATTCTGGCGGGCATCGTGGCACAGTCTTCCGGCAACAGCGTCACGCGCACCGCCGGTGCCGTGGGCGTCATCGGCGGTGGCGCTCTGCTCAAAAGCGGTTTGGAAAAACGGGCAGAATCCAATATCCATTCACTGGCGCTCGAAGAACTTGGCCAGTCACTGGATGCCGAAATCACGCCGCGGGTGATCGAACTCGAAGACCGCACCGTGCGCTTGACCGGCAGCGTGGAAGATCAGTACGACCAATGGCGGGAACTGTTGGCGGATATCTATGCCGCTGAACTCGCCGCGCTCGAACCACCAGCCGCGGAGGCTTCAGCCGCTAATCCGCCCGCCGCTACTGATACCCAGGATTCGTGACCGACCACAAAGCGCAGCCCCTCTCCGCCACCGCCTTCGAACCCGCGCCGACCGCCCCCGAACCGGTTACCGCCGCGCCCGCAGGTGGGGACAATCGTGTTGTCATGATGGGTCTCGTCGCAGCGGGCGTGCTGCTGCTGTTTGTCTTTTTTGTACTACCGAACCTTGTAAGCACCGACGATCCTGCCGCCATTGAGCGCAGTGCCGACAGTACTGCGCCCGCAGTGACGGTCGCGGGCCAGAGAGCCCCGGCCACGGCGGCCGCCGAAGGAGCGGGCCGCAGCCCCTTCGCCGAGGCGCAGGAGAGTGCGCTACGCCGCGAAGCACAGGAAGTGCTGCAGGCGCTGTTGTCGCTTCAGGAATCATTGGATTCGCGGGGTGCGGCCCGCTGGGGCCAACCTCCGTATGGCAACGCACTCGAGGCCGCCGCGGCCGGCGATACCGCTTACCGGGAGCGCGCCTTCGGCGACGCCACTGCGCAGTACCAGCGTGCGCTCGACACCCTCCTCACACTGGAGGCCAGCCTGCCGACGCGCATCGAGGCACTGCACGACACGGTCATAGCGGCGATTGAATTGGGGGATATGCTGGCGGCGCCGGCACGCTTTACGGAACTGTCCGAAATGGCTCCGGCCGACGTGCGGCTGATTGCACTGGAGGATCGAATTCGCGCCTTGCCTGAGGTGGTTGCGGCGCTGCAAGCAGCGGAGTCCGCCGAGGCGGCCCGCGATCTCAGCGGCGCGGTCGCCGCAGCACAAACCGCAACACAAATCGATCCCGCGCATCGACGCGCACAGCAACGTTTAAACACCCTGCGCGGCGCCCTCACCCGCCAACAATTCACCGATGCCATGACTGCCGGCTACGGCGCACTCACGGACGCGAATTATGATCGCGCCGAGTCGCAATTTCGCACCGCGGCAAAGCTGATCCCGGGCGCCCCGGAGCCCGCATCGGCACTGGCAGAGGTAGCGCAGGCGCGAACACAGGCAAAACTACTTGGTCTGAACCAATCTGGCCTGCAAGCGGAGCAGGACGAACGCTGGGCAGAAGCGGTCACCACTTATCAAGAAGCGCTGGCGATAGACCCACTGCTGCTGTTTGCCACCGAGGGTATCGCGCGGGCTACCCCCCGGGCGGCACTCGATGAGCGGCTGGAAGCCATCCCCAAGGAGCGCGATCGATTAATCGACGCGCGCATCATGGGCCTCGCGCAGGCCACGGTCGCCGAGGCCACGGCCATATCCGCGCCGGGACCAAGGCTGCAATCGCAAATCGAGGCGGCACAGGCGACACTCCTGTACGCCAGCACACCCGTGGCTGTTGCGCTGACCTCCGACGGTATGACTGATGTCACGCTGCTGCGGGTCAAACGCTTGGGCACACTCACTAGAGAGACCTTGTCTTTGCGGCCCGGGGTTTATACCGCCGTTGGCATTCGCGACGGATTTCGCGACGTCCGGGTGCAATTCGAAGTGCGACCGGGTGAGCAAAATGCCGTCGAGGTACGATGTGTCGATGCCATTTGAGCAACGTCCATGAGTGACCCCGATAGCAACATGACGCCCGCGCCGTTGACACCGGCCCCACAGGCTGGCCGTGGCGAACAACTCACTGCCGCAAGCTTCGAGCCGCTGAGTCACGCCGCAGCAGAGAAGCGCCGCATCGCGCCGGCGCAAATCCTCATGGGTGTTGCCGCCGCTGTCGTCATCGGGCTGTTGTTCTTCTTGTTCACTGCGCGGTCGCTCACGCTCAATATCGATACCGACGCCGACGCCCGCTACTCACTCAGCGGCTTGCATTGGGCATTCGGCGACCGGTTACTGGTGCGCCCCGGTGACTACGCGCTCGCCGTCACGGCAGACGGCTATCACCCCTACGAGCAGGTGATTACCGTGGGTGACGCCGACACTCAGCAATTGGATATCAAACTTGCACCCCTGCCGGGAACGCTAACGATTAATACCACGCCCGCCGGGGCAACACTGACACTCGATGCGCTGCCCTTGGGTCCTGCCCCGATTGCGTCGCTGTCTTTGGAAGCCGGGGATTACCGAGTGACAGCGGCGCTGCCACGCTATCAACGCTGGGAAGGCAACGTCTCCATCGTCGGCAGACAGCAAGACCAAACCCTCGAGGTCGCGCTGGTACCCGACTGGGCACAGGTGCGCTTTAGCACCACCCCGGTCTCGGTCACGGCCAGCGTCGATGGTGAACCCACCGACATCACTGACGATGGCGTCGCGGTGTTATCTGGCGAGCGGACGCTGGTACTCAGTGCGCCGGGCTTCGTCCCTGAAACAATCACGCTCTCTGTCGTGGCGGGGGTCGATCAAACTCTCGGCAACATTAGGCTCACACCTGCCGATGCCACACTCACGCTCAAGAGCGTGCCGCCGGGCGCCGGGGTGAGCGTCGACGGCACCTTCGCGGGGCTGACGCCCCTGGTCGTGCCACTCAGTCCGAGCGAGGGCCACGCCGTGAGAGTCTCAAAGGCGGGCTTTAAACCCGGCAGCTTCAATGTGACGTTGGCGCGCGGGGAGACCGCGAGCCGCTCCATCACACTCGAGCCAGAACTCGGCGAGGTGCGCTTTGACATCACTCCGGCCGAGGCAGAGCTGGTCGTCAATGGCCGGACCATGGGCAAAGGCGACCAGCTCCTATCCCTCCCGGCGATCGCACAACACATTACCGTCCGGTTGGAGGGCTACGCCCCTTTCGAGGCGACCGTACAACCCAAACCCGGTTTGCCGCAGCTCGTTAGCGTAACGCTGTTGACTGACGCTGCGGCGCGCAAGGCCGCGATGACCCCGACACTCTCCACTACAATCGGGCAAACCATGGTGTTGATCGATCCGTCGGTCGAAACCCAGAACCCGTTCACGATGGGTGCCTCGCGTCGCGACCCCGGGCGCCGCGCCAACGAAGTTGAGCACCCGGTGGAATTAAAGCGCGCTTTTTACCTGGCGACGACTGAGACCACCAATGCGCAATTCCGGCAGTTCGAGGCCAGCCACGACTCAG
>Ga0181578_10004079_pt1 | contig 13081 bp, 9 predicted proteins | sample 071ome_21_FD_148659 | JGI IMG/M metagenome (GOLD analysis project Ga0181578, IMG submission 148659) | Coastal salt marsh microbial communities from the Groves Creek Marsh, Skidaway Island, Georgia - 071401CT metaG (spades assembly) | ecosystem: Environmental > Aquatic > Marine > Intertidal zone... | reverse complement strand
CCCCTTTGGGCCATACATTTTATGTGCAGAAATACTTGCAAGATCAACGCACATATTGTTGAAATTCATGGGAATTTTTCCAATTGCTTGCGCTGCATCGACGTGGAGTAGGGCTCCAGCTGCCCTTGTTAGCTCTCCAGCTTCTTCAATTGGTTGTATGGTTCCAATTTCATTATTTGCTGCCATCAGAGACACCAAAGAAGTCGGTTTTTTAAGAGCTTGCCTCAAGGCATCGAGATTAGCAAAACCTTCTGATGTAACCGGTAGAATTTCGACTTCGAAGCCTTCTTCTTTTAAGGATAGGGCGGACTCTAAAACGCATTTATGTTCGAAGGCAAAAACAAGCACACGTTTAACTCCATCACCCATTCGGGCCCGAAAGCGTGCTGCGCCCATAATTGCAAGATTGTTAGATTCGGTGGCACCTGACGTGAAAACAATTTCTCTGGAGTCAGCTCCGATAAGCCTCGCAATTTTTCCTCGTGCGGCCTCGACGGCTAATTGCGCCTTTTGGCCAAACTGGTGCTGTGTTGAGTGCGGATTGCCAAAGTCTTGACGCAGAAACGGTAACATAGCTTCCAGTGCTCTGGAATCCATCGGCGTTGTTGCTTGGTAATCAAGATAAATGGCGCTTGTCATTGATCCAGGCCCGACACATCGTTGCGAACCTTTTTACCATATAAATCGCTCCAAGCCCGCACGAAGCTGTCAACCTCCTCTTGGGTTGTTTCTGGTCCAAGACTTACTCGAATTGTTGAGCTGGCTTGTTCCTCAGAAACACCCATTGCCATCAACACGTGGCTGGATGTGACCTTTCCTGAAGAACAGGCGGCACCGGCAGAAACAGCAAAGCCCGCTAGGTCGAATGCTATAACTTGAGTTTCGGCTCTAGTACCCGTCATCGAGATAGCGGAGGTATTTGAAAGACGAGGCGCTTCCGTTCCAGCTATGAAACATTCAGGATGAATTCTCCGTATACTATCTTCCAGCCGATTGCGAAGATCACAAACGAATTCAGACGAAGACAGCCTTGCTGAAATTTCTGTTAATGCGCCATTGAAACCGGCAATTCCCAGTACGTTTTCGGTTCCTCCTCGAATTCCTCGCTCTTGGCCGCCGCCTAAGATCATAGGTTTTGGAGATAGCCCATTTCTAAAGACAGCAGCTCCTACCCCCAATGGCCCCCCGATTTTCGAAGCTGACAGGGCTATCGCATCTGCTCCCAATGACCCTATATCGATTTCTAATTTTCCAAAGGCTTGTGCGCAATCAACTGCAAGCAAACCTCCAACAGAGTGGACAATGTCAGCGACCTCTTCAACGGGTTGAATGACACCTGTCTCATTATTTGCAAGCATCAATGCTACGACTGCGTCGCTTGCATCTTTACCTAAGAGGTGCTTGAGAAAATCACAGTCAATTTGCCCATTATTCTTGACTGGAATAAATGAGGCACCCGGCGCGTTACCGAGAACAGCAGAGTGTTCGATCGCTGATACAATCAGTCGCCTGCGGTTTGAAAGTCGTAAAATCAGCGCGCAAGCTTCAGTGCCAGAACTTGTAAAAGTAATGTCCTCGTATCGGGCTCCAACAGCGTTGGCAAGACTAGCACGCGTGCCTTCTATAACCTGGTGAGCATAGCGACCATATTTGTGCACAGAGGACGGGTTTGCTTGATGCTCCATAGCCGCCGTCATAGCTGCTCGGGCGCCCGATGATAGTGGCGCTGCAGCGTTGTAGTCCAAATATACGGTCATGTATTATTGCGTCGTCACGCCCTCAGAGATGTTCTTGAAAATAACCCAAAAAAAGCGCATTTCTACACATTAAGTCATTAATGATTAAAAATGTTTAGTTTAACAGCGCTCCAGATAAAGAAAGCAAATCATGGCAGAAGTTATAATAACTGGCCCTGAAGGACGTTTGGAAGGCCGATATCATCATGTCGAGGCCAGTACAGCTCCCTTGGCAGTGATCTTACACCCTCATCCTCAGTACGGTGGAAATATGAATAACCGTGTTGTGCAAGGGCTTGCCCACATGTTTGCAAAGCGCGGGTTTGGCACACTTCGGTTTAACTTTCGTGGTGTAGGTCGGTCTCAAGGCCAGTACGGTCGAGGTGAAGGTGAGTTGATGGATGCAGCAGCTGCCCTTGATTGGCTGCAAACTTTGAAACCAGAGTCAAAAACTGTCTGGGTAGCAGGTTTTTCATTCGGTGCTTGGATTGGCATGCAGCTTCTGATGCGACGTCCTGAAATGGGAGGTTTCATTTCGATTTCCCCGCCGGCAAATATGTATGACTTCTCCTTCTTGGCACCGTGCCCATCTTCAGGGCTCATAATTCATGGGGATGCCGACGAAATCGTGCCTCAGGAGGCCGTATTACGTTTGGTGGATAAATTGGCTCTCCAAAAAGGTATCATCGTTGATTACGAAAATATTGAAGGGGCCGGTCATCTCTTTGGAAAAAAACTTGAGATGATGTTGGGGCGTTGCGAGGCCTACCTTGATAGGAGAATTGAGGAAGATGGTATTTTCCAATCAGATTCAGCTGAAGAGGCAGCCGATTAGGCTACTGCCGCTGTTTAGTTAGTCTGGAAGGACAACCCGGCCTCCTAGCATCGGGGCGGGAACACCAGTTGTTTTTGGAAAACTGATAGGCAGTTTTAGTTCAGTGCGCACTGCCAGATAAGCAAATGCTTGTGCTTCAATGTCGTCGCCGTTGAAACCAATACTTTCGATTGGTTCAACTTGCGTTTGGACAAGAGCGCTGATCCTCTCCAGGAGGTAAGGGTTGTTGCGTCCACCACCGGTTATTAGCCAATGCCTTGGAGGGCGTGGTAGTACGTCTATTACTTTGGCAACACTTTGAGCAGTAATCTCAGATAAAGTTGCGGCGCCATTTTCCAATGAATTCCCAGTCACTAATTTCCAACTAAAATCTAATCTATCAAGTGACTTAGGCGGTGGACGTTGAAAGAAGATAGATGACAATGCGTTATTAACGCAGGTTTTATTTATATGCCCCGCACGCGCAAACTGGCCATCTCTATCAAAAGGTTCGCCTATATTTTTAAAAATCCAATCATCTATTGGGCCATTTCCAGGACCAACATCACACGCGACTAATATTCCATCTTCATCGATCCACGTAATGTTGGCTACGCCCCCGATGTTAACAATTGCAAGAGGCCGCATAGCTACTCTGGAGGCAATCGCTGCATGGTAAATTGGAGCTAAAGGCGCGCCCTCTCCACCAGCTTTCACATCGGCTGATCTGAAGTCAAAAGCTACTTTAATGCCTGTCTTCTGAGCAAGAGATTTACCGTCACCAATTTGTAAAGTGACTCCTTCGGCAGGCTTATGTTTTACAGTGTGGCCATGAAATCCAATGATATCGATTGCACTATTAGAAAGACCTTCTTTCTTAAGGAGAATTTCGATCGCTTCTCTATGTTTGTCCGTTAATTCCATCTCGATGGCTTTAGGCGCAATTTCTCCATCAATAACTTTACGCAGCCTTAGTCGAAATTCTGCCGAATAAGGAATAGAAGCAGAGGCAATTGGCGTTATGTGACTGTTTCCATCTGTATCAATTAATGCCACATCAATGCCGTCCATCGATGTTCCACTCATCAAACCAATGGCTCGAAAAATTTTCACGCAAGAACCCTCTTCTGGCATCTGCTTGGGTGCTGTGCTAATCGCAGTGTCATTGTTTATTTATCGCCTTTAGGGCTTTGAGCGAAGATGAGTGATCTTTCCAGCGACTTTATGCGCACTATGACCTCGCGAGGGTTTTTGCACCAGTGCACCGATCAAATTGGCCTTGACCAAAAGGCAGCTGGGAAACAACCCATAGCTGCGTACATAGGGTTCGATTGCACGGCAGATAGCCTGCACGTCGGAAGTCTGGTCCAAATTATGATGTTGCGTTGGCTACAGAAGACCGGCCACAAACCCATTGTGCTGATGGGGGGTGGGACTACAAAAATAGGCGATCCATCTGGGAAAGATGAGGCTCGTCAATTAATTACCGAGGATATCATCAAAGGTAATATGGCTGGCATTAAAAGGGTCTTCGAAAAATTTTTGACCTTTGGGGATGGTCCTACTGACGCAGTAATGGTCGATAATGCTGAGTGGCTTGATCAGCTAAAATATATCCCGCTTTTAAGAGAAGTAGGTCGTCATTTCTCTGTAAATAGAATGTTAACTATGGACTCAGTCAGGCTTCGATTGGATAGAGAGCAGCCTCTGTCGTTCTTGGAGTTCAACTACATGGTTCTTCAAGCATACGACTTTGCTGAGTTGGCTCGCCGTCACGGTTGTACCCTCCAAATGGGTGGGTCTGATCAGTGGGGTAATATTGTCATGGGTGTTGATCTGGCGCGCCGTATGGACGGTAATGAAGTTTTTGGAATGACAACGCCGTTAATTACCACTGCTAATGGTGCAAAGATGGGTAAAACGGCTTCAGGTGCAATTTGGCTAAATGAGGAGCGTTTATCCGCCTACGATTATTGGCAGTTTTGGCGCAATACAGCGGATGGCGACGTAGGGCGTTTCCTTCGTCTTTTTACCGACCTGCCTCTCAAAGAAATAGAGGATTTGGAGAGTTTAGAGGGGGTAGAACTCAATGAGGCTAAGAAGCGGTTAGCCACTGAGGCAACCGCTATGGCCCACGGGCTGGATGCAGCGAATGCAGCTGCTGAGACGGCTAGGCAGACCTTTGAGGAGGGAAGTCTGCAGGCCGCGCTACCATCTATTGAAGTTGATAAGAAAGCACTCGAAGCAGGTGTTCCTGCTTATGAGTGTTTGCGTCTGGCTGGGCTTGTCAATTCAAATGGAGAAGGTCGACGTTTAATCAAAGGAGGTGGAGCTCGGCTGAACGATGTCTCTATTTCTTCTGAGGATAAAATAATCTCTCTTGATGACGCGGGGACTGCGGGTTCAATAAAACTGTCGGCGGGCAAGAAGCGACACGTGCTTTTAAAGCCTACGCATTCGTAGGCGAATTTTCTGAAAATTTTGTTTCCAGTCGGTATCTAGGCACAAAAAGTTATCTTTGATTTGTCTTCTTTTTTGTAAGATGCGCTTTTACAAGTTGAGAGAATTTTACTGGCTGCTCGAGCCAATTTTGGTTTGCTGATTTTGACTTAGCCAAGCTGCAGTGCCGTGGGCTAACAATGCGCCAACTATGAGTATGCCCCCCATAATGGTTGGGTTTTGAGGGATCTCTCCTAACACTACCCAAGCCCAGATTGGCCCTAAAGCTGTCTCGAGCAGCATCAACAGGCCAACTTCTGCTGCTGGCAGACGGCGAGGCCCCAGGGTTATGAGGACTAGTGAAACCGGAAGGATAAAAAGCCCAACAAAAATTAAATTGGGCCAGTCAGATGCAATTGGTAACAATGTATCCATCATTAAAATTGCAAATATAGCAGTTAAGCCCGCGCTTAAACCAAGTGCTGGGGTTAGGTCCTGGTTGCTCTTCACGCGGCCTATTATAAAAAACAGAGCTATAGAGATCGCAGTTGCAAAAGCAGCAAGAGCACCCATCACTGTTTCAGATTTTATGTTGGCTTCGAAAATGATCGCTATGCCTGAGGCGATACCCAATGCGGCTACCCATGTTCGCATTGCTAGCTTTTCGCCAATTACCCGACCGAAGATAGCAGCAAAGATTGGTGCTGTTGCTATAATGGCTAATGTGTCAGCTACGGTTGTATAATTTAAAGCAAAAATGAACCCTAAGTTACTTATGGCCCAGCAGGCTGCTGCCGCTGGTAATGCCCATCCAAGGCGCTTCATGTCGTGAATCAGCTGATGCTTGCGTGTTAGCAATAGCCACGCCCATACCGCTAAGCATAATAGTAAAGCGCGCCAAAATATCGCTGTCCAAATGTCAGACTCGATGAGTTTGAATAGTGTTGCATCTGGCGATAAGACGATCGCGCCTAGTGCAGTCAATGCAAATCCTATCCAATAGGACCTAGATTGGCCTCTCATCCGGCAGAATGCATGAAAATGTTGCCCAGTCGATCTACCTCTGCAACTAATCCTGGATCGACAAAAATTGTTGCATCTGGTTGTTCAAGGATAGCTGGACCATCAATGCGAGTGCCGATTGGTAATTCAAGCCTCTTGAACACACTGGCCTCATGCCATTTACCATCTGCATATACTTTGCGCATACCACTAAGGGATCTCTCTGAGTTTCCAGCAGTAGGGGCAAGGCGTCCCAAATCGAAAGGTGGACGACGGCCAATGACAGCTACCCGAAGGTTCATTACCCGAACTTGTGGACCGATTAAAAGTCTTCCAAATGATTTTTTATAAGCAGCTTCAAAAGTTGAGAGGACTGCGTCTCTACTGAGATCAATAGCTGACAGCTCGTCTCCTAATAGTCGAACCGGTATAGAGTGAGTCTGTCCCTGATAGTGCATGTCCAGCTCTATCTCTATCTCCGTCTTTTCAATTGGTGCTCTTGAACTTTCTAGCTTCGCACTTCCTTCTGTCCAGAATCTTGCAGCTAGGTCGGCTAAATATCCCTCTTCGACATTATCGAGTGCTGAATTGATAGTTTGTACTCGATCAAGACGCATATCGGCGATGTTTGCACCCAAGGCGGATAGAACACCTGGGTAACGTGGAGAAACAGCTCCAGCGAGGCCTACTTCACGAATGAGTGCACCGGCATGAAGAGCCCCTCCACCGCCAAATGGCATTGCCACAAACTGACTGGGGTCGTGCCCACGTTCTATTGAAACAATTCGTATGGCCCCAGCCATTGCTGCATTTGCAACCTTAATTACAGCTTCCGCAGCTTCTATGACAGACAGTCCTAACGGATCTGCTACCTCGGTTTTTATCGCTTTCTCTGCGGCAGAAATATCTAGGTGTCCGAGTTCTCCTCCAATTGGATTATCGGGATTGATCCGTCCCAGAAGAACATTGGCATCTGTTACTGTTGGTAGGTTTCCACCTTTCCCATAGCACGCAGGACCAGGGTCAGCACCAGCACTTTCGGGGCCAACTCTCAGCATACCGCCCGCATCTATCCAAGCAATTGAGCCTCCACCAGCGCCAATAGTGGTGATTTCTACCATCGGTGCTCTAACGACCATGCCAAAGTCGATAGAAGTTTCTGCTGCAAGTGATGTGCGGCCATTTGCAATCAGAGATACATCAAAACTTGTACCTCCCATGTCGCAGCCTATTACATTGGGATATCCTGCGGCTAATCCAACTGCTCTGGCGGCGACAACACCTGCTGCAGGGCCAGACAAGGCAGTGCGGATGGGGGCTTTACTTGCTTCATCCGCGGTCATTAACCCTCCGTTTGATTGAACTATTAAAAGGCTTGCACCGTCTTCACCGAGAGAGCGTTGAAGTCGTCCAAGATAACGACCCATAGCTGGCTGAAGGTAGGCGTTTAAAACGGCCGTTGATGTTCGCTCAAATTCTCGGATCTCGGGGAGAATGTCCGTTGCGGTAGTCACATGCGCATTGGGCCAAACACGTTCTACAGCTTCACGGGCAGCTGTCTCATTTTGCGAATTTGCGTAAGCATTAACGAAAGCAATCGCTATCGCTTCGCAACCTGCAGAAGCAAGATTACGCGCAGCCTTTTCTACTGCTTCGACATCCACACTACGCTCAATTCTTCCATCTGATAAAACGCGCTCTGGAACTTCTATGCGATCTTTGCGCTGGGCAACGGGGCGAAAAGTTCCTCTTAGACCCCATGTACGTGGTCTATCGCGCCGGCGCATTTCAAGGACATCCCGAAACCCCTCGCTGGTAATTAAGCCAGTGCGAGCACCTTTTCGCTCTAGCAGTGCATTTGTTCCGACAGTGGTGCCATGAACGACGGCGTCTATAGATTGGAGATCAGAAATAGCACTTAAGCCGTTCAAGAAACCAATAGATTGGTCGGCTGGTGTTGAGGGTGTTTTTGCAGTTTTGATTTCACCAGTTTTGGGATTGATTGCAAAAATATCAGTAAAGGTACCGCCCACATCTACCCCTACAATCCAGCCACTCATGCGAGGTCTCCATAATCCCTGGCCGCGGCAGACTCGGAAATATATCCAGCCTCCAAATCAGCACGGATAGACTGGCGGGACCGATCTTTAGGGCAACCGTAGCCACCACCTCCTGGCGTCTCCAGCCTGAGGCGCATCCCTCGCTTCATCGGAATACCAACAATTTTAGACGCCATTGGGGGGCTAATTGGTTGCTCTGCACCCTCGGTGTCATAAAAAAATTTATTCAAAGCAGCGGGTTTGCCTCCAAGTACGCCTGGAGGAGATGTTCTTGCGCGCTCTCCAAATAAAAATGCCTGAGCATTTTCTTCTAATAGCTCTATTTCATAGATGGCACCCAAGCCTCCCCGGTATTTACCTGGCCCACCGGAGTCTGGCCTGAGGGCCCACTGACGAAATACAACAGGATATGCAGCTTCAAGGATTTCTAAAGGAGGAATGGTTGCGGTCGAAATAGGCGCATTGCCATGCTGAAGCCCATCTTCGTTAGCAGATCCGCCATGACCACCCCCAAAAAATGAAAACATAACCCAGGGTGCTCCGCTATCACTACGGCGGCCGGCTATGGATAGCGCATTGATAGTACCATATGCGCATCCGTTAGTTCGCTGTGGTGCAGCTTCCGACATAGCCTGGAAGACAAGATCGATTAAGCGCAAGATAGTTTCCGTATAACCACCAACGGGTTTTGGCGCAGTAGCTGCCAGGATGGAGTCCTCGGGGATGACTACATTAACAGGCACCATAGCGCCTGCGTTAGCTGGAATTTCATCGAAGACATGTTTCATTGCAACGTAGCAAGCGGCGTGGGTCGTCGCTTTTGAAATATTGATAGGCCCTAAACAGGAGCCAGCTGAACCAGAAAAGTCCAGCTCCATTTCATCCCCCGCGATAGTGATTTTCAGGCTTAATTTTAATTCTTCATCGACCACGCCATCGTTATCCATGTAGTCGGTTGCTTGATACACGCCGTCAGGAAGACCTTCGATTTCACGACGCATAAGTCTCTCGGCCCTATCTTTGAGGGCTATCATTGCCTCATCAATTACGTCGTCGGTGTATTCATCGAGGATTGCATGGAGGCGCTGAGCCCCCAAATTTAGGGCATTAATTTGGGCGTTTAAGTCACCGTAGAGGCTCATAGGCAGCCGTGAATTAGCCTCTAACATTGCTTGAATATCTTGCTGATATAGACCTCCGCGGAAAAGCTTGACTGGTGGGCAAACAAACCCTTCTTGAAAAGCCTCTGTAGCGGCAGGATTGTAATTGCCAGGAACCGCACCTCCGACGTCGTGCCAATGCCCGACCGATGCTATCCAACAGAATACTTTGCCTTTCCGAAAAATTGGCTGAACCAGGCGGAAATCAGAGAGATGAGTTCCTCCATCCCACGGGTCATTGAAGATATAAACGTCTCCATCTTCGAGGTCGTTATCTTTTTCCGCTTTATCAATGACGGTTTTTACTGCAAACGCCATTGCGCCTACAAAAATAGGTAACCCAGATTTCCCCTGGGCAAGTGTTTCCCCAGTGCTTCGATGATAAATTCCATGAGACGCATCATGAGCTTCTGCAATAATCGGATTAAAGGCGCTTCTGAAAAGCGTTGCGTCCATTTCATCGACGATCTGCTCCAAGCGACCGTTGAGAACAGCAAGCGTGACAGGATCGAGTGTTGTCATTGGGTGCCATCTTGGTTTGCGGTGAAATTTAGTATTGTTGGCTTTATCATTTGTGATTGGGGTCAGATAGCTCAATGATAGCTTGGTGCATTTGTCTGATGTCACTTTCTCTCGAAAGTCTGTGATCCCCGTCTTTTATAAGGATTACTTTTACGTCTTCTGACTCTATCTTTTCTGCGATTTCAAGGGACAATTCCCACGGTACAGCGTCGTCTAACATGCCGTGGAGAAGTCTTGTCCGTCCTTGAAAAGCAATGGGCTTTTCAAGGACAACATTTTTATTCCCATCGTCTAAGAGCGCCTTTGTAAAAACGTATGGCTCCGAGGCATATTCACTGGGACGGCGTATAAGCCCATCACGTGTTAATGCTTCAGCTTCTTCTTTTGACAGGCTTTTGTAAAGGCTCTGGGTAAAGTCGGGAGCCGCTGCAATGCCCACTAACCCAATTACACGATTAGGCAAGGCGAGAGCAGATAGCAGCATCAGCCAGCCACCCATGCTAGACCCAACAATAATTTGTGGTCCTTGGGTTAATTGTTCAATTACGAGTTTAGCGTCTGAGGCCCAATCGCTTAGAGTGGTTTCCTCAAATTTACTAGAAGACTGTCCGTGCCCGCGGCAGTCAAATCGCACAAAATCCTGTCCTCTTTCGGCACAAAATTCATGTAGGCGTGTTGCTTTTTCGCCATCCATATCGGAACGAAGACCATGAATAAAAACAACACCGGGCAGATCATCCCGCTTGCCGCGAGTTCTATGGTAGGCAATATAGCCTCCGTCAGGTCGACTCAACTGCGCCGCCGGTGTTAGTCCGGTAATGTTCATGATTAACGCTCCAAAGGGGGGGGAATGATGCGTCCAGGCACCATGCCGCTCCGTTTTGCGTATTCTAGCGGGACTTTGGGGTTGAACCAAGTTGAGCGCGGACAGATAAGGGCGTCATTTTCTGGGATCGGTCGCACGCCAGTTATTGTTCAGGTAATGCCAGCAATTGATGCGAGCGGCTCGGAGGCAACAGCTCTTTGGGCTGCAGAAGTGGCTGCATTAGCAGGGGCACAATCGATAGTAGCATCTGGGTCGGGCCCAGCCGAGCGTTTAAAGAGATTTGGGGCACAGCATTTGACGGTTCCTATTGAGCAGAGCGGGCCCTTAGCAAGCAGCAGTAATATCACTCGGCTCAGAAAACTAATTCTAGAAACAAAAGCCGATATATTGCATGTGCGCTCCCAAGAAATTGCTTGGGCGGCGCTGCAAGCAGCACGAGATACTCAATGCATCGTTGTCACATCTTGCGGCACAGATGACGTTTTTTCGAATGTAATACGAGATGGGGGCTCACTCGCTGAAGGGCATTGTATCATTGCGGGCTCTAATCACGTGAAAGAATTGATTCAGCAGTTAGATACCGAGCGAGGGGAACGAATTGCAGTAATTCCAGACGGTGCGGATCTCGCGAATTATTGTCCGGAGAGTGTATCTGCGGAGCGCTTGGCTCAATTGGCAAAATCATGGGGTAATTTGGAGGAGCCATCACCGATCATTCTCGTGCCGGGAGCTGTTGGTCCTCTGCGTGGACAGATAGACCTTGTGCGGGCTCTTGGGGTGATTTTACGGACTACTACAAAGGCCGCTGACGCCACACTTATTATAGCTGGCGCTATTGGTCGAACGGACTCTTATGCAAGGGAACTGAGCCGTGTAGTTAAGAATCTTGGTTTGCAAAAACGAGTTTTTATAGCTGGTGAGCTTTATGATATGCCCGCAGCTATGCTTATGGCCGATGTTGTGGCATCCGTACCAACGAGGCCTTTAGGTCAAGACTCTATCGCCGCTATGGCAGCTGCTTTAGGAAAACCGGTGATTGGAGCCTCACATGGTGCGACTGCAGAAACGGTTGAGGAAAATAATACAGGTCGTCTTTGCTTCCCATCCAACCCCGATGCCATAGCTTCGGCAATAACAGACATCCTTTTGCTGCCCGCTTTTCTCCGAAATCAAATGGCTGAGAACGCGCGGGCAAGAGCCGAAAAGCTTTTTTCTGCCCGCAAGAGCGCACTTGCACTTGCAAGAGTTTATGGTGCCCTTCTCGGTTCAAATGGGTTAAGATAACAAATCTTCGTAATCCAGCGCGTTGACAGAGCCAGATCGCACGCTAGTTTGCGGCGGCTAATCAATTGTGAAAAATGACGAGGTTAACATGCCGAGCGACGCTCAGGCCGAAGCCACAATTCAGGTAACTCTACCCGATGGAGCAAATCGCCAGTTGGCAAAAGGTTCTACTGGTAGAGCTCTTGCTTCGGATATATCTACAAGTCTGGGCAAGAAAGCTATTGCAGTTAAGCAAGACGGCGAAGTTATTGACCTTGACCGTGAGCTAATTGATGGGGCGTCTGTTGAAATTGTCACTCCAGATTCCCCAGAGGCACTTGAGCTGTTTCGTCACGATTGTGCTCACGTTCTTGCGGAAGCAGTACAAGAACTTTTTCCAGGGACCCAGGTTACAATTGGTCCAGCAATTGAGAATGGTTTCTATTACGATTTCGCCAGAGAACAGCCATTTACCCCAGATGATCTTGAAACAATTCAGGCAAAGATGAGGGAAATCATTAATCGCGATGAACCATTTATCCGAGAGGAATGGGATCGTGATGTTGCTATAGAATTCTTTGAGAACAAAGGAGAGGCTTATAAAGCGGAGTTGATCCGCGATTTACCCGAAAGCGAGACAATTTCTATCTATCGTCAGGGAGACTGGCTTGACCTGTGTCGGGGGCCACATATGCCTTCCACTGGGAGAATTGGAACTGCTTTCAAGCTTATGAGTGTCGCTGGTGCTTATTGGCGAGGTGATCATAGAAATGCAATGCTTCAGCGGATCTATGGGACAGTTTGGCGTTCGGAAAAAGAACTTACATCCCATTTAACTATGTTGGAGGAGGCAGAGAGACGTGACCATCGCCGTCTTGGCCGGGAAATGGATCTTTTCCATCTGCAAGAAGAAGCGGCAGGTTCAATTTTTTGGCATGCGAAGGGATGGACTCTTTATCGCCAAATAGAGACGTACATGCGACAGCGTCTAGAAAATGCAGGGTACTTCGAGGTTAAGACCCCTCAGCTTGTCGACCGTGCTTTGTGGGAAGCCTCGGGGCATTGGGATAAATTTCGAGAAAACATGTTCACAGCTGAGACAGAGGATGACCGTGTTCTAGCGCTGAAGCCTATGAATTGCCCCTGTCATGTCCAAATTTTTAGACAAGGACTAAAGTCTTATCGCGATCTTCCTATGCGCATGGCGGAGTTTGGCTCTTGCCATAGGAATGAACCATCAGGGTCTTTACATGGGATCA
>Ga0181578_10004076_pt1 | contig 13084 bp, 13 predicted proteins | sample 071ome_21_FD_148659 | JGI IMG/M metagenome (GOLD analysis project Ga0181578, IMG submission 148659) | Coastal salt marsh microbial communities from the Groves Creek Marsh, Skidaway Island, Georgia - 071401CT metaG (spades assembly) | ecosystem: Environmental > Aquatic > Marine > Intertidal zone... | reverse complement strand
CACCCGTCGCGCCATGTGGCCTCGCCCGGCACCTACGACCAGAAGCATGTGCAGCGCATCGGCCATCTCGAGAACTGCGTCGCCTACGGGCCGGGTATCCTCGAGCTTGCCCATCAGCCGGACGAATACATCGACATCGCCGATATGGTGGCCTCGGCGCAGGTGATGGCGCTGACCGCGCTCGACCTCCTGAGGGGACAACCATGACCGGGCCGGGGCCACGCAACGCGATCACCGATGTGCCGGGCCTGCGTGTCGGGATGGCGGAAGATGAGGGGGTCCGAACGGGCGTCACCGTCATCCTGCCCGATGCGCGTACGGTCGCGGCGGTGGATGTGCGCGGCGGCGGCAACGGCACACGTGAGGTGGAACTGCTGGGCGCGGACGGCACGGTCGATGCGGTCGATGCCATCGTGCTGTCGGGTGGTTCGGCCTTCGGATTGGCGGCAGCAGACGGCGTCGCCGGATGGCTGGCCGAAGCGGGGCGCGGATTCCCGGTGGGGTCTATGCATGTGCCCATCGTGCCGTCGGCGATCCTGTTCGACCTGCTCAACGGCGGCGACAAGACGAACTTTACTGCGGACACGGAGGCACTGCCCTACCGGACGCTGGGGCGTAGGGCGGCAGACGCCGCGGGCCTCGATGTGGTCAACGGCACGTCCGGGGCAGGCTATGGCGCCACGACGACGGGCCATGACGGGCGACGGCTGAAGGGCGGGCAGGGAACGGCGTCCTTCGTGACGGAGGACGGCACCACCGTGGGCGCACTGGCGGCGGTGAACGCGCTGGGCTCCACGGTCGGCAACGCGCGCGGCCAGTTTCTCGCCGGGGCGCTGGAATACGGCGACGAGTTCGGCGGGCGCGGCGGTCCGGACCGGATCGATCCGCGCGCGCACCCGATCAAGAAGCACGCCGACGCGGATGCGGCGATGAACACGACCCTCGCGGTGGTCGCGACGGATGCCCCGCTGGATGTCCGGCAGGCCCGCCGCGTCGCGGTGATGGCCCAGGCGGGGATGGCACGCGCGATTCGTCCGGTCTTCACGCCGATGGACGGCGATGTGGTGTTCGTGCTTTCGACTGCACAGGGTGGGCAATCGGATGCCGCTGAGGTGGCGCGCATCGGCATGGAGGCCGCAGACTGCCTCGCACGGGCCATCGCTCGGGGCGTGTTCCACGCCCATGCGCTTGACGATGTCTGGCACGCTTATGCGGATGCCTATCCGGATGCCGCGATCGAGGCAGATGGACGCTGACCGGACCAGCGGCTACGGTTCGCCCTCCCCATCCTCGTGAGGAATGCACGGCCATGAACAGGTTTCTCCACGCGATCACGGTTTCCGTTGCTGTCGGGCTCATTTCCATCGGAGCGGCCCAGGCCAAGGACAGCCTGACCATCGGGTTCACGCTGGAGCCGCCGCATCTCGATCCCACGGCGGGCGCGGCGGCGGCCATCGACGAGATCGTCTATGCCAATGTGTTCGAGGGGCTGACGCGGATCGACCAGAACGGCGTCGTGCAGCCGCAACTCGCGACAAGCTGGGACATCTCCGGTGACGGGCTGACCTACACGTTCCACCTGAAGGACGGCGTCACCTTCCATGACGGCACGGCCTTCGACGCCTCCGACGTCGTGTTCTCGCTGGACCGGGTGCGGGCCGATGATTCTGTGAACGCCCAGAAGCCGCTCTTCGCGGCCATCGACACCGTGGAGGCGGTGGACCCGAAGACGGTGCGTATCACCTTGTCGCGCCCGGAAGGTGCGTTGCTGTTCAATCTCGGCTGGGGTGACGCCGTGATCGTCGCGCCGGAATCGGCGGCCACCAACAAGACCGACCCGGTCGGCACCGGGCCCTTCAAGTTCGTCCGCTGGACCAAGGGCGACCGGGTGGAACTGGAAGCCGTGTCGCAGGGTCAGCCGATCCGGAAAGCGGTCTTCCGGTTTATCCCCGACCCGTCGGCCCAGGTCGCGGCCCTGAAGGCGGGTGACATCGACGCCGTGGCGAACCTCAATGCGCCCGAAGCGGTGCTGGCGTTCCGGGCCGATCCGAACTTCGAGGTCGCCATCGGCTCCACCGAGGGCGAGACCATCCTTGCCATGAACAACGCCCGCGCGCCGCTGAACGACATCCGTGTGCGCCGCGCGATTTCCCATGCCATCGACCGCCAGACGATCATAGACGGGGCAATGTTCGGCTTCGGCACGCCCATCGGCACCCACTTCGCGCCGCACAACCCGGCCTATGTGGATCTGACCGCCACCTATCCCCATGACCCGGCCAAGGCAAAAGCGCTGCTGAAAGAAGCCGGCGTCGAGAACCTGAAGCTGACTCTCAAGCTGCCGCCGCCCGCCTATGCCCGCCGGGGCGGAGAAATCGTGGCCGCCCAGCTGAAAGAGGCCGGGATCGAGGTCGAGATCATTCCGGTGGAATGGGCGCAGTGGCTGGAACAGGTCTTCCGGGGTACCGACTACGACCTGACCATCGTGTCCCACACGGAGCCGATGGATATCGGCATCTATGCCCGCGACAAGTACTACTTCAACTACGACTCGCCGGAACTGAAGGCGGTTGTCGAGAAGCTGAACAACACCAGCGATCCGGATGCGCGCACGAAGCTGCTGGGCGAAGCGCAGGAGATCGTCACCCGCGACGCGGTGGCCGTCTATATGTTCCAGCTCGCCCGGCTTGGCGTGTGGCGCAAGGGGCTGGAAGGCATGTGGCGCAACGCGCCGGTGCAGGCGACCGATATCACCGGAGTGCGCTGGAAGTAGGCGCGCGCGGCGAACGCGATCCATGCTGGCCTTCCTCGCGCGGCGCGTCCTTGTCCTGCTGGCGACGCTGGTCGCGGCCAGCCTTGCGATCTTCCTTGTCCTGGAGGTGCTGCCGGGTGATCCGGCGCTGCTGATTCTGGGACTCGAGGCCCAGGACGACACGCTGGCTGCGCTGCGCGGCCAGATGGGCCTCGACCGGCCCGCGCCGGATCGCTACCTCGCCTGGATCGTCGGGCTCCTGTCGGGGACCAGCGGAACCAGCCACACCTATTCGGTGCCGGTCTTCGAGCTGATCGGGGAGCGGCTGGCGGTCACCGTGCCGCTGGCGGCAATTGCGCTGATGCTGTCCACCGTGCTTGCCGTGCCGCTGGGCATGCTGGCAGCGACGCGGCGCGGGCGCGCGGGCGATTACGGGGTGATGGGTTTCAGCCAGATCGGCATGGCGATCCCGAACTTCTGGTTCGCGATCCTGTCGATCCTGCTGTTTGCCGTGACGCTTGGGTGGTTCCCGGCGTCGGGATTTCCCGGCTGGCAGGCCGGGGCAGGCGCAGCCCTCTGGGCGCTGGTCCTGCCTGCATTCTCGCTGGCATTGCCGGAGGCCGCGATCCTGGCGCGGGTCACGCGTGCATCCGTGCTGGAAACCCTGGGCGCGGACTATGTGCGCACCGCGCGCGCCAAGGGTGTGGGCGAGCGCCGCATCCTGTGGGGGCATGTGCTGCGCAATGCCCTGATCCCGATGACCACGATCCTCGGGCTCCAGTTCGCCTTCCTGCTGGCGGGCTCCATCGTGGTCGAGGCGGTTTTCGCCCTGCCGGGGCTGGGCCGCCTGATCTTCCAGGCCGTCACCCAGCGCGATCTTGTGGTGGTGCGCGATGTTGTCCTGCTGCTGGTGGCCGTGGTCGTGGTGGTCAACTTCGCCGTCGATGTCGCCTATGCGGCGATCGACCCGCGCGCGCGGCGGGCCGCATGATGTGGCGGCACCCCAACCTGATCCTCGGCGCGGGACTGACGGGCCTGATGTGTCTGGCGGCGCTTGTCTCCGCCGTGTGGACGCCCCATGCCTTCGACGCGATGGCCATTGCCGAGCGGATGCAGGGGCCGAACGCGGCCCACTGGCTGGGTACCGACCAGTTCGGGCGCGACATCGCGACCCGGCTGATGGTGGGCGCGCGAAACTCCATCGTGGTGGGTGTGGTGGCGGTGGGGATAGGCCTGCTGGCGGGTGGTACGCTTGGACTTCTTGCGGCAGCGCGCGGCGGCTGGGTCGATGAACTCGTGGCGCGCGGTGCCGATGTGATCTTCGCGTTCCCGGCGATTGTCTCGGCGATCCTCATCACCGCCGTGTTCGGCCCGGGCGCGGTCAACGCCATCGTCGCCATCGGCATTTTCAACATCCCTGTCTTCGCCCGGGTGGCCCGGGGCGCGGCCCTGCAGGTCTGGGGGATGGAGTACGCGCGTGCGGGGCTGGCCATAGGGAAATCGCGTTTCGGGGTGACACGCGATCATGTGCTGCCCAACATCGCCGCCGTGCTGGTCGTGCAGGCGACGGTCCAGTTCGCGGTCGCGATTCTGGCGGAAGCGGCGCTGGCCTATCTTGGGCTGGGCACCCAGCCGCCTGCACCGAGCTGGGGCCGGATGCTGTTCGATGCCCAGACCCTCATGGTGCTTGACCCGAAGCTGGCGATCCTGCCGGGGCTGGCAATCGCGCTGGCGGTGCTGGGGCTGAACCTGCTGGGGGACGGGCTGCGCGATATCCTCGACCCGCGGCTGCGGGTCGCGCCCGTCGGGTAGATGTGCTTCGGCGAGGCGGGTTCAGGAGCCGGGGTTTGCCGCGATTGGCTGCACGAACTGCAGGCCCAGATCCCAGGGGAAATGAATCCAGGTGTCTTGGCTGACCTCGGTGATGAAGGTGTCCACCAGCGGCCGCCCGGCGGGCTTGGCATAGACCGTCGCCAGATGTGCCTTGGGCAGCATCTCCCGGACCATCTTCGCGGTCTTGCCGGTATCGACCAGATCATCGACGATCAGCATGTTTTCGCCGTCGCCCTCGATGGATTTCAGAACGTTCAGCTTGCCCTGGCTCTGGTGATCGTAGGACGAGATGCAGATCGTATCGACCAGCCGCACTTCCAGTTCGCGGGCCACGATGGCGGCGGGCACGAGGCCGCCGCGGGTGATGGCGACGATGCCGGCCCAGGGCCCCTGCTCGGCGAGCCGCCAGGCAAGCGCCTTGGCGTCGCGGTGAAGCTGTTCCCAGGAAACGGGAAAATCGCGGGGCGTGATGGTCATGGTGTGTCGTCCGGGACGGCTGGGCAGGAGGCAGTATTAAAGCGCCGCGCTTCTCGCTGCGCAATATTACGGCAGTTCAGATTCCACGCTCGGCGATGGGGTGCAGCGTCACCCCGGCGATGCGCCAGCTTCCGTCCGGCTGCTCTTCCATCCGGTAGAGCGCGATGACACCCCGCCCGTCCGGGCCGATCACGCGGACCGGCTGGGCGGGCAGGCCGTCGGCCACGACAGGTGGCTCGAAAGCATAGCTGCGGGGCCGGTACACCGGCGCGAATCCCGCGCGCACCATCTCCATGAAACGGTCCGGGTTGCCGAACATGCCCTGGATATCCGGGCTGGCGAAGGCGAACGCCGCGTCTCCGTCATTGCGCGAGAAGGCCTCGATCTGACCCTCGATCACGGCCTCGAACGCGGCGCGCCGGTCTTCGGCGACGGCCGGTGCAATGAGGGACAGGGCCAAAAACAGCCCGGTCAGGATACGAAGGCCAACGGACATGTGAAGAGTATAGGGCCGGCACGGACATGATGTCACCGCGACGCCGTGACCGGGACCGACTATAGTTCCGGCTCTCTTGGAGGAGAGTGACATGGCGGTACGCGAGATTCCGGCTTCCGAGGTGGGAATTCCCGAATTTGAACGGCCTGCGATCAGCATCGATACCGATGCCCGGGTGTTTGCATTGTCCAGCCATCAGCGCGCCCGTGAGGCGCTGGATTTCGGGCTGCATGCGCGCGATCCGGGCTTCAACGTGTTCGTGGTCGGTGAGGACCGCAGCGGGCGCATGACGGCCACGCTGGAGTATCTGGACCAGGCCGTGAACGGCGGCGGCCGTCCGGAAGACTGGCTGTACCTGAACAATTTCCGGCACACCAATGAGCCGGTGGCGGTGCGTCTACCGGCAGGCGAGGGGCGCAAGTTCCGTGACGCCATGGCGGACCTGATTCCCCAGCTTCGTCTCGCGCTGCACCAGGCCTTTTCGCGTGAGGAGTATCATCAGCGCCTGAGCGAGCTGGAACGCGCGCTGCGCGAGGAGATCGGAAAGCTGATCGAGGCGGCGCGCGCCGAGGCGGAGAAGGCTGGGTTGTCGCTGGTCCAGTCGCCCCAGGGCCTCATGGTCATGGCGCTGGGCGAGGACGGCAAGCCGCGCGACGTGATGGACCTGCCGGAGGCGGAACGCGAGGCGATGGAGAAGGCGGGCGAACGCGTCAGCGGCATGCTCGCCGAGGTTAACCGCACCGCGGCCCGCCGCCAGACCGAACTGGCCGAGCAGGTGCGTGAGCTCAACCGCAACGTGGCGGAGACAGCTGTCAGTGGCCTGATCGACGAATTCAACGCGAAGTTTTCGGCGCACACCTCCCTGTCGCGCTGGCTGGTCGGGTTCCGGGTCGATGTGATCGAGAATCTCGATCTGTTCCGGGGCGATGCGGAAGGCGGCGAGCCGCAGATTCCCGGTATGCCGGTGCCCGCGCGGCCGACGCCGGAAGATCGATACGCCGTAAATCTTCTGGTGGACAATGCTGATGTGAATGGTCCGCCGGTCGTGCTGGAAGCGAACCCGACCTATGAAAACCTGTTCGGCCGGATCGAGTACCGCCAGGTGGGTGGCGTGCTGCAGACGGATTTCTCGCTGGTCCAGCCGGGCGCGTTGCACCGTGCGAATGGCGGGGTGCTGGTTCTGCGCGCCGAGGCGATTGCCGCCTATGCCGATAGCTGGAGCCACCTGAAAGGTGCGCTGCGCGATGGCGTGATCCGCATGCAGGAACAGTACCGAGCGGGCGGCGTGCCCATCGCCGGCGCGCCGAAGCCGGCGCCGGTGCCGCTGAACGTGAAGGTCGTGGTCGTCGGCGCGCCGCGCTGGTACTACGCCTTCTTCTCGATCGATCCCGAGTTCCAGGCCTACTTCAAGGTGAAGGCCGAGATCGACGCGGAGATGGACGCGGATGCCGGAAATCTCGCGACCTATACCGGCCTGTTACAGGGCTTCGCCAATAAGCATGGGGGAACGACGTGCACCGCCGAGGCGATCGACTACCTGCTGGGCTATGCGTCGCGGCTGGCCTTCGACCGCGAAAAGCTCACGGCCCGGTTCGAACTGGTGGAGGACATCGTCAACGAGGCGATCTATGCCCGGAACGACGTGGCCGGAAAGGAACTCGGCCGCGAGGCCGTGAAGGCCGCCCGCGCCAGCCGCCGCACCCGCAATGCGCGGATGGAAGACCGGGTCCATGAATCCATCCGGCGTGGCGGTGTGCTGATCTCCACGACCGGAACGGCCGTGGGTCAGGTGAACGGGCTGACCGTCCGCGATGCGGGCGATCATTCCTTCGGCGCGCCGTCACGCGTGACGGCGCGCACCTCGGTCGGGCGGCGAGGTGTCACCAATATCGAGCGCGAGACCATGCTGGGCGGTCCGATCCAGCAGAAGGGCGCGCTGGTGATTCAGGGCTTCCTGGCGGGGCTGTTCGCACGGCGGATGCCGCTGTCCTTCAACGCCTCGATCACCTTCGAGCAGAGCTATGGCGGGGTCGAGGGTGACAGCGCCTCGCTGGCCGAGGTGCTGGTGATCCTGTCGGATCTGGCGGGCGCGCCGCTGCGTCAGGACCTGGCGGTAACGGGTTCGGTCAACCAGCGCGGCGAGTTGCAAGCCATCGGCGGGCTGGGGCACAAGGCGGAAGGATTTTACCGGGCCTGCATTGAGGCGGGGGAACTGACGGGCACCCAGGGCGTGGTGTTTCCGGCCTCGAACACCGTGAACCTTATCCTCGATGATGACGTGTCCGAAGCCGTCGCGGCCGGAAACTTCCACCTGTATGCCGCCACAACCGTGGACGAGGCGCTGGAACTGTTCACCGGCGTTCCGGCCGCGGACATCTACGAGCGCGTGGCCAGGCAACTCGAGGAGTTCGACCACGCGCTCGACGAGCGCGATTCCTACAGCGATTGAGCGGAGCGGGGTTCACCCGCCCGCTGACGCGAAACCGGCGTCAGCGAACGTAGATGTGAACCTCGTTGTTCGCGACCTGGCCGCTCGACGTGGAGTTCAGCGACACGCGATCACTCGGCAGGCCCATCTCGACCAGCGTCTGCACCACCTGCTCGGCATTGCGCCGCGCCTGGTTGGCGTTGAGCGCGACCTGCGCGGGTGTGCCGCGCTGGGGCACGATCGAGACCACGTCGAAGACGGAGCCTGGACGGCGGTTGAGCGCTTCACTGACGGCGGAGAACACCGGCTCCTTGTAGGGCACGTTCGGCCGGTCGAAGCGGATGACCACCAGCGGTCGGCGGTTCGAGAGATTGCCCACGGTCGCGGCGCCGCGCGCCGGAGCGGCGGTGCCATAGGCGCGGTTCGCGAGGCTGCTGCCGAAAAGTTCGCCGTTCTTCACGGCGACAGACAGCACGGTCAGGTCCGCACGCTCGCGGCTGACGTAGTTGGTCTGGCGCGCGATGTCCTCGTTCAGCTCGTTGAGCAGACGGTCGATCAGCACGACGGTGCGGTTGGTCTCGTCCTCAAGCACGGCGAGCTGGCGGTGGTCTTCATCGACCGCGCCGGTCAGGCCATAGGTGGCGCGCACGGATTCGAGGATGAAGGCGGCCAGCGAGCTGTCGTTGGCGACCTTGTTGGACAGCGCGTTCATCTGGCCCACGCTGTCGGCGATGCGTTCCAGCGTCGTCTGGGACTGGGTCCAGGCGTTTACCAGGTTCGGGTTGCCCGGGGTCGTGCCGACCTGCAGCTTCGCCTGGATGTCGGCGGTCAGGCCCTGATACTGCTGGGCGTCCGCGACCATCTGCGAACGCAGGGTCTGCAGTTCGGAATTGTCGTTGCTGACGCTGAGCTGGAGGCGCTCCAGGTCGCCGCGCAGCCGGTCCACGCGGCGTCCCACTTCGGTGCCGGTGGGCTGTCCGGTGGTGACGCCGGAGGGCTCGAAATTGCCCGCGCCGAGGGTCGGCGCGCGGTTGCTCTCCGCCGCGCTCGCAGGAATCTCAACGCGCTCGCCGCCCGCCGGATCCTCGCCGGTGAGGGACGGAATAAGTGCGTCGTCGGTAAATTCGCAGCCTGCCAAAAGTAGCGCTGCGCCGGCGATTGCCGACCAGGTGCGTTTTTTGATCATCCGCTCCCTTGTCCCTCGGTGCCCCTGCGCCGTCCTTGCTTGAAGGTCCGCCCCCGCGGCGGCAGCGCAAAAATTGCTGAATAGCCAATTGGTTGGGCGCGATGTTACCGATTGCCCCGTAGCGCGGCAAGCTGGTTTTGGCTGGATTGCGGCCACTTTGCAAGCCCTCTGCGCGAGGATATTTCGCACCCGCGCGCGGGTTCTTTCGCGAATGCGAACAAGCGGTCTTGCAATCGGGAATCCTTTTGATTAGCGTCCGCCCGCTTTTGGCGAAGCGCCCGTAGCTCAACTGGATAGAGCGTCTGACTACGGATCAGGAGGTTGGGAGTTCGAATCTTCCCGGGCGCGCCACTTTCCCCCACATCTCTGACTGGTATTCAATTTCGCGGCGGCAGTTTTGCGAAACCGTGCCGCGCGTCCAGAATGCGCGCTGGAACAGCCCGGACTGGGCCAAAATCGTATCGGGGGGAAACGTATGTCCGACAGGAAAATTGCCGTGGTCGGCACCGGCGCGAACGGTGCGGCGTTCGGGGCCGACATGGTCAATGCCGGACTGGATGTCACCTTTATCGAGCAATGGCCGGCCCATGTGGAGGCGATGCGCGCCCACGGGCTGCGGGTCGAGGTACCGGACGAGGAGACGGTCACTACCCAGGTGGACGCCTATCATGTCTGCGAGGTGGCGGAGTTGCGCGAACCCTTCGATGTCGTCTTCCTGGGCGTGAAGGCCTACGACACGCGCTGGGTGTGCGAACTGATAAAGCCGCTGGTCGCGCCGGACGGGCTGGTTGTCGGCCTGCAGAACGGCATGACCATCGACGACGTGGCCGAGATCATGGGGCCGGCACGCACCATCGGCGCGGTGATCGAGGTGGCGGCGGGGCTGCACGAGCCTGGCGTGGTCACCCGCCAGACCGGCCCGGAAGGCACCTGGTTCGGCATCGGGGCCTTCGACGATACGGCGCGCGGGCGTGAGCCGGAGGTCGCGGAAATCCTGGTTCATGCCGGCAAGGTCGAGATCAAGGAGGATATCCGTTCTGCCAAATGGATGAAGCTGGTGGTCAACGCAGCGGAGTTTCTGCCGTCGTCGATCCTGGGCCTGCCGCTGGCCGATGCTGTGGCGGTGCCGGGCATCCGCGACGTGATGGCCGAGGCGGGCCGCGAGGCGGTGCGCACGGCGATGGGGCTGGGCTGCGAGCTGGTGCCGATCTTCGGCCATGAGCGCGTCGAGGCGAACGATCCCGACACCTATGCCAACGTGCTGTTCGACGCGGTGCTGAATTCCTGGACCCTGCCCGACACCAGGGTCGCGACCCTGCAGGACTGGCTGAAGGACCGCCGGGCCGAGGTGGACGACATCAACGGGCTGGTGGTGCGCAAGCAGGCGAAGCTGGGCGGCGCGGCGCCGGTCAACGCGCGGCTGGTCGAAATTGCCATGCAGGTCGAACGCGGCGAACTACCCGCCGATCCGTCCAACGCGGATTTGCTGCGCGCGCTGCTGGACTAGCTTCGGATTCCGAAGACGCGCGCGACGCGGTCGGCGGCGGTGTGGCGGGCGTGGTGTCGGACCGCTATGCGGGACGTCTTCGGGCCTGGCTGGAGCGTCACAAAACCTATCCGCGTGAGGCGCGCCGCAAGCGCTTGGAGGGTGTCGTGTATCTGTACTTCCGTGCCTCGCGCGATGGCCGCGTGGTCTCTCACGAGATTCGAAAAAGCTCCGGCTTTGTGCTGCTCGACCGGGAGACCGAGGCGCTGTTGCAGCGTGCCCAGCCACTGCCCGCCTTCACCAGCGGCATGACTGCCGCTTATATCGACATCGTTGTGCCCATCGACTACTCGCTGCGTCGCCGCTAGCGCAGACCGTTTGACCGGGGCCGGCCCGCATGGTTCGATCCGAACAATCGAACAGCATTCATCTGGAGAGTTCCCATGAGCGTTGCCCGGTACCCCCGTCCGCCCGAACTGGCAGACGCCACGCTCGAAGAGATCATGGACCGCTATGTCGGCCGCTTCCGGGACAAGGTGCCCGACTGGGAGGCTTTCGAGGATGCGAAGATCGAGGGTTACAAACGCGCCCAGCACCGCTTCATCGGGGCGGGCGGTTCGGGCAAGCATGACGACCCCACTGTCATCCCTGCGCGCGCCCACACACTGTCGATCATGTATGTGGAGCCGGGCCAGGGAAACGCCGCCCATACCCATGAGGTGGAGGAGACGTTCTTCGTCCTGAAGGGGCATCTCGACGTGTTCGTCGAGGACGAGGATGGCAACCGCCTGGAAACGCGACTGGGCCCTTGGGAATGCATCTCCTGTCCGCCGGGCGTGATCCACGGTTACGACAACAACAGCCTGGAGCCGGTCTGGTTCCAGGTCATGCTCGGCCGCGGCCGTCCCGAAACGATGGGGTACGCGGACGACAATCTCTATGCCCGCCGTGACGGCCATCTGAAGCCGGGCGACTGATGGAGCTGGCGCCGGAAACCTTCGCGATCCATCAGGGCACCGTGGAGCGCCAGTGGAATTTCGAACAGGCCGTGGAAGGATTCGCGCGGCGCGGTATCCGCGCGCTGACGGTCCGCCGCTCTGATATCGAGGCGTACGGCCCGGACCGGGCCGCGCGCCTGATCTCGGACGCGGGTCTTCAGGTGCTGGGCGTGTCGCGCTGCGCGTCGCTGACCGACAGCGATCCCGCGCGTATCACCGCCAACCATGACGAAAACCTGCGCGCATTGGACGTCACGGCGAAGCTGGATGCCTCCCATCTGGCGATGATCTGCGGCGGTGTACCCCAGGGCTCGCGCGATCTGGCCGGGGCCCGCGCGCGGGCACGCGAGGCGCTGGAAAAGCTGCTGCCTGAAGCCCGCGGGGCCGGGGTGCGCATGGGGCTGGAGGCCATCCACCCGATGCGGGTCGCCACGGGCTGCATCTGGAGCACGCTTGGCATGGCCAATGAAATATGCGCCGAACTGGGCGACGGGGTCGGCCTGATTGTCGATGCCTACCATGTCTGGTGGGATCCGGACCTCGATGCGTCCCTGAAGGCCGCGAGGGGCCGGATCTACTCGTTCCAGGTCAGTGACTGGCTGCACGAGACAACATCAATCACGGGTGATGACCGGGGCATGCCCGGCGACGGCGAGATCGACCTGCGGGGCATGCATGACCGGGTGCGTGAGGCCGGCTATGTCGGGTTCGTCGAGCTGGAGCTGTTCTCTGCCCGAAACTGGTGGCAGCGCGATCCCGATGAGCTTCTGGATGTCGCGTTCGCGCGCCACCGTGAGATTTTCGAAGCAGGATCGTGATGATCAAACGGGCCCGACCGTCTGCGGATCGGGAACGGCCAACCGCCGGAAGACGCTAGCGGAAGGAGAACCCGCGCTGTCCGCTCGCACCATCGCCGTCGTAGGAGGTCGATTCCTCATTGGAATCAATAGGGGCGAGACGAATGTAAACAGTGGTTTCGGCCGTGCGCGGCGTGTGCCGGTTAAAGCGCAGGAAGTTGTCGGTGAAGAACCCGCCGGTCACGGTCGAGGAGCCAGCCTTGAAGCCTTCCTTTGAACACACGACACCGACATCCTCGCCGATGGAGGTCATGGTGAGGTCAACCGGAGTAGGTTCCGGCGCCTGGGTGATGACCCCGTCGCGTTCGAATTAGCACTCTGCGCCCTTGGGGTCGGTAACGACGCGAATCCGGTAGGTGGACCAGTCACGGCCGACCGTGCACGCGACAAGCGTGGCGGCGGCGAGGATGAGCAGGGACGCCTTGCGGTAAATCTGTAAGCTCGCGCTGGCTCGTTACGAGGAAAACCGTACGATTACCGAGACTTCTTTTAACCGGCGATCACCGGATTTGAAAGCGTCCCGACACCTTCCAGACTGACCTCCGCGCGGTCGCCCGGTTTCATGAACACC
>Ga0181578_10004074_pt1 | contig 13089 bp, 8 predicted proteins | sample 071ome_21_FD_148659 | JGI IMG/M metagenome (GOLD analysis project Ga0181578, IMG submission 148659) | Coastal salt marsh microbial communities from the Groves Creek Marsh, Skidaway Island, Georgia - 071401CT metaG (spades assembly) | ecosystem: Environmental > Aquatic > Marine > Intertidal zone... | reverse complement strand
CTCTGTTTCTGTCTTTTCTCGAAGAAAAAAGCAAACAAAAATTCACATTTACACACTAACACAAAAACTCTTTAAAAACTCTTTCTCTCTCTCTCTCTCTCTCTCTCTTTTTCTCCCTGGGACGTTTGATAGATAAATAGATAGACAGACAGAGAACTCGGAAGCGAAAGAGAAACCCTCATCGTCCCGTCGTTTGGTTTATTTTTTTGTTCTAAAAACGCGCGCGAGAAGAGACGCGAGTCGTTTCGAGAGAAAAAGAGAGGTACAAAAAAAAGGTGGCGCCGACACAAAAAACAACGAACGGCCTCGATGACTTCAACGAGAGCGAACGAGGAAGCCATCATCCACCGGGCGCTGGAAGCTCTGGACATGAGAGACGATTTAAACGCTCGGAGTAGCAGTGGGAATACTACCGGTAATAATAACGCGAACATCATTCGAAGAGGAGGCGGAGCAGGCGGAGGAGGAATGGTCGAGTCTTCTTTCCTCGCTGGGGGCGGCTTGTCGTCTCCAAACGCCAACGGGGGGGAGAGGAACAAGATGCGTTTAGAAAAACAGAGACAAAGTTTCCTCTCTCGCCTCGCCGGAACGAAGAGGAATAAGGCAAAGAAAGAAAGCGTTGATGTTATAGCCACCAACAAAGAAACGGACGAAAGAAAAGAAGAAGAAATACGAAGCGACGCAGACGCAAAGACGGCATCCGTTTCCGCTGCGACTGCGACTACCTCGTCTACTCGTTCCTCCCATTCCTCCTCCTCCTCCTCGTGGGTTGGGATATCACAAAAGGTGAAGAACCAGTTGCGAGAGGTTGAACGGTTTGGTGGTGGCAGTGGTGGTGGTGGTGGTGGTGGATTTGGCGGCGGTGGATTTGGCGGCAGCGGCGGTGGGTTTGGCAGTAGTGGACAAAAGGTAACGGACAAAAGCGACAGGGCGACAGTGGAGCAAGCGCTCGATCCGCGAACTCGAATGATTTTGTTCAAAATGTTGTCGAGAGAAATATTTTCTGAGATTAACGGGTGCGTTTCCACCGGGAAGGAAGCGAATGTGTATCATGCAGTGCGTGTCATAGAAGTAGAGGAAGAAGAAGAAGAAGAAGAAAAGAAAAAAGGTGATAGTAATAGCGAAAATAGAGCTGGAAATGACGCAGCGACCACAAGCACGACTACGACGAGAAGTGAAATTGGAGGGAATGACATGAAGAAGGAGAAGGACAAGAAAATAATTCAAATGCGACAACATTTGGCGGTGAAGGTCTACAAAACGTCGATACTCGTTTTTAAAGATAGAGATAGATACGTGTCTGGAGATTGGAGATGGAGAAACGGATACGCGCGAAAAAATCCAAGAAAGATGGTCAAAACGTGGGCGGAAAAAGAAATGCGCAATTATAACCGGTTAAGAGAGAAAGGTTTGCGGGTTCCAAAAGTAATATGTCTGAAATCGCACGTTTTAGTCATGGAAATGATTGGTGATTCAGAAGGAAGAGCTGCACCTAGATTAAAAGACGCAGCGTCTTCGTTGAGCAGTAAGAAGATGCGTTCGTTATTCGAGCAGCTTTTGAAAGACATTCGAACGATGTATCAGGATTGTAAGCTCGTTCACGCGGATTTTTCGGAGTATAACTTGTTGTATCACAACGGAAATGCGTGGATTATCGATGTTTCGCAATCTGTTGACCTCGATCATCCTAGATGTCTTGAATTTTTACGAGAAGACTTGCTGCATTTAAAACAGTTCTTCTCGAATCGTGCATACGATGTGGTTGTTCCATCCGTTAAGGAAATGTTCGATTTCGTGACGGATCCCGCAATAAACGCTTCCAACATTGACCAATGCTTAGAGCTGTTGTCGGAAAAAGCGGCGAAGGATTTCAAGTTAGAAATTGATATGAAATCGAGGCTCAGTCAAGGCATCGACGCTGCACAGATACAAAAAGACGACGAGTTGAGAGCAGAAAAAGAAATACAGGCTGCGGTATTTCATCAAGCGCACATCCCAAAAGCGCTGGAAGAGGTAGATTATGCGGATAAAGATCAAAGACGACTACGCGAAGCGAGCGAAGCCAAGGACGAAAAACGCTCCGAAGGTATTTATTATCAGACTATCACGGGAATGAATTACGATTTGAGTGGTCCGCGAGAGATACCGAGTTTAATGCTAGCAAAGAAAGAAGAAGAGGCGGCAATAAAGAAAGAGGCAAAGAAAAAGGGAGAATATGAAAATGACGAAACAGATTTAGAAAAAAGTGGTAACAAGATGGCGCCGAGAACAATCAAAGAAGCGCAACATGAAAAAGCGATGGCGAGAGAAAAGGAACGCGATCGTGGGAGCGAATCAACTTCGAGTAGCGAAGACGATGACAATGACAAGGGCGATGATGATGACAGTGAAAGCGATTCGTCATCTGAGGTGAAGAAGGTTTGGGTAGATAGAAAAAAGACGCCAGAGGATCTCGAACGCGAGAAGCGAGAAAGGAAACAGCACAAGAAAGACGTGAAAGCTGCGAAATCGCAGAAGAGAGCTGAAAAAATAAAGAAAAAAGACAAGAAAAAGGCCATTAAGAAAGGAAGCGGTAAAAAATAAAAGAGCGCATTCATTTAATTCACAGTAATTCTTGTTTTTACATTTCATCGAAGTGCTTCTTCGATTGTTCTATCCCCGACGCCATCACTAATTTGTCTATACGCCATGAGTAAATTATTCCTCTCTTTTTCAGTAATTCGAGTTTTAAAACCTTCGTTGATCATTTCAATCTCAGCCGAGTTTTCGGTGAAAGGAAAAACGTTCAAGACGCTCACAATGGAGAATAAAGATAACAACAGATCCGCAGACGGGGAGGTCAATTCCTCGCGTTCTTTCCGAAGTGCGGAACAACTCGCGAGAAGCAAATTTCTAATCTTCACCGCGCACGACGATCGAACGATGTTGATCGCTGCCTTTGTAGGAATGTTCAAGAAATAACTCAATCCAACCACAAAGATGTTGACGTCCATCCCAAAACTCGAACTCGCTCCAGATCGGTTACCAACGCAATCTTCTACGGCAATCTCTGACGCCTGGCGATACAACTGCACGCGCGCATTCTCTGGTCCCACAGATTTTGCAATCGAGAGTCGATATTTGTTTTTCTCTTCGTACGGATAGCACTTTAAAGCGGTGGCGCACGCCGTGTGAAAATCTAAAATCATATCAGACGTCCACTGCACACCGTTGATTCGAGCGGCCGATAGATAACTCGCGCTCCTTTTTGCATCTTGGAGCAAATCTGCCTTTCTTTGTTTATCGATGCCACCGATTGATGTTCGGAGAAAAGGAGACTCTACCCACCACGTGGGAAGGTTTTGTTTTTCTTTCTCTTCATCTTCGTCTTCGATAGTTCTAGAGATTCTTGATTTCGTCGATGTCGATGACGTCGGAGAAGAGGATGAAGAACCGTAATAAACTTCGTCTAAGGCGCTTCGGTCGCTCAACTTACTCCCTCTCCTGCTCGCATCGCCATCTGGAACCCAAACCTTGCGACCGCCGAGACTTCTATCAATCACCCACTTTCCTCCCTCGTTGCTATTCCTCTTGTTGAGATTAGAACCTCGCAAGCCAGGTATATTCAACTGAAATCCTCCTCTCGGTATTACCCGTTCACCGTTCATCACTTTAACGACGACGTACGCTAAACCTATGAGCATGCTCCATCCGGCAATCGCCCCTGCTGCGCCCGTCAAACCGAAAATATTCGGCTGTTGTTGACGATACGCATAATACGAAGTCGACGACGACGGAGTCGACGGAGTAAACCGCACGGGTCCTCCGTCTCCTCTTCCTCTTCCGCCTCCTAACGAAGATCTAGACGGTAACAGCACGTCCGTCGCTTTCTGCACGTTTCTTTTTGCAAACCTTTTTGCTTTCTTAAGCGCTTTTTTTACTCTTCTTTTCGTATCTTTAACCGCAACTGCCGCCGCGGTCGGTTTTTTTTCACCAAATTCGCTCCCCTCCTCCAACGCAGCAGAAGGTGATGAAAAAGAAGAAGACGCTCTGTGACGTCGCAACGCGTCTTCCAACTCGCGCTCGTAATTTCTTTTCTTTCCGCCTCCGTTCGCTCGTCGCGCGGGTTTTCTCCCGCTCTTCGAACCGGTGGTTGTTTTTGTCCTTCGCTCCTCCTCTCGCTTTCTTCGCTCTTTTTCCCTGAGCGCATTTCTTTTTCCTCCTCCGGAACCGGAACCGGAACCGGAAGAAGAAGAAGAAGAAGAAACGAAGAAAGAAATCTTCCTCTCGTCCTCCGAAACCCCTCTCTTTCTCCTCAGCGCGCTTTTCGTTCGTCTCGCCCGAGACGGTGGTGGTGACGAGAGCGTCGCCGCGCTCGGCAAAAACGAAAGAAACGCACCGTTGCTGTTGCCCGCCGCCGCTTTCATCTCGTGGGTTTCTTCTCTTCTTTTCTTATTTCTTTTACGTAAAATATTTGTTGAGCATGTAAGATTTTTGTGACTTTGTTTTGGTAAGGTGCGACTTGTGGCGCGCACCACAGCAGACGTAGAGCAGCACATACCATTTATGTTGTATGCCATATGCGTACGTAGGGGTTCGGTGGGTTCAATACTCGTAATAATTTTTAAAATATCCATCCTCTCGTCGTGTGGGTTCTCCACCACACTCGTATAAATATAATAATAATATTTCACTGTCAGACGCACTCTGTTTGCACCACAACAACACACAACTCTCCCCACTCCGGAGAAAAAGACGGAGAGAAAAGAAAATGAGTGCCAACGGGGGTGCGCCTGCTGTTGCGACGCGCTCGACGTCGTCGTTTGCGCTGCCGCGCTCTCCTTCTTTTTCTCCTTCTTCTTTTCGTTCGAGAGAATTTCGACGACGACGAAGACCAGGACAAGTTCAAAGGACGATCGCGCCGCGAAGAGGAGTGAGAGAAGAAGAAGGAGGAGGAGGAGGAGGAGAATATATAAATTCCAAAGCGTTCGAGGCGTTGCGAGAGGTGCAGAAGATACAACAACAACAACAACAACAAGGAAAAGAAGAAGGAGATGCGTGGGAGAAAGCGAAGACGAAGAAAACGAGGAAACCGAAGAATCCGTTCGAGGCGCCTCTAAAACCCGCTTCGACCACCTCTTCGTCGTCGTCGTCGTCGTCGTCGTCAAATACGTTTTCGTTCGTGAAAAAGTCAGTGGACGTGTCCAGTTTGCCGAGTCTGCGAGACGCGGACGTCGTGCTGAGACGATTCGACGACGAACAAAGGAAACGATTATCTTCTTCTTCTTCTTCTTCTTCTTCGTCATCATCATCATCATCTATGGCGGTGAGAACGTCTTCAACGTGCGCGGAACGCTCGCTTTGCAACGCTGTTCGTACGCTTTCGTACAACGCGGAGTCGATTATGTTTGGTATCTGCGCGGAAACCGGTCGAGAAGGCATCGACGCGTTGAAAGTTTGGACGGAGGAGTTGAATCTTCCCAGAGGAAAGTTACACGGTTTAGACACGGACGGCGTTCCGAAACCGATTCCCGAAGAGGCTGTTTTTATCAAGTATAATTCCTTGTCCGGCGACGCGTTTTGTAGCGAGTACCACGGCGAGTTTAGAGGTGTACTTTTTACCCCAGTTTTGAACGATGGAGTGTTCAGACAGTTTGGATATTTAGATTTGTCGTTATTCGGTGAAAATGAGTGATAACTGGTTGATGATTTTAGATGTTAGATGTTAGTTTCGTTTTGTAGTATTGCACATTTCTTGTCTGGATAGCTTTTACTCTTTAGTCACCGCCGCCGCTTTCTTTGTGAGATTCACTATTTGATCCTTGATCGCTTTTCGATCGTTTGCTGGTTCCGGCCACTCGATTCGTACTTTGCCCAGATTTTGACTTCCCAATCGCAAACTGACAGTCATCCCAATAGAGTCGATTTCACACATTTCCGCTTTCATATTTTCGTTATTATTCTTGTCGTCGCCGCTACTACCACTAGTGCTACTACTACTACTACCAACGCTGCCGCCGCTGCTACGAAGTAAATGCATATTTTCCTCTCCAAAAACCTCCATCTTTACGATATCTAGAGTACTCTCCGCGTGGTCTTCGTTCATATGTTTGCACACCGGCCCCGAAAATTTTCTCACCGGATCGACTTTTGCGTTTTGGTACTCCGTCGCGCTCACAGTAGCCGCCCGGCCAAACCCACCGACGTATTTCACTTCTTTCAACTCGGTCATTTTAAACCAACTGAAATCGCCAAAATCTACCCAAAACGCATCCGGATGCTGCTTCATATATATTTCTCTCGCTTTCGCTTTCTCTTTTTCGTCTTCGATCTTCTCAACCGAACCGACGAGCGTCGCACGAGCGGCGTCCGGTCTCATGCCTCCACTCTCCGCGCAGAAAAGCGACGCTCTTTTGTTCTTCAAAAGGTCCCTGGTATGCGAGGAGAGTTGCGACAGCGCGAATATCGGTAAACCCGCGGCGGCCTCTGCGGACCGAGTTGAGTCAACTCCCTCGCTTGCTCCTTTCACATCGCCTTCTCCCACCGCGAACGCGGCGAAAGAACCAACCGGATACGACGACGAACCGTCTTCTTCGCGTTCTTTTCCTTCTTCACCGTCTTTCTTTGCAGAAGAAGAGGAGGACGCCATCGTGCACAAGACGCCACCGGTAAAACTAGCGTTGCTCACCAGCGTTCTGCATTCCGCGGCGACCGATAACCGTCGACTCTTGTGCGCTTGCAACACAGAAAGAATCTTTTCGAACGTTTTGCCTCGATCGTCATCCTCTTCGGTTGCTTTGCTTTCGTTTTTGGTGACTGCGTGCGTTGTTGCCGTCGACGTCGTTTTCTTCATCGTCCTCCTCGTCAGAGTCAGAGAAGAAGGAGAGGTGTTGGGAGCAAAAAAAGAATACGCGCCGTTCCTTTTGCTCCGAATGTTGCTGCTTCCGCTATTGCTTCTGTTGAGCAACAGCCACGACGAAGAACACGAGGAGGAGGAGGAGGAGGACGTGGACGAAAAGAGCAATCGCGAGGAGTTCATTAAAAAAAACGCGCGGTGTGACTTGTGGTTTGTGGGTAAGTTGTTTGGTGTGTTTGTCCCGTTTTCTTTTTCGTGCCACGCGAAAAGCACACGAACACACCTGGACTCTGACACAAAACAACGCGCGCGCGTTTGTTCTCTCACTCACTCTCAAAGCTAAAGACAAGCAGACGAGCAGACAAGCATAAATCAAAAAATCTTATTTCAAAAAAAACGCATCCATCCATCCAGTCCAGACAGACAGAGCACACGCATCTCTGTACGAAATCGTCAATCGAGAGACGTTGGTGAGAGGAGTAGTAAGTAATTCACCCGCGAAGATACCAAATAAGAAAAACACCATGTCAACACCTCATTCACCTCATTCACCTCCGTCCTCCTCTTCGTTCTCGTTCTCTTCTTTCCCTCGAGTGCATCCGGTGGATTGGAATCTTCTCGAACGAGTGCCTTCGCCGGAAGATATCGTTCGTTTCAACGACCTGGACGGTTTAGAATTGATTGTGGAAGACATAATTCGCGGAAATTTTTCCCCCCAGGATGAGGATTTCGTCGACGACAACGACGACGATCATGGCGGCAACAATAAAGAAAATAAAAAGAAAGCGAAGTTAAAGGAGAAAGCGTTTCAAGTGGCACAGCTTTTGGTGGAATATTTACTCTTCGTGCAAGACGTTTTGATCGAACGGAAAACTGCTTCGCAAAATGAAAACGACAAGTTAAAGACAGAATTGGAAGTGTGGGTGAGAAGAGCAAAAGAGGAACGGGAGAAGAGAAAAGCGCTGCAGAGTACAACAAAGAAGGAGGAGGAAGATCACGAGAGAAAGACTGAGCGCGCAGAGGCGGTTGAGGTGGTTGAAGAGTTGAAGGTAAAACTCAAAGAAACGACGACTGCGCTCGAACGCGCGCGCGCAGAGTTGGATGAGTGTAAAAAAAGACTGCAAAAAGCCACCACGAGCAGAAACGAAGACGAACACGGAAACATGAAAAGTGGAAAAGAGAACAGTAGTTTAGCGACGGATGGTAGAAAAAATAATGGTAGCGACAACAACGGCATAGATAGGACGCAGTATTCTGGTAAGCTAACGCAAGAGGTGAAGAACTTATTAGTGCGCGTAGGCGCGAAGAGTGGAGGAAAGTTGAGCGACAGAAACACGGCGAGAAGCTTTGGAAAACTTAAAGAAATTATCGAAGCGGAGAGTAATTCGAGCGATAGGAGCGCCGCGGAACGAAGAAAGTATCAGGAGACAAGCAGGAATTTGCACTTGACGCTCGTTAATGGTGAGTCTTTCCAAGCTATATAAAGAGCTTTTGCAAGGTAGAATATGTTTTGCACTTTGTAAATCTAAATAACTGTACTATCTCTTTTAAAATCTATGATGAGGGGGTTATTACACAACACATGCCTGTTTCGAGTCGCCGCACGGAACACAGCTGTGCTATATGAAATCTAGACGCATCTTTTTTGTGTGCACACTTCTCTCATCTTGTAAAATCTTCGTTAGAAAGAGGTTCGAATACGCGTGTTTTTGATGCGAGAACGAAGCTGAAAACCAGAAACACATCGAAGCATAAGAGGGAGCAAATCTCAAAGATGAATTTTGGCGCAAAAATAGCCCAAGTCATGAGATGTCGTCGCTCGTACGCGACAAAGGTGGTTGAAACGAAAACGCCTAATCCACGAAGGAACGCGAGGGCGAGAACGCCAATGCACCTGACGTTCAAATCCGCGCGTTTTTTCTTTTGTTCTTCTTGTTGCTGTTCTTGTCGCTTCCTCTCTTTCTGTTCACCGCGCATCAACGAGTACGATGACGATGAAAAGTACGAAAGAAAGATTGGAAACATCAAAACTGAAATGATTTCTCCACAGAAAGTATCCAAGCCTAACAAAATCCCGCACAGGTACCAGTTGAACGAATCCATTCCAGTCATACCAGAGGTGAACCTCAATCCATTAAATTTCACCCAATGGCCTCCTCCATAGAATATTACCTGCGAGAAGAACAAAGTTGCTACACACGCGGTAAAAATACTTCCCAAGCGGAATGTTGTATTTTCTCTTTCTTCTTCTTCGTCGCTTTGGCTTTTGAACGGCGGCGAATGACGCACATCAGATCGCGAGGTGATCGGAAAAGACGCCAGCATATTACCAATAGATGAAGCAGAAAAGTTCATCATGTGTGCACTGAAGAGTACGAACACTCCACCAATGTAAGTTGAGTCTGTTAAGACTGCAAATACTGGCAGCAGCGTCCACAGGAAATCTCTCGAATTCATTCTTCGCCTCGGACTCAAATTTTCAAACTGACGCGTAACAGGAAACCAAATCCAGCTGCACGCGAAGACTATTCGGGGATACCAAAGATTGTCTCTGTTTGCAGCGCTCAACGCCCAAAAAATCCAGGAAACAGACATCTCAAAATTTTGAAGATGGTGGGACATCGCGAAGCAAAAAGTTGCAAAGATCAAGAAGCTCTCTCGAGAAGACGGAATTTTTTCATTTGAATTTATCTTCACCCACGTATACCCGATGCGAGCTAAGAACGCGTTGCAGATCATGGCTAAGATTGCGTTATAAATTATTCCATCTCTCAAGATTTTATTCGAGCTTGCGTGACTATACCTTGGGTGCTTTCTCTTGAGAGCTCTCAATCTGTCAACGCACGTTGACGCGAGTAAAGTCGCCAGGAGATATTGATACACTTCTCTTTCACTCTCTATGAATGAATTGGAACATCGCGCGGCGAGCGACAAGAAATATACTACCACGCTCGTAACAAATGAATACGGAAGCGATGTGAATGAATGCGAATTAGACGCACCGCTAACGCTCGTAGACGCGACTTTTTTTCTTTGCATCACAGTCTGAAATTTTGCATCGGGAATATCGTTTACACAAGTAAAGTACGCGATGCCGCACGCGTATAACAAAAGAACACCAAAGAAACAGATGATTCCAAATATCATAGAAAATACTCCGAAAGTAACCCACGAATTTCGCGTCATCGTTTGCGTTTCTCTCAAAAACGCAAGTCCTAGCTCCTTCTTATCATTCTCAAGTGAGCCGGTGCTCTTCAGTGCTGAAGCGTTTTGGTACCTAATGTGCATTTCTTCGAGTCGAGTAAACGCTGACGTTTCAAAACGTTTCACGCGATGATATGCATTGATGTACCTCCACACCTGACGTATATTTTGGTCTAGAGCGTGCGCAAAAGACTCGCTCCCTCTTGCGTTACCAATGTTAGTGTACATATTAGCACCTGTGTCATCCTTTTCGTCGAAACGAAATAAGTTCCAAAGTTTCTCGTTTACCACACCTAGCGAGGAAAATGGTATGGGAATACCCATGAGCACAGCAAGTGTAGGAACTAAATCTATTTGCAACATTTCGTTCTCACTCGTTCTGGTGCCAGAACTGTCGGCATCGTCGTTGTCATCGTTGTCGTCTATCTCAAAAGCTGCTCCAATATTTCCGTGAGGACGATGGGCGAAGAGAAACGAATTAACTTCAACTTCAGAGGAACCGCCGTGGTCACCTTCGTCGGTCATCCCGTGATCCCCGAAAACTAAAAACAGCGAATTTTTGTACACCTCTTTTTCTGTCTTCAAAGCATTCATTATATTCCTGATATCTTCGTCGTTTTGCTCCAATTTATTTTTCATTTCTTTTGTTTTCGCACCGTACGTGTGGCCGACATGATCGGCTCCTAGCATATGCCCAATCCACACGTCCCAATCCGCGGCTTCGCTATCATTACTGGTATTATTGCTACTATTATCATCACTATTACTATTATTCCTATTCTTTAAAGCCAACGCGTGCGCTTTCTTCCACGAGTTGCGAACGCCCGCATCAACCGTTTCAGTATCTTTAACATTCAGCGAAGGAAACGCTTCAAAATCACTAAAATAATACGAAGAAGGGCTACTGTCGACGTCGCAGTCGTTTGGTGGTGGAAATAACTCCGCCCACGTATCATCTCCCGCGAACATGATCTTCTTATTCCCGTTTCGCCAGAGTTGATGTATCAAATTATCCTCCTCGAGAGTTTTTGAACTGAACGAATTCGAAATGTCAACAAACGTTGGAAGAGAACCAGTCAAGAGTCCTTTCAGACGCTGCGATGTCGTCGTCGGAGCGTCGGCGATGAATTTAAACAGCAATGAATCGGACGTGTCGTTATCGACACTGTCACTGTTTTCTCCTGTATTCCTTTTTCTCGCCGTTGCTTTCGCTTTTGCTGCGGTGTCGTGATAGTAGTCACGCAGAGACGTCAAGCCGATGCCGACGCTCTCGTTGGAACGTTCCCTCTTCTGCGACGACGTTGAAAAGGAATAATTAGCTACCCAATCGTAACGCGCCGCATCGACTATGAGTACGATGAGTTTATCGATTCGAGAAGTAGTACGGGTACCAGTGGAAGAAGGAACATCATCCGCCAAGCTTCTTCCATCAGAGTAGCTCGAGAACGGCGGCGACGACGACGACGACGACACAGCTCGAGACGATGATTTTTGCTCGAGTTCAACGCGTACGAACAAAAAACCTCTGGCGAACAATCCTACGCAGCACAACTTCAAACATCCGAGACCAACCAACACGAGAAGGACGAGGGTGAAATCTGTCCTCTTCTCGCCTCGTCCTCTGCTGCCCGAGTGACCGCCGGACCGAGAGGAACCAGGACGACGTTTCATTCGGGTCGTTAAGTAAAAAAGTAAAAATCACAATAAAATATGGCACATGCATGATAAAGCATGCCGAGATGCAACTTTTTTTCTTTTTCCATTTTTCGGCGAAGGTTTTGTAAATTTTTCGGCGAAAAAAAAAACTCTACTCTCTCTACTCTCTCTCTCTCTCTCTGTTTGCACAACTGCCATACCCACGGCAATACATCACGTGAAATGCAAAACATCACGCGGAAAGTCCATCGGTATTTGATCTCTTTTGAATATAAAGGGAACGTTTTCTCAGGGTTTCAAAAGCAGTGCGCTAATAATCAACCACAATCCCTAACCGTCCAAGGCACGATTGAGCAGGCACTTTTTCTGTTCACGAATGGAAGAGTAGAAAGGATATACGGCTCATCTCGTACAGACGCTGGAGTGCACGCAGTTCACAACACAGCGCACTTGGAAATTCCCGCGGAATTACCAGCTCGTACTAGCATTCGAATAAATAAAAGTAATAGTGATAGTAATAGCAGTAGTGATAGAAGCAAGATTCAAGATGACGCCGCCGAGGACTCCGTTGAGGAGGAGGACGACCAAGAAGACAAAAAATACAGAACAAAGAACTCCACCAAAGAGAGTAGAGAAACTATGATCGATCCTGAACGTCTTTGGAAAGGTGTTAACTATCACCTTCAAAAGCTTGGATTTATCGATGCCGTGCGATTGACAGGTTGCGATTACGTAGAACGACCGTACTTCCACGCGCGCTATGACGCGGTCGAGCGCACCTACAAGTACAAAATATGGGCGTCCTCGGAAGTTCCGTCCTTGTTCGAGCAAAATACATGTTGGCACGTTCTATTACGTCGTCGTCGTCGTGGGGATGATGAAGAAAAATCAGAAACGTGTGGGAAGGGGAAGAGGGCGCGCGGGAGAGCGACGGCGCTTGACATCGCAGCGATGGAAAGAGCTGGACAATATTTCGTCGGTGTTCACGATTTTTCAACCTTCAGAGGTAAAAAGTGCAGCGCAAACTCGCCGATTCGCTCGATTACGAGTGTGCACGTAGAGGAGGAGAAAATGTCGAGCAATGAAAAAGGTAAAATGATAGTTATTACAATAGTAGCACCGTCTTTTCTTTATCATCAGGTTCGCTTGATAGTTGGAGCGCTGAAACGTTGCGGCGAAGGGCACATGGAGGTTGAAGACGTGAAGCGAATTTTGGAGGAAAAAAATGATAAATTCGCTCCCCCCATGGCGCCAGCGAAGGGTTTGTTTTTAACGAACGTTAAGTACAACAAAAATTTTGCGCCTAGAGATCCCAAATGCGCGTTGCGATCTGCAATGCAAGACGGGATTGAGGAAATTGATTGGCTAGCTGCTTATGGAGACTAAAGAAAAAT